>JACCDU010295811.1_pt1 | contig 11991 bp, 10 predicted proteins | sample 7446081 | NCBI WGS metagenome assembly JACCDU01 (sample SAMN15323447, study PRJNA562643) | freshwater metagenome | isolation source: river surface water | place: USA:Blue River Watershed | collected 2017-08-17 | reverse complement strand
TGAACTTAGTACAGGTTTAAGTGTTTCATCAGTTGGATAATCAAATCCATCTTTTATTCTTTCTAAAGTATCAATTTTACCTATTTTATTTGATTGTGGTTTTAAAACTCCATTTTTTCCATTTATACTATCAATCTTAGAAACCTTAGGTGTTTTTTTGTATCCTTTTCCACCAAAGTTTAATTTAACTTTAGAAATAGGACCATCAGTATTTTTTGAATCAGTATCATAATATATTGAACTAATTCCAGAATTTACATTATATTGGAAATATTCTGGTTTTTGATTTAAACTAATTTTAAATCCTGTTAAAGATTGTGGTAATATTGAATATTCGTCATTGAACTTGCTTGGTTGTACAGTAAGTTTATTGTTTCCATTAACTTCATAATCTGAAGATATTTGATATTTTTCTGGATTTACAGGAGAAAATGGAATTAAATTGTAAAATAATGTTTTTGGTAAAGATTTAGATGAAGTATCTAAAGTTAATTGAGCACCAGAAGATCCAGACTCAATAGTATTTCTATTATATCGATAAGATTCTAATTCTATAAGAAGATTTTCATCTTGATATAATTTCAAATCCATACCTGTTAAAGAATTATCAGATAGATCAAAAACTATTTTATTATTTTGAGTAACAATTAACGGTGGATTTATTTTTGCAAATCCTTGCTGGGATGAAACGGAAGGTGTTAATGTTATTCCTATTCCCAATAAAGAATCATACTTATACTCTGATAGTCTAATATAATCTGGATTATTTTTAATAACAAAATATGACTTATTATTTTCTATTCCACCTACATCAGCAAATCCATTTGAATAATATACAACTTTATCTCCTGTTGAAAAACTATTATTTGGTATATAAATTTCAGAAGTAGATGAATTTATTCCAGAAAGAGCATTAAAATAAATTATATCAGTCGTTATTTTTCTTAAGTTTAAATCATATTTCAAATTAATTGTTTCTGTTAATTTTGGAGTAATACTAAAAATTACTTTATCATTTTCTTGTAATTTGTGAGGTACTTCTGTTTCTACATTCAATGAATAATTTTCAACTCTTCCAAGAACAGATGGATATATTGTAGTTAATGAATGAGCAAATCCAGTAACAGAAATATCATCATAAAAATATAAAGAATTAAAATTAGAACCTATTCCAGAAGATGTTGTAAATCCTACCGTTGATAAACCTACCAGATCTCTTCCTTTATTGACAACATATATTTTTTGCTTATCTAATAATTTAAAAGATTGTGCTGGATTTGCTACTTTTGATACAAGAATACCAGTTCCACCAACTCCTACACTGTAAATTACTTCTTGTCCATTAAAAAATCCGTGATTAGGTATATAAATGCACCCATCTGGTATAACAACATTTTCATTGTTTATATTATAGACAGATCCAGTAGAACCAAATCCAACTAAAGTTTTTGGATTAAAATATGTTATTTGATTTTTCTTAACAAATTCTTTTATTTTATTTTCAATAAAATAAAATTTAGTTGGGAGTAGTGAAACACTATCAATTCCTACAGTGTGTATTCCAGAATTTTCTAGTCTATTGACTAAGAATTGAGATTTTTCTGGATATACATTTGTTATCAATAAAGTTTCAGATCCAATCGAAATATAATCATTTGGTTCAAACCCAGATGTGTCTGAAACATTTATTAAAGTTGTTGGACCAGTAGTTGGATATGATAAAATGTTTGAAGTTATTCCTGTTGTTTTTTGTTTTACAAATACTGACTTATTCCCTTCAAAATTATGAAATTTTGAATCTGAAATTGCACTAATTGTAACATTTTCACCAGTTTTTAAATTGTGTGGAACTTTTGTTATTCCAACAACTCTATCAATTTCTGTATAAAATTCAGTATCATTGAATGTTGAAATCCCTATTACAATATTTGTTAGTTCTTTTCCTTTAATTCTAGATATTGCTGCAGATGCTCCAGTTCCACCACTATTTTTGTTATCAAATATTACGTTATCCCCAACTTTATAACCATCACCTGGAGAATAAACTTTTACTTCTTCTATTCCAGAGAATAAAGTTTTTGTTACTGTAAATTCTTGCTTATACTTGTCCTCATTTTTATTAATCAATCCATAAAAAGAATTTTCAGAGTTAGTATAATATGGTCCTATATTTCTTATTAAATTTAAATTAGAAATAGAGGTATCCTGAGTAAAAGAAGGAGTAGTATTTTCATCTATCAAGTAATTTTTAAAAGTTTCACCAATAATGTAGGGATATTCTGGTACTGATATTTGTGTATTATCTATTGTTGAAAAATAGGCATAAACACCATTGGGATAATCTGGTGTTTTACAAAATCTTCCATTATGCTCATCCAGATCACCAATTGCCCTATCAAAATAATAATCTTGAGTAAAGAATCCTCCAGGGAAGTCTGGTCTTAACTTTGTATTAAGTTCTACCTTTTTTCCATAACTTGATCTTACTTTTTTTATATCATTTCCAACTTGTCCATAAGGACCATATATTGGGTTTCCATCATATGCCCATCCAACAATTGGAGAATGGGTAGAACTATAGACTTCTCTATTTGCTTCATCTATATGATCTTTAATAACTTTTCTAAGTGATTTCGGTAAATTAAAGTGAATAAATTGCAGTCCAAGATACTTATTTTTACTAGGTACAATTAAACCTTCATCATCTGTACTTAAAAGTAAATTATTTTTTTCTACCTGATTTATTTTCCACTCAAAAACATTTCCTAAAAACTTAGCATCAATTCCTCTTCTTTTTATTGTTAATGAAGTATCACTAGTCCCATATCCAATTCCACCATTTATAATATTAACTGCAACAATTTTTCCATTTTCTACTACTGGTCTAATATCAGCAAAAGAACCTTTACCATTAACAATTATGTCAATTCCTTTATCATATCCATTTCCAAAATTTAAGAATTGAATATCAACAATTGATCCATTCAAAACAATTGGTTTCAAAAGAGCTTCTGATACAATTGGCTTTATTCTAATATCTGGTCTTCTATGGAAATTTATTATATCAGAAACACCATACCCAATACCACCACTCTCTAAAAATACATCCTCTATGGAACCAAGAACAATTGGTTCCAATTCTGGTTCGATAATTGTTGTTGCTGCTATTCCTGATATTGTTTCTATTGACAATCTTATTGGTGGATATGAAAACGTATGAGTTCCAACTCCAATAGAATCAAATTTTACAAATCTTTTTAAATTATAATTAATTTCTGGTGATTCTGTTCCAACTCCTATAGAAGCTAATTGGAACTTATTATCATCTAGAACTGAAACCAAATATTCTGTCGTTGTGGATAATCCAGATATCTCAGTATCAGTAGTTGAATATCTTATTATATCTTTTTCTTTTAAATTGTGATTTTTCGCAAAAATATAATAATCGAATGTATTTACTCCATTTGTTTTATTATCAAAAGATAACACAGATGGAACTTTTATTTTCTTATTGGAATAACCACTTCCTTTATCTTTTACATAAACTCTTGTAATTGTATTTTTTGAATTTACAGATTTGAAATAATGAAATCCAGAACTTATTCCAACTAAATTGATATTATTAACTCTGTTAAATGCATCAGAAGAATTAGTATATAGTTTTATCTGAGTTTGATTAATAACTCCAGCAACATATATTGAATTTCCCTGCAATGGTGAAATAGGAGCATTTCCATTTGGATTGTAAATTACTTGCTCTCCATCATCAAAATTATGCTTATTTAAAAAAGTAATAGTATCTGTAGTTGGATTTACTCCTGCACCATCACCCTTAAATCCAGAATTTATTTGAGATTTTACTAAATTTGATTCAATAATAGCTCCAGACCCATTGCCACCAATCAAATTAATCTTTGGTTTTTTTAGATATCCTATTCCTGGATTTATGATTTTTACTTCGGACAATGAACCAACAATATTCACAAATCCAGATGCCCCAGATCCAGAAGTATCCGTTATTTCTAATTCTGGTTCATTTATTACATCATAACCAGTTCCATTATTTGTAATAGAAACAGATTCCAATTTTCCATAATAAATGTTTTCGTCAAATAGTGTTGGTGAATATATTTCAACACCATTTATAAAAATTCCAACCTTTTTGTTATTTGTAGTTCTTGATTTTACTTCTGTTAAAGTATTATCACCCTTAATATAATTAAATTTTTTAAATATTTTTTGATCTTGTAAGATTTTATTCTCAAAATCTTGCTTTACAAAATAATCAGAACTTATTCCTAAATTTACATTAATATATTTTTTGGAATACAAATCACTCTTACTTAAAGATAATTTAATTTTTTTACTATCTTTTGTGTCACCTAAAGATGTAACGTGATAGACACCAGAACTTATCCCAGAATTCTGAGATGAAAAATAATAAATTTTTTCACCGGTATAAAAATTATGATTATTATTTGTTTCTAAAGTATCTGTTTTACCAATTCCACTTGGTGTATATACATATACTTTTTGTTCCTTTGATTTTAGTTCATAGTTAGGAACTCCAGAAGAAGAAACATAAAAATACTCCTCAGAAGTGTCAATGTAAGTATTAGTTACATTTACTGGAATTATATTTACTTGAGGTGTTTCATCATTGACACTAGTTCCCTTTATAATTTGCTTGTTGAGAATTTTTTTTGCTAAAATATTAGCAGTTGTAGATACTTCAATTTTGTAATCATTAAAAATATTTACAACAGAAGCAAAAATTTCAACATCATTTTCATCTTCTGGATTAATTAATGATACGGTTTCGCCAATATAAAATCTAACTTTGTCGAGAAGTTCTACCGTCCATATTGAACCTGTAACATCTCCAGAATTTATAACTGATAATATGTTATGTGAAGATGGAATATTATATAACCAACTGTAAAATTCTGGTTTGTCGTTTACTTCTGCTCCAAAAGATGATAATTTAATTTTATCACCTTCAAGTAAATTGGAAGATGATGAAAAATTAACTTCACCAATGACATTTATAAGTCTGAATTCAATCTTAGTTCCGTCAGAAAGAAATGAATATAAAAAATTAGACTCGTATATTTCATCTCCAAAATCTAAATCAGCAATTACACCAGTAACGTTAAGAAATTGGGTATTTGTCTTATCAGTGTAAGAAACAGTAAATGTCTGATTAAATTTTTTAGACTTTATGGTAATTTTTCCACTTTGTGGAAATCCTATAGTTGAATCAACAAAAATGTTATTTGAATCAACAGAACATTTTTGTGATACATTGGTTTTTTTAGTTGATTTAAAATTTCCAATAAATGAGGAAGAATCTAAATAAACTTCATATAAATCTTTTTCATCTACTGGTCTATATTCTACGGAATATACTGAAGCACTTACTTCAGATCCATTTACATCTTGGAATATAGTTGTTCCTTTAATATCAAAAGGACTTCCACCACGTATTTTTTCTACTAAAATATTATTAGTAACAAAATAATTATTATCTGATGGTCTTAAAAGATATTCTTGTGGTTTTATTAAACTTATTTCTTTTCCAAAAAGAATTTTAAATAATATTTTATATGAAGTATCCGTTCCTTTTGTTGTATAAAAGTCTACTGCTCTTGATAAAATATTTTTAAGACTTATGCCAGCAATAAATTGCCTATTTTCAAAACCGGGTAAAAATTGAGATTTAAATTTAGAAAATAATTCATTATAATATACTAAACTTAAATTAGATACAACAGAATTTTCATTATGTTCTTGTGCAAGGGTTGGAGTGAAATCAATTTCTTCGTTATTTAATGATTTTCTTAAATTTTGTACTCCACTAAAACCTCTAATGCAACCAGTAAAACTTGTATCTGTTTTACCAGTATAAGTGATGATTTCTGTGCCAATTTTTATCAAACCATATTTTGATGGAAACCCAATGGTGTGAGAAACATTTATTACATCATCAAAACTCAGTATTTTACTAGTTGCTACTGATGGATAATATATCGAGTAAAAAAGTTCATTATTATACGTCTCAATATTTTTAAATCTTTCAACATTAGATGCTAAATCTGTAATTCCCGTTGGATATTCTTGAGAAATATAGTATTGTGATAGAAATTCATTAAAAAGTGGTGAGTCCTCGTTTAAAAACTCTGGAATTTGGGATTCAACAAAATTTTGAATTTTTACTCTTTTTACTTCTGACATTTTATCTTGTATATTCTCCGTTTGTATAACTAGATGTAACGATATATTCTGTTGCAGAGGTATTTTCACCTGAGGTTATCTTATCCTCTACCATATTTACAACTAGATTTTCCATACTTAACTCTAAGTATATATCTTTCAAAGCAATGACATCATTTGATTCTGGGACTGCTTGTATTTCAATTCCGTTTGGACTTAAAGTTGATGTAATAATTGTTGTATCTAAAAGAACTTCACCTTTCTTATAATATACAACACCTGCATTATTTTTAATAATAAAGGGTTCATTATTTTTTAAGGTAAACAAAAATACCTCTCCCCTTTCTTCATCAATTGGAACATCACTCAAATAAACTGTTCCGGTAATCCCTTGAATTGTAAAACCTGATGATTTTATATTGTATCCACGATTATCTTTTATATTATTCTTTTTAATGTGGAATGCATTTCCAAAACATATTTCATATGTTGCTGCTTTATTAAAAAGAGGTTGCAAATCTCTTCTCATCTTTACTTTCGTAATATTAGAAGTTATTGCTGAACTTACATTATCAATAAGTGCAGTTACTTTACTGTACTTAAATCTTCCACCAAAATTATTAAGTTCAAAAGAAGTTCCATATTCTTTTAATGTGTCAATAACAATAGACTGCAAGGATGAAATATTTGAAGCAGCACCCCTATCATAATAGACACTCGTATTTAATTCAATATAAAGGTATTTTAAATCTACCACTTCTGGTTTTATTCCAGCAATAGTATATTGCTTTAATTGTTTTTTTATTTCTTCCTTACTTATTTTTGATAAAAACTTACCTTGTCTAGGTTTAATTGATATAAAAACTTTTCCATATTCTGGCGGATCTAACTCATCACCACCATATGCAGATACTGATTCTACATTTGGAAATATTGAAGGAATTAAACCTTTAAAGTCATTTGCTGTTACTGCTCTAAATTGTGAAGAATATACCCTTGGAGCAAGATATTTAATACTATCAATCCCTTCTATATCATCACCATTTTCAGATGGTGTAATAGTTGTAATTCTAGAAACTCCTTTTGTAATCCTATTCTGATTATTATCATTCAATATTCCAGAGAAAGTAAAATTCGAACAACCGTTACCTTCTTTTCCTCTTGTTATAATATAAGAAGCAAAAATGCTACTTCCATTTAAAGGACGTTTTCCAAATACATTATCACCAAATAGTAATTCATATTTTTCGTCTTCAATTTCTTGAATTAAGAATATTCTAGAATTTTTGTCTACTGAGAAAATATTTGAATATTGAATATATTCTTCATTAACTAAGTCAGTTACATAGACTCTAAGACTAGTTGTATCTATATTTGCATTTGGTAAAATATATCTTTGATTTGGTTGAGAGTAATCAACAGTAAAACTCTTAGAAAAGAAAGATCCTTCGTAGACAGATACTTCTTGGAAATTAGCTATTCCGAAGTTATCTACTGGAACAGTTATATCTTCTGGAACAGAGAATATATAACTACCACCTTGAACTGCACCAAGACAAACAATTCCAGCCTTAAGAGTAACTGATTTTACATCCAAAAACCCAGTAGTATCTACGGTAAAACTAATTTTTGCTCTTGAAGATCTTTTTGATCTTGGTACATATCCAATATTTCTTGCAAGTGCAGCAATATTGTCTCTTAATGTGGCACTATCAAGAAATGACTCATTTACTGCCATATTGGTGTTATAGGCAGTAATATATGAATTATATGCTAAAATATCAATTAAAATGGAAAAATTAGAACCTTCGAAGTCAAAATCTGTAAATTCAGTATTTGCCCTCAGATAATCTTTAATCTGAATTCTTAAATCATTAAAATCTAGGTTGGTGAATTGATTAAATGCCATTATTCCCTAGTTGGTTGTAAAATAAACTCTATTCTTTGTCTTGGGATTCCTTGTCCAATAATATCATATGTCATTGTAATATTTAATTCATTAGAGTCATAATTGGGATCAACGACTACTGAATCAACTCTTATCCTTCTCTCATAATTGTTCATTAAAGTTTTTATCTCTTCTTGAAGCAATATTGATAATTCTTTATTTTGAAGTTCAAATAAGGACTCACTGATTCTTGTACCCAATAAACGATTATAAAATCTCTCACCAATATTAGTTCTAACTAAATTGACGACAGATTTTTTAATCGCATCTTCATTTTTAATGGATAATATATCATTTGTTACTGGATGTCTAGAAAAAGACAAACTAATGTCTTTAAACGACCTTGATATCTTTAATACCATTAAAACAATTGTGTATTTATTATATCTATAAGACTTTTCAGGTTATTTTTCCGTAACTTGGTTCTGTTCCATATTCCCAATCATCATAATCTTCGTCATTTCTAATTTTTTCGTGCAATTCTGTTTGTCTTTTCAAATCATGCTTCGAAATATTTGATTTTTCATAGTCGGTAACTAACTTTTTAGTTCCCCACATTTCATACATGTAGTTTTGATCTCTATCAACGGGTAGATTGGACATTTTAGCTCCTGTTTTTTGGTAAAAACAGAACTTTTTTTTGTAGGAGGTTGCTATCTCCCCTACTAATATTTAACGATACAAATATCTGAGACTATAGTTGTCTGAATTTAGATATTTTAAGAGTTCCAGTGCTATTAATTTTGGATTTCCTGGTCCACAAGTATAAACATCAATCGCAACACACCCATTTTCGGGCCAAGTATGGCACGATACGTGACTCTCTGACAGTGCTATGACTATCGTGCATCCTTGTGGGTAGAAACAGTGTTGAAAGGTGTTTAAAATCGTCATTCCAGCACGTTCAATGCCTTCTTTCATCACTCCTTCAAGAGTTACAGCATCATTGAGTAGAGAGAATTCTACCCCATATACCTCCAACAGGAGGTGATTCCCCATTGAAAATCTCTCCAATTCACAAAATCCTCCTATTTTCCTCGAAAAACTATTTATTTAATATAAATTCCCCGTCTTCCATACGTATCATACTCAGAATCCTTGATAAAACTGGAATTTTCACAAAAATTATCATCCCAAATTGGAATTGCAACCTCATTATCGTACCTAAAATCGGGATTTTGTCTTACATGAACCTCAATTAGATTTCCATCAATGAACTCGCAGTTGATCCAATCATAATTTCCCTTTAAATTTTCTAAAATTGAAGGAAATTTTACCTTTTTATCAATTTTTTCCCATTTTTGCCACTTATAAAGAGGGTCATTCTCATCCTTTATGCCTCTAACCACTAATTTTGCCTTTTGATAGTGGTAATCAACACTTAAATGCTCTCCTTTGAAGACCTCACACCAAAAATTAGATGGATGAAAGTGTTCTGTATCCTTTTCTATCCATACAATTTCAGCAAATCGACCCATACCAAGGAAATTTATCGCAGGTCTAACAATATAAAAGTCGGGTTTAGGGACTTTGGATCCAATTGGACCACATTTATACCCTAATACCCGACTTAATTGTAGTTTATTGTATATCCACAAGTCATCATAATGAATTGCATTCCATTCATCATCAACTTCTAGATGATACATTTTACTTATTCTCTTTTTTATTATCTGGATGCTCTTGTAGATGCGCTAGTTTTCCAGCAACCCAACCAAAAACTTTTGGTGTAGAAGTAGAAGTGGTTTCTTCTGAGTTTTCTTTAGGTTCTTCCATTACTTTCCTTGACCTCGATACTTTTTACGTGCTTTATTGCGACTTGTTGCACTATATTTAGTATTACGACCTGCACCCTGAAGAGTCAGTTTAGGTTTGGATTCAACTTTTGCTCCACCTTTTGCACTCTTTTTCACTGCCATTTGTAATAATCTCCTAGTCGGTTTTTGTTTACGGTTTTTTTAAACGGTTTTTTCAGAAGGACTTAAAATGCCCTCAGAAGACTTAGAAATCTCCATAAGGGCATCATATCAAAAATCAATTTGAACGTCAAGAAGACGATTCTGAAGGGGACTCAGATGATTCTAGTCTTCTCGTGTCCAACACGAATTCTAGGATCACACCAGATTTCAAAACCTGCATCTTTTGCATCAAGACAGAAGGAAACATCCTCTCCGCACATATCTTGAACTTCTCCAGATTCAAACTGTTGCATCTTAGGTGCAAACCAAGGGTATTCGAGATTCTCAAAGACTCCCTTCTTAATCAAGACCCAACCAAATCCAGTGTAATCAACTGTAAATGGTTTGCGACGGTTTTTCATTGTATCTAGAGTTTCGTGATTCATCACTCCACCATTATTACGGAAATCATCTTCCTCCAACCAATGTGCAACAGATGTGGTGTGACCATCCTCAGTGCAATACCAACCAGCAGCAATATCTTTGTCCATTGCTACAAGACGATAGAATTTCTCAGTATCAAACACAATGTCGTTATCAATCCAGAGTTGATAATCATACTCAAGTTTTCCATCCCAAGGTGCTTGCTTTGGTCCTCTGAGTACGTTCGCACCAAGACACTTGCATCGTGCAAAGTTTACCATTGAACTATAGTCTTGTGAAATTTGAATACTTGCACCTGCTTGTACAAGATCAAAACACAATTGAACAAATGCTTTTAGAAAAATATACGAACAACCCCTTCCAGGTAGGCAAAATACAACTGACTTACCACGAATCATTTCTCTTGCTTCTGCTAAGTCAAATTTTTCTTCCTGACTTGCAACGGGTGCCTTTGCTTTAATCGTAAATCCTTTAGACATAAAAAAATAATTTCGACGTTTACATTATACCACCACAAATCAATCATTGCAATGGTTCTTCTTTTTTATTTAGAACTACTTTGATATCCTCATTTTTTCCACCAGAAGTCCATACAAGTCCCCTAACCTGATTCAACATTCCGTCTAAATCTTCTGGATTTACTTTCTCGACGATTGTTATTCCATTGACTTCTATGTTATACGTATTCATCAGATTCTTCTACTTTGAAGAGCAACTCTTCCAGTTCTTCCCTTAGAGTATCATTTGAGTTTACTGTCTTATCTGTCTCTAGTCGATATTGAATACATTCGATTAACAGTTCTTTTTCTTCCTCTGTGACTTCTAACATTTCTCCATTCTTTTTTCTTTTTCAATTATATATCAACCTTTGAGGAATTTTTTCCCCTCCGGAAAAATTTTTGTGCCCCTTGTGCCCCAAATTTTATAAGTTCTCCGAGGGTAATCGCAATATACTCTAACTCTTCCTTATGGGTGGTTCTCGTACTTAGAAAATTTTTTTTTCTTAAAGACAATCTCAATGACAAAATCATACTTTTATAGATTAGGGTAGTTATGCATTTTTCTTTTAGGGGGGCATCGGTTCTTTATAATAATACCCAACAATCGCAAATCACTGTCTATAAGAATCAAACAACACTGTTTTATTCTTATAACGAACAATCACGAATAATAATTAAACATAACTGTTTATAAAGAATAAGAAACTATTACCAGGGTATAAGTGATAACGAAGGGGCACACATAACGAATTAAGTGTCACTGTGTGATTAGAATAAGAAACTATACCCAGGGTATCATAATACTCGAAGACCACACAGTTGTCAACCCATAAGGACGAAACATAAGACACTATACAACACTGTGTAATTCTAATATAAAACCCTACCCAGGGTATCATAGTTGTGGAAAACTCTTATACTTTTTCCACAACCCTGTGGAAAACTATTAGTTTGCCTGTGGAAAACTTTATACTGACCCCTGTGCAAT
>JACCDU010990221.1_pt1 | contig 11996 bp, 21 predicted proteins | sample 7446081 | NCBI WGS metagenome assembly JACCDU01 (sample SAMN15323447, study PRJNA562643) | freshwater metagenome | isolation source: river surface water | place: USA:Blue River Watershed | collected 2017-08-17 | reverse complement strand
AGTAAGAGCTGTTAACGCTGTAGCTATCAAGCGGAAGCAATAGCCCCCCCTAACCGACGCTAGAGGGCCAGCTCCGCGCCCGCGCTCTGGCAGGAGTGTAACAGCCTTGTCAAGTAACTTACGCATCAGTTCTCCTATCGTCTCATATATTGAGACAACTATTTGTAAACAATAAATGGTATTTACTCTAACTCCAACACTTTAACCGCCTCAATAGCCTTCCCAACAATTGCCTCTCTAACCTTCTCTCTACCGTCAGAGTGGAATTTAGTCGTTAGATATGGCTCAGAAGCACTACCCACAGCCCAATCCACTATCTCACCATTTGGCGCAATAACTAGATCATCAACGTATTTAAGGTTTGATTTAACCCAATCAACGTAAGACTCTCTAACTGTCTCAACTATCTCACTAGGCATCTGGCTCTTTACCCATTCCACAAACTTCTTATCTGAGGTTATTTCCCACTTAAACTTAGGCTGAGTGGTCGTTACGAAAGCGACTGTCTCACCATTCAATTCAGCCTTTACCCGATCTGCTCCGATGTTTTCCATCTCGGTTTGTAGTTCGGCTCTTAGCTTGTCCTTGGCCTTCTTTGCCTCGTCTGCAATCAGGCTTACAGCTGCAAGTTTTAGGCTCGTTTCTTTGATTCCCATTTTGCTCCCTTATCCGCGCTCTTTCCAAGCGTCTATCTAGCGAATCAATTGATATGCCACAGTCTCGGGCTATGAATTCGTTAGTGAATCCCCAGGACTGTAACTGACGGATATAAGCAAGACTATGAGGCCTTTGTTTAGGCATCTAGTATCTCGCTTACTTGCATTCCTAGATAATAAGTGTAAGCCGGTGGAATAGCCTCGACCAACTCACCCCATATCATCCAGTCAATTCCCATAGCCTCTTTCGCCTCATCCATTGTTTTAGCAGTTCGCCCACCACCCGGAATCTCATCTCGCATAGATCCATAAATACCAACTGGCCTACCCTGCGACTTATGATCGCATTCGCTACTTTTAAGGTCTAGGTTTGACTCAAAAAGGCGGTGTCGTCTAACTTTGAGATTAAACGACGAACCGCATAACTGAATAGGGTTAATCAAAGGTGCACCTATTACGTTCTCGATTATGTAAGGCTTACCTGAGGCTTTTAATAACTCTCTCGTCGGCTCAATTAGATCCAATTTATCCGAGGATTTACCTTGAGCATTGCGTAAGTGTCTCGTTGCGCTGAATAACTGGCAAGGTGGCGAACTATGGATTAGGTCGTAACCCTGCAAGTCTTCAGGCGTAAGTTCTCTGATGTCCCGGCGTTGATAATTAAAAGGGTATCTCTTACCCGGCTTAATATCTATCCCAGTAACGTCAAAGCCAGCTAAAGCATAACCTTTGCTCGCTCCACCAGCTCCGCAGAACAGGTCTAAGACTTTCCTGCCCATCCATCTCCCTTAAATATCACTCCAACAGTTGAGAATTGCTTTTCCATTTCAACTTCACAATCAACGCACCAAACGGAATGATTGGAATAAACACTAGTAACTAATTCTTCAATCTCGTTACATTTAGGGCACTTGAATTCATAAGTCGGCACTTGGAACCTCGATTGTCTGACTCCCAGTCCATATTTTACTCATTAGCTTTTGTTTTCCAGCCGCTAACTCACAGACTCGGCATTTAACCGACTTCATATTCCAATTACCACAAGCGTCGCAACGCACTATGTCATCCTCTTTAGCGACTATTCGCTCAGTTGGATAGATAATGCGTTGGTCGAAGCATCCTTGGCACTCAACGAGCCAGACAGTTCCCGGGGCTTCGGGTATGTCTGGACACTCGTATTCTTTAAGTAGCCGGTGAGGTCTAGTGGCTTTGCATTGACCGCACTTAAACGGATGGACGTCTAGGTTCACTTTCTAAACACCCATTTACCGGATTCGTCAATCTTCATCCATTTAGCCGGGCATTGTTCGTTACGATCTTTAGAGCTGCAAACCCATCCTCGATAGTCTTTGCCCTCTTTGTTGCCCTGCTTTAGCACCATAGCGCCGTGGTTACAAATTGGCACTTCATCCACAATCTCAGCGCCTAATTCATCGACTAGGTGTTGAATGTTATGGACTATTGGTTCTGGGTCTTCTGGTCTTTGTTCTTTAACGAACTCTGCCAGCTTCTCTGATGTTGTCTGAATTGGTTTATAGTGGCTCTGGTTGGATTTAAGCCCTGTCGGCTTTGCCAAGTATCCAGCCAACTGTAAAGCTCTCTGCAAGCTGCCAGTTTCTGCAAGTTCAAGCGCGTATTGTTTTGTTTTGACTTCTGAAGATAGACCCGTCGTCCAAGGATTAGCATCAACTTCAGTTCTAAAGATTTCAGTTTTGACGATATAAACATCGCACTCCTTTGCTAGTGATTCGGCCAATACGTGAGTCTTAACGCGATAGTCCGGATGCGCCTTCGTAAATTCTGCAAAGCGTTCCCAAACTCCAACGTAGTTATCTAGGTAATTCGACATCTAAATTCAACCTTTCTGTTGCTCCTCTTAGACCATCTAAGAGCTGTTCTTTTAATGAGTAAAATGTGCCATCTGGCCAGTTCTGAATGTCGTTAGCACAATCCAGACAATAGAAGCGCACTTGGTTCTTTCTTAATGGACTTTGGCTAACGCATTTCCAATAAGCAGGCTTTTGAGCTTTCAAGTTCCATTCGCCTCGATGAGATCCGTAGCGCTGCTTACAGATGTCGCACCATTGACTCGGATTGCTATTTCTCAAAAGTGTCAAAGTCGCTCCAATCGGTAAATCTGGTTCTGGATAAGATTGCGCTGTATCCAATGAGGTCGAGATACGAATCCTCGCGCCCCGGACTTTCCACCATTCTTGAGAGTTTCGTCGCGATAAAAAGCAAAGCGACGTCAGATGGGTCTCGCAGCTGAACACCGAGTATTCTCGCGAGGTTGTAAATCCTGCATAGATTGTCTCTCGGATCACCATATTCGAACCCCCTGTCGTTGAGGGTGTCTCTAGCGTCTTCAATCCACTCATTGAGAGACCTTTCCATAAGTTCCTCGTCCATCCTTTAGCCCCCTTTCATATCCTTTACGGAAGGCTCTATCTTCTCTGCCTTCGATTTTGTATGCCTGATAAACCAATAGGGCTGTTAAGAAGTAAATAACTAAATTACTCAACATCTGCACTCACCCCGAATCTATCTAGCCAGTAATCAGAGATTTCTTTGCGCGATAAACGACCGCGCCCAACTTTGCGTCCAAGATTTTCTATCGCATAACGACGAATAATTTGTCCTTTAACATAATTGTTTCCGTCAGTCCAAGCGCCAGATTGAGAATCAAACTTAATTGTTTTAAGCATTACGAAGTTCTCGATTTACTCGACCCCATACTGCCAAAATCTCATTCTTGTCAGTAAAAAATCCATTTGCTATACCAAGGTCAATTAATTTTTGACTATTGCGTTCTTCTGGATATAAGGAAATTAGATTTTTTGCTTTTTTAATTGCTTCTTCTTTTGTCACTTTATCTCCCTACCGGTCGGACGTTTGCCTACCGATGGGCTAAATGTATTTAGATAAATCTATTTAGGCAAGTAGGAGTCGGGAGTGTCGCAGGTCTAAATAACCGACCCACTTCCCTATTTGCGTAGACCCTGCAAAATCAGTCTTTGAGGGTAGATTCTGCCATATCCACTCAGGCTCGTTTATAGCCCCTAAATCGAACTCGTAGATACCTTTAGGCGTTGAGTTAATATAAAGGGTTCTAGCGCCCGTTCTAGCCCTTATTTCGGCCAAGTATTGCCACTTCTTACGCTCAATCATAAGAGTCGGATAATGGGTTCTACGGCACTTAAGTTCGATGTATGCGTCGCTGGTTATGCCATCGGCTCGGTCGGTCGCCGATAGTGGCGTTAAGTCCGGGTATTCGGCCTTTAGCGCCTCAAAGAGTTCGACCTCTCTAAAGTAAATTAGATGTCTTCCTCGCCGTCTTCCCATCCAATCTTCTTAATTGGATCTGAAGGGTCTACTACCCAATCCGGCCAACTGTCCCTATCCATAGCAAAGGCAAGAGCTAGTTCTTCACTCATACCGGCTTTACGACAGGATTTGTAAATCTCTTGAGCTGCAATAGCCCAAAAGTCAAGCTTTGTAGGAAGTTCTTTAACTGTGCGCTTACGGCGTTTAACAGGCTTTTTAGCGACGCGTTTTCTTTGTGCCACTCTTAATCCTTTCCGCTAAAGCGATTTCAAGGGTAGATTCTAACTTGTCAAGTCTCGAAATTAGCGGAAGGTTCTCAAGTTTTATTATGTAGCGAAGGCCAGCGATTAGTAGGCCAATAGATCCGAGAACGGACGCTATAAAGGCTGCGACGTTACTTGCGTCCATATTGCTTGGAATTCTTGTCTGCCCAGCGTAGAGCTGGAGCTGTGATAGCACCAATTAGGACTGCGTATTCTGGAGCGAAATCGAGAAGGAATGAGACGCCGAGTGTTACGCCTGAAGCTGCGACTGCCAAGCAGTAATCCTTAAACGCTTCCTTAAATTCTGGCGATTTGATTTTAGCGATTAGGTCTTTCATCTCTCTCCTTCGAGGTCGAACCAAGATCCGTCGGTATCCCCGGACGGGTTAAAGCTGATATGAATGTGAGAGCGGTGAGGGTTTGCGCCTGTGTATTTGCGCCATCTCCACCTGAGGATAGGCGACGCAATCCGCCCATCATAGATAACATATTTAATGCGCTTGTCGCCGCGCTTGGCACATTTACGGATTTTCTCTGCGAGGCTATGCGCTTCTTCTTTGTGAGCTTGAAGGTCGGCATCTATATCGATTGCTCGGACGATTCCATTAACCGGGATATGGTCTGAAGTGCCTTTAGCGAGATGACGACTATCAGCAATCCAACCATCACTACGGCGGTCGCGACTCGGATAATCATCGTCTATTTGTTCTCTAAGTTGGACGCCGGCTTTGCAGAGTTTAGCCATCAGCCTAGAAGGAGTTTTGCTTCTTCTTCGGTAATGCCTAAGCGTTCAAGAAGCGCGGCTTTTGCTTCAGCTTTTGCTTTTGCTTCTGCTTGACGCTGAATTTCCTTTTCTTTGTCTATTTCAAGTTGAGTTAATTCTTCTTCATTCATTTCGCGAATTATTTCCTCGCCAGTTTCAACATTTATAATCTTTACCATTGGAATAGACATTTACTTAACTCCATAACATAAAATCGAACCTGAAGTAAAATTTGACGCTGCTGGATTTACAAACGAAACTGACGAAATAGCCCCAGTTTGGTTATAAACTGCATATTGAATCTGCCAAACAACTGACGTTGTAGTTGTTGAATCAGTCGAAAAACTTGCCAGCTGAACCCACTTCCAAGTAGTTGTATTTGCATAATCGGGAATGGTAATAATTGTTAATCCATTAGCAACTGAATTGTCATTTCCGACTATTCCAGTTGTAATTTCGGTTGAACCAAAAACTCTCGTAAATTGACTAGTCGCATAGTCCGGCCCTGTATATCTAGCGTTGGAATCTCCGTTGAATCTTACATCAGCGCGTCCATTATCATTAGACGGTTTGAAATTTCTGATAACAAGTCTTAAATCATTGTAAGTCGCCGGAATCGAAGAAACTGTAATAGTTGAAGCACCTGTCATAGTGGTTGTGCTAATCAAAGTCATTCCACCTGAAGCAGGTGCAGCCCACTTTAAGCCGGTTGCTGTTGAAGTATCAACCTGCAAAACATCGCCATTTACAGCCGAAGAAGCTAAACGAGAAGGTGTTGAAGCGGCAGTTGCCGCAATAATGTCACCTTTAGTTGTTAATAATGAATCCGGAATCTGTGCGTCAATTTGTGCTTTAAGTGTCGTATCAATTGATGATCCAAGAGAACGGATAGCCGAAGCTCCATCCTTAACTAACGCGGTATCGTCCGGCGTAGTCCATCCGTAATTAGTCGTCGTTGCCATTGTTCTCCTTTAGCTGACTATTGTAGCGTCTAGCCAAGTCATAGTTTGATCTATTGTCTGCCAAGTCTCGGTAATTGGAACGTTATTCCATCGGAAAGCTTGGAGAGAATATGCGATAGGTGAGACATTTAGTTCCAGCGTTAAGCGGTTATAGCCAGCTCGCCAAGTCCAACCCTCGACGAACCCTTGGAATTCTCCGCCCACCATATTGGATGGAAGATTCTGAATGTTAAGCGGTAAACCCATAAATACATTTAGAAGGCTATCGCGGTCGGCATTGTCAATTTCCGGACTACCTAACTCAAAAGTTATGCGATTCATCAAGAATTGGGGATAAGCGCGGATATCTAAATAAAACGCAGCTTGGCTTTGTGCATCGGCTTGGTTCTTTAGAGTTGTTGAAACTGTAGCGGCTAATTGGCCGTAATCACCAATTGAAGCGGCATCTGAGTCGGTTACTGATTGATTCCCAGCGCTGCCGTAAGTAATCGTAATGGCGTTGCGAACGTCGCCAGCTCGCTTGACTATGTTAAGCCCTGACCCGGTTGCGTGATTGCCGTCTAGGTCTACATATCCGTTAGCAGCTAAGTATTGGCCTCGGTGAGTGCTATCGGCGTAACCGATTCGACCTTGGGCGTCTTCGTAAATATAACCTAAGCCTGAAGTAGCCAAACCACTAACTATTGAATAAACATTATTAAGAACGTTGCTTTGAGAATCAAGCTCGTAATCTCCCGGTTGGTCTACTTCGCCTAACCCACTATTTTCCGCATTAGCCCAAGTAACAGTAGGGTCATAATCATTCCAAGTAATAGCAGCTGGAACTTCGTCCCAAGTATCAAACAAAACACCACTAAGAATTGCGTAAATCTGGTCGCCGTCATAATCGCTGGCGATATTGCCTTCGAATGTAGCTCTAGCCAATCGAGCCAAAGCGCCGACGGCTACAATATTGATTCGCTGACTTAGCGCCGTAGATCCCGAGGTTGCTACCTCAATATTAAGGTCGCTAATAAAGCCACCGAATAAATAGACATAAGTTCCGTTGGTCTTTTTAACCTCGACTGTAAGAGGCATATTGATTTCATAATTAACCGACGATTCATTTGTTTCAAGTAATGAAAGATTGCAATAGCCGGCCTGAGGTTGGGCATATATGTCAGTTCGGCCGGAGGTTATAGTCATTCCGGCTAAGGTTGCGCTGGTTACTGTGTAGCCGTTTACCTTTACGCGATACTCAGGATTCCAGAGCGTCATACATATTGAAAGGCGCTAGCGCCCCCACCCGTCGTTCTTTCGACGCTATTTAGGGCATTGATAACGGATCTAGTAAAGCCCACTTCGTCAATTGCTGAAGGTGCATTTACGTTGATAATGAGTCCAGAAGCCGCACTAGAGTTAGAAGTGCTTGGAATTTCATTAAAATTACTACCTGTAATTCTTTTACCTAATCCGCCTAAACTCTTACCAAGAGTTCCAAAAGGATTAGTTAACAGTCCAAGTAATCCGCCAGAGCCGGATAATTGTTGAAGTCTTGCAAGCGCTGAATCAATAGTTCTAATTAAACCATTTATCAAATCTGTAAGCTGTCCGATTATTGGGGTAACTACTTTAATAACAAAACTGAAAGCTGTTGCGATACCTTGAATGCCCGAAACCACTTGGTTTTGCAGAATAGGCACAAAGTATCGGTTAAAGAAATCAAACAAGGTAACGAGGAAATCGTATAAATCCTTAAAATTAGACTTATTGTCAGTTATTGCTTTAGAGACTTGTTCGATTGCGTTTCGTAAGGCGTCAAGGATTGGAATAAAAGGTTCTGCTATTGCTGCGGCAGTCTGTTTAATTTGTGCAAGAATTCCGTTCTCGCCACCAAAATTATCAGCAAATTTCTCAAGGGTCGGAGTTACCTGTTCGTTGAATACAGAAAGAAGTTGAGTAATTACCGGAAGAAAAGCGAAACCTATAGTTTCTTTTGCTTCGTCAAATCTAACTCTGAGAACTTCCATCTGACCTTGAAAGGTTTTGGTTCTCTCGGTTGCAGCTCCGGCAAAGGTCTCAGTCAATTTATTCATTGTGCCTTCAAGACCTAGAGCTTTTATTTCAGCTGTTGAAAGACCTACACCTAAGCGACCTAACGCACCGGTATTACCCTCATAAGCTTTACCTAGCGCATTAGCAACCTGTTCAACAGATTTTCCAGTAGCGGCGCTAATATCAAGCGCAAGAGCTAGGCTTTTATTGGCTTGGCCTAAGTCTCCGGTAGCGGTTGCTAATCTTTGGAAAGCTGGACGAAGTTGATCGTCTGCGATTCCAAGGCTTCTAGACATTGAGCCAATTTGACGTTCGACAGCTGCTATTTGTTCGTTAGTTGCTCCAGTGGTATTTCGTAAAGCATTTGCTAGACGACTTTGAGCAGCTTCATCTTCAACTGCTGCCTTGACTCCATCAATTACTAACTTAGTTGCATAAGCGCCAGCTGCAGCAGCAGCAGCACCAAAGGCTAAAGCTGCTTTCTTTCCAAAGTCTTTTAATTTATCGCCAAAAGTTTCAGTCTTTTTATTGGCGTCATTCATTCCCTTAATGAACTGGCCGGTCTCGGCTAAGACTTCAAGTTTTAACGTTCTCCAGTCTTGTGCCATCAGTTAGCCCATTTCTTTACGATTTTATTCATAGCAGAGATATATTTTAAGGTCAGTTGAGGCTGAATTTTGCGAAGGGTTGGGAAAATAAAATATCCGCGAGATCCGCCTCGGTAACGACCTGAGTAAGCTGGAAATTGCTTAAAACGATTAGATCCGAATTCAAGACCTGCCCAGAGTCTTTGTGTAGTGCCACCACCCGAAAAGCGCTGACCTGCAAAGCCATAGGAGAGACGTCCGGTTTTAGAAGTCTTGGAGATTGATACGCCTTCGACGACTCGTCTAACAGATTTTGACGAAACGTTACGCGAATAGCCAGCTTGTCTAATTTCTTCTTCAGCCATCTTTGCAATCTCAAACGCAACGATTTTAGATTCTTCAATTGCGTCATCTCCCATAAGAGTAAACGTTTTGGCTAATTTACCCAGTTCGCGCTTACTAAAAGCGCTGAAATCTGCGTTATCTGCCACTCCGCTTCTCCAATATCTCCAAGGCCGTTAATATGTCTTCCGCGTCATCCCAGTATTTAACTGGAATCCCGGTCGCTATTGCCAGCTCTACTAAAAGCCGATTTAGGCTTCCGGGCTTATGGCTTTTGGGTCGGAATCTCCTACTTCAATATCTGAGACCGTTTCCATCCAGACATCAAAAGGTTTAACCGGTTTCCCAGCTGCTTCTCTTTTCATCGCGTTATACGCCAAGAATAGAAGATCCCACATTCCTAGGTTTTCCGAGGCCTGTGAAATTACTTTAGAAGTAGCCTTCTCCCATTTAGCCCATTCCGGTGGTTGGGCAATATAAGTCGCTTCATCACCGGCGTTATATTTAATTGTGATTGCTAATTTCATTGCTCCCGATTCCCCGATCTATTAGCTAAATGACTCTGAAGGTTGTCCAACGACTGTCAAAGTCCAAGTATCTGTTAGCGCTCCCGGAGCAGCTCCACCAGCACTTGGGAAAATTGGAAGAACGTTGAAAGTAAAGACTGCGCCGCTTACTGCTGTGAATGAAACGGCGAGTGTTGTGTTAGGTGCTGATTCTGCATCAGCCCACATTGCCTCGAACAAGGAAGAAGCTGCGCCCCAGTCCTGTAATAGTTCGATTGTGAAAGTCCATTGCTTATCTACTGACTTATATGCGCGACCATCGAGAGTCTGGTAGGTCTCAATAATGGTTTCTGCTGAAAGTGTCGCGGATGTCGCTTGAGCATCGTAGGAAGACGAGTCAAGTGTGAAAGTGACATCGCGACCGGTAATTACTGTCGTTGCCATTTGTTCTCCTAGTTTGTTTGCTCGTAGCGGACGCTCAAGCTTATATCGGACACAAGTAGGTTTACTGATCCGACTTGAGTAACCGACGGCTGCGAGACTGTCGATAACTCATACTTAGACGCTCCAAGAGCGCTAAGAATACTAATTACCAGTTTCTCTAAATTATCAAGCGAAGCTGGATTTGATAAATACGCAACTGCCGCTGTAACTGTGTAATTAAGTTTAACGCGAATAGAAGATTTACCGATAAGTTCCAATTCCATATATGGAGATGATGGAACTATCATAACTGCTGGAACTTGAGGTGATTCGGGAACGTGGTCGTAAACGTTGGCGCTAACAGCTGCTAGAGCTGTCTTTATTGCGCCTCTAACGTCATCTTGAATGGTGCTGGCTGGCATTAGCCCACCATTGTTTCAACATCTAAATAAGGCCCAAGGATTCCTGAGATACGATTAAAGAGGGAGCGACCTAACCGGAAAGGTGTAACGGCAAAGTCTACTCCCTCGATTTGTCCGCCTGCTGCGGTTCTGGATTGAAAGATTTCTGTAGAGGTGACAATAACTGCATTCTCGACGTTTGGATTCCCCACATAGGTAGATGCGCCAGAGAGCGTCGCAGTTCCGGCTGGGATAATATTTTTCTCAAGAATATCTGCGTTAGTGATTGCGGCTGTGAAGACATAAGGCTCAATTAAGTCGTTAGTGACTGTGACTGTTGCGTTGAATGGAGATCCGCAACCTGTGACGATGACAGATTGCCCCTCGCTGAATTCGTGAATAGTTGAGGTGTAATAATAAGCGACGTTATCAGTTAATTTAACTTTTTCAATTCTTGTCGAGTAAGTGACAAGCATTGGCAAAATAATATTTTCGCTGGCATTAATAATGTCGTCTAAATATGCGTCCGAGTATAAGGAAGACGAGACGCCAAGAACAGACCTCAACTCTGAAGCTGTGACTATTGTTGGCATCTCGTTCCTCTCATTCTTTAGGTGATGGCCAGCTCGGGAGCGGACTGGCCGTCACTACTTTAATTAAGCGTTGTCGTTCGCTGTGTATCCGCCCGGTAGCTTAGGAGCTACTGCTGCATATCCGTAATACATTACGGAGATTTGGCCTGAGGCGATTACGTTTGTCTGGAGTGTTAGACGAGGTGACTCGTAGAACGTTAGAGCATCTGGATTGATTACGTAGATAGATCCATCGCCAGTTCCGGACAAAGAGCGAGATACGTAGAGGTCAAGACCTGCAACGTTACCGCGAACTGATTGAGGTGAAAGTGCGCCACCTGCGTTTGATGGGTTGGAAGCGATGTAGATTGGACGACCATTGTCGTTCAAGCCCATAATTTCAGCCCATACATCCGGAGAAACTACGACATTGCGAGCAAAGCCGAGTGAGCCGGTGTAAACGTTCTTAGCAGCGTTAGCAAAGAACGCGAGGTAGTTAGCTGCAGTTGCGCCAGCCTTAGCGGTTGAAGCAGATGCAGTTGCAGATGCGCGAGTTACAGCATAAGCGTCAGTTGCCTTTGCATATGCAAATTCCATTTGACGGACGAGTTCAGTAAAGAACGCTGGGCTCGACCTGTCAATGAGCTCCACCGACACCGTTTGCTGGCCGGCAAATTTCTTGACATCTACTGAAATGAACGCGGTTGCTTGGTCTGTCTCTGATGGTGCAGCTTCTTCAGCTGTTAGTGCAACAGTTGGAGCGGTGTTGATTCGAGGTAGCTCGAAAGTCATTCCGCTAGCAGCAAGGGTTTCGCGAGATAGTGCATCGATAAATCCGCGATCTCCATTTGATACACCATTGATAAGAGTTGTGCTCTGAGGTGTTGGAATGAATCCAGCGTTATCGGTTGTGTTATCAGCTGCTCGAACATATGAGCGAGCGTCATCATCACCTAGAGCAGCGCGGATGCTGTTTTCTAGGTATTTTGCCTTTGTAAACTCAAGGCGAGGTGCGGTGTAGAACGCTGGGCGTGAAGCCTCAACGCTTTCCACCTTAGCTGCTTCTACCGCTTCTTCTACGGCAGGAGCAGGAGCGGTAGTGTCTGACACTTGGTCTCCTTCGGTTGGTTTCTCTACTTCAGCGGTCGCCGGAGCAGAATCTT
>JACCDU011066302.1_pt1 | contig 12002 bp, 10 predicted proteins | sample 7446081 | NCBI WGS metagenome assembly JACCDU01 (sample SAMN15323447, study PRJNA562643) | freshwater metagenome | isolation source: river surface water | place: USA:Blue River Watershed | collected 2017-08-17 | reverse complement strand
CCATCGTGGTGCAAGCCGATGGCGCTTTGCATGGCTATAACAACGATGGCTTTGGTTTCATCCAAAGCCTGCGCGATGACAAGCCCGACTGGCGTGCCGATGCAGGCCCCATCACCGTCTTGGGTGCTGGCGGTGCAGCGCGCGCGATTGTGTTGAGCTTGATCGACGAAGGCGCCAGCGAAATTCGCCTCATCAATCGCACCCGTGCTAAGGCGGATGCGCTGGCACAAGAGTTTGGTCAGGTGGTCACGGCCTACGACTGGTCCGAGCGTCACGATGCACTGGCCGGTTGCGCTTTGTTGATCAACACCACCAACCAAGGCATGCACGGTCAACCTGATTTAGACCTGCAGCTGGACCAGCTGCCTACCTCGGCTTTGGTAGCAGACGCCATTTATATCCCCCTCGAAACCTCCTTGTTGGCCCAAGCACGTCAGCGTGGCAACACGGGCGTGAATGGTTTGGGCATGTTGCTCAACCAAGCACGGCCTGCCTTCAAGGCTTGGTTTGGTGTGATGCCAGAGATCACGCCTGAATTACGCCAAGCCATTATTGCGACGTTTTAAGCCGCTGCGGGTGGTTCTGCCACCGTCAAGCGCAAACCTTGTCCGATCAGTGTTTGGATGTTGGCCATCGATTGCGTGAAGTCTTGCGCCACCTCATGCGCGTTGACTTCAAACACCAGTGACTGATACGGGAACTGCGCAGCGTCACACATGCTGCGGACTTGGCTGAAGAAATTGGGATCTTGCAGTTGGTGCTTTGAAATACGCAGTGCCAATACCAAGGGGCCATACGCGCGTTGCCACTGGGCGGCCTGCTGGCAAGCCGTTTCCAACACCCAGTCGGCCAGTGGCAAAAACAAGCCATCTTGGCTGGCCTCCTCCACAAACTCTGCGGCCGAGCGCTTCAACACACGACCATCTGGTTGCGGCCAACACACCACCACCGCCATGCCCAACGCGCCCTCCTCATTCAGGCGAGAGCAGGGTTCAAATTTGAGATGAATGCCAGACTGCGCCAACGCAAGCCGCAAGGCCTGGTGCACATTGAAAGCCTCAGCCTCAGGCTCGCAGGACTGCACTTTTTCCCAGCGAATCTTGAAACGCCAGCGTGCGTAAGCGACCGCCAGCACGTCACAGACCCAGCGCTGCAAGGCGCTCGCCAAACCAAATCCAGGATAAAAATGAGCTGCATATTTCATGACTTCTCCTCCAAGCGGCCCGATTGCTCACCTTGTGAGCCATCAGATCCAATGAATCTTGCCAATTGAGATGAATTGGCAAATTTGAATCATTAAATACTAACTCATTAATTCAAATAAATTAAAGTACTAGTGCAAATTTTTATACAAATATATTAATTTTGAAGTACCGATCGCATGGTCAAGCTGCGCGCCGCACAGTCTGGGCACTTTTCGCTGGGCTTGACTGGGCGTGAAAACAGGGGCAATTGCTGCACAAAATCAGCCGGGGTGAGCTGGGGGTGCCACGACAGCAACAAGGACACAAAGCCCGACACCAACGGCGCTGCGTAACTGGTGCCTACACCACGCAACGATGCGGCGGGTGTTTCGTCGCCTTTGATGTCCAGGTCATAGGTGCCAACTTTCAATTTGTTCACATCCCAAGGCGCATCGCCCGACAACCGTTGCCCGCCGCCCGGGGCATACACCAGCGTGCGTGCATCGAGCGCTGAGTAATTGGCGATGTTGTTTTCTGAATCCACCGCGCCCACCGAGATCACGCCGTTGCAATTGGCAGGTTCAGCCAACTTTTTGCCATAGGTATTACCCACGGCGGCGACCACAAATATGTTTTTTTCGGCGATGCGGTTCAGTACGTGCTGTAAATCAGGCCCACAGACGGCTTTGCCACCCGAAAAACTCAGGTTAATCACACGCGCCGGGTTGGGATTCACAGGTACCCCCGTCACAGGCAAACCCGCCGCCCAGGACAAAGCGTCGAGCAAATCGGCACGCCCCATTTGGCAGGAGCCGAACAAACGAACAGGCACAATTTGGGCGCTGGGATTGACCCCCAGCACGCCCTCATAACCGTTGCCTGCGATCAAACTGGCCACCTCGGTACCGTGGGTGCGAAAGGGCCCGGTTGCCACACGATCGCCACAGCGCGCATCGCGCAGATCTGGGGCGAAATCAGGGGAGCGACCGCCCCTCACGTTGTAAGGCGCAGACAACATGTCATAACCCGGCAGCAAACGACCACGCAAACTGGGGTGCTGTGCCAGCACCCCGCTGTCGATCACGGCCACGACCACGGGATGTGGGCCCGGCTTAACACCTGCGGTGTTCAGCGATGCGGGCGCAGATGCGGCTGATGCATTCAAAGCGCCCAAATGCCAAGGCAACTCTTGGGGCTGGGCGACGACAACACCGCCCCACGCCTGCAAAATGCCGGCCCAGCCAATCAGCACGGCAAACAGGATGGCCATATGGTTTCAACCTCTCAAAACAAACGTTAAAAATCAACAAATTTGCTTTGATGCTAGGTTTTACCCAGCGCGACCTCAATTCCGCCAATTTAGTTAAATCAGCGGCAGTACGCGCAATTTAGAGCGCACGCGTCGCAAGAAAATAGCCCTTAATAATTGATAAAAGCATTAAATTCAAAAATAAAAACAGCAAATAGTGAGTACGAATTAATAACAATTTGATTTATATGTAAAAAACCGTGTCAACGCGCCACAAAAAACATGCACAAAGCAGGTTATCTTTCGGCTGAATAGAACAACTACACAGGAGACATCCCTTGTCCAAGCCTATTTCTGCCGCTGAGCAAGCCTTGCGGGATGCTGCCCGCGAATACCACCGCCTCCCCACACGCGGCAAGATTTCAGTCACCCCCACCAAGCCCCTCTCGAATCAGCGCGATTTGTCACTGGCTTATTCCCCTGGTGTGGCCTACCCGTGCTTAGACATTGAGGCCGATCCATCGCTGGCCTCTGAGTTCACCGCGCGAGGCAACCTGGTGGGTGTGATCACCAACGGCACCGCCGTGCTGGGCTTGGGCGACATTGGCCCCTTGGCCAGCAAGCCGGTGATGGAAGGCAAAGGGTGTCTGTTTAAGAAGTTTGCCGGCATTGATGTGTTTGACATCGAACTGGCCGAGCGCGATCCCGACAAACTGGTGGAAATCATTGCGGCCTTAGAGCCTACCCTGGGCGGCATCAACCTAGAAGACATCAAAGCACCCGAATGCTTCTACATCGAGCAAAAACTGCGCGAGCGCATGAGCATTCCGGTCTTTCATGACGACCAGCACGGCACGGCCATCATCTCGGCGGCGGCTCTGCTCAATGGCTTGGAGTTGGTGAACAAAGACATTGCCAAGGTACGCATTGCCGTCTCGGGTGCTGGTGCTGCGGCACTGGCCTGCTTGGATGTGATGGTCGGCTTGGGCGTGCACCGTGACAATATTTTTGTCTGCGACTCTAAGGGCCTGATCTATGAAGGTCGTCCTGGTGGCTATGACGACAGCAAAGCGCGTTACGCACAAAAATCTACCCTGCGCACGCTGGCCGATACCGTCAACGATGCCGATGTGTTCTTGGGCTGCTCAGCCCCTGGCGTGCTGACCCAAGACATGGTCAAGAGCATGGCCGACAAACCCATCATCTTGGCGCTGGCCAATCCGGAGCCTGAAATTCGCCCCGAGCTGGCCAAGGCCGTGCGGCCAGATTGCATCATCGCCACGGGCCGTTCGGACTACCCCAACCAAGTCAACAACGTGCTGTGCTTCCCCTACATCTTCCGGGGTGCTTTGGACTGCGGCGCCACCAAGATCACCGAAGCCATGAAGCTGGCTTGCGTGCGCGAAATCGCCGACTTGGCCAAGGCCGACATCAGCGAAGAAGTGGCCAGCGCGTATTCGGGCAAAGAGCTGTCGTTTGGCCCCGACTACCTGATTCCCACGCCGTTTGATTCACGTTTGATTTTGCGGATTGCGCCTGCGGTAGCCAAAGCCGCCGCGGCATCGGGCGTGGCAGCACGCCCCATCACTGACTTTGAGGCCTACAAGCAAGGCTTATCACGGTTTGTCTACCAAACCGGCATGATCATGCGCCCCGTTTTCAATGCGGCCAAAGCCGCTACGGCCAAACGCGTGGCGTATGCCGAAGGCGAAGACGAGCGCGTGCTGCGCGCTGCGCAGTTGGCGATTGAAGACGGTCTGGCCCAGCCTATTCTGATTGGCCGCCCCGCCGTGATCGAAGCACGCATTGCCAAAGCCGGTCTGCGCCTGAAGGTGGGCACCGATGTGGAGGTGATCAACCCAGAGAGCGATGCACGCTTTCGCCAGTATTGGGAAACCTACCACCAGCTCATGGGACGCCAAGGTGTGACGCCCGAGGCCGCCAAAGCCGCGGTGCGTCGATCGAACACCTTGATTGGCGCACTGGCCATGCATTTGGGCGATGCCGATGCCATGTTGTGCGGCTTGGTGGGGCAATTCGATGCGCATCTGAAGCATGTGCACGACATCATCGGCACCTCACCTGGCGCGCCGGGCTTTGCCACGCTCAATGCGCTGATGTTGGCCGAGCGCACGCTATTCATTGCCGACACCTATGTCAACGAAGACCCCGATGCCGAGTTGCTGGCCAACATCGCTTGGATGGCTGCGCAAGAAGTGCAGCGCTTTGGCTTGCCCCCAAAAGTGGCGTTTTTGTCGCACAGCAACTACGGCTCATCGGCCAGAGCCTCGGCTCAGAAAATGCGCGCTGCACGTGACCTGTTCAAGCAGATGGCACCCGACATTGAATGCGACGGTGAGTTGCAGGGTGATGCGGCCTTGTCAGACCCCGTGCGTCGCAGCAGCTTGATTGAAACATCGCTCGACGGTGAAGCCAATGTGCTGATTTGCCCCAACTTAGATGCCGCAAACATCTTGTTCAACGTGTTGAAAATCACGGGTGGTCAAGGTGTGACCGTGGGTCCTATTTTGTTGGGTGCTGCGAAATCTGCCCATGTCTTGACGCCCTCCTCCACCGTGCGACGCATTGTGAACATGACAGCGCTGGCCACGGCAGCTGTTCATCCATCGCGCGCTTGAGCGTTGTGCGAATTACACGAAAAAACACAGATGACCAACGTTGCTCCCCGCTCTATGCGCGACATTTTGTTGCGCTCCCCCGTCATGCCCATCTTGACCGTTCACGATGCCCACACCGCGGGTGACTTGGCGCAAGCCTTGGTCAAAGGCGGCGTCATGGTGTTTGAAGTTGTCAAACGAACCCCTGCCACCATCGCCGCCTTGCACGCCATGTGCGAAGCCGCGCCCGATGCAGACATTGGCATGGGCACCTTGATGACGCCTGACGATGTCACAGCGGCCATCCAAGCCGGTGCGAAATTTGGTGTCTCGCCTGGACTGACAGCTGACTTGGCGCAAGCCATTCAAGCGCATCAATTTCCGTTTTTACCCGGTGTCGCTACCGCGAGCGAAGTGATGCAAGCGCGTGCCTTTGGCTTGAAAGAGCTCAAGTACTTTCCCGCCCAGGGCGCCGCAGGCGCGGCATGGATCAAAGACATGGCGGGCGTGTTTCCCGATGTGTTGTTCTGTCCCACTGGCGGCATTCGCCCACCGGATATTCCCACCTATTTGTCGCTGAGCAATTGCCGTACCGTCGGTGGCTCTTGGGTGGTGCCACCTGAGTTGCTGAAAGACCGTGCGTGGCACGACATCACCGCCCTGGCCCGACAAGCCAGTGGTTTTCGCCCTCAATAAAGTTCACCGACGATGAGCAAGCGCAAGCACATGCTGGCCGTGGGAGCGATTTGCACGGCGGCTATTTATCGCGTGGCCGACATTCCGCCAGCCCCCGCCAAAGTTCTGGCCACCCAGCGTTGCGAAGTGGTCGACGGCATGGCTGTTTCTGCGGCCTGTGCATTTCAGAAACTGGGCGGGCAGGCCCATGTCTGGGCGCGGGTGGGCGAAGACCGTGAAGCCGACGCCATGCGGCAGGCCCTGTCGGTGGAAGGCATCGACACCCAGGGTTTGTTCACCGTTAAAGGCAGCCGCTCCTCTCACGCCACGGTGATTGTGGATGGCCAGGGACAGCGCCTGGTGGTGCCGTTTCACGACCGCCAAGTCGACCCATCACCACACTGGTTGCCGCTAGACAGGCTCGATGAGATCGACTTGCTGCACTGCGATGTGCGCTGGCCCGAAGGGGCTCACGCCGCACTGAAAGCGGCACATGCACGGGGCATTGCCACCATGGTGGACGGGGATGTGGCGCCCCGCGACATCTTGCAGCAACTGATGCCACTGGCCGACTATGCCGTGTTCTCGGATGCAGGACTCTTGGCCTATACCGGCATGCATGACGTACCACAAGCCTTGCTGCATGTGGCGCAACAACATAGCCGTCACGTCGGTGCGAGTTGTGGTGCAGATGGGTATTACTGGGTCGAGAACGGCCACATTGAACACGTGGGAGCACCCCAGGTTGAGGTGGTGGACACACTCGCGGCTGGCGATGTGTTTCATGGAGCATTTGCCCTGGCTGTTCTGGAAGGCCAAGACACCCGTTCGGCAGCACGCTTTGCGTGTGTTGCAGCGTCTTTGAAATGCACGCAATTTGGGGGGCGCTTAGGTTGCCCGACCCGCGCAGAGGTTGAGGCTGAACTTCAAAAAACGGGTTAATTTTTGATCTGTCAATCACGCGCTAGGGGTAATCCTGATGCGCAGATGTCACGCGAATTACCCTGGATGCGCCCGGCGCACATTTAAATGCGGTTAGGAACTGTCTAAGCCTTAGATAAGCCTTTACCTATTTGAATGACCCCCAAGGAGACAAGCATGATGATTCGCAGAACCCTGATGAAGTCGATCGCCTGCGCGGCAGCCGCCGTGGCATTGAGTGGTGCAGCCCTGGCGCAAAGCTATCCCACACGACCACTGACGATGATTGTTCCCTGGGGTGCAGGCGGCGGCACGGACGCAACCGCACGCATCGTCGCGGCCTTGCTGGAAAAAGAAATGGGGCAACCTGTCAACGTGGTCAACCGCACCGGTGGCAACGGCGTGGTGGGGCACTCGGCCATTGCCACGGCAGCACCTGACGGCTACACCATCGGCATGATCACGGTCGAAATTTCCATGATGCATTGGGCCGGCCTGACACAACTCGCACCCACCGACTACACACCGTTGGCACTGATGAACATTGACCCTGCAGGCGTCACCGTACGTGCCGACTCACCCTATAAAAACGTGGGCGATTTGGTCAATGCCATCAAAGCCAACCCCGGCAAGTTCAAAGCCTCGGGCACTGGCCAAGGCGGCATTTGGCACTTGGCGCTGGCTGGCATGCTCAACGATTTGAAAATCCCAACCACTGCAGCCCCTTGGGTTCCTTCCAACGGTGCCGCACCTGCCATGAACGACTTGGCCGCTGGTGGTATTGAGTTCGTGACCTGCTCGCTGCCCGAAGCACGTGCGCTGATTGACGCAGGCAAAGCACGCCCACTGGCCTTGATGTCTAACCAACCTTCCGGTCTGTACCCCAATGTGCCCACGCTGAAATCAGCCACAGGCAGCAACTGGGCCATCGGCGCATGGCGCGGCTTGGCGGCCCCCAAAGGCATCCCCGCAGATGTGCAAGCAAAACTTGGCACAGCGCTCAAGAAAATTTATGACAGCCAAGAGTTCCAAGGCTTCATGCAACAACGTGGTTTTGGCACGATCTACGCGGACAGCAAAGGCTTTGAGCAATTCATGGCCAAAGGCGATGCCGACATGGGCGTGGTGATGAAGTCACTGGGTTTGGCCAAATAAGTCGTTTATGAAATTTAACGACACCTTGATCGGTGCAGCGCTTCTGGCGCTTGCACTGTCGATTCTCTCGACCGTTCAAACCTATCCGGTCATCCCCGGCCAAAACATTGGGCCGGGGGCTTTTCCGGGTTTGTTGGCGACCTTATTGGCTGTTTGCGCTGTGTTGTTGATTTTTAAAGGAATCAAAGCCAAGCAGAGCGAGTCGTGGGTGGTGATCGGTGGGTGGGTGAAATCTTGGTTTCACCTGCGCAATTTCTTGATCACGATTGGCTGCTTGTTTTTCTACATTTACACCTCAGACAAGTTGGGATTTTTGATCAGCTCAGTCGTCGTCACAGCCACCATGTTTTGGGCACTGGAAGTGCGACGCAAATTGATTTTTCCAATTGCCATCATCGTGGCACTGGTGATTCACACCATCTTCTACAAGGGGCTTCGCGTTCCTTTGCCTTGGGGATTACTCACCCCTATCCAGTGGTAACGAAAGAATCTTCATGACAACTGCTGTGCTGATCCAAGCTTTTTGGATGGTGTTTGACCCTTATGTGTTGCTGGTGATTTTTTGCTCCGCCATGTTCGGACTTTTTGTCGGCTGCATCCCCGGCTTAAGTGCCACGATGGCGACCGCCTTGCTGGTCCCCATCACCTTCTTCATGCCCCCTGTGCCGGCTATTGCGGCCATCGTCACAGCCACGGCCATGGCGATTTTCTCGGGTGACATTCCCGGTGCGCTGTTGCGCATACCGGGCACGCCGGCCTCTGCAGCGTATACCGACGAGGCCTATCAGATGACTCTCAAAGGTCAAGCCGAAGTCGCGCTGGGCGCTGGCTTGGTGTTCTCGGCCATTGGCGGTCTGTTTGGCACCATCGTGATGGTGTTGTTCTCGCCCGGCTTGGCTGAAATTGCGTTGCAATTTTCCTCCTTCGAATACTTCTGGCTCGTCGTGCTGGGCCTAGCAGGCGCTGTTTTCATTGGCAACGCCAGTGTGCTCAAGGCGTGTATTTCGCTCTTGCTGGGCTTGTTGATTGCCTGCATTGGCTTGGAAAACCCTGCAGCACATCCGCGCTTCACCTTCGGGATGAATGAGCTCATGAGCGGTGTGGAACTGATCCCCATGATGGTGGGCATGTTTGCGGTATCTGAACTGCTGCGCTACATCACCAACATCGATCCAGCCCCTGTGATTGCGACCGAAAAAATTGGCAACATCTTCTCGGGCATGTGGGGCATGCTCAAGCAATACCGCTGGCCTTTGGTGCGCGGCAGTGCGCTGGGCACCATCATCGGCATTCAGCCGGGATCGGGCGCAGACATGGCCTCTTGGTTGAGCTATGCCATGAGCAAGAAGTTCTCCAAAGAACCCGAGAAGTTCGGAACCGGCCACGTCGAAGGCATCGTCGAATCAGGGGCTGCCAACAACTCATCCTTAGCTGGCGCATGGATTCCAGCGATTGTGTTTGGCATTCCCGGTGACTCGATCACGGCCATTGCGATTGGGGTGTTGTATCTGAAAAACATGAACCCCGGCCCAATGATTTTCGTCAACAACCCTGAAAACATCTATGCGATTTTTCTGGTGTTCATTTTGGCCAACATCATCATGGTGCCCCTGGGTTGGTTGACCGTGAAAGTGGCCACCAAGATCTTGAAAGTACCACGCAATATCTTGATGCCGATCATCTTGGTCTTTTGTATCGTGGGCTCGTTCTCTATCAACAACTCGGTGTGGGGCGTGACCTTGATTCTGTTCTTTGGCCTCGTGTCCTTCTTGTTGGAAGAAAACGGCTTCCCGGTGGCACCCGCCATTTTGGGCGTGGTCTTGGGCACGATGATGGAAGAAAACTTTGTCACCTCCATGATCAAGTCCGATGGCGACCCGCTGGTGTTCTTCACCCGTCCTATCGCCATGTGGCTCGCCCTCAGCACGTTTGTGATTTTGCTGTGGCCCGTAGGTACTTGGATGATTGACAGAATGCGTAAGTCTGAGGCTTAAAACCCAACACCCTGTGCACGCAGGGTGTTGAAAAATCAAATCCCAAAAAGACAAAAGGGCCAGCAGATGAACTGCTGGCCCTTGGTCGTTTTGGTCGGCGTGGCGGGATTCGAACTCGCGACCCCTTGCACCCCATGCAAGTGCGCTACCAGGCTGCGCTACACGCCGATGTAGCTGTAAATTATAGCGCGCTTCAGTGCGACTCAGAGAGCAGATCGCGAATTTGCAAAAGTTCTTTGCGAAGCAGATCCAAGCTGCCACCACTGGCACCCAAAGACAGCAGCGGCGCATCCGTGGCAGCTTGTGCATCGTCTTGTAAATCAGACTCCACGCCATCTTCATCCGGCAAATCAATGTCGATCAACGAATCACCCACCGCACGGCGACGATCACGTTCGGACTGAACCAGCTCTTGCAGCTTGTTGCGCGCACCGCTGATGGTGAAGCCTTGGTCATACAGCAAGTCGCGAATGCGGCGAATCATCAACACTTCATGGTGTTGGTAATAGCGTCGGTTGCCCCGACGTTTCATGGGACGCAGCTGCGTGAATTCCTGCTCCCAATAGCGCAGCACGTGCGGCTTGACGCCGCACAAATCGCTCACCTCACCAATGGTGAAGTAGCGCTTGGCTGGAATGGGAGGAAGGACGGATTTCTCCATGAAAATCAGAGGCTTGTAAACGGGACCGCAGAGGTTACACGAAGATCGGCCTCGCATCACATCTTCACGTCATTTTGAGCAAAAAAAAGAGGCCTAGATGGCCTCTTGGAAGTTAGACGTCAACTTTGGCGTTACTGTCACCCTGTATCTGTTCTTTAAGTTTGTGGCTGGCATGAAACGTCACCGCACGTCGAGCCTCAATCGGAATCGATTCCCCTGTGCGCGGATTGCGCCCTGGACGCGGCGCCTTGGTGCGAATTTGAAAATTACCAAAGCTGGAGATTTTCACGTCAGTGCCATTGACCAAGCTTTGCGCAATCAGGTCAAAGAAGGCATCGATCATGTCTTTGGACTCGCGCTTGTTCAAACCGATTTGCTCAAACAACAAATCGGCCAACTGCGCTTTGGTCAGCGCGGGTGTCTCTAAGCTCTCAAAAGAAAGTTCCATAAGGTTCTCTTTTTAACGTGTGAACATCAAGCGCGCAAACGCGCAAACACTTGGGCAGTCAACTTGGCGACCACGGCTTGCACCACACCATCAATTTGCGCCTCGTTCAGGGTGGCTTCGTCGCTGTTGAGGGTCAGGCGTACAGCCAGGCTCTTCTCGTCCATCGCCATGGCGGCAGACTCGGCCTTGGGGCGGTACACGTCAAACAACACGGCGTTGCGCAACAAGCCTTGTGTTTTGGCCGCATGGATGGCTGCCATCAATTGGGCGTGTGTGACGCTGTCTTTAACGATCACCGCAATATCACGCTCCACATTCGGGAACTTGGCAACACCGATGGACTTCGGAATGTCACGGTGCAACACGGCATCCAGTGAGAGCTCGAACATCACGGGCGCTTGAGCCAAGTCCCAGCCTTGACGCCAGCGTGGGTGCAATTCACCCACATGGCCCACGGCTTGACCATTGACCAACACCTTGGCACAACGGCCTGGATGCATCGCTGGGTGCTCAGCCGCTTCAAACTGTGGCACAGCGGGCGCCAACAAGGCTTCCACATCGGCTTTGACGTCAAAGAAATCTGCCGCTTGTTCTTTGGTACCCCATTGCAAAGGTGCAGCGCTGCCAAAGGCCATGCCTGCCACATGCATGGGTTGGTCAAAGCCTTGCACGGTGGTGTCGGTGTTTTGCACCGAGGCGTCTTTGTGAAACACGCGGCCAATTTCAAACACGCGCACGCGTGAGGCCTTGCGGTCCACGTTGAACTTCACCACGTTGAGCAAAGAGCCCAACAAGGTCGAGCGCATCACGCTCATTTGGCTGGCGATGGGGTTGAGCAACTTGATGGGATTGGCATTGCCAGCCAACTCGTGTTCCCAACGCTCCTCCACAAAGCTGTAATTGATGGTTTCTTGGTAGCCCAAGGCGGCCAAGTGGTGGCGCACGGCGTGTGGGCTGCGTTGTGCTTCTTGGCACACGCTGGCCGTGATGGGCGCCAACGGCGGTGTGGTCGGCAGGTTGTTGTAACCCACCATGCGCGCCACTTCTTCGATCAGGTCTTCTTCGATTTGCAAATCGAAACGGAAGGACGGGGGCTG
>JACCDU010141491.1_pt1 | contig 12002 bp, 9 predicted proteins | sample 7446081 | NCBI WGS metagenome assembly JACCDU01 (sample SAMN15323447, study PRJNA562643) | freshwater metagenome | isolation source: river surface water | place: USA:Blue River Watershed | collected 2017-08-17 | reverse complement strand
GGAGTCCTTTTCATAAGGCTGTTCGATATAGTGACGCGCGCCCATGATGGTACGGTTATTGGGGGAGCGCTTAGGATCGTCGTCATCCGGGCCTTTCGGCCACTTGCCCTCATCCTTTTCGCCCTTGAGCTCGGCCACCTTGATCTGACCTAGGCCGGGGAACTCCCAGAAGCGGGTGTTCAGATAGATGGAAAGGCCCTTGGTGATGTCCTTACCGTTGCTTCCCGTCATCGTGTGCGGGAACTCCTTAGAGCCATGCAGCACCACGACCGTGCCGTGTCCGGCTTCCTTGACCCACTCAGGGACGACCTTGGACCAGTCGATATTGTCGGCCTTCCAGTCAGAATTATGGTCGGTCCAGTCGTAGGACGACCAGTCTACCGCATCGGGGTCTACATGGCTGACCAGGGCGTCCTCGTCATCACGGAATTCGTGAAGGCAGTAATCACCTTCGGCATCCTGATAGATGCGGATCATTGCGGCCGTGGACTTGCCCGCTCGCGTCGTGTAGCTGATCACCGTCACACCCAAAGGATTCCAAGGCAACGAGGCGATCTTGGCGCCGATGCCGTAATTGCTCTCGAGGCCGTCGGTGCTCTTGCTGCTCAGGCCGAGCGTGCGGAAGAACTTGACCAGCTCTTCGGGGGTCATGCCGAAGCCATCGTCCGAGATCACGCGGCGGTAGACCTTGTGGTCGACAACGGCCTGCCACTCCAGGCCGAACTCGACCTTCGTCGCCTTTGCCTCGACCGAGTTCTGCAGGAACTCGCGCGCCCACTGAAACTGGCCGCACTCGGAGAAGAATCGACCGGCGAATTTCGAGGCCCCTTGAATCTGGATCTTTTGCATGAGGCCCGGAGCTAAGCAGCCTGGGCGGGCCGTAGCTAGCTTTTTGGCTCAAGACTTATATATAATATTCGGCATCAGCCAACCCACCCTTGATTCCTCCAATCGATGGCTGAGCGGGCGGGCAGAAGGTCAGTACGCGACGGGAGGTTAGGGACCCGGGCGCCGTGGTGTTCGTAGTAGTGGCGGCCGTTGGAGAACTCTTCGCGGAGGCGCTTGCTAACGAGGAGGCGGTAGTCGGTATCGATGGTGAGGTAGCCGGCGTCAAACAGGGTATGGAAGTCGGACCGGAGGAGGAGGCCGTTGCCGACCTCATGGGTGCCACCCTCCGCATAAGGACGGATGTGCGCAGCCTCTAGCACTGGCAGGGTCTTCTCCTGGGTGACGGCGCAACGGCGGTCATAGGCGTCGATCACAGCGACCCTGAACCCAGCTTGGCCTAACCGAGGCTTGGCCATGTATGGGGCGCCATACCGCTCAGGCTCTTGATGGACCGCCCCAGTGGAGGGTCGAGCCCTTAGATTTGATTGGATGATCTGCCAAAGGACCCTGCCCGGGCCGTCGGTGGCGCTGTAACGCTTGCCCTGGACGATATTAGGGGACCAATCCGCAGGCTGGTCGACCCACTGGTCCTCAGGCAGCCAGAAACATTCGGTGAGGAGTGTGCAGCCTATGACCTCGTTGTGGCTCGTCGGCTTGTCCATCCGGGCGCGCATCCGGGTGATGCTCTCGCGGAACACCTGAAGCGTATCGGACCCATTACCTGGTCCATAGACCTTCCAAGCCAGTTCTAGCGGCAAGGTCGTGCTCTTCAGGAACCAGCCACCCCCGACGATCTTGTTCACCGGGGACTTTAACTTGAAGAGGAACAAGGCGCCCTCGGGGATGGCGCCGAAGCTACGCTCCCCGCCCGGAGCCCAGAAATTCACCTCCTGGGTGGCATGGGCGGAATGGAACTCGAACCAGGACCTGTCGGTCACCCCAACCCAGTACTCTAACTTGGCCAGCCGATCGGACCGACCTCCGTCCATCTTCTCGGTGATCAGGAAGCCCAGCTCACGCAGCCGCCGGAAACAAGCAGTGCCCTCTCCGCCCCCGAAGTCATCGCCAGTGACCACCTGCCCGGTCGCGTGCTTGAGCGCAAGGCCGATGAGTAACTTAGGCGGGTACGGCCGACCCTGATGGACCACGTCGTACGTCGTCGAGTCGCGGAACCCGGGCAACGTTACCCCGGCAGCCAGCTCGGCCAACGCCTTCTCTACATGCACTCGCTGAACTTGGGAGAAATCCATCAGCAATTGACGTACTTGCAGGGATTCTGGGCCCCTGGCCCGATAAGATGCCGTACAGAGGTGTTGATATAGCGCTTACGGACGTCGTCAGGCGCCAACTTTCCGACGAACTCAACGCGCCCTTTGATATCTTCAGGCGTAAGTGGTGGTCGTGTATCGTAACCCTCGGTTCCGGCGGGGCGCCAAAACTCCGGCTGGTAGACTTCGCGTACAATGCCTTCGAAGACCGCGAACACTAGCCGCACGCCGGCTAAACGTTCTAGGGAATGGTTCGCCCAGACTCCGCGGGTCGCCTCATAGAGTTCACGGGCGGTCATCCCGTTCCGATAAAGGCGGTTAATCGTGATCAGCATCACTGGATCTGGGACGTCAGCGTCCGTCGGTGCGTAGAAGATCTCCAGGTCCTTCAGGCTCTTCCGGCCATAGAGAAGGCTGTTATGGCCGACCACCTTATTGGTAAGCTCCTTAATGCCGATAAGGTCGATGGCCGCAGCCTCGACTAGGTAAGCTTCTTCTGGAGTGGCCATGCCATGGGCAAGAATTTCAATCTTGGGCTCAAGGCCCGCGGCGAAGATCTCCTTGATACGCTTCACCTTCGGATGGTCATCGTCCTCGTACAGGTGGTCCAGGCAGCGCTCGCCCTTGCCCTTCCCGATGTAGAAAACCTTCCCATCCCGGGGGTCGACATAGAGGTACACATAATGCCCCAAAGCCTCGGACATGCCTTGCTTCAGGGAACGGAGATGGGGAGGGATTGTCATTTATCGAGGGAGGTGGGGAGGTGTTCGCCGAAGTACCCGATGACGAGCTTGGCGCGGGTTTCATCCCAGAGGAAGTGAATCGACATGCATTCCTTAGGGTAGCCGCCGCCAAGGGTGATGTGCTCGGAGAAGATCTGGCGGCGACCTTGGTATTCGAACCGGTAGTGGTCACCGTGCACCCGGACGACTGTCTCCGACACCATCGGTCGGTAGACGCTGCCCAAGGCAGTGTCGCGGGCGAGGTTCGCGAGGCGATGCACAGGGATATTCTTCCCTACCCGTTTGGCGGCGAAGTTGCCTAGGTTGGTCAAGGCCTTGCCCAATTTGCCATCATGCTCGTACAGGCAACGCTCGGCATGGATAAGCGCGGCCGGCAGAATCTCGACATGTTTGGAAAAGTCGGGTTTGGCCAAATTCTCACGAAGAATGTCGATGGCCGGAGTGAACGCTTTTCGCTCCACCGGAATCTCCGTGGGTTTTTCAAACGGCTTAAGCTTCTTCTTGCGAATTAGCTCGGCGAACAATGCGGACACCTTTTCGCGTAGTACGTCGGGGACGCTGACGCTCACGCGGGTGCCAACCTTGGTCTTCGCGAAACGAACCCGGGCCACTCCGTCGAACCCGATGAAGTCGAGGTCGATACCCTCCCCATTGAGCGCCACGCCGCCGCCCAGTTCCAGCACCTTGGTCCGGACATGGAAACGGACCGTGTTAAACGCCTGGTCGGGCGACTGGTGGCAAGTGTAGTCCCATGTCTCCATGGCGGGGTACCCGCTAACTTAGCGTCGGGCCGTGCGCTGGAAAGCGCATTCCCTATTAACTTATACAAGGTTACGAAAAAGGGGGCCACAGCGTGGCCCCCTTGAAACCGTCGCTCTTATTGAGCTTACTTGCGCGGGCCGTTGCCGCGACCGCCGCCGGAGGGATTTCCGGGGGGACGATAGACGCCTGCATCAACTGGCCTGCTTTATTTTCTGGACGCTTTCGTTGAGCCATCGTGAAACGGCCCACAGGAGAAGCATGAGGACGCCAATCGAGGCGGATTCCAGCATGAAGAATCTTCCTAGCTCCGGAGCCGTCGCGCCCATCGAGAGAGACAGCATCTTCGAAACATTCGTACCCAACCCGGCTCCAAGAAGCCAGATCGACATGGTAAGCGACTTGTCGCTATCCTTGGACACGTCGTGCATCAGGGCGAGGGCTGAGGGGACAACGAGGACTTCAGCGCATGCCTTAAAAGCGTAGGCAGTGATGATGGCCCAGGCTGAGAGTTTGCCTACAGTTAGGGCGAAGCCACCGCCAATGATCGCCATTGCCAAAACCAAGCACAAGACGCCTAGCACGAACACGTTCCGGTAACCAAACAGACGGACTTGCTTCTTGCGCACACGATCCGCAAGCAAAGTGAAAATAATGATGAAGCCGCAGAACATCCCGGCGAAAACTTCAGGCGGAAGTGATATTCCGAAAACAGCGAGCTCGACGTGATCTTTGATCACCAGCGTCAGTCCCGAAGTAATCTGAGCCACGACGGCGGAAATGATCGTGGATATCGTCAACATGACCATCCAGACCGCCTGACGTTGCATGTCTTTCTGGAAGGCAAAGATCATCGCCGAAGCCGGGATGCAGCCAAAAACAGCCCAGACAACCCAAGGATAGGGCGTCGCCCAGACGAAGAGCCAAAGCAAGGCGCATGCCCCCAGGAAGGCTACGAATAGCGGCCATAGGTTAACCGTGCTCAAGCGGACCTTGGCCTGAGGCCTTGCCTTCCAGTGTCCGATAAAAACGAGAAGGGCCACAGCCATTCCAAAGGCGGCCGCCGAAAACGCCAGATGCCAGGCAACTGAAACCGGGAATAGCTTGGAGGAACGAATATATCCCAAGGCAATAGGCCCGAGCAAACCGCCGATGCTGATGCTCATATAGAACAAGGCCATACCGGCCTTTTTCAGCTCTGATTGACTGCTATGATACAAATCGCCAACCAGCCTGCTGATAGATGGCTTAAGAAACCCCGTTCCAGCCGCGACAAAACCAAGTCCCCAGCAAAACGCAGCTTCCATGGGCAATGCCAAGGTCAGATGGCCGATAATTATACAGACGGCTCCGATAAGCACGGAGTTAGCAGCTCCAATCAAGTTATCCGCCAGAAGGCTGAACGGGATAGAAAAAAGGTAGATGCCGGCACCGTAAGCCGCCTGAACCAATAGGGCTTGATGTCTGCTCCAGCCGAGTCCGCCCTCTGATGGCGCTAGCGTCATGAACAATATCATCACCGCCCCTAGACCGAAATAGGAGAAGCGCTCCCACATCTCGACCATGAACAAGCGCCTAAGTTCTGCTGGATGATCTTTGAATGGATTCACGTGGGTTTTTATACGCCGCCGCACGGCGGGTAAATCCTATTTTTCTTTACAATAATTTCTCGGGCGGTGGCATGAGATTACATGCGATATCTGGTCACCGGTTGCGCAGGTTTCATCGCCTCTCGTGTCTGCGAGATGCTGCTTGAACAAGGTGCTGAGGTCGTGGGACTCGATGATCTTAACGATGCGTATGACGTCCGTCTCAAGCATTGGCGACTGGCGCGGCTGCTTGGGATCAGTCACGACGTGAAGGCCGACCATCGGCTGAACCTAGACCCCAGGAAAGACCATATATCGGAATGCGGAAAGTTCGTTTTCATCAAAGGCGCTACGAGCAACAGGCAGGATGTGCAGCGAGCATTCGCCCTTGGACGATACGATGCCGTCCTTAACCTCGCGGCGCGCGCCGGCGTCCCTGCCTCGTTTAAGGATCCCGTCGGGTTCCAACGCGCCAACACCGAGGGAGTAGGCAACATCCTTGATGCTATGGCCGAGCACGGGGTTAAAGTCCACGTACTTGCTTCAACGTCATCTGTCTATGCGCCGGAGCCTGGTGTGGAGGCACGGAGATCGAAGGAGAATGACCCTACCGACCATCCGCGGTCTCCGTATGCGGCCTCGAAAAAAGCCGCCGAGCTGCTTTGCAACAGCTATGCCGCCAGGAAAGACCACCCCATACATACCACAGTGGTAAGATACTTCACGGTCTATGGCCCGGCAGGCAGGCCAGACATGAGCATTTTCCGCTTCATCGAATCCTGCCTGCGCGGAACCAGCATTGAGGTTACCGGCGATGGGAATCAAAGCCGTGATTTTACCTACGTGGACGACGTAGCCAGGGGCACCATCATGGCCGCGAAAGGCGGAAGCGGATTCAGGATCATCAATCTTGGCGGAGGGAAGACTCCAGCCACTATCAACGAACTCATACGTGCCATTGAGTCAGCAGGAGGAAAGAAGCTCCGCCGGACCAAGGCGGCGCCCGCCATGGGCGACATGGCGACTTCGATGGCAGATATTTCCAAAGCCAAGGCAGAACTTGGCTGGGAGCCTCAAACGACCCTCGCCCAAGGACTCCGAAGGACGGTTTCTTGGCACAAGAAATTCCGGGCTTTTGCTAAAAGCATTAACTTAACTGGTCAGACTCCCGTTCTGGGCGATGAGGTTATCGGCGTCGTCGGCCTTGGTTATGTCGGCCTGCCTTTAGCGCATAGCCTGTCCAAGCACTTCAAGGTCGTGGGCTACGACCGGAGCGTCGATAGGATAAAACAACTGCGAAGGGGCGCCGACAGGACCAACGAGATTGAAGAAGAGCGTCTACGCGACGCGTTAGCCTCTAACTTGCGTGTCACGGATAAGCCATCAGAGCTAAGAAACTGCTCGATGATCATCGTCACGGTTCCCACGCCAGTCGATGAGTCCAACCTGCCCGACCTTATTCCCGTCAAGTCCGCGGCCGAAACCATCGGCAAAGAGCTGCGTCATATGCGCAAGGGGACGATAATTATCTACGAATCTACGGTATACCCTGGCTGCACGGAGGAAGACTGCGTGCCGGTCATCGAGCAGGCTAGCGGCATGAAGCTCGGCAAGGGGTTCCACATTGGCTATTCGCCTGAACGCATCAATCCGGGCGACAAGGAACACACTTTGGAAAAGATCACAAAAGTTGTCGCAGGCGACTCCAAAAGAACGACGGCCAGAATGGTCGCTGTTTACGCCAAGATATCAAAAGACGTTCATGTAGCCGAATCGATCAAGGTAGCCGAAGCCGCCAAGGTCATCGAGAACACCCAAAGAGACCTTAACATAGCCTTGGTCAACGAACTCGTGGTGATCTTCGAACGCCTAGGAATCAAGACTTCTCATGTCCTGCGTGCGGCGGCAACCAAATGGAACTTCCTGGACTTCAAGCCCGGCCTGGTCGGCGGACATTGCATCGGTGTCGACCCCTACTACTTGACCAACCGGGCTCAGCGCGCCGGCTACCATCCTGAAATCATCCTGGCGGGACGCAGGCTCAATGACGGCATGCCCAAACTCTTCGCTGATTACTTTGTGAAACGTTGCATCAACTGGGGGCACTCGCTCTCCGGTCAGCGCGTCCTCCTCCTAGGACTCACCTTCAAGGAAAACATCCCTGACTTCCGCAACTCGAAGTCCGTCGACTTGGTGCGAGAACTGCAAACCTACGGCCTCAATGTCGATGCATATGACCCGCTCATCGACGTGCACTCGTTCATGGCTGACAAGGAGAACCACGGGGTATGCGTGCTGAGGGAATCTCCCAAAGATCTTACCGACTATGTCGCCATCGTGCTGGCCGTCGGACACAAGAAGTTCAGGTCCACCGAGTGGTTAGACAAGGTTCACAAAGCCAAAAAGGCGGGCACCAAGGTGTTTGACCTTAAGAACACCTGGGACTTGCGAGATGGCCTAGCCGACTGGGCCCCCTGATGCCTGCTTCAGGAACTCCTTGAGGCTTCGGGCGAGGTCGCTCCGTCCTCGCACACGTCCGACCTTATCCTTACGCCGATTGTCTAGTCGCATTCCGGCGAGCTTGCCGGCCCAACCGTCACCAGAAAATGCCAGGATGGGACGGCACTTGCTCCATGCCAGCGCCATCTCCGAAAGCGTACCCGTGCCGCCACCGATCGCCAGAATCAGTTGCCCGTGCGCCATAACGTAATTACGGGCATGCCCCAGGCCGGTATAGATCACGATATCAGCCAAGCAGTCATCTCCATGCGGGGATTCTTTGGGGCTGACCGCAATGGTGTCTCCCGATTTATAGTTCTTGGCCCGCTTAGCGCCAACGAAGGCCGCTTCCATCACGCCTTTTTCACCCCCGGTCATGACCCGGAACCCCATTTCGACGGCAAGTTGACCGGCCATCTCAGCGTGCTTACGGTGGGTAGGCGTACATAGCGACTTGTTAGGTCCGATGATGGTGAGAATTGGCTTCTTCATGCTTATTCGTTCCAGCAATGGTTAAACCGCGTTAGGTCATCATGCGAGAAAAGACGCATTATCTCCAAGTCGCCCTTGTTCCTTTCGTCGGGGCAGGATGACGCCACGAATGCATAATCGACACCAGCCTCCCGGACCAAATCAGTCACCGCATTGGGTTGCTCGGCACGGTTCGCTTTGCCGTTAGGGTAGGCCAACCAGACGCCTTGATCCTGGTTTGGACGCAGACCCTTTATCCAACCCAGTATTCGGCACAACTCCCCGCGCAACTGATCAACTCCTAGAGAACCAAACTCATGATGATAGAGGCCATGGGCTCCGACATAAACACCGCTAGGCAGCTCCGCGATATCCCTCTCGGTCAGATGAGCCGGTCCGGCCATCGGGCGAGTCAATTCGAGCGAGTCCGCGAGGTTGCCGATCATAGCGGACTGCTCATCGGGTGAAGCCTGCAACATGGCCTTCTTAAGAGCGCCGCCCACCCAGCTCTTGCGATCACTGTCGTCAAGCCGACGACTTCCTCCGTAATCCGCGGCCAGCAGTGCATAAACCTGGTCCGCCGGGGGAACGAATCGTTCCACGACGGGAGCCATGGTGGGGAATAACGCACACGGCAGTCCCCGCGCGGAAAGCTCTGGCAATACCACGGTCATGAAATCGGCGTAACCGTCATCGAATGTTAACAGAACGGGAGGCTTGCTCAGCCGGCGACCCTCACGGCACTCGATGTATGTGCGGGCATCGACCAATGCGCATCGGCTTTGCAAGGCATCCAGATGTTGCCTGAAAACGGCAAGGGAGTGGAGCATGTTCCGCTCGTGATGGTAGGATTCGACAGTGCTCCGCTCCATTGAGAACTCCGGCAAGACACGGTGATAACAAATGACGGAAGGTGGTCTCATCAATGAGCGGAGGCCTTCAAGCCCTTGACGAATGCAGCAAGCTGGCGACGGCGATAGCGCACCGTATGCGCGGGAGAAGACAGTAACTTCAGCCCGCCGTCGGGCGACCTATCGAAGCCCGCCGGAAGAGCTTCGATGACCGCGAGGGCAAACCGGTCGGCCTCGGCCAAGGCGCCGGAAAGGCCGGGCAATCCGGGCAAATGCGAGAGGTAGGCAAGTTCTTGCCTGAGCATTTTCGCCAACCCCCTGATCCGGTAGAATGAGGCTATGATGGCACGCAACCTCATCTTACGGAATTCATGGATTGAGCGCATGAATAGTTCGAAGTCGGCCTTGCTGAAATCGCATCGTTCCTTGGCGTTCTTGCCGAGCTTGGTGTCGAGCCTCTGCAATTGCCGATGATCCAAGACTAACTTCAACGCCGAATAGATCGCGAACCCTTCGGTATCAGCCACATATTTCGTCGGGTTGAGCAGCGCCTTGGGCTCCTTGTTGCCCTCGTCTTCCCTTCTTTGACGGACCGGGAGTGAGCATGCCACGACTTTCTGTCCACGCAGGTAGCGGCAGATGAGCGCGGAAACCATGTCGGCGCGCCTTGGCGTCAGAGGCTTGCGCCGGTAGCGCAACCCTTTCAACGTCACCGTGGGATACAAGTCGGACTCCGACCCATTTGAAACGATGGTATTTCCCCCGCGCAAAACAGAAGGAACATGGGACAAAAGCGGCCTGCGCGAATGGCCAGGGAAGCCGTCAACGAGCATCTCGCCGGGATCTACGGCAAAATGCCTATCCGCGAAGATGGGCCTGAAGATCTGCTTCCCCTTCACGAGCTTGGGGAGTTCATCGACGACCTTACGGAGTACTTCCCCGTTCGTGGCGCGCGATCCCCTGAACTCGCCGTTTTCCCACGGGAAGTAATCGAACGGAATCTCCAAATGCATAACGTCCCTGCTGGATACGTCGTAGTAGAAATCCCGGATCTCCCGACCTGGCGATACCCACTTCTCTAGGATTCGCTGGAAGTCCCTGTAACGGTACCGGCCGCCGAGGGGCGAATGACGCAAGCGTCTCAAGGCGTTGACCGCATCGAGCAACTGCAGGCGGTAGGTCATCGTCGCCGGAACAGGCGGGGCCTCGGTGACTTGGCCAAGGTGCATCGCCGTATCGGATCCCGCCTTATCCCGGGCGTCCTGCAGCAGCGCCGCTAGCTGCCAAAGGAACCAGCGTCGGCACTCGTCATCATCCCAGCACATGGCCCTGTTGACTAGGGACAAGTCCTCGTCGATGAACCAAGCCATCGTTTTGGTGTCGCCTTTGCCACGGATGACCTTGGCTACCCGACGCTGGATTGCGCTCCGAGCGGCCGCGATCGAGGCCTGGAAGCCCGTGGCGGACGCATCATCATCGTCAAATCGCGGCTCATATATTCCGACGGAAAAGCCGCGGGACGACACCGGAAGCCTTCTGAACCAAGGCTTTCTTCGGTCCCCGCGCTTGGCGTTGTCAAGCACCTCGACATGGATGCTTTTTACGTGCCTTGAAAGCCATTTCAGGTCACGCAAGAGATCGGGCAGGCCGGAATCGCGCTCATCCACGTTGCCTCGGCTGAGCACTCCGACGACGATCTGGCAGGAGCGCAGTAAATGGCTCCTGGACGAATCCAACGTGGCTACACCAATTTTCCGAGCCTTCGTGGGCTTAAGGTCGTAGCGCAATCCCCAGCGCAACAGGCTGGTATTGGCGTCGCGTTGATCACGACGTCGCCGGATAGCCTTTTGCAAGGCAACCTCCGTCTTCAGATTCAACCGGTTGCGCGCCAACAGGCAGAAAGTTCGGCTACCTCTCCTCATCGCCAGAATAACCGCATCGGTGAGCTCCTCCTTTCTATATCCCGACGGAGGCGATCCTAAGGTGGCCTTCCCGGTCACGGACCATCGTGCGTCCGGAAGTTCCGACAGCCTGAGCAACAATTCGTGCGTCTGCATGCCCTGGAGGGCTTCATTGTAAAGTCCGGCCTCGAGCAACGACCCCAGCCTGATGCTGGACGCGGCCATGAGGCAGCTCGCGTTATCCAAGTTCAGTCCGTAGAGTCGCTCAAGGTGCTCTACGGGAGACGACGAACGAACCATCTTCAGCTTATTCTTCAGGCCCTCCACTTTGACGTCCGAAAGGACCAGGTCGCAGTCGCCTTTGCCAATCGCAGCCTCGACGCTCGCGCAATGGTCATGTCGCAGCCAATCTTCCTCGCGAACAAAAGTTACAAAAGTTGAACGCTCATCGGCGTACTCCATGAGTTTCAGCAGCGCCGTATTCATGGCGCCGCAGAGACCCGGTGTTCGCTCATTCCGGAGCACCTGGACGTGGCAGTTGTCGAGTCGCAGGTCCAGCACCCGCTCCTTGACGTCGTCGAAACCCGCCTCGGAGGCATCATCAACCACCAGGAGTTTATCTGGTTTCCTTTGTTGGTTCGCGATGGAGCGGAACGCCCGCTCGGCCATGTCGCGGATGTTTCTTTTGGCGTATACGATCAGCGCCAGGACCGGCCTGTCCTGTCTGTCCATCTTCATCGGACGATCAATCGGACTTCATTCTTCCACTTTCGTGGCAACCAGGTGTCGACGGGGAGCACATGTCCCTCGGCGGTGCGTACGACGTCCTGCCGGTAGAGCACCTTGGCCCCGCGACCTTTGGCGCGTAGGAGATATTCCACCACCTCCTCAGGCCCGTCAAAGTCGACGGATTCTTCGGGGCCATGATCGTCGAAGGGCACGGTGAAGACCCAGACCGAGCCAGGGCGTGAGACTCTCGCCATCTCGCGCAAAGCCTTGCGAGGGTCGAGCGAGTGATCCAGAGTGTGGTGTG
>JACCDU010869008.1_pt1 | contig 12007 bp, 22 predicted proteins | sample 7446081 | NCBI WGS metagenome assembly JACCDU01 (sample SAMN15323447, study PRJNA562643) | freshwater metagenome | isolation source: river surface water | place: USA:Blue River Watershed | collected 2017-08-17 | reverse complement strand
CTAACAGCATGTATGCACCTGCCGCAGCAGCAGCGCCAGCAGCTAGTGCGGCTAATCCAGCTGGACCACCTAGTGCTAACAGTGCAGCTTGTGCAACTGTTTGTGCTTTGGTAGCAGCACGTAATACTTGCAGTGCCTTAACAAAGTTTAACACCATTGCAACAGCGCGAGCGCCTAATGCAAACGCAATCATTGCGCCAATGAATTTGAATGCTACGCCAATGTTGTCGGCTAGCAATAGAATTAATTTTCTAATATATTCAAATACACCACTGCCTTTGTTGATCTCATCAAACATCAACATGATGTTATTTTTCAATACTGTGAATGCATCAGCAATGGTTGGTGTTGTCTTGGCAAAATCATCTTCAACACTAGCTGCCATTTGTTGTGTAGCAGCAATGATAACATCTGCTGTTAGCGCACCTTCAGTAGCTAGCTTACGCAACTCGCCTTGACTTACACCCAGTGCATCACTGAGCTTACGCATAAAGCCTGGAGCATTTTCCATTAGTGAGCGGAATTCATCGCCCTGCATCTTACCACTTGCCAATGCTTGACCAAATTGTAGAATAGCAGCACTGCTTTGTGCAGCACCTGCACCAGTTAGTTTAAGTGCTTTGGTAAATGTTTCAGTTGTTTGTGCAACTTGACTTTGAGTTAATTTAAGTTCTTTACCAGCAAGAGCAATCTTACTGTAAAGATCGCCAATATCGGCTAGCCCACTGCGTGTGCTATTTGCAATTGCTGCAATATCGCTGAATCCTTTAGCTGCATTAAAATTTTCATCAGCTACAACTTGCAGTTTGTTTTGCAAGCCAGTTAGCGCACCTTCCATCTTAATGAATTGATCGATGGTGCCCACACCAATGATTGCAGCAAATGCACCTTGCAGTGTGCTGGCAACAGCAGAACCTTTGCGTTCAAAACTGCCCAATGAAGCTTCAGCACGTCTAATGCCTCGGTCAAAGTTACTGGTGTCTAAGACCAGCGCAACGCGGATTTCTTTAGCCATACTTTCTCACAATATTGTTAATTTCTTTTTCAAAGTATTCCAAACTTGGATCACTCATACCATTTGGAGCTTGTTTGCTCCAACCTTCATCTAAGCGGCCAGCATAAGCATAATCGCCTGAAATCTTTTTACCAACTGTGCGTGTGCGGCTGCGAGCATTGCCTGATCTAACCGGTGTTGTGTTTTTGAAGAATGTGCCTGTTTCTTGCCAAGCATCTACAATGCTGACTTCTAGATCACGTAGTAATTTGTTAAAATCCTTACTGTCTACCACGGGCATTTTTTACATTCTCCATTCGTTTACGCAAATCACTTTCATCGTATTTTACTGGTTTACCATTTGCCTTATCGCTTTGATTATTAATCCAACTTACAGCAACATCATAAACCCACAAATCAAATGTATTCGCGCGGTCTAACAATTCCGAAGGTAGCATACCATACCGTTCACCCAGTGCGTCCAACATGATTGCAATATTGAGCTCACTGCTACCTTCTCGGAGTGAACTACCGGTTACTTTCCCAGTTGTTCAACTACTTTATTAATGCAACGCACCATAACTGTAGCAGGCAACACTTCACCTTCACCAATCACAGGTTTGCCTTCCTCATCAAGGATGAGTTCAGCACAAAATTCGATTAGTTCGGGGAAGCTATCTGATTCCGCAGTAACGTTGGCAAACTTGATAAACTTGGCTAGGGGCTGCTTGTCCCAAACCCAAAATTCAAGTTCTTCGTTATATTCTTTGATTGTTTCCTCGTCGTTGAGGACTACGCGGATTAGTTGTGGTTTGCTGGCTAACTGTTTTAACTTCATATCTTGTTTCCTTTATACCTTTGATTTCATTTCAGCTGGATCTTCGCGATCCTTTAGTGCATGTATTGCACTTAAACTAAAGCTCAGTCTATTTTGAGCTTTTTCAACATCTGCTTTTGCACAACGCAATTCAGCTTGTGCTTTAGCTATTTCTTGTTCAAGACTCTTCAGAATGTCCGGTCTTGAATGTTCCTTCCAAATCTGCATTAGGTTCTTCCTTTACATCTATATTTATTGGTTTAGCTGTTTTCTTTGGTGTTTCACCTAGAAACTTAACGCCAAATTCCTGTTTGGTCCAACTGTCAGTGCCTGCGCTGAATACGTCATTGTCACCATGACTTTTAGCCCACTCACGGAATCTATTGACTGTTGTTTGTTTCATCATGTTCTCCTAATAACAAAGAGGAGTATGAGTTGCCCCATACTCCCCGCTGTTTGATTAAACAGTGCCTACGCTGTAGTCACCATCAACTTCAATAGTAACAGGTGTTACCCATAGTGGAGCGTCAGGGTTTACAGTTGGTGCTAGACCACTGATATAACCTTCGCCACTTAGGAACTTGCTTGTGCTGTCAGTGCCGTTGAAGTAAGCACGGAAGTAAACTTTTACTTTTTCCTTGCTTACTGAGAACAAACCTTTTTCCTTAACATCATCGTCGCCGGCAGTGCCAGTTCCGAAGAATGCAGTAGTGTCAACTACTACGTTAAGGCTTAGCTGGTTTGTTGCTGGAGTAGTAGCAGCATTTTCAGCTGTGCTATCCAGTGTCTTCCAACGGAAAACGCCAGTTGAGTTGTTGATAGTGATATCTTGCATACTAGGCACGACTAGGCCGGCATTGGCTGTGTAGTTAGCATTGGCACTTGTTTGTGCTAATACTAATACAGCTTCATTACCTGCGCTTACGTTAATTGTAGCCATTTTGATATCTCCTCAGTTAAATGGTTAAGAATCTATATTCCACAGAATATGTTATTGTATCGTCTTGAATTTCTGTTGTCACCGCTGTGTCCGAGCCAACTACGGGAGTAATAACGCTCTTTGCACCTTGTAACGCTGACAACATACTGTCGGTTTGTGAGGGCTTATTCTTAGCATCCACTGCCACATAAGCACGTATAATAGTTTCGGTTTGATCAATGTCACGTTTGTCCAGAGTGAGGATAAAATCGCTCACTTCCACTTGCTCCTCGTCCACATACACTGTTTTCATATTCTTTAAAAACAATGGTGTGCCACCAGCAACAAATGGCAGTTCACTGCTTGCGCTAAACTGACTGTAACTTGCTAGCACAGTAGTTATTCTAGCCAATAGTGTATCTCTGTATGCCATTATCTAACCTTTGTAACTGCTACACGTCTACGGGTGCGTCTAACACGGTTAAAGCTGTAAGCCTTCTCCGCGTCTTCCACAGTGCCATCGCCATCTGCATCATACCAATCAGCTAGGTCTAGTAATTCGTTAAACAAATCATTGAACTTAGCGTCATAGAATTTGATCTTTTGCACTTCAGGTGATTCTGGATTACCAAAGTCTGCAATAAGAGGAAGTATCATTTCCTTTAGTGCATAAGCCACGCACATGTCGGTAAAGCTCTGCTTGCGACTTAAAATCCTGTTAGGATTAAAGTTGGGCAACAGTGCCGGATTCGACACTGTTGTCCCTGTATATGCAAGATAGCCTTTCCACCAAGCGGAGGCTTTGATTTTGGTATTAATGCGATCAGTGCTGCGACGAAGCAATTCTTCGACAAAGTCCTGAATACTTGCGAATCCACTTTCTGCTGGAACTTTTAACTCGTTTGCTTCGAACAAGCGTTGGTCATTCTGCAGAACATCTGTGTATTCTGCATAACTTACAACGTTGCCACTGATCACTATGAATGCCATTTTATGCCCCTTTAAACCTTAGGCTGTTGGTAAGTGGTTATTACGGAAGAATACCACGCCAGCTGCCTGACCAATAATACCCTGTAGCAATGCTCTGTTACCAACATCACTGAGTGATCCAATTGTGCTAGCACCAGCAAGAGCGATCTGCTCCTGGATACCATATTCAAATGCTGGATCAATTACAGCAACATACTGACCACCAGCCATTGTTGGGGCGTTCTGTGTGCGTAGGTTTGCAACACCCTTAGCGATTGCTACGATGTTTGCCTGTGTGGCTGCACCTACTGTTGCGTTTGAAACGATACGCTGACCGAAGCCTGCACGTAGAGCTGCGAAACCAGCACGAACTGTGCCGCGCATTTCGTGTGCATCGGTATCTGGGTTGAACCACATCTTAACAACTGGCTCACGCTTTGCAGCGTATGCTAGTGCTTCTGGGCTCATTACGAAGTTAACACGGCTACCAGCACCTGTTAGTGCTAGACCAGTGTTGGTGTGAGTTGTGAAGCTGCTGTTTGCTACTGCGAAACCAGCCTTGTCAACTGCTAGTGCTAGACCGCCAGCCATACGTGTTAGAACAGCATTACGAACCATATCTAAGCCACCATCTTCTAGGGCTTCTTCGGTTACGTCTGTTGCAATACCATACTTGCTAACTGTGATGTTAGCTGCTGTTGGGACTAGGTTACTCTGTGCGCCGCTTACGCCGATGATTGAATCACCTTCTGTAACTGCTTTAGCGTCTGAGTAAAGATTGGTTAGAGGGATACGTAGTGTATCGCCTGACTGACCAGCGATTGTATATGAATTGAGGATGATCTGCTGATTAGGAAGAAGAACTGCGTCCATGTAATAAGGAACGAGATCCGCTACGATATCAGCATACAATTGCTCAATTGCTGAACTTGTTGTGCCTGCCATTTTATTCTCCTGTTATGACAATATATTATTTAAGGTTTGCCCTTGACTTTTCCATCTGCTTCTTTACCATTGCGTCGGTAATAGCATCACGGCTAAGCATGGGCTGATACTGACGTATAGTCATATACGCCGCTCTGTATTCAGCATCGGTGTTAACACGATTTAAATCGTAAGACTTAACAGCCTTAGCGTTGGTTAAATCTGCTGTTTCACCTAACTGTAACTCAACACCCTTCTTACCAAACTGTAGGCCCAGTGTTTTACCAACTAGTTCTACTGCGCCAACATAATCAGGCTTTTCACCATCCACTGTGAGATAATTTTCTCCATTGCGAATAGCAAAAGTGTCACCTTCTACTGCTAGCATGCCTCTGGCTCTCATTAGGTCTACAACTGCTGCACGTTGTTCACTGCTCCAGTTGCCAGGCATTGCTGACTGTAATTGACTCATATGGTCCTTTAGCATAAGGTCTGTTTTAAGACGGTTGACCTGCTGTTTAAGTTCTTCCACAGTAGCTTCACGCTTTTTAACAGCGTCACGCAGTGCGTTAACATTGAGGTTTGAACCTTCTTCTGCTACGCCTGTTTCCTGTAGTGTCTTAACAACATTTCTCACACTGTCAAAGCTATCTACATTTAATTCCTGTAGCAGACGTGTTTCCACTTCCTTTTTAGCATTGGCAGCGATCTTATTTGTGTCATCACGTGTGTATACACGCACGCCATCTACAAACAACTTACCATCTCGCACTTCAACCTTAGGTGTTGTGCTTTTCTCAGATTTTGTATCTGTTGTCGAATTGTCAACAGTTGCGGAATCTGTTACCGTTCCAAAGTTATCGGATTGGACTGCCGTAGTGTCGGTATTATCTACCATTCTTCTTTCTCCTTTTAATCGCAGAAGCTTGCGTAATTTTTGAGCGCAACTTCACAGTTACTCTCTACCTTTATAAACTGTTTTCTGAGAAGCTGGAATCAATCAACTGCTTCATGCGAGTCTTGATCTTTTCCTTCATCTCATCTAAAAATTCTTCATCGGACTCATGGGATTCACCCTCTGACTCCTCATCCATCTCTGCCATCAATGCAGCACGTAGTTGTTCATGATCTGGGAATGGCATATAAATTACCACACCATCTTCTTCGTGTGAGTGATAACCCATGCCACCTAATTCACCTGCGCGAGCTTCAGCTTCAGCTGGTGTTGCATACACCTCAGCGGCTTCAGCGGCATCTAATGCTGGTGATTCACCTGATTCGGCATATTCTTCTTCAGTTTCTTCTTTGACGAAGCGTGTTTCATATTCACCAACTAGATTCATGATGCTGGTAACTTCAGCAATTTCCTGTTGCAGGCCTCGGTTGCTGTAAAGTCTATTATAGCTTACTGTAAGGTCTTCAGGAACAGGTAAGCCTTGCCAATCAAACCACATGGGCCACAAACTGTGTGCTTCTACATTTTCCAAGCTGGTTGCTTTCTTGCGGATGAATGCTTCCAACTTGCTGTCATACATTTCTATTTGAGCGCCACTGCGACTTGCTCTGATCAATTCGTCTGAACGGATCATAGCTACCTGATTCATCTTTTCGATTTTCTGCTCTACCAATTCACGCAATTCTGAGATGCTGTCCAAGGGAGGAGCAACAAACTCATACACATAAGAGGGTTGCCCGTTGAGCGAGGACTGCACTCTAATTGTAGTTCCAGGCTCCGCACCTACGTTGTAATTATTTTGAGCCAATGTGGTCTCATCAATAATGTTTACGGGGTGAGCACCATAACTTACCGCGGAATAGATCTCACCAAAGTCACCGTAAATGCTACGCTGTAGCTGCGCGATATCAAATATTGGGGTGTGGCCCACACCATTGTAAATCTTGGTGCTTTGATATACGGGTCTTACAGGGATGTATCCCAACTCATTGACTTGGGAAATTCTGTAAATTGTTTTACCATCATCGCCTTCTATGGGCATTACGCCAATGGGAAGGTCTATGTCTGCATTTTCCTCAAAAGGAACAAACACAGTTTCAATAGTGTCTTTTGTAATGTATTGATAGATTTCTACTTCAGGTTCAGTAGCTGTTCTAATAACAATCTTTGTTAATTCTAAATCACCGCTTGGTGTGTAACCATATTGCCAATTGACTACATCAATTGGTGTGTGCATACGCCAACGTGCATATTCTGCACCTGCGGGCTTAATGCAGCTGATCCAAACAACACCAAACACTGTGGTGAAGGTGTCCACTTGGCTCATAAATTCGTTAATGCTGTCACCATCTCCGGAGACGTCAGCGATAAAACTGTTTACTTCTGGTGTATCAGGTAATGTTCTTACTGGTGCTGATCTAAAAAGAATAGCGTTATATTCGCTAACATAAAGTCTTGTGTAGGGTAACACAGGAACGTTATTAATCTTTTCTTGATAGAAGTTGCTGTTATACTGTGTGCCATTGTCGGCTTCTTCACGTGTGTTAACAGGCTGAATGGTGCTGCGATACTTGTTAATGGCCACGCCATTAGCATCTAAATCATAGGTATTGACCACATCGCTTTGTGTGGTCATGTCAATATCATAGGCTTTGAGATAATTTCCCAAGCGATATTCTACGCCACCGTAGTAACTTTTGACGGCTAGTTTCCAGTCATCGATGTAGCGTTCGTAAAGTGTATGACTTCCAGTAATGAAGTCATAATAGTTAAATTCCTTGGCCAAGGTTATCTCCAAGCGTGGATAATATGCATATACGCTGTTATTTATCCAGAACACCTTATTTATAGGTGATTATAGAATAAAAAACCCCTCAAGTGGGTTAACACCTGAGGGGCTCAAAACAAGTAGATATTTTGTTTAAATGTGCAACTCACACCATGTGTGCCGCACAATGTTAATTATAGTATCTAAAAACTATTTGTCAACCTTTTTGACTTACAAAATGATTTAATTTTTCAGCGTGTAGAATAACTTCATCTGCGCTGGGCATAGCCTCTGGTTTGGTCTGCTGTGCTTGCAGTATTGCAAATGCCAACTTTAATAACTCAAGTCGTATTTCATAAGGTGTCATACACCATATTTATCGTTAAGGTTTAATGGGTGGCTTGGGTATACTGTGCATGATCCGATCATGAAACTCCATGAACACTGCTGCTTCAGTGCGTTCTAATATTTCAAACGCACGTTCAGTATCGGTGAGACTGGCCCAATAGGTTTTGATATCTCGGGGCCTAACATCACCTAACCAATTGTTTTCCGCATCAAAGCTCAAGACGGGTTTCATCTGTGATCGTATCGCGAGATGCCGCGCTTGCCTGTATAAGACCCGGTATTTGTAGGGCCAATCTCTTATTTGGGTCATACTTGACACCTTTACGCTTTAGATTGCGTTTGGTTCTTTTCTTCTGAAGTCTCAGCTGACGCTGTTTGTCCTGTTGCTTCATTTACCATCTCCTCATATTGTTCTTGGGTTAAAGGTGCTGCACTAATTGCACCTGTCTTCATAGCGTAATATTTAATGTTGTGTTTAATTTCCTGTGCGTTCATACCGGTAACAGGTCTAATTACATCAAATACTTTGCTGGGATCACGTCGGGGATCTGCACGATATGTGAATCGTGTCATAGTGCCTAATAGTTTGTCTGTCATGTTGCGCTCACAAAAATATAATTTTCTGCAATGGTTTCTTTTAGTGTGTAATTCCACTGAATCATTAGATCCAGTATGCCCTTGCGTGTATCATATGGTGTGCTGTTTAGAATCTCCATAAACAACACTGGGCGATTGCGTAGGATGGTGTGTTCAGCACCTTGCAGCACACTGAGTTCATGCCCTTCCACATCAATTTTAATTAGGTCTACATCGCGAATCTTCCAACGGTCCAAGGGTTCACATTCAATTGCAGTGCCTGTTTCACTGACATGACTCATGCCACTGTTGTGAATGCTTTTGCTAAAGTTTACAGTGCCGGGTTCACTGCTGAGTGCAACTTCAGTAATTGTGATGTTTGGTTCAGTAACATTAGCACGCAAACACTGTGCGTGTTCTGGTTCTGCTTCAAATGCATACACATATTCAAAGTCATGCACTAATCGTCTGCTCCAATAGCCTACATGTGCGCCTATGTCAATTGCTGTGCGGCGTTGACCTAGATAAGGCTTTAGTTTACTGTAGTCATGACCTTCATAGTCACCTCTGTTTTGAAAGAATGTGTCACCATCAGGCAACCATGTTCCATTATGATTTTTCATTGGGCTTTTCCTTTTTCTTTTTGGAACCGAATATACGATCCCAATTATCTTCAAATCGTTTTTTATCTTCAACAGGACGCTGTTTGCTGCCCTTGCCGCCATGCCATTTACTGGTCATCTTTATCTTTCTTACCAAATATGGCATCGTAATTGTCTTTGTAGGCTTGGCTGGGAGTCCAACCTCCCCCTGACCCTTTTCCTGGTGTAAAGCCTTCGCTGATGTCGCGTAGTTGACGCAGTGCTGGAGTTTCGTTAATGATCTTTTCATTACGCTTCCATTCACTACTATTCTTTTCTGCTGGCTTGTTGGTCTGCTTCATATTATAGTCCTAGGCTAGAACTTTTCTTACGCTCTACAATTTCAGTGCCATAACCAATCAATGCAGCAACTAGTGTTAGTGGAAATGCCCACCAAGTTAAGTGTCCTGCAAAGTGTGCCCACAGCATCACAGTGCTCCACAAACTAAAAGTGTTTAGGCCCACACTATAGTGACTGCTTTCCTTGTTTAAAAAATTATCTTTCAACTTCATCATATTCTCCTTGTTCATAACCACAAAACACCACACTGCATCTTGTGCCCAGTTCAGTCGATGTGCCTAGGTATTCATGCAATTGCTCTATGCAGTGTTCTACACTCTCACCCCTAATTGCCTTGGTATAGGCACTGAGATTAGGTTCGTCTATCATTACTCTCATATAAACTGTTTTCATCGGAAACTTCCTGTGCTGCGTCTGAGTGGACCACCATAACCTTGTATTGCTTGACGTATGGGCAGTTGATGATTAACCAAATAACCTAATGCATCGTTGAAGTGTGAAAAATCTTTCGCACCTTCTTTATTCGGCTGGCGAGTTCCCTCTTTGTATGTGTGTTTCTCTAAGCATTCTAACAGTTTACGACACTTAGGGTCAATTGTCAATCTAATTGTGCCATCCGCGCTGCGAAATGCACTGTTAACTGCGGCAATGCGATCGGCTACTGCTGGATTGATACTACCAACACATAATTGATATCCTGCATTCTTTAAGATACTATGATCAGTAATACCATTTGCACTAGTTCTACGTTGAGATCCGCTTGCATCAGGATAAACATATTTTTTTCTGCTGGGGTAGCGTCTTTCAATTTCTGCTACCATCTCGTGTGTGTTTGTTCCGTATATTTCTATTTCATCAAACACGTGATAACCATATTGTGTTTGATGTGCTACCACTGCAACGCCCGGATCAATGTTATGGTCCATTCCAATATGCAATGGTGTGCGGAGATCTGGCTGTGGTAGTTCTTTTAAGTTATCTTCACTCAATGCATAGTAAATTCTATTTGCAAAATCTACCCACTCTGCCAAAAACTCTTGTCTAAACTCACGATCACCCATGCTTTGACGAGCATTAGCAATTTCATCTTCGCTGACGATTCCGCCGGCGGCAGTAGTATAGCTGTGACATAACCAATCTTCGTTGTGTTTGAATTTGCTGAATAAATCCCACAACCAACCTTTGCCTTTGGGTGTGCTAATAATTAGCGCACTACCTTGTTGGTCTGCCAGTGCTGGACGTATTACTTCATACCAAGTTTCTTCTGCAATGTCTGCTGCTTCGTCAATAACACAGTGACTAATACTGATACCACGTAGTCGATCTGGGTTGTCGGCACTGCGTAACATGATAATTGAACCATTTACCAGTTCTAATTCTAAATTGCTTTCATTGACCTTTTTGACCCAACGCCTATCCAACAGCATGTTCTTAAGTGGCTTCCACATGATCTGGCGACACATTTGGTGAGTGGGAGCAACATACACGCAGAGTTTACCTGGATGTCTTGCGTGTTGTGCGAGACTAGCAATGCTCATGTAGCTCTTGCCACCGCGTCGTCCTGCTACCACACAAGCAAAACGTTTACCGCTGTTTAGCACATATTTTTGTTGATCAGTAAGTTTCATCTAAATCCGCAGACTCTTCAGTTAGCCATGGTAGAACCTTTTCGTTCTCTGCACCAACGACATTTTCTGATTGCCCCAGCAATTGTTTACCTAACCAAATAAGCATTGGCACTGATTCATTTTCAATTGCGACTTTAAGTTGGGCTCTGCGTAATTTAATCTTTAACGAGCTACGTGCTTTTGTTAGATATTCGTTAAAGCGATATCTAATGCTTTGTTCTGTGACTCCATACCATTCAGCAATTTCCACATTGGTAGCACCCATTAGTGCTAGTTTGTAAACTGTTTCGGGATCCACAACCGCGCTGGTTTCGCCACGTCCTATGCGTATGCCTGTTATGGTTATTTCTTCTTCGCGGGGTAATCCACACTTCTCAATAGTGGGATCATATGTGGGTATAAAGTCAAACACGTTTATTCTCCAGATGAGTAATCATCATTTGTTCGCTGATGTTAGCGTAACAGTATTTAGTTTAAAACCCGTTTTTTCGCTTCAAAACGGTAACACTATGACCCCAGCTGGCAGGATACACTGCTGTGTTGGCCACATATGCTGTGTTTTCTATGGTTTGCCTGTCACTGATTAAAAAATGTTTGAGCACTAACACATCATCCTCAGTTAACTGTTCTTTGTCTAATAACACTCTAATGTTGTATAGTTTTAAACTTCTAAGGTCACCGCCATTGCCCATGAGGATTTTGTTTAGCTTTTTGCTTGCGTCAATTTGGATTTGCTTCATGCTCATATTTACTGGGCATAAAAAACCCCCATACTTTTTTAAGGTATGGGGGAAATAATACAATTTACTTTTTTTATTAGGGATTTAGAAGAGATGGCTGTCTACTTCCAAATATTATTTATTATTTGCTAGCAAATTTCGCATATGAGCTTGAGCTTTTAGCGCACGTTGTACAGTGAGATATAATTCTGTGCTGCTCAGCGCATGTGAAATGCGATCTGGTTCTTCTAAACTATTCCACTTGGCAATAACACTGTGCTCAATGAATGCATAGTCATCAGTGGCTATTTCTTCCATGCTTTCAGCTGCCAGCACACAACCAATAACATGCTGCTGCCAAGCATCGCTGTTTTCATCAATATCGCCGTTGGGCAAACGTGGGAAATGGTCCATTAGTATCTCTCCTCTACACCAATCTTTTGAAGTG
>JACCDU010089396.1_pt1 | contig 12008 bp, 12 predicted proteins | sample 7446081 | NCBI WGS metagenome assembly JACCDU01 (sample SAMN15323447, study PRJNA562643) | freshwater metagenome | isolation source: river surface water | place: USA:Blue River Watershed | collected 2017-08-17 | reverse complement strand
TGAATCCATCGACAACCTTGTTTTCTAGCCGAGACAACCCATCCCCCTCATCCGCCTGCTTGGGATTCTAATGGGAAGGCAATCACATGGGTAGGCTGAAATAAGCCGAATCCGGGGCCGGGTCTACTGAACCCTGACAATGATGGTCACACATTGAGGTATCTCAATAGGAAGTTTCTGGAGGTATTCCAAATGTCAGTTTGAGGATTTATGCTTTCGGCAATTCGCCCAACTGGGCCTAAGACAAGGAGAGCACCCGATGGGTCTTTTTGATAAGAAGAACGGTTCCAATGCACTTAACACCAAGGTAGCGAATCTGCTTCGTGAAGCCTTGCCGGATGTCGATTTTGTTGACGAAGGTCCCGGTAATTGGGGTGCTCGTAACGAGTCTGTTCTTATTAGAGTAGTTGTAAATACCGAAGATTTTCCAGACCGACCATTCGTAGATGTGATCGCATTTGTGCTCTTGGGTGTTAAGGATGATCTCAATCTTTATAAGTATCTAATGACTGAGAAGTCTTACATCTTCAATAAGTGGGAAGTTGAGGCGGGTGAAGAAAATGGAACTATCAATCTATTTCTCACAGCTCGTGTCTTAATTGATGATCTCGATGCCTCAGAATTGGGATTTGCAATCATGTCTACAGCGGTCATCGCTGATGATATTGATGAAGAGATCCAAAAGAAGTTTGGCGGAAAGCGCTGCCTCGACTTCTTCGGCTGGGAGGCCTAACTCTTAACGGCGGAAGAGCCCCTTCTTCTTTTGGGGCTCTTCCCCTAATAGTTCTAAAGAAGTTTTAGCTATTCCAGCAATCCATTCATGCTGATTCACTAAAGTTTGGAAAATCTCTACCAATTCGGTGCGTTCATTTTTATTCAATAATGCAATTCGTGACTTGACCTTTTCAGCGTTTCCTTCGAGGTGATCAAGCACAATTGGATAAAAACGTGACTCCAAGTGGTTCTCTTGGAAGTGAGCATCCTCCCAGATTTCTCTCAGCTCATCATGAGATGCGCCAAGAGCAAGGCGATGGAGGGCATCATTACTTCGGCAATTTCCACCCTGTTCATAATCATTTTCAGTGTCCCTAGTTGTCATGACTCTGTAATAACACTCATCAAAGATTCTTCGGGCCTCTTCGTGCTGACCTGTAGTGAGATATTCCCAGGTTATGTTTGAGAGGGCGTTACCGCAGCCAAGTTGGGCTGAGCGGGTGTAGGCCTCAATAGCTTTCTCTTTCTGCCCAAACTCATTGTATTTCCAGCCGATGTTATTCAAGGCATCACGCACCTGAGAATGGTTTTCCTCGAGTTCTGCATCTTTCAACATACAACGTGCAACTTGATCGATGTTTGACTTTGTAATCTCTATCGTGTCTAACATGACACGGTTTGCAACTCGCATTCCACTTTCAGAGAGAGCAACTAATTTTTGAAGCCTCTTATCGTGGTTAGGCTCCTCATAAACCATAATGGCCTGAGCGGTTCTACTTCCTTTTTTAGCCAATTCGCTGTATTCGACCAAATTAGTATTGAAATCAAATTGTGGTGGGGTTTGGTAATCGAAGATCAAATCAAAGATTTCAGGTGATTCTGTGTACATCGAGGAGATTAAGTCCAGCATTCCTGTTATCGACCCTGCGATTCCTCTGACTGCAGACTCAAAATGGTCAGATTGCAATGAGAGATCTACTCCATAACCAAATTCAACTTTCTCAAATTCATGTTTGGTTGGTAAGGCCTCGCAAAACATCGCAGCTGGTGAAGATCCGATGAGAGACCAATACTCTTTTGAGGTTGTTACATTGAGGAAGGAGTTTGGTTCACTACCCTTTGGCAAAGAATTAAATATTGTTCCCAGGTCCATCATGGCCATCCCCGGGAAAATCACCTCTTGGTTTCTTACCAAGATCTCCAAGACTCGCGATTGAACACGATTTAGTCCATCTATCTTTGTTTTTGGGACGCCCTGACTATCAAACTGTGAAGTAAGAAGGCTGGTGTAAATGAGGGCTAAATCCTTGCCATCATCCTCAATTAGCTCACAGAAGATGACGAAGCCACCATTTACTGAGGAGAATGGTAAAGCAATTAAATTTTCATCCACCTGGTTATAGATAAACCCACACTTTTCAAAAAGATCCTTCATCTTGATTATTGAAGATTCATGTCCCGGCTTTAATGTTTCACCAGGAACAATCGGCATACCGCCATACGTTGAACGCACGTAGTTAACTTGATTTGCAGATAAAACACGAGTCATCCTGTGAATCGGCCCGCGCCCAGGACGATGCTCACTTGCACCAATTCCCTTGGCAAGTGCTGACCATGCTTTGTCCTCACCACCTTGAGCGCCTAAAAATGTCTGAACAATTCCTAACTCAGCACAAAGTGCGACGCCGAGATTGTAGAAACAATTCTCATCTCCCAGTTCAATGCCTTCAACCCAGGCAGAGATCTCACCAAAAGCATCTCCCTTATTTTTAGCAGCATCTGCCCTATCAAATATCGCTTGGATCGCATCACTTGATTCTAACTTTTTGGTGTTAGTCCCGTAACGTGCTCCAGCCGTGATTCGTAAGTTGTCTAAGGATTCGCGGTAGCTGACCTCTTCCAGAAAATCATTCATTCCATACTCTTCGACTAAGCGTAGAAGCTCTGTGTCATCCTGGATCTCATCGCGGAAGAAATCGGCAAAATGAATTGCCATCACTAGGGAGTCCCCGCTGCCCTGATGTGCAGCTTCCAAGAAAGATTGATAGAAATCATTAGGCGAGTACTCACTAAATATATCTAGATCTCGAGCGGCCGAATACTTGGCCCCAATATCTACTAGAGCCTTTGGCTCACCCTCTTTAAAACCTTTCTCATTTACATGCATGAAGAAATTAAGTGCATCTGACTCGGTCACTATTGGCCCCAAAGGTGCTGGGATTAAATCTCCAATTTGCATGTAACGGGTCAACATAATGTTTGCGATATTGCGGTTGATAATCCAATGCTCATCCAAGATCACATCTGCCCAAAACTCGAGTGCCTCTGGGTATTCTCCTGCCGCCATATGGAGATTTCCGAGACTAAAAATGATGTCCACATCTCTGGCAGCAAGACCCGTTTGCAATTGAGCTTTAAGTCTTGGAAGTTGCGGATCATCAGGACGGTGATTTGTAAGCAGTTCAACTAACCACGGAAGTGACTTTTTATCTCCACTTTCAACCGCTTTAGTAAAAGCCATAATTGAGTTATCCAGGTCGTCGACATCGGAGTATAAAAGAGCAATGCTGCGCCAGACATCTGTTAGCTCAGTACATTTTGAGTAGTACTCGATTGCTTTCCAAGTATTACCAAGTGACTCGTAGTATGCGGCACGCCCAGAATGACCCAATTGGACCTTATTCATCACTTGAATCCCTTTCTGGTAATCCGAGAAGTGTCGCTGCGGCTTTGCTTTCGTTGGAAGTATTTGGATTTTCAACAACGGCTTGACGAACACTTTCATTTGAATCTAGAGCAAGGACCGCTAGATCTGCTTCTGTTAAGAGGGTATTGCTTGCCACATATCTACGTACGTAATGACTTGGATCATTGATTAACTTTTGAATCAATGCTCGCGTTAAGTTTGTTCGTTGAGCTATTGCCTCTCGAATATTTGTGTCGCCTTTAATGTCATCGTCCCAGGATTCTTCCTGATCCGGTTGGAGTTTGAGCGCTTCATCAATTGCTTCTAAGAGAAACTCTTCTGAGCAACTAGGATTTTCAACCACTGTCCGCCTAGTGCCTGGAAAGCTATTCCATAGGTTTGTTAAGGTATCCATAGCGGTGGCTGGATTTGCAGCGACTGCTAATTGAATTTCTGGAATATCCTCGGTGGAAAGTTGATTAAGTAGTTCCTTGGTAACATTTAAATTTGAAGCAACACTCCGGCGCACGCCCCATTCGGAATCTCGGGCCAGTCTTTCTAATACCGCTAACGGAGCCTTGGAATTTCGCGCAACTTCATTTCTCACTATGTAACTTCTATGGTTTGCAAGCTCAGATAAACGTTCTGGCTTCAAGTTTGGGTTAGAAGCTGCTGCTGAAATCACAGCTAAATTTGAGTCTTGTGACAACTCATCAATAATTTTTGGATCAATCGACTGATTCTGCGAGAGGGCTTCTCTTACTGTTGGCTCTATGTCTTTAGCCATCCATTGGGCAAATCTTGTGGGCAACTTTGGATTTGAGGCAACTACCGCTCTTAGTTCAGTTTGGGAGCTTAGAACGCAATACTCCATATCCTTTTGATCAAGTTCTGGGCCTGAAACTTCCGCTCGCACTTCATCGGTAATTTCAATGAGGCGATGATTACTCATGTTTATCTCCCCGATCCATCATTTAGTGACTCATCATATCTACGAGAAGATTGTCTACGGCGTCAACCTCTTTAACGAAAAGGTAAAGCATAGATTTCAGTTCGGGGCCTGATAGAAAATCTGCATAGAGAATCATTCCGGCACGGACTAGATGGACCCCTTTTTCTATTTGCTCCACAGGTACAAACTTCGCTGTTAGGCATGAAAGATTTCCTTGGGCGGCAATCAAAGTGGCTTTTTCAAAAGAAACACCGGGAGCCCTCAAAAATGAGTTGATCTCCAAAATACGATGACCATCCATTTCAACAAGGTTGATGACTATGTCTGGTGAGGCATCACCAGAGCCAACTCCCACGCCTGAAAGCTGAATGACATCGCCCTTTTTCTTTGGTGAGAATCCAAAGCTGACCAAAAAGTCAAAGACTTCGGCTTCAAATTTTGGATCCGAAATGTCATTTCTTTCAATTGCCATATTCTAAAGTGTTCCCTAATTCAATAATTTAAGCAATAATCGCGACATAAAATTGGAGGAATAATTGAGTAACTTCGATGAGTATTCGGCCGCGTACAAAACTCTCATTACCTGTGTAGCTGCACGCGTTCCCGTGGTCTTATGGGGTCCTCCAGGTCAAGGAAAGACCTCTGTCATTAAGCAAATAGCTGCTGATCAAGGAAGACATCTAGAGGTAATCCTTGCGAGCATTCGAGAGCCGCAAGACTTTGCAGGACTTCCGATGTTGTCTCAAGGAACTGCAACTCTGATGCCACCAGATTGGGCAAAGCGTTTGGCTGAAGTAAAAAATGGAATCTTGTTTACAGATGAAGTTAATACCGCGCCGCCAAGTGTTCAGGCTGCACTCTTACGTGTCTGTTTAGACAAGGTTGCTGGTGATTGTCATCTTGGTGATGACACCAGTGTGATTGCCGCAGCAAATCCACCGGAGCAAGCAGCAGATGGCTGGGATTTGGCACCACCTCTTGCAAATCGTTTTTGTCACATAAATTGGGATTTGCCAGCCGAGGTTGTGCGTGATGGATTAGCCGGAAACTGGGTGAGCTTCACAATAAAAGAACCCGATAGCAAGAGATTGAGAGATTCGCTGATTGCTGAACGTGCAGCACTTGCTGGTTTTCTAGCATCGCGCCCAGATTTAACAACAGTTCTTCCAAAAACCTCCTCTGAACAAGGTCGCGCTTTCCCGACACCTCGTTCATGGGAGATGGTTGCAATTCTTTCAGGTTGGATCACCGCTTGTGATCTAGAAGCAAGTGTGCGGAGAGTTGCGGTCATGGGTTGTGTCGGCGCTGGCCCAGCAGCAGAATACATCACCTATCGAGAGAATATAGATTTACCAAACCCTGAAGAAATTATCGCCGCTCCAAAAAACTTTGTGCTACCAAATCGGATGGACAAGATTTACGTGATTGGTGCATCGCTTATGGCTGTTCTTCGAAACAATATGACTGTAGAGCGTTGGAATGCGGTGGGAGTGGTTCTGGAGAGAATTGCATCGGGTGGGCATCCAGATTTAGCGGTTACCTTTGCCAGAGATTGGCTTAAGGAGCGACCAAAAGGTGCGACCCCTGATTCGGCCCTGCTGAAGTCGCTGATTCCGCTCTTAACTGAAGCAAAAATGATTTAGGAATGCAGACCACTGTAGAACTCCTAAATACCGAAGAAGCTCGGTTGAGGGTTATGGCCGCAAAAATCATCGCGCAAGCAAGATGGCCATATCTTTCCACTTTGATTTTCTCTCTAAGAATCGTGGAAACCTCAGATCTTCCTACTCTCGCAGTTGATGCTGGTTGGCGAATGTATTACAACCCGGAGTTTGTACTAGAACAAACTCCAGAAGTTCTGGCAACTATGGTTTTACATGAAGCTATGCACTGCGTATCAAAACATAGTGAGAGATTTAAAGCTCTTGGTAGAGATAATTCAAGTCATGACACTTGGAACCTTGCGGGTGATGCAAATATTAATGAGATCTTGGACCAATCCAAGATGCCATGGGGTGAATTCAAACCGGTTCGATACGAAAATTTGGCAGAGTATGGCGTTGAAAAAGGGATGACAACAGAAATTACCTTTTTTACAATGGTTAAGTATTTTGAGGAGAATCCATCAAAAGAAAAGCAACAATCAGAGTGTGGCAGTGTTACTGGTGGACAAGCACGAGGTTATGAAATTCCGCAAACAGATGCCCAAAATCCAGCAATCAAAGGTGATCAACAAGATGTGATTCGTGATCGAGTTGCCCAAGATGTCATCAAACATGCGCGTGAAAAAGGCATAGGTTCAGTGCCTGGTGATTTATTACGCTGGGCTAATGAATTATTGAATCCCCAAATAGATTGGAAACGAGAGCTTGCGGGCCTCATGCGAAGTTCGCTTGCAACTGTTCTTGGAAGAAAAGATTACACATTTGCGCGACCTTCGAGACGGCAAAGTTCAATGGCTGAACGGGATCCAGAGTTTATTTTGCCAGCCATGAGAAAGCCTGCTCCCCCAACAATTGCCATTGTTATTGATACCAGTGGAAGTATCGGTGAAACAGAGATCACCGAATTCCTCTCTGAGATTGATGGCATAGCAAAGGCAAACGGGATTGCTCAGGGTATGTCAGTTATCCCCTGTGATTCTGAGGTTGGTGAGATTCAAAAGATTCGATCCGTCTCCGGAATAGCAGAGATCAAGTTACGGGGCGGCGGAGGCACAGATCTGCGCGTTGGAATCACCGCAGCTGAAAATCTCAAGCCAACACCAAAGATTGTCATTGTCCTAACCGATGGGTATTCGCCTTGGCCTGAAATGATCGATCCGCAGATTGAGAAATTGATAATTTGTTGTAGCGTCAAAGATGCAATCGAAAATGTTCCACAATATGCCGCTGCTATAGATATGAACAATATTTAGTCCGAATCAGGTTAAAGGAAAGGATGCTTTGCGAAGTGTTTTGTACAGAATGTGGAAATAAAATGGATTCTTCCCAAAAATTTTGTGGATCCTGCGGTACAAAGGTCGCTGCTGTGCCAGAGCAGCAAAGGTCAAAACCAAAGGCTGAGTTCAGCCATTACGCCCATGCCTTTAACTCTCTATTTGAAACTTCATATACGTCTATTAATGATGTAACTCAGCATGGTCAGATCCACGGTGATGAGATTATTAAGAATAGTAACTCAGGCGATCCTGAGGCGACCCTAATGGTATGCATCATTTATTGCACTGAAGAAGAACGATATTCGATTGCGCACAAGGCTGGCAATCTTGCTCTGATGAGAGCGACGAAGGAAGGTTTAGATTTAGGTAAATTCTGGTTTGGATATGGTTTTGCACTTGAGCAGGCAGAGCTGTTCGATGATGCTGTTTCTGCTCATGAAAAAGCCCTCGAACTTGGATTTGGCGAAGCAGCATTCAATCTTGGGCGTTTAGAAATGATCCACAATTTTGAATTAGGTAGAGCAGTAAAAACTTGGAAAGTTGGTAGAGACAAATTCGACAGCTCTGCTTGTAAAGAGATGCTCAGTGATATTGAAGTCGAACCTGGCGTCTACTCTGCCAACATCAGTAACCCAGATGGATCGGTTGAAATATTGAAATACTCAGATAACCCAGGAGGCTTGGGAAGATTTAAGTAAGAGCCAGTAGCGTCTGATGTGCTTTCCACCCAATATTTGAATCTTCAAGTGCTTCATCGGAATCCATTTCGGCATTCGCACTTCTAATTTCATGGCGGATAGAGCACTTATCAATTTGAGTTAATCTCTCCAAGAGTTCACGTGGAGTATTTGAGTTTCCAGCCAGCGATCTCAGCATCATTAATGACTCATACTGTTCAAACTCGTTACTACTATCCAAAAGGCTGAAGGCAAATTCTGAGCACTTGAGCAAAAGTTCTCTGGAGCTGGTTTGATCTTCACAAATGTACGCCTTCGGACCTAGCCAACCATCGCCGACCTCGTTACAGATATAGCACTCTTCAACGAGAGCTCTCTTGGCAAACTCTTCGGTGAAACTTTTATTGGATCGTCCTTCAGTCAGGACAAAGCATCCAAAATGAAGATCACTTTCCATAAACTTAATGCAATAATCCATAAATTCGGAATTTTCCCAAACCCAATCGATCATTCCGATCTCATATTCAGCGAATAACTGGCTTGAAATTTCGGCAAACATTCCAGCATCGGGCCAATAATCTTGGACTAAAAAATTGGCTAGCCGATAGAGGGATTCAAAGTCCTCAAAATTCTCTTGTTGAATCAATTCAATAAAATGCTCAAAAAGTTCGCCGGCCGCTTCGAATTCATCATCTGTTTTAGCCAGTAATGCTGCATCTACTTGGGTGGTAAAGGTCTGCACTTTAAATACGATCAATCAATAACTTCTTCTTTTCATCGAATTCTGATTGACTTATGATCCCTGCCTCTAAAAGTTCAGCCAATTTTTTTATTTGATCAATAGGATTAATTGGCTCATGGGATACATTTTTACTTGATTGATTTGAACTACTTTCGCTCATCAATTTCTTCAGGGTGTCTACAAATTGATGCGCTCCCGCCTCATCACATTTTAGAAGGGCGTCGATATTTGCCGCTCTAGAAAATTCAATAATCCACCCAAAGGAGAGTTTTCTTTTGAGATCAATGCCTGTAATTGTTTGAAATGGAATGGTCTCATGTGTCCGATTAACTGACTTCATCATTCCTCTAGAAAAAATGTGAATAGTTTTATCTGTTAAAACCGCGGTGCAGACTTCACCTCCGCCAAGTTTCCCCCATTTTTTTAGGCATTTAAGAACCACTAAAACCTTCTCAGAGGAGTCTAACGACGGTTCTATTTCTTCTGGGTTTGGGTTTTTGTAAATGGTGCCATCAGTTTTCTTTGCTTGGTCCCATGCCGTTTGTAAGTCAGTTCTCATTCCTAAATTTTGATCAATCTTGGGTTTACTGTCAATAGATTAATCTGACCACCGGCGGAGATGGCTATAAAAAGCGAAACACGTCATTTTCACACTTCTATGAATTCGACTTTAACTCTGCTATCTTTTCCCTAGGTCAAGAACTAAGCGTCAAGCCCTTTAGCTTGCTTAGTACCAAGCCGCGCAATGCTCGATCCGCGTACGGTGGTTCTAAAGGAAGACCTGCTGGCGATGAAAGACACCGCCAGAAGTAGCGGGTCTCTTTTAATGTAAGAGCCCAGTTTGGGTTGGTTTGTTATGTCATCACATGGATTGTTTGTTTGTACTACCTGTTTCTCACTTACTTCAATGGGCCTTGGTATGCAGCGATGCAGCTGCGAGGAGTACAAGGCGTATGCAGGAGTTGATTGCCCTAGCGGGTATCACCTTTGTTACATGTGCGCTGCGACTGTCGTAGGTGGAACAGGGCGTTACTCGTGGAATGCATGCGAGAGCTGCTTAAAGTTCAATAGATCGTTGCAAGGAAAGTATGGATTTAGTCTGCCGTTGGGGCGGCACTCGATTATGAATTCGATCTCGGTGCCGTTGCGTGCGAGTCTGGAGGTTCAGGAAAAGGCAATTGCGGAGATGCTGAAGTTCGTGGAGGTCTCTGGTGCGATCTCAGATTGGGGGTTACTGCAGGCGCGGACTCTTTATGAAAGTGCTCCAACGTTGAGTGTGCTGGGCATCATTCCAAGAGAGAAGTGGGAGGCGAAGTTTCATCTCTCAAAGGTGAAGGCGACTAGTCGGTCTGTGCAGGCGTTTAAGGATTACCTGCGAGTGAATGATTTCGAGGAGTTGGTGAGGTGAAAATCATCTGGACTCTTCCAAAAAATACATAAGAGTGTTATTTTCATTACAAAAAGGGAGGTTTAAAAATGGGTTTGTTCAGTAAGAAGCAGATTGAAATTGGTGAGCCTTTCTACATAGACATGCGAATTGCAGAGGAGCAGTTACCACAAGAGCTAACTGACCATTTAAGAAAACAGATGTGGTTTATGGGATATCCCGAGTTACTCTCGCAATGGGCTATAGACACTTTTGGAATGAGTAATCATCCGGAACATCGAGTCATACCTCAAGAAAGAGATCCAGCTGAGGTTGAAAAAGGAAAGATTATTCATCCCATCCACATACCTATCGAGTTAATGGATGCTTTGATTGGTCGAGGTGACCCAGAGAATTTACTTCTTCAATTTGAAAATTGGGAGCGAACTGGTTGTTCACTCATGGAAGGTTGGGCTGGTTTCCTAGGCTTTTTAATGGATAAAGAGGGTGTGACAGAAAAAGATTTTCATGCATTAATTGTCCCTGATTACACCGGAGAGAGCGGAATTCCAGGGCACGATTTTTATTGGTACGTAATTCTTCATCCAGATCAACACAATGGATTGGATTACTTTGTATTCGCCCGAGCTCCGATGATGGGTCAGGCACAACTTGGTGGTTATGAGATAGCGGTTGCGCAAACCCTTGAACTCTTCAATGCCGGAAAAGCAATTCCAGGCCTAATAAAGGCACACAGATCACCCGAAGGTGTGCATACTCGCTACTACCTACCGTACGAAGTTGTTGAAGCGACTGGATGGTGGGTTGAAGAGGATGAAGGTATTCCTTCATCAATTCCAAGAAAAGCGAATTGATGCCTTATTTCGGTTGGTGTAAAACTTCAATTTTGCGGTGATTTGTCAGTCACTCACAGTAAGTTTCAATCATGAAACAAGATGCCAATAAGTTCATCGCCTACCTCGCCATCATCGCCACCCCCTTTGCTTTGGGAGCTTTTGTTTTGGCCTGGTCCCCTGCTCAGCAATTTAGTAATGAGGATCCTGCAGGTGATGGCTATGTGCCACCCCGAAGTATTGAGCGGCTCGTGGAAAGAACTCAGGAGTCAACGGTGACTGTGTGGTGTGAGCCTGAGGATGACAAGGGTTCGCAGGGAACTGCGTGGGCAATAGAGCTGCCAACAACTCAGTCAAAGAATTATCCAACGACTCTAATTACGAACCATCATGTTATTGATACATGCATTGGTCAGGATGAGTCGGTGGAGATTGCGCTTCCGGGTGAGGAGCGTTCGGCGGCTGTGATTGTTAAGTGGGATAAGGAGAATGATTTAGCGGTACTGGCAACAGGCCGTAAGTTGCCGGCTTTGGAGCTGTCAGACAATGCGCCATGGCCTGGTTATTGGGTGATGGCGTTGGGTACTGCCGATGGGTATGAGGGATCTGTTTCCTTTGGAAATGTAATTAACTTCTATAACAACGACATCTTTATTACCAACAACATTTCAAACGGTAGTAGTGGCGGACCGCTCATTGATAATGAGGGTTTTGTTATTGGCGTGACTTCATGGGGTCATAAGGTTCAGCAATACAACGGGGCGATGTCGTTGGATGGATTCTGCGCAAAGATCCTTGAGTGTGATTATGAGCTCAAGGGTGAAAAGACTTGGTGGGATTACTCAAACTAAGTTTTCTTGATTGAGTTGTAGTTCGAGTGCTTATGGCAGCGGGGGCAGTTCCAGCTTTGGTTTATCTGTAGTTCCCTCATTTAGCTCATCCTGAATCGCTTTGATGGTGGCGGGGATACCGTTTTCATAGGAGTAAAGGCCCATGGCAAATAGATGGGCAAAGGTGTAACCATCTTCGGGAGAGAATCTAAGGCCAGAGGATTTCTGTCGATTTGAAACTCCAAT
>JACCDU010615574.1_pt1 | contig 12010 bp, 17 predicted proteins | sample 7446081 | NCBI WGS metagenome assembly JACCDU01 (sample SAMN15323447, study PRJNA562643) | freshwater metagenome | isolation source: river surface water | place: USA:Blue River Watershed | collected 2017-08-17 | reverse complement strand
GCAGGCACGTGCGCAGCCCGTGCCGGAGTTGCCGCGCACCTGGCCCTGGACGCTGGATGCCTTGTCAGACATCGAATCGGTGCTGGCTGCCTTGCGTGAATCCGGCTGCCGTCTGGAGGATATGAGCATCGTCCCGCCGGATCTGGAGACCGCGTTTCTGCGCTTTATGAATGATGGACATGGCCAATCCAACGAAGGTGGGGCGGCATGATCGAATTTCTGACCCTGTTACGCAAGGAATTGCTGCGCTTCTGGAAGGTCGGTTTTCAGACCGTCTGTGCGCCAGTGCTGACGGCCTTGCTGTATCTGATGATCTTTTCCCAGGTGCTCGATAACCACGTCCAGGTCCACGGCGTTCGTTACACCGCCTTTCTGATCCCCGGTCTGGTCATGATGTCCGTGCTGCAGAATGCGTTTGCCAACAGTTCGTCGTCGCTGATTCAGTCCAAAATCACCGGTAACCTAGTGTTTGTGTTGCTCACACCCATCTCTAACCTGCAGTTTTTTGCCGCGTACTTACTGGCGGCAACGCTGCGAGGGGCCATGGTGGGCACCGGGGTCTTGTTGGCGACCGCCTGGATGGGCGGGCTGACCATCGCCGAACCCCTGTGGGTATTGGCCTTTACGCTGCTCGGCGGGGCGCTGATGGGGGCGCTGGGCCTTATTGCCGGGATGTGGGCAGAGAAGTTTGACCAGCTGGCCGCGTTCCAGAATTTTCTGATTATGCCGCTCACCATGCTGTCTGGCGTCTTCTACTCGGTACAATCTCTCCCTGACTTCTGGCAGTCGCTGTCTCGATTGAACCCAGTGTTCTATCTGATTGATGGTTTTCGCTATGGATTTTTCGCGGTCTCCGATGCCTCGCCCTGGCTCAGCTTTGGCGTGGCGCTGGGTTTTACCGCTTTGATCGGTGTTCTAAGTTACGTTTTACTGGTGCGCGGCTACAAGCTGCGCACCTAATCAGGCAATAGGGTTGGCATATGGTTCGTCTGGAAGATATTGAAAACGCACTGCGGGCAAAGTTGCCCGTGGCTCATCTTGCGCTGGATGGTGACGGCCGTCACTTCGAGCTGTTGATTGTCAGCGATGCCTTTGTCGGCCTCTCGCGCGTTCGCCGTCACCAGGCGATTTATGGCGCACTCGGCGATGCCATGCGGGATGAACTGGTGCATGCCCTGACCATGCAGACATTAACGGCTGAGGAGTGGGCGAACCGTGGATAAGTTATTGATTCAGGGCGGCAATCGCCTGCAGGGCGAAGTGCGTATTTCGGGTGCGAAGAATGCGGCATTGCCGATTCTGTGTGCCAGCCTGCTGGTGCGTGAACCGCTGGTGCTGACCAATCTGCCCCATCTCAATGATGTGGCTACCATGATCCGGTTGCTCACCAATATGGGCGTGGCCTCCACGCTGGATGGTGCCGAAGCCGGCGTCACCCTGGATGCCAACGGTCTGACCGATCCGACCGCCCCGTACGAACTGGTCAAGACCATGCGGGCGTCGATTCTGGTGCTGGGGCCTCTGGTGGCGCGTTGGGGTGAAGCCAAGGTGTCGTTGCCCGGCGGTTGCGCTATTGGCGCGCGTCCGGTCGATCAGCACATTAAAGGACTGCAGGCCATGGGTGCCGATGTCCATGTGGAAGCCGGCTATATCCATGCCAAAGCCCCGGCGGGTGGCCTGAAAGGCGCCCGGATCTGTACGGATATGGTCACCGTGACCGGTACTGAAAACCTGATGATGGCGGCCACGCTGGCGAACGGTGAAACGATCATCGAAAACGCCGCCTGTGAGCCGGAGGTGGTGGATCTGGCGAACTGCCTGATTGCCATGGGTGCCAAAATCGAAGGTGCGGGTACGGACGTGATTCGTATCCAGGGCGTTCCTGCGCTGCATGGCGCAGCACATGCCGTGATGCCGGATCGTATTGAAACCGGTACCTTCCTGTGTGCAGCCGCCATTACCGGGGGTGACGTTGTACTGCAGGGCACCTCGGCCACCTATCTGGAAGCCGTGACCGCCAAGCTGGTCGAAGCCGGTTGCGTGATTGGTGGCGATGATCAAAGCATCAGCCTCAAGGCACCGGCGCGTCTCAAATCCGTCTCATTCCGCACGGCACCGTATCCGGCATTTCCGACGGATATGCAGGCCCAGCTGATGGCGGTCAACTGCCTGGCGGACGGCACGGCGATCATCAAGGAAACCATTTTCGAGAACCGCTTCATGCACGCCGTGGAGCTGATGCGTCTGGGCGCCGATATTCATATCGATGGCAACTCCGCCGCCGTCAAAGGCGTTGAGAAGCTGGAAGGCGCCACCGTCATGGCGACTGATCTGCGCGCCTCGGCCGCACTGGTGATTGCCGGACTCGCCGCTCAGGGCGAAACCCTCATCGAGCGGATCTACCATCTGGACCGTGGTTACGAGCGTATCGAGGAAAAACTGGCCCGTCTGGGCGCCTCGGTCCGTCGCGTCCGTTAAAATAGGTTAACCGCACTGAATTGATTGGAATACGCTGTGACTTGCATGAATACCGGCATCACGATCGCCCTGTCGAAAGGGCGCATTCTCGAAGAAACGCTGCCGTTACTGGAGGCCGCCGGCATTCTGCCGACCGAAGATCCGGACTCTTCCCGCAAGCTGATTCTGCCGACGCAGGACCCGGATGTGCGCATCGTGATCGTCCGTGCAACCGACGTGCCGACGTATGTCCAATACGGCGCCGCCGATCTGGGTGTGGCCGGTAAGGATGTCCTGATCGAACATGGGGGGCAGGGTTTGTACCAGCCGCTGGATCTGCAGATTGCCCGGTGCAAGATGATGGTCGCCGTGTCTGAAGGCTTTGATTATGCGGCGGCAGTTAAACCCGGTAGCCGTCTGCGTGTGGCGACCAAGTACGTCAACATTGCCCGCGATCACTTTGCCACCAAAGGCGTGCATATCGATCTGATCAAGCTCTATGGCTCCATGGAGTTGGGCCCCTTGGTTGGCCTGTCTGACGCGATTGTAGATCTGGTGTCTTCCGGTAATACGCTGCGGGCCAATAATCTGCAGGCCGTGGAAGAAGTCATGCCGATTTCGTCACGCCTCGTCGTGAATCCGGCAGCGCTCAAGCTCAAGCACGAGCGTCTGCAGCGTATGCTGGCCGATTTTGAAGGCGCTGTGCAGCGTCAGGCTGCTTAAGCCAAGCGGTCACTTGAAGGAACGCGCCATGATCCGCCGTCTGAGCACACAATCTGCCCACTTTGATGCCGAACTCAAGGCACTGCTCGCCCTCGAAGCCGCGCAGGACGCCAGCATTGAAAAAACCGTCCTCGATATTCTGGCGGATATCCGCCAGCGGGGCGATGCGGCCTTGCTGGATTTCACCCGCAAATTTGATCATCTGGACGTGCATGATGCGCACCATCTGGAACTGCCCGCCGCTGAGTTACAGACCGCACTGACATCGCTCGCCCCGGAGCAACGGTCGGCCCTGGAAACCGCCGCGCAGCGTATTCGTGCCTTCCATGAGCGCCAGCGTGTTGAAGGCTGGACGTATACCGAAGCCGACGGCACCGTTCTCGGTCAGCGGGTGACACCCCTGGATCGTGTGGGTTTGTATGTGCCCGGCGGTAAAGCGGCGTATCCCTCATCAGTCCTGATGAACGCCATACCGGCCAAGGTGGCCGGTGTGCAGGAACTCATCATGGTCGTGCCGACACCGGGCGGTGAGCGTAACCCGCTGGTACTGGCGGCTGCCGCGATCGCTGGCGTGGATCGTGTGTTCACGATCGGTGGTGCCCAGGCCGTCGGTGCGCTGGCTTACGGTACCGCGACAGTGCCGCAGGTCGATAAGATCGTTGGTCCCGGTAACGCCTATGTGGCCAATGCCAAACGTCATGTGTTTGGTACGGTGGGCATCGACATGATTGCCGGCCCTTCGGAAATTCTGGTCATCGCGGACGGCACAACGCCACCGGATTGGGTGGCGATGGATCTGTTCTCCCAGGCCGAGCATGACGAACTGGCTCAGTCGATTCTGATCTGCCCGGATGCCGCCTATCTGGATGCAGTCACCGAGAGTGTTGATCGTCTGCTCCCACAGATGCCGCGTGCTGCCGTGATCCGTCAATCGCTGACAGATCGTGGCGGATTCATCCTGGTCAAGGATTTGGCGGAAGCCTGTGCCATCAGTAACCGCATCGCCCCGGAACATCTGGAACTATCGGTGCAGGATCCGGAAGCCCTGGTGCCGCTCATTCGCCATGCCGGCGCCATCTTCATGGGTGCCTACAGTTCGGAATCTCTGGGCGATTACTGTGCCGGTCCGAACCATGTGTTGCCCACGTCGGGGAGCGCCCGTTTCTCGTCGCCGCTGGGCGTGTACGACTTCCAGAAACGCAGCAGCCTGATTCATGTGTCGCAGGCCGGTGCTCAGACGCTGGGCCGTATTGCCTCCAGCCTGGCTGAAGGCGAAGGTCTGACCGCGCATGCCCGATCTGCCGATTTCCGACTCGGTCACTAAGTCGCCATCAATCGCGCCAACACCGGCCGCCCTGTTTCGCGGCTTCAGCCGGGTCGGGCTATCCGGCTTTGGCGGCGTTTTGCCCTGGGCGCGTCGTCTGTTGGTGGATACCGAGCGTTGGCTGACGGCTGAAGAATTCAATGTGCTGCTCGGCCTTTGCCAGTTCCTGCCGGGCCCAAACGTTGTCAACCTAGCCGTTGCCGTGGGTGTCCGTTTTTGCGGCTGGCGTGGGGCATTGGCAGGGGCCGCCGGCCTGATGCTGGGTCCCTTTCTGGTGGCACTGGTGCTGGGGCTGCTCTACGAGCGGTATGGCGAGTTGCCCGCGGTGCAATCCATGCTGCATGGGATCACCCTTGTCGGTGCCGGGCTGATCATTGCCACCGGCATTCGTATGGGCTTGAACGTCAAACACCGCAAGATCTACTGGCCGTTTGCGGCGGCAGCGTTTCTGGCCATTACTGTGCTGAACTGGCCTTTGCCCGCGGTGATGCTGGGCGGCGCAGTGCTGACCATTGCCCTGAGCTGGTGGCAGTTGAGTCGTGAGGTCCGGGCATGATGCTGCTGGCCGAATTGTTCACCAGTTTCTTTCTGGTCGCCTTTGTCTCTTTTGGTGGTGCCTCGGCCGTGATTCCCGAGTTGTACCGGATTGCGGTGACCGAGCACGGCTGGATGGACGCCCGCACCTTTACCGAGTTATTTGCGATTGCGCAGGCAGCGCCCGGTCCCAATGTGCTGATCGTCACCCTGATCGGGCAGCATGTGGATGGCTGGCAGGGCGCTTTGCTGGCCACCCTGGGCATGTGTCTGCCCATGAGTCTGCTCGTTGGTCTCTTGTTCAAACACTGGGACCGCCTGCAGCACTGGCGCGGTCGTGCCGCCATTCAACTCGGGGTTGCACCGCTGGCCGTCGGCCTGGTACTGGCTTCGGGCTCCCTGATTGCCAAGTCAGCCTCGCCGGGTTGGATAGGGCTATTACTGGTGCTGCTCACCGTTGCGGCCAATTTGAAAACCAAGCTCCACCCCCTGTGGTTGATTCTGCTCGGGGGTGTGCTCGGTCTGATGGCGCTGGTGTAACCCGTTAAGCCAGGATTGCTTTCAGTGCTTCAATCAGTGCTTCGCATTCGGCTTCCGTGCCAATCGTAATCCGCAAGTGCTGATCAATCCGGGGTAAACGGAAATGGCGCACGATAATGGCCTTTGCCCGTAGCGCCAGCGCCAGTTCTCCGGCATCCCGCTGCGGGTGACGTGCAAAGACGAAGTTCGCCTCGGAAGGCACCACCTCAAACCCCAGGGCCGTCAGTTGCTCATTGACCCAGGTGCGGCTGTCCATGATGCGCTGGCGATCATGCTCAAACCCGGCTCGGTCTGCCATGGCAGCCATGGCGCCGGCGCAGGCAAGGCGATCAACCGGGTAGGAGTTGAAGCTGTTCTTGACCCGTTCCAGACCGGCCAGCAATTCGGGTTGACCAATGGCAAAGCCGACCCGTAGCCCGGCGAGGGCACGGGATTTGGAAAAAGTCTGGACAACCAGCAGGTTGGGGTGATCCTGGACCAGAGAGACGGCGGTGTCGGCGCCGAAATCGACATAGGCTTCATCGACTACCACCACGCGATCTGGCAGTCGCTGGCAGAGCCGGGCAATAGCTGCCAGCGTTACGCTACGGCCGGTTGGGGCGTTGGGGTTCGGGAAAATGACTGCGCCAGCGTGTTCGGGTACTTTGTCCAGATCGAGCGAGAAATCATCCTCCAGCGCAACATGCTCGGCACGGATGCCATTGAGCTGGCAGTACACCGGGTAAAAACTATAGGTGATATCCGGATAGACCAGCGGGCCGTCGTGGTTGAGCAGCGCCTGAAAAGCAAAGGCGAGGATTTCATCCGAGCCATTGCCAGCAAAGACGTGGTCCCGCGTAATGCCGTAAAAATCGGCAATCGCTTGGCGTAGCGCCGTTGAATCCGGGTCCGGGTAAAGCCGTAACTCGCCGTTCACGGCCGAGCGAATGGCTTCCAGCACCTTTTCGGAAGGCGGGTAGGGGCACTCATTAGTATTGAGCTTGATCAGGTTCGCCAGTTTGGGCTGTTCACCCGGCGTGTAGGGGGTCAGGCCGTGAACGACCTTGCTCCAGAATCGACTCATGGATCGGCAACTTCCTAAATACAAAGGCGCTCCGATGGTATCATGGCGCATAAACTCACATGAACTGCACAATCATGCGGCAAGCCACAATACAGCGCGATACCCTCGAAACCCAGATTACCGTCCAGATCAACCTGGATGGCACGGGTAAGGCAGACCTCAATACCGGCGTTCCCTTTCTGGACCATATGCTGGACCAGATTGCCCGTCATGGTCTGATTGATCTCTCCGTCAAAGCGACGGGTGATCTGCACATCGACGCCCACCATACCGTGGAAGACATCGGTATCACGCTGGGGCAGGCGTTTGCCGAGGCCGTCGGCGACAAGAAAGGCATCGTCCGTTACGGCCATGCCTATGTGCCGCTGGATGAAGCACTTTCCCGTGTGGTGATCGATCTCTCCGGCCGTCCGGGTCTGGTGCTGGATGTCCCGTTCAAACGGGCCTGGATCGGCCAGTTCGATGTCGATCTCTTCTCCGAGTTCTTCCATGGTTTCGTGAATCATGCCAAGGTGACGTTGCATATCGATAACCTGCGCGGCGAAAACGCCCACCATCAGGCTGAAACCGTGTTCAAGGCCTTTGGTCGGGCACTGCGCATGGCGATTGCCGCAGATGCCCGTCAGGGTAATGTGATTCCGTCCACCAAGGGTTCGCTCTGATCTCATGACGAATCGTATTGCCGTTGTTGACTATGGCATGGGCAACCTGCGCTCTGTCGAGCAGGCTTTGCGCCATGTGGCCGCCGAAGTGTCTGACGATGTTGAAGTCGTACTGGCATCGACCCCTGATCTGATCCAATCGGCCGACCGCGTGGTATTTCCGGGGCAAGGCGCCATGCGTGACTGCATGGCCGAGCTGGATGCCCGCAATCTGCGCGATGCCGTTAAAAGCGCTGCCGCCAGCAAGCCCTTTCTGGGCATCTGTATCGGTCTGCAAATGCTGTTCGAACACAGTGAAGAAGGCGATGCCGCAGGTCTGGGTATTCTGCCGGGGCAGGTGAAGCGCTTCGCCAGCAACATGATGGGGCCGGATGGCCAGCACCTCAAGGTGCCGCACATGGGCTGGAATCAAGTCTCCCAGGTCTCACAAATGTCGCAGGCACAGCCGCCGCACCCGCTTTGGTCCGGTATTGCCGATCAGGCGTTTTTCTATTTTGTGCACAGCTACCATGTCGTACCGGCCGATGCCGGTATCGTGGTGGGGCAGACGGATTATGGCCATCTGTTTACCACGGCGGTGGCCCGTGACAATATTTTTGCCATTCAGTGCCACCCGGAAAAGAGTGCCCGCGATGGCCTGCAGCTGTTGCGTAACTTTGTAAGCTGGAATCCTGCCGCTTAAGTGACAGACTTCCCTAGATAACTGCTCTGACTTTTAAATATCATGCTGATCATTCCCGCTATCGACCTCAAAGACGGCCAGTGTGTCCGACTGAAACAAGGCCTGATGGAAGACGCCACCGTCTTCAACAACAGCCCGGCCGCCCAGGCTAAAGCCTGGCTGGATCAGGGCGCCCGTCGCCTGCACCTGGTGGATCTGAATGGTGCCTTCGCCGGCAAACCGGTGAACGATGATGCCGTGCGCAGTATTCTGGAAGTGGTCGATGGCCGCATTCCCGTGCAGCTGGGTGGGGGTATTCGTGATCTCGACACCATCGAGCGTTACCTGGATCTGGGCATCACCTACGTAATCATTGGTACGGCCGCCGTAAAAACACCGGGCTTTCTGCAAGATGCTTGTACCGCCTTCCCGGGCCACATCATCGTCGGTCTCGATGCCAAGGACGGCAAAGTTGCCGTGGACGGCTGGTCTAAGATTACTGGTCACGATGTGATCGACCTGGCCCAGAAGTTTGAAAACTACGGTGTCGAAGCGATTATCTACACCGACATCGGCCGTGATGGCATGCTCACCGGCATCAACGTCGAAGCGACCCAAAAGCTGGCCCAGTCACTCAAGATTCCGGTCATCGCCTCGGGTGGCCTGACCAACATGGCGGACATCACGGCACTGTGCGCCGTGGAAGAAGACGGTGTCACCGGCGTGATTGCCGGCCGTGCGATTTACGATGGTTCGCTGGATCTGGGCGCGGCTCAGGCCGAAGCAGACCGTTTTGCCACAGCCGCCGGTTTGGGCGGCAAGCCCTGATCACGATGCTGGCCAAACGCATTATTCCCTGCCTCGACGTGACTGCGGGTCGTGTCGTCAAAGGCACCAATTTTGTCGGTTTGCGTGATGCCGGCGACCCGGTTGAGATCGCCCGCCGTTACGATGCCCAGGGTGCCGATGAACTGACCTTTCTGGATATTACTGCCAGCTCGGATCAGCGTGACATCATTCTGGAAGTCGTTGAAGCCTGCGCAGCGCAGGTCTTTATTCCGCTGACCGTGGGTGGTGGTGTGCGTCAGGTGGCGGATGTGCGCCGCCTGCTCCATGCCGGTGCCGACAAGGTCTCCATCAATACGGCGGCCGTTGATCGGCCGGAACTGGTGCGTGAAGCCTCGGATAAGGTCGGCTCGCAATGTATCGTGGTCGCCATCGACGCCAAGCGCGTGGCGCCGGATCGTTGGGAGGTCTTCACCCATGGCGGGCGTAAAGCCACGGGCCTGGATGTCGTGGCCTGGGCGCAGAAAATGGCTCACTACGGCGCCGGCGAGATCCTGCTGACCAGCATGGATCGCGATGGCACCTGCGAAGGTTTTGATCTGGCCCTCACGCGTGCCGTGTCTGATGCCGTGCCGGTGCCCGTGATCGCCAGTGGCGGCGTCGGCAATCTGGCGCATTTGGCCGATGGGGTGAGCGAAGGTCATGCCTCGGCTGTTTTGGCAGCATCGATTTTCCATTTTGGCCAGCATACCGTTCAGGAAGCCAAAGCCTACATGAAGGAGCGGGGCATTCCTGTCCGCCTGTAAGCCATGAGCAAAGATCTGAACCCCGAACTGAATTGGCTGGATGCGCTGCGTTTCAACGACGATGGTCTGATTGCCGCGATTGCCCAGGATATCGATTCCGGTGTGGTGCTTATGCAGGCCTGGATGAACCGGGAATCACTGCAGCTGACCGTTGAAACCGGCAAAGCCGTTTACTGGTCACGCTCACGCAATCGACTCTGGCGCAAAGGTGAAGAATCCGGTCACGAGCAATTAGTGCGTGCACTGCGTACGGACTGTGACGGAGACGCGGTACTATTACTCGTAGAGCAGCAGGGTGGCATTGCCTGTCATACGGGTCGACAATCCTGCTTCTTTTATTCACTGATCGGCGAGCAGTGGCATGCCGTCGAACCAGTGTTGCGTGATCCGAAGGAGATGTATCAATGAAAGCCGGCACACTCGAAGTTCTCAATCGTCTGAGCGAAACACTGCTTGCCCGCCGCAACGCAGACCCCTCGACCTCGTACACGGCCTCATTGTTTGCCAAAGGCCCGGACGCCATTCTCAAGAAGATTGGCGAAGAATCGGCCGAACTGATCATGGCGGCCAAAGATGGTAAGCGTCTGCACATCGTGAATGAAGCCACCGATGTGGTGTATCACGTACTCGTGCTGATGGCCTTCTTTGATATGTCGGCAGAAGACATTCTGCAGGAAATGCATCGTCGTGAAGGCATTTCCGGCATCGACGAAAAACGATCACGTAAAGCCTGATCCTTCACCGGAGTGACTGCATGAGCCAGAACTGCATTTTCTGCAAAATCGTTGCCGGTGAAATTCCGTCGAAGAAGATCTACGAGGATGAGCTGGTTTATGCTTTCCACGACATTCACCCGCAGCGTCCGGTACACCTTCTGGTGATCCCCAAGCATCACCTGGGCTCACTGCAGGACGCCACGGTCGCCGACGAACCGGCTCTGGGCCGCATGCTCTCGGTAGCGAACAAGCTTGCCACCGACGCTGGTAGTCCGGGCGGTTTCCGTGTCATTATTAACAACGGTGAGATCGGCTGTCAGGAAGTGCCGCATCTCCACGCTCATATCGTCGGTGGCGACCAGCCGGTTGGCCCGATGCTCAAGCGTCTCGACTAATCATCATTACAATAATTCTGGAGATACAACATGGGTTCTTTCAGCATCTGGCATTGGCTCATTGTCCTGGTCATTATTCTGCTGATTTTCGGCACCAAAAAACTGCGTAACGTCGGACAGGATCTCGGCGGTGCCGTGAAAGGCTTCAAAGATGGCCTGAAAGAGGGCGAGGGCGAAGCCGCCAAGCCGGCCGTCGGTAATGCCGATAGCGCACCGGCTGCCCAGCCGACGACGGGTCGCACCATCGAAGGCGAGCAGACCAAGGGTTAATTGCGCGCCTGGATCAGACCCGCGCCTCTGGCAACGGAGTAGCGCGGGTTTGTTTTTAAGACGCCTCCTTGATGAATGAGTCATGTTTGATATTGGTTTTTCCGAACTCCTGATGGTGGCCGTGGTGGCTCTCGTGGTCATCGGCCCTGAGCGCTTGCCCGGTGTGGCGCGCAATGTGGGTCGCTTTGCCGGTCGCCTGCAACGGTATGTGCATGACATCAAAAAGGATTTCAACCGCGAAGTCGAGTTTGAAGAGATCAAACGCCTGCAGCACGAGATGGAAACCACGGTGCAGTCCATGCAGGAATCCATGCGTGCCGTCGAATCGACGCTGCAACAGGAAACCCTCAAACACCAGACTGAGCTGTCGGAGGCCGTGGCATTGCCGCATACCGACCAGAACACCGATCAGCCGGCACTCACCAAACCGACCAAGTCAGCCAAGTCAGGCCAAACGGCTAAATCCGCTAAGGGCGACCACCTGGTCAAAGCCGATATCGAAGCGGATGCTAAAACCGCCCCTAAAGAAGACCAGCTGTCTTTGTTCTAATTTTGCGCTGAATGCGCGTTGAGCCCATGCCGCTACCTCGTTTCCGATTACCGAAGTTCTTGTCCAAGCGGTCGCCCGAGCTGGCCGGACCGCCGCCCGCGGCAGATGCGCAAGCGGCAGAGGGTTTGCAGGGCACGCTCATCGAACACCTGTTTGAACTGCGCACCCGGTTGATTCGTGCAGCACTGGCCGTGACCATTGTCTTTGTGGTGCTCTTCCCCTGGGCACGTGACTGGTATGCGCTCCTGGCGGAGCCCATGATTGCTGCCCTGCCTCAGGGTGGGCAGATGATCGCGACCGATGTGGTGGGCGTATTCCTGGTGCCCGTTAAAGTGACACTCATGCTCGCATTCCTGATCGCCTTGCCGGTGGTGTTATGGCAGGTCTGGTCCTTTATTGCGCCGGGTCTGTACGAACATGAAAAATCGCTGATCGTGCCGTTGATGATCGCCTCGATCGGGTTGTTTGCGGCAGGCATGGCCTTTGCCTACTTTGTTGTTTTTCCGTCGGTGTTCGGCTTCAT
>JACCDU011107269.1_pt1 | contig 12013 bp, 22 predicted proteins | sample 7446081 | NCBI WGS metagenome assembly JACCDU01 (sample SAMN15323447, study PRJNA562643) | freshwater metagenome | isolation source: river surface water | place: USA:Blue River Watershed | collected 2017-08-17 | reverse complement strand
CGGCTATGCTCTGCGGGTCCAATGCAATGCCACCTGATGCGACGCATCCAAGTTGACCGCACCCGCGCCGTTGGCGTGTCAGTCGTTGAACTGAAACGACTCCATGCGCTGCTGATCCTGAACCTGATCCTTGGCGCGATTTTGCTGTTCTTTTTGATTGCGCGATGACACGTATTGCCGTGCTGATCGTGGCGCTATGGGCGCTGGCGACGGCTGGACAGGTAACACAAAACAACCAGTTTCGCAACCAGCAACATGAAGCATCAAGCATCAGAATCTGAGCTACCTGAAGGTCTTGCTGACCGCATTAACGCCCTGGAGGTCAAGTACGAAACCATGCGCCGAGCCGTACTGGACTGGGGCAAGGACGTTGACGCCGTCAAGCGCTGGAGCGACGACCACCTCAAGCGGATCATGGCGCTGGAGTCCGTGCAGCAGCAGGAGCTTGATGGACTGGTGCAGCTCCTGCGCAGCGCATTGCAGCCGCCAAGCAATGGCCCCAGTCACGAGGCCAAGCCAGATGATTGGCTCGTATACCGAGTATACGATGCCGTCAACAACGGCGAAGTAGACATTACTATTGAAGACGGCTTGGAACCTACTCGCGTCGCAATCCTAGAAGTAGCTGCATGGCTTCGGGAGCAGCATGACGGGGATCCAGTTGCGGCGACCTTGCTTGAGAAGGAGGCGAACCGATGACTCACCACCGCGCTACTGAAGAGCAGTGGGCATCAGTGATCTACTGGTCTACAAAAGATGAGGGTGCATGCTCCTGTCTTCGCGAACTCCGCGCCAGGGTCGAGGCGCTGGAGGATGCGCAACGCCCCTCGCTCGACAAGCCGCTGCAGCTAACACCAGAGCAAGAGCAGGCGATCGAGGCCTTACTTCAGCCAACTCCTAATCATCGCCAAATTAGGAGTTCGCTGGTGGAGCGCGTCGCGCTTGCTATCTGTGGTATTGAGTACAACTTGGAACGGGACGAGGAAGCCGTCAACTGGGCATCTGAAGCCCGCGCCGCGATCCGCGAAGTGGAGGCAGCACTGAGGGCTCAGTGTTTCGAGCACGCCGCCGACTGGCTTGAGAAGGAAGCCGAGCGATGATCAAGCGACTGATATGCCCACCCGCTGAACTAATTCAGAACTGGGAAAACGAGTGGCGCAGCAACAACGGAGCAGATCGCGACCTGTTGACCTACGTTGCGGCCATGGCTGCAACCTGGGGCGCAACGAGCGCGATTGAGATGGCGCTTAAGGACACTGCCTCCTGCCACTGGCGTGTAGCAGATGGCCGAGAGGAAGGCGCCCAGCTTGTGCGCGCAAGCGACCTGATGGCTTGGTCGCAAAAGCTGGGTAATCGCTACCAGCCTGAATCAGATGAATAACCGGGAGCTAGCCAGGGCTCACGCACCACTGGCCTCACCGCTGGCTCCCAACAGCGGACCGCATCAAACCCCTCAATAGAAGTTTGACCCTGAGACTTTAATCATGGCAGAACCCAAGACGCCAGAGCCAATCATCACCTACATGCCAGATGGCACTGTTGAAATACGCGTCGGCGAGCTAGTCGGCTACGTGACATCTGACCACTTGAAAGAGCCTAAATTGCATCAGTTGCAGCAGGCATGGCTTCGCAAGCACCATGATTGATCCAGTTCTTGAAGCACGACGACAGCTTTACATCGAGCGACTGTATGCACGCGCCGGTCGTAGCTGCGGTACATACAGCGGGCTACTGATGGAACACATCGAACACTTACTGCAAGAGGACATGCAACGCGTACTTGAGGAAGCCAATGCTCCTGAGTGATATTGAAATCAGCCGCCTTGCGCAGGACGGCATGATCGAGCCGTATGTCGGCTCACTGATTCGCGAGGTTCAGGAAACGCGCAGCTGGAGCGATGGGAACCGAACCATCACATCGTCTGGTATTCGGCGTGTTCTGAGTTACGGGCAGAGTTCCTATGGCTACGACATTTCCTTAAGCGCAAAGGAGTTCCTGATATTCAGGCATATCCCTGGCACTGTCATCGACCCCAAAAACTTTAATCCAGCAAATTTAGAACACGCCGAGTTGCATAGCGATGAGCAGGGCGAGTTCTTCATCCTTCCGGCTCACTCCTACGGACTGGGTGTTGCTGTTGAAAAGCTGCGAATGCCTCCAGATGTAACCGGCATTTGCCTGGGTAAGTCAACGATGGCCAGGACATCGGTGATTCTTAATGCCACTCCCGCCGAAAGCGGATGGGAGGGACACCTGACTCTTGAATTTAGCAACGGTTGCGGCGCCGATGTTCGCATTTACGCTAACGAAGGCATCTGCCAGGTGTTGTTTTTCCGTGGAGAACCCTGCAGTACGACGTATCACGATCGCGCAGGGAAATACCAAGGGCAGGAATGTCGCGTAACGCTCGCAAAAGTGTGATTAACGTTTAAGCCTCGGCGGTGCGTCAACACCCCGAGGCACGACCAATCCACGCAACTGGACTGATGGTTCAAAGAATAAACGTTTTGCCGGGCGACCGCTACGGCTCACTTGTCGTCGAAAAAGAGGTTGATCCCATTCAACGCCGTTACGGCAAGCATCGCGCATTTGAAGTTGTCTGTGATTGCGGCAAAAAGAGGATTGCCGAGCTAAACAAGCTGCGAACTGGTCGAACCATAAGCTGCCTTGCTTGCTCGCGTGAACGGGTTAAAAGATCCGCGACTACCCATGGAATGAGGCGCAGCAATGAATACGCAATATGGTGCACCATGCTCTCTAGATGCAATAATCCCAGTTGCAGGAGCTACGTTGATTACGGCTTGCGCGGCGTAACCGTATGCGATAGATGGGATCCAGCAAAAGGCGGCTCGTTTGCCAACTTCTTTGCGGATATGGGGCCGCGTCCATCAAGGAACCATCAGCTTGACAAAGAGGCGGTAGACCCAACAAATACCGTCTATTGCCCGGAGAAAGTCCGATGGGTCACTAAGAAAGAAAATATGCGCCATACGCGCAGATCAATCTTTCTCACGTATAACGGCAAGACATTGCTCTTGTCGGAGTGGGCAGAGGAGATGGGCTTGGGTGTTTCGTGTTTGCACCGACGACTCTTTAAGTCTGGCTGGCCACTTGAGAAGGCGCTGACGACGCCATCTTGCTATCGCCCGTACAAGCGCAACTTCGCCCGCGTGTGATCAACCCCGAATACCTCGCCAGCCTGCGCAGGCAACATCGCGCAGAGCTGGTGCTTGTTTTGGTGCAGATGGAACAGATAACGCCAGGGTGGTGGGAAACACTTGGTGAATTGGCGGAGGAACTTGGAACGGATCGACAGACGTTGAACCGTGCCCTGACCAAGCTGGAAAAGCTGGGCCTAATCCTGCGGCTATCGACCGGCACCAACCTTGGAACGTGGTGCTGGTGGGTGAAGCGGCACCGCTCCGACCAGCCAAAAACGAGCCTGGAGCCCAGTTGGACTCTGCGCGACATTCAGGATGAAACCACCGAGCGACTGCTGGTTCGCGACCGCTGGCGGTGGGCCAAGGAACACGGGATCCCTAGGCCGACGTTTCAAGGATTTCTGGAAGGTCGTCAACGAGTGCTGCGCAAGCGGTGGGAGATCATCGGCTCGCCGTTCGACAAGCTAGAATCCGATTACGCAGCCTGACCCGCTGCCTATGCTCTATTACGCTGTGCATCATTATGTCGATTGCATTTGTCAAAAAGAAGCAGCTCACCTATCGCAGTGAGCAACTGTGCCGTGAAGTTTACATTGACGAGCTGCACGATTTAAGCGACGAAGAGCTGCGGCAGTTGCGCGCTGAGCTTGAGGCCCAGGTGCGTTACCTACGTGATGACTTTGAAATCCTGCCCGATGGCGACACCGCGCGTCACCACGTACGGCACAAGATGGGGATTGCGCGCGGCTACCTGAGCCAGTGCGACATTGAAAGCAGCCTGCGCAGCCAGGAGGTCGCCGCAGGCGTTGAAGTGCTCAAAACCCTGCTGGTGGCGCGACTGGGTGAGGCCAGCACGGCGGAGCTGTTCAAAGCCGCTGGACTGGTGCTATGATTCGCGAGCGCGAACGCAATGCACTGAATCACGATGGAATGCTTGATGCACGGCCTTGATGCTGATCTTGACGACCTCTCCCAGTACACCGGCTGGTGGGCACAGGAAAAGTATCGCGGCGTAAGGCTTTTCTGGGACGGCACACGGGCGTGGACTCGCCAAGGCAAGCCCATCCTGCTGTCGCTGGCGCAGCAGCTGCCGGTGGGCGTTGCCCTGGACTGCGAGCTGTACGACGGCACCGATGGCGAACGCCGCTGCGCCAGTGCGGTGCGTTTTGGCGATAAGCACCTGAGCGACACGATGCGCGTAGTGGTGTTCGACCTGCCTAAGCATGGCGGCACCACAGAAGAACGCCAGGCTGCGCTTGGTGAGCTGACGCTGCCACGCACGGCGTTCATCGCCGGTCACACCGTCGTTGCCGACACCGCGCACCTGCTGGAGCTGCTCGATCGCGTGCAGTCCCAGGGCGGCGAAGGCCTGATGCTGCGCCGACCCGGCGCGCGGTACGTCGCGGGGCGCTCAGCAGACCTGGCAAAGGTCAAGTACGCAGCCTGACGCTCGCCCTCGCGACCACCAATGAAACCAACACTACGTCTCTACCAAGAGCGCCTCAACGATCAGATACGTGAGGCGCTTTGGAAATACAAACGCGTTTTGGCCGTAATGCCAACAGGCGCCGGCAAGGGCACCACGATCGGCGCCATTGTGGCTGGCGCTGCCGCCCGTGGCCGCCGCGTTTTGGTGCTCGCCCATCGCAGTGAGCTGATTGATCAGCTAAGCGATTCGCTCAAGCAATGGGAAGTTGAGCACGGCATTATTCGACCAGGCGCAAAGGCAACCGACCACAACGTGCAGGTCGGCAGCGTGCAGACAGTCGCAAAGCGGCTCGACGCCATGCCTGAGCCAGCGTTGATTGTCATTGATGAGGCGCATCACTGCATACCGGGTAACACCTGGGGCGCTGTTGTAGACCGGTGGCCCAATGCGTTTCTAATCGGAAAGACTGCTACACCATCACGCCTTGGCGGTGAACCGCTTGGCAAGCAGCATGGCGGTTATTTCGAGAAGATGATCCTTGGTCCAACGCCCCAATGGCTGACTGATAACTGGTATCTCGCCCGTGCGCGAATCTTTGCGCCGCCTAATTCATTTAACCGATCGGCACTTCGCAAGCAAGCCGGCGACTATCGCATGAGTGACGCCAGCACAGCTCTTAGCTCACGCGAGATCATGGGCGATGTTGTTGAGCACTTTAAGCGTCACCTGCAGTTCGGCACAGCGATTGCGTTTTGCTGTTCTGTTCAGCACGCCGAAGACGTTGCTGCTGCGTTTTGCGCTGCCGGAATTGCCTCTGCAAGCATCGACGGCAAGATGACGCCAGTAAAGCGCCGCGAACTACTGAAGCAACTGGAGCGCCGCGAGCTACGGGTGTTGACAAGCTGCGCGCTGATTGGCGAAGGAATCAATATCCCGAATGTCGATGGCGCACTGCTATTGCGACCAACGCAAAGCCTCGCCCTACATCTGCAGATGATTGGCCGATGCCTGCGTCCGGCCAAGAACAAGGAACACGCAGTGATTCTCGATCACGTTGGAAACTGCATAGCGCATGGCCTGCCGACAGACCATCGTCAGTGGAGCCTAGAGGGTCGCGTTAAACGTTTGTCTGACGCGCCACCTGTACGCGTCTGCCCGAAGTGCTACGCAGCGAATCCCGGTGGATCCACGTTTTGCCTTGATTGCGGTTTTGAATTTCCGCCACCCGATGCGGCCGAGATCCTGCAGGTTGACGGTGAGCTGGCTGAGCTGTTTCCGATGGGCCTGCGCCTAGGCGATCCTGTAGAGCACAACGGCAAGCGGTGGTATATCGCCAGCAGACCGTTTCACGGTCGTGTTGTGTTAGCCGAAACACGCGCACGCGCTACGGCGCTGCGGAATAAAGCGCCATCAGCGTTGCTGAATCGAGCGCATACAGCACCGGTCAGTGAATTACGCAAGCCAAAACATCCCGCTGCGGGCGCCGCATCGCTAGAGGAACTGCTTACGGTTGAACGCGAGCGTGGGTTTAAGCCTGGATGGGCTCGACACATCTGGGCCGCGCGACAACGAAAGAGGGCCGCAGCATGAAACCAGTCATCAGCGTTGCATGGTCACAGTGGTGCGTGATGAAAACAGAGTCGAAGTATTTTCTTGCACGCCAGTTTGAACTGCGAGAAGACCTGCTCGGAAGCGATGTACTGAGCGGCTGGGTTGGCGTGATGCTGAACGACAGCTTTGAGTGCAATCCTGCTGCTGGTTTTTTCTTCTTGGATGCCGTCCGATACGTCAGTAGTTACATGCTCCAGTGTGGCGTTTGCGACGGAACAACGCCAGAAGATATGGAGTGCCACTGGGAAGAAGTTACTAGCCTATTTAGGCAAAGATCAATGTGTTTTAGTGAAGCAGAGTGAACAAGCGATTCAGCAAAACATTCTGCTGCGATGTTCACGCGGAAGCGTACGACTGATGCGCAATAACTGTGGCAGCTACAAGTCGCCTACAGGCACGTTTGTGCGTTACGGCGTTGGAAATCCAGGTGGCAGCGATCTGATTGGCCTGCGCTGCATCACGGTCACTCCCGAGATGGTGGGCCAGCGAATTGGACAGTTCTTGGCCGTTGAAGTGAAGCGCCCTGGCGGCCATCCGACCGATGAGCAGGTGCAGTTTATTGAAATGGTCCGAAACATGGGCGGACTTGGATTCGTTGCCACATCAGACGAACACGCGCGTGCTCTGCTTGACGCCGAGCCCCATGCCGATCCCAGGCCCTTGTCGGAGCTTGGCCTGGAGACGCGGATCTATCACGCGTTGCGGCGAGCAGGCCTCCAGTGGATTCACGAGGTGCAGTGCCTGATCACACAGGATCTCGTGAACATTCCGTCGATTGGCGCCAGCAGCGCAGCCAAGATCCAAGCTGCGGTCGAAGAATGGCGCGCTGGGTGAGGTGCCGCTGCCCCAAGTGCCACCATCCAACAAGCAAAGTCGTAAGCACCAAAGAGGCTGACGGCGGTGTGTTGGTGCGTTTGCGCAGGTGTTGCGCTTGCGAAGCCGCATGGTACACGGCGCAGGAGCCAGAATACGTGATCCCACGCGCTGCGGTCAAACACGTTGGTCCAAAGGGGCACAAAACAGTGCTTATGCAGCAGGAGTGATGCAGTGTGTTGACGCGTGGGCGCAAGCGTGTAGTCTCAAGACATGCCCTTGCAATGCAATGTATGACCAATGTGGAAGAGAAACTTGCGAAAGCCCGCGAACGGTTTTCGCAAATGCTGGTCTGCTGGCGCAAGCGTCACGGATGGACAGGCCGCACGTGGGAGGACTGGCACGCGGCAGCGCCCGATTACCTGCCAATGGCCGTCGTCAACAGCGTTATTACCGGGCTTGAGAAGAATCGCAATTCGCGAACGGTCCCGCAAACGTTCGTTGCCCTGGGCCTCGCAAACACACGGCTAGCCAGCGCGGATCGCGGCGCGATCACCGATCGAGTGTTGCGGGACCGGGTGTATGGCGCAGAGCCGATCTGCCACGAGGACGGAACGCCTTGGGATGGCGCCGACTTTTTCGCCGCCTACACCGGATTCATCGACATTCCAGCGGAGCTGCTCACGCCGACGCCGATCACGCCAGCAACCAGCGAAGAGCTGCGGCAGCGGTTCAGCGCGCAACGCGGCAGCCAGTCGCCACGGCACGCGCTGGACACCCTGCTGGGACTGCAGCCGCGACTGAGCAAGGCCGAGCGAGAGCGGATCGAGGAGGTGCTGTTTGCCTTTGGCGATTTTGCTGATGACGAGGCGGATCTGGCGCGGACGGTTGAGCGACTGCTGATTCAGTGGGAAAACCACGCTTGACATTCGCGCTCGCGAAGGCGATAATGGCCCTGCCATGAGCCCCCGATGCTGTGCTTGACAGCGAATACCACGCTCACCCAGCGCTTAGCGCCTCGAAACTGAAGACCATGGCGACCGGCACCGCGTTGCGGTACTGGGCCAAGGAAGAAGATCCCAGCCGCAAGCCATTTGTGCCAACAGAGGCCATGCGGCAGGGTTCGCTCGTTGACTGCTTATTGACCGAATCATCGGAGGAATTTGCCAGGCGTTATGCGCCCATCCCTGCTGACGCTCCCAAGCGCCCCACTTCAGTGCAACGGAACGCGAAGAAGCCATCAACCGAAACGCTGGATGCGATTGCGTTCTGGGACAGGCTTGAGGCCGATGGCCGTGAGCTGATCACGAACGAATGGCTTAACAATGCGTTCCGAATCGTTGAGGTTCTAGCGAAAAACACCGAAATCAGTCGGTTTTTGGCCGAAGCGAGCCAGGCTCCCCACTTTTGGGTAGACGCCGAGCATGGCGTTGAGTGCAGGTACAAGCCGGACCTTGAAGGGTCTGGACTGCTCGATCTAAAGAAAGGAGCATCGGCCAATCCGCGTGCGTTTGCGGCGCAGGCCTATCGGTTGGGCTACGACGTGCAGCTTGCACATTACGCGGAAGGGTTTACTGATCGCTATGGCCGGAAGCCTGAGCGCTGCGGGTTCATTGTTTATGAATGGCAGTGGCCCCATGATCATGCATTGATCTGGGTTGACGACGACTACCTAGAAATGGGTGCTAATCGTCGTCGCGACGCGATTGAGCGGATCCTTGAATGCCGCGCTAGTGGTGTATGGCCCAGCCACGATGAATCCACCATGGGGCCGCCCAGTTACGCGACATTGACTGGGGCGGATGACATGACTAACGCGGATGATCTTGAACTGGAGGGCCTGCAATGACTGAATTCACTTCGTTCGACCAGCTCTACCCAGGCCGCTGGCTCAAGGCTGGGTTGCTCAACGGCCAGCCAGTCACCTACACGATCAAAAACATCACCCGCGAAGAACTCGAAGGCGAAAAGGGCCCCGAACCAAAGATTGTGATGGCGTTTGACGAGACACCACTGGCACTGGTGCTTGCCAAAGTCAACGCCGTTTGCATCAAAGCAATGTTCGGCCCAGATGTTCAGCAGTGGATCGGCAAGCGCGTGACCCTGTACGGCACCACGGCGATTATGCCATTACCGAAACGCAAAAACGAACCCTGCATCAGGATTTACGGCTCCCCCGACATCACCGAAGAAATTCGGTGTGAATGGACCCCGCCTCGCCGCAGGCCCATTATTCAAATCTTGAAGCCTCTTGCCAGCGCAACACTGCAGGCGGCCATGGGCAAGGTTGAGGCAGCGACAAGCATTGATGAGCTGCCGGCACTGCTGGGCCGCGCCGCAGAGCTGACCGAAGCCGGCAAGCTCACCGCTGGCGAATACGAGCAGATCAGCGCTGCGATTGACGCCCGGCATTTTGCAATCAGCAAGGCCGCTGTTCTCTCGCAGCTTGAGGGCAAAACCGAAATCCTGCGTGCATTTGCCAGCAAGTATTCCGTCGCTCCAAAAACAAGTGTCACAGACGCCATCTGCACCCAAGAGCATGTCGACTTCATCACAGCAGCGCTCGCTGGCGAGGGAGCACCTGAGCCAAGCGATGCAACACCTTGAGTTTGCCCGCAAGGCTGCTACCGATGAGTGCAGCGATCGGTATTACCTAGCCGCAACCGAAACACGGATTGCGGACTACGCCGAAGCTGTGGCATGGCGCACGCGCATTACAGAAGCACAAATCCTTGTGAGGGCAATTTATGGAGAAACCTGAGCCCTACCGCACGCGGCGGCACAACGTCGCCGCCAGTGTTCACATGCGCGAAGACTGCTGGGTTGCTGTTGAGCAGTTTGCCAAGCAGTCAAACCTTTCCATCAGCGGGGCGATCCATAAGTTGCTCCGCTCTCATCCGATCATTAACTTACCCGAACTCCAATGAGCCTCAATTCTGCTACTTTCGTTGGTCGCGCTGGGCGTGACGCCGAGATCCGCTTCCTTGATAACGGGAAGCAGGTGGCCAATTTCACCATTGCCGTCAATCGCCGCAAGCGCGACGCTGATCCGATCTGGATCAAGGTCGAGGTCTGGGGTAAGCCCGCCCAAGTGGCAGCAGATTACGTGCGCAAGGGCATCATGGTTGGCGTCAGCGGCGAAGTGGACCTTGACAGCTGGACCGATCGCCAGTCGGGCGAGAAGCGGCAGCAGTTGAAGATCACCGCAAACGACCTGCGGCTGCTCAGTTCCAAGCAGGACGGAAACGCGCCCGCCACTGGTTCGGCCGCCTCTGCCGCCCCCTCCCCGGGCGACGATGAGCCCTTGTTCTGATGGCTCAAGATCCTGCGCTGCGGTCCTACCTCGACTCACTGAGTCGCTACCCGCTGCTGAGCGCTGAGCAGGAGATCGAGCTGGGTCGCCAAGTGATGCGCCTGCAGGAGCTGCGGGCGCTTGAGGATCCAACACCGCAAGAGAAGCGTGAAATCAAACGCGGGATGCGCGCCCGCGAACGATTCATACAGGCCAACTTGCGGTTGGTGGTGGATGTAGCCAAGCGCTATCGGCAGCACCGCCGAAGCCTTGAGCTGATCGACCTGATCCAAGAGGGCAATGTCGGCCTTGCGCGTGCGGTGGAGAAGTTTGACCCGACCAAGGGTTACAAGTTCTCCACCTACGCATACTGGTGGATTCGCCAAGCGATTCAGCACGCGATTCAGTGGTCGGACTTCATGGTTCGCCTGCCGCTGCCGGTTCACAACCGCCTGATCAAGCTCGGCCGTGCCCGCGAAGACTTGGCACGGGAGTTGGGCCGCAGCCCCACGCCAGCCGAGATTGCGGAACACCTTGGCATTGAGCTTGAGGTGCTGCTGGACGCCATCCGGCGGACGCAATACTGCGCATCACTGGACGAGCCGATCGGCTCTGACGGCGATGAGGGCAGCCTGTCACGGGGCGACTACATCGCTGACCCAAACAGCGTCAGCCCGGACGAGCAGCTTGAGGCGATCCACGCCAGCTATCAAGTCGAGCAGCTTGATGCCATCGTCAACTCGTCTGAGCTGAGCCCCATGACACGCGAGGTACTGCTTGCGCGTCATGGGGCAGATCAACCCGAACGGTGGGTGGACCTGCAGGCGCGACTTGGCATCTCACGCGTCAAACTGCAGGAAATCGAGCAACGCGGCTTGCGGCGCTGCAAATCGCTGCTGACGCGTCAAGGTGGCACCACTGCTGCGGCGCCTGAATCCATTCCACCACTAGCCGCTGTTGAGCAGGTCAACATGTTTGACCTCGCGAGCGCGAGCGGCTATGATTTGTGAGCCAAACCATTCCATTCAATACATGGCACTGACCGGCGATGAACTGCTGAAGGTCGTTACGGCAAACCCGGACGCCCCTCGTGATGAACTGGCACGCCTTGCTGGCTACGTCAGCACTAAGAAAGACGGCAGCGAGCGACTGCTGTACGCAAAATTCCACGATGCACTGCTTGCCGCCAAGGGTCTGACCCTGGCGCCGCCCGCCGCTGCTAAGCGCGCAGGTCGCGAGCTGAGCTATGTGGCCCGCGTGCAGAAGTCTGGCAGCGTGATTCTTAGCGCTGGCTACCTCGCCAAGCAGGAATTTGAACCCGGCGACGAGTTCAAGATCGAAGAGCTTGAGGACGGCGGCTACCAGCTGCGGCCCCTTGCTGTTGCCTGATTATCCCTTCGGCCCCGTCAGAAATGGCGGGGCATTTTTTGCAATGCAATTCCCACGAGTTATCGGCCTCTGGAGTCCCGCTCCAGGATGTGGCAAAAGCACGGTGGCCGGGATGATATGTGATGCGACAGATGTTCACTGCATCGTGCCGTTTGCTGATCCGCTCAAGCGAATGGTCGCGGAGCTATTGGTCGCCGCTGGATATGCCCCGTCCCTTGCGGAGCTGTATGTACGCGATTACAAGCAAGAACCGCTTGACCTGCTACCAGGGCGTCCAACTGCGCGGTTCCTACTGCAAACACTTGGCACGCAATGGG
>JACCDU010767487.1_pt1 | contig 12018 bp, 10 predicted proteins | sample 7446081 | NCBI WGS metagenome assembly JACCDU01 (sample SAMN15323447, study PRJNA562643) | freshwater metagenome | isolation source: river surface water | place: USA:Blue River Watershed | collected 2017-08-17 | reverse complement strand
CACGCGACCGGCCAGCCGGGCCGACCATGCCGCGCGCCTCTTGCTGGGCAATATGGCCTTGTGGGAGCATCTGGGTGGTGAAGACCAGGCCATGCTGTGCGAGCTGCCGGCGCCGCATGGCCCGCTCCTGGCCTGGCTCGATGCCCTGTACCACGAGCACGGCCCGCTGGGCCCCAGCGCCATCACGCAAGAGCTGCAAGGCCAGGCCTTTGCCGAGCTGGCCCGCCGCTGGCTGGCCGACGCCGCGCTGGTGCAAGGCGGCCCCGATGACAGCGCGCCCAGCGCAGAAGGCATGCAGGAGGCGCGCCAGGAGCTGCGCACGCTGCTGGACCTGATGCTGATCGACCGCCTGAAGGCGCAAGAGACCGAGGCGCTGGCGCAGCTGCAAAGCGGCCAGGACCCCGACGCCATGGCGCGCTACCGCAGCCTGCAGGACCGGCGCGCCGAGCTGATGGCGCGCCAGCTCAAGGGCTGAGACCCGGCCTGGGGCGGCTTACTTGCCGATCAATTGGTTGAGGCGCTCGGCCTCGAAGTGCTCGTTGCAGGCCGCATCGCCGGGCACCACGCCCTGCTGACGCGCCCCCAGTTTTTCGAGGGCCTGCCACAAGAGCGCAATCTGGTGCTCGTGGCCCGCGGCACTGTCGACCAGACCGCGCAAGGCCTGGCTGACCGGATCGTCTTCTTGGGTGATGCCGTAGGCATTGAACTTGGGTTGCGCCCCCGAGACATCGGCACTCTCCCCTTGCTTGCTGGGGATGATGCGCGCGGGGATGCCCACCGCCGTGGCGCCAGGGGGCACCGGCTTGATGACCACCGCATTGCTGCCAATCTTGGCGTTGTCGCCCACCTCAAAGCCGCCCAGCACCTTGGCCCCGGCGCTGACCACCACGTTGCGCCCCAGCGTGGGGTGCCGCTTGGTGCCCTTGTAGAGCGAGGTGCCGCCCAGGGTCACCCCGTGGTAGATGGTGCAGCCGTCGCCCACTTCGGCGGTCTCGCCAATCACCACCCCCATGCCATGGTCGATGAAGACGCGCTCGCCAATGCGGGCGCCCGGATGGATCTCGATGCCGGTGAGCATGCGCGAGAGGTGCGAGATGAAGCGGCCCAGCCATTGGAGCCCATGCGTCCAGCACCAGTGGGCGCGGCGGTGCAGCACCAGGGCATGCAGACCGGGGTAGCAGGTCAGCACCTCGAAGCCGCTGCGCGCGGCCGGGTCGCGCTCAAGAATGCACTGGATGTCGGATCGGAGACGGGCGAACATGGGGATGAGTCTACCTGTTCCCTCGAACGACCCCGATCATGGCGCGCGCGACCCCCCGCAGGATATGGACTTCCTCGTCCTGCAACTGGCTGCGGTTGAAGAGCTGGTTCAGGCGCGGCATCAGCTTCTTGGGCGAGGCCGGGTCCAGAAAACCGATCGCGGTCAAGGCCTCTTCCCAGTGCGTGAGCAGGCCCGCCACCTGGCGCGCATCGGCGTGCTGCGGCACCGGCGTGGCCGAGCCCACGGCGTAGCCGCCCAGGGCCTGGCGCCACTCGTAGGCCAGCACCTGCACCGCGGCCCCCAGGTTGAGCGAACCAAAGTCGGGGGCCGTGGGAATCTGCAGGCAGACATGGCTGCGCCAGACGTCTTCGTTCTTCATGCCGTAGCGCTCGGAGCCAAACAAAAAGGCCACCGACTGGCCTTGCGGCGCCAATTCGGCCAGGTGAGTGCGCGGGGCCCGGGTGGGCGGGCCAAAGTCACGCGGCGTCATGGCCGTGGCGCACACATGGACCATGCCCTCCAGGGCCTCGTCCAGGGTGTCGACCACGCGGGCCTTGGCCAGCACGTCCAGGGCCCCACTGGCCCGCTGGATGGTTTCTTCCTTGCGCAGCACATTGGCCCAACGCGGGCGCACCAGCACCAGGTCGTCAAAGCCCATGACCCGCATGGCCCGGGCCGCGGCGCCCACATTGCCAGCGTGGCTGGTCTCGATCAGGATGAATCGGGTCTGCATGCGCCGATTGTCCCACCGCGGCGTGGGTGCGACGCCGCCAAGGGCCTCAGAACAGCGAAGCCGGGGTGTAGCGAAGGCCCAGCGACCACCAGCCGGGCCCGCGCGAAGCGCCGCCACGGGTCAGGTCCACCTGGAGCAGATCGGGCAGGATCACGAAGCGAAATCCGGCTTGCACTTGCGGCCGCAGGGTCTGGCTGCCAAAGGCCTCGGTCATCAACATCCAGCGCGGGGCCAACCACCACTCGGTCCCCGCGCCCCAGGTTCCGCCGGTCTGGCGCGTGGCCGACGACCGCGCCATGCCAAGATTGGTGTGCAGAACCAGCCGGTCCTCGCGCAGGGCCACCGACAGCGGCAGGTAGGCGTAATCGGTCTGGCTGCGAAGTTGTGGCGAATTCGAGCCGTGGCGCTGCACGCCCACCGCCAAGCCCCAGGCCCAGCCATCGCGCGCCAGATCACCCCACACGGTCTTGCCCTGCACCACCGCGTCCTGCTCATGTGGGGCGGCGGGGTCGCTCAGGTGATGCTGGGCCCCGCCGAGCGTGAGCTCCAGATGGCCGGTGGGGTTGCACGCGGGCAAGGCCCAAAACTCCACCCGGCCGGTCGAGGCGCGGCGCCAGCTCTCGAGCTGGCAGCTGCCCGCGGTCGTCAGCCGGGCATCGTCGGTGATGAAGGGGCGTGCGGCATGCGCTGGCGCATGCAAGGCCGCCGCCAGTCCCACCCACAGGCTCAAAGTCCGAATGTTCATGCGATCATCTTGACACAAATTCATGACCGATCAATGGCTGCGCCAGCGCGAGTGGTGCCGATGTGAGAAAATCCCAGGATCAGCGGGTGCGATCGTGCCCCGTTCTCAACGGTTCTTAACAATCCATGTCGTCCACACTCCACCCCATGCTCAACGTGGCCATCAAGGCCGCCCGTGCTGCTGGCAGCATCATCAACCGCGCGGCCCTCGATGTCGAGGCGGTCCGAATCTCGCAAAAGTCGATCAATGACTTTGTGACCGAGGTCGATCACGCCAGCGAAAACGTCATCATCGAGACCCTCTCGACCGCCTACCCCGAGCATGGCTTTCTGGCCGAGGAATCGGGCAGCCAGCACGGCAAGCCCGACTCGGACCACATCTGGATCATCGATCCGCTGGACGGCACCACCAACTTCATCCACGGCTTTCCGGTGTACTGCGTGAGCATCGCCTTGCAGGTGCGCGGGCGCATCGAGCAGGCCGTGATCTATGACCCCTCGCGCAACGACCTGTTCACCGCCACCCGTGGCCGCGGTGCCTTCATGAACGACCGCCGCATCCGCGTGAGCAAGCGTCACCGCCTGGGCGAGTGCCTGATCTCGACCGGCTTTCCCTTCCGCAAGGGCGACGATTTCAATGGCTACCTGCGCATGATGGGCGACGTCATGCAGCGCACCGCCGGCCTGCGCCGCCCGGGTGCTGCGGCGCTCGACCTGGCCTATGTGGCCGCCGGCTTTACCGACGGCTTTTTCGAAACCGGCCTGTCCCCCTGGGACGTGGCCGCCGGCTCGCTGCTGGTGACCGAGGCCGGTGGCCTGGTGGGCAACTTCACCGGCGAGTCCGACTTCTTGATGCAGCGCGAATGCCTGGCCGGCAACCCGCGCGTGTACGGCCAGCTGGTGGGCCTGCTGGGCAAGTACAGCAAGTTTGCGTCGGCCGGCGAAAAAGCCGAGGTGCGCCAATCGGTGCAAGCCCTGGCCCGCCACGGCGAAGACCCCAGCGCACCCGCCCCGGCCGAGCCGGCAGCAGACGAGGCCGATCCCGCGCCGTTCTAAGGCCAGCCCCAGGGCGACTCAGGCCGCGCCCAGCACCGCGCTGGGCAGCGGCAAGCCGCCGGCCTGCGCGCCACATCGATCGGCGCCAATGGCGCCAGCAGGCTGGGCAAATGAAAGGCCAGATCGGCCTGTTCAAACAGCAGCCCATCCTCGTGCCTTCCAGCCTTCTGCTTGGCTTTCGAAGCTGACATGCGGATCGCCTTGATCGGTCATGTCGATCCAGGCTTTGACGCACTGATGCGTCCACCGTCTCATGGCAGCCATGTCCTCATGGGTTTTGCTAATGGGCATGGATTCAGACCCCACCGCCATGCCGCACGCGCCAGAAATCAAGCCATGACACCGCAATGGACAAGCCGTGTCCTCTGTCGGAAATGGCCGACGCATGCCGGGATGCGATGGGCCAGGATGGAAGGGGTCGGAACCCACACACCAGGGACGACTCAAGGCCGGGAAAGCCCAAGCAATCGATGCCAGACGATGATGCCCAGAGACCGTTTTGGGTGGTGAAGCACTTTTCTGGAGCGCTTCAAATAGCTCACCCGTGGTGTGCTGAATCAAGCACTCAAGCAGGTGGCAGGTGCGCCAATTGGCGGATAATTTCAGGTTTTGATCTGCCCCGGCATCGCCCCGATGCCGGACCTGCTGGCTTGAACCTCTGCCATGGCCCCATCCTCTGAACTCCCAGCTGCCCCCGCCCCCGAACGGCGGGGTGCGGGCGACTTGGCTGGGCACACGCCCATGATGGCGCAGTACCTGACCATCAAGGCCCAGTACCCCGAGACGCTGGTGTTCTACCGCATGGGCGACTTCTACGAGCTGTTTTATGCCGACGCCGAGAAGGCCGCCCGCTTGCTCGACATCACGCTCACGCGGCGCGGCATGTCCGCTGGCGAGCCGGTGGTCATGGCCGGGGTTCCGTTCCATTCGGTCGAGTCCTACCTGGCCCGGCTCATCCGGCTGGGTGAGTCAGTGGCCATTTGCGAGCAAGTGGGCGATGTGGCCACCAGCAAGGGCCCGGTCCAGCGCGAGGTGGTGCGGGTGGTCACGCCCGGCACGCTCACCGACACCGAGCTCATGGCCGACAAGCGCGAGACAGTGTTGCTGGCCCTGCACGCCGGGCGCGGCCGCTGTGGCCTGGCCTGGCTGAGCGTGACGGCAGGCCGGGTGCACCTGGCCGAATGTGCCAGCGACGAGCTGGCCGGCTGGATCGAGCGCATCGAGCCCAACGAGGTGATCGCCTCCAGCGGCATCACCCAGGCCTTTGAGCAGCAGCTGCGCGCGCTGCGCCAATCGCGCGGGCAAGGTCTGTCGTTGACGCTGCGCCCGGCCTTTCAATTTGACGCCACGCTGGGCCAGCGCAAGCTGCTCGAGCAGCTGCAAGCGGCCAGCCTGGCCGGCTGGGGGGCCGAGGCGCTGCGCGAGGCGCATGCCGCCGCCGGCGCGCTGCTGGCCTACGCCGAGCACACCCAAGGCCGCAGCCTGAGCCATGTGCAGCAGCTTCAGGTGGTGCAGGCCGGCCTGCTGTTGGACCTGCCCGCCACCACGCGGCGCAACCTGGAGCTGGTGCAGACGCTGCGCGGCGAGGACTCGCCCACCCTGCTCTCGCTGCTCGACACCTGCCAGACCCACATGGGCAGCCGCCTGCTGCGCCGCTGGCTGCTCGAACCCCAACGCGATCGCGCACAAGCGCAAGAGCGCCTGGCCGCCCTGCGCGTGCTGATGGGCGAAGACCGGCAGGCCAGCACCTGGGCCGCGCTGCGCGAACAGCTGCAAGGCGCCAGCGATGTGGAGCGCATCAGCGCCCGCATTGACCTGCGCCAGGTCCGCCCGCGCGAGCTGGTGGCCTTGCGCCACGCGCTGGTGCGCAGCCAGGGCCTGTGCCAGCACCTGCAAGGCCTGGACCTGGCCGAGGGCACGCTGCTGGCGCGCATGGCGCGTTGGCTGGCGCCCCCGGCGGGCTGCGCCGACCTGCTGGTGCAAAGCCTGCTGGACGAGCCCGCCGCGATGGTGCGCGATGGCGGCGTGATCGCGCCGGGCCTGGACGCCGAGCTCGACGAGCTGCGCGCCATCCAGACGCATTGCGACGACTTTTTGCTGGACCTGGAAACCCGCGAGCGCGCGCGCACCGGCATTGCCAATCTGCGCGTGCAGTACAACAAGGTGCATGGCTTTTACATCGAGGTCACGCAGGGCCAGGCGGCCAAGGTGCCCGAGGACTATCGGCGCCGCCAGACGCTCAAGAACGCCGAGCGCTTCATCACCCCCGAGCTCAAGGCCTTTGAGGACAAGGCCCTGTCGGCGCAGGAGCGTGCGCTGGCGCGCGAGAAATGGCTGTTTGAGGCCCTGCTCGACCAGCTGCAGCCGCATGTGCCGGCCCTGGGCGCGCTGGCGCAGGCCATGGCCGGGCTGGACGTGCTGTGCGCCCTGGCCGAGCGCTCGCTCACCCTGGGCTGGAACGAGCCGCAGTTTGTGCGCGAGCCCTGCATCGACATCCGCGCGGGCCGCCACCCGGTGGTGGAGCAGCGCCTGGCGCAAACCCATGCCCAGCGCGGTGCGGGCAGCGCCAGCTTCATGCCCAACGACACGGTGCTCGGCCCGCGCCAGCGCCTGCAGATCATCACCGGCCCCAACATGGGCGGCAAGAGCACCTACATGCGCCAGGTGGCGCTGATCGTGCTGCTGGCCAGCATTGGCAGCCATGTGCCCGCGGCGCACTGCCGCCTGGGGCCCATCGACGCCATCCACACCCGCATTGGCGCGGCCGACGACCTGGCCAATGCGCAGTCGACCTTCATGCTGGAGATGACCGAGGCCGCGCAGATCCTGCACGGGGCCACGCGCGAGTCGCTGGTGCTGATGGACGAGATCGGGCGCGGCACCTCGACCGAGGACGGGCTGGCCCTGGCCAGCGCGATTGCCACGCACCTGCACGACAAGGTGCAATGCTTTGCCCTGTTTGCCACCCACTACTTTGAGCTGACCGAGCTGCCCACGCGCGCGCATGCGGCGGTGAACCTGCATGTGGGCGCGGCCGAATCGGGCCGCGACATTGTGTTTTTGCACGAGCTGCAGCCTGGCCCGGCCAGCCGCAGCTACGGTGTGCAGGTGGCCCGCCTGGCGGGCATCCCGGCCCCTGTGCTGGCGCATGCGCGCCATGTGCTGGCCAGCCTGCAAGATGGCGCGGCGCGCCAGCGCGCCCAGGTCGATCTGTTCGACGCCCCGCCCGAAACCCTGGCCAGCGGCCCCAGCCCGGTGGAGCTGGCGCTGGCCCAACTCAAACCCGATGCGCTGAGCCCCCGCGAAGCGCTGGACGCCCTTTATGCCCTGCAGCGCCTGCTGCCCGATGCCCCATGACCTACTGTGTTGCCATCAAAACCCGCGCCGGCCTGGTGTTTCTGTCGGACTCCCGCACCAATGCGGGTCTGGACCAGATCAGCACCTTCCGCAAGATGATCGTCTATGAACAGCCGGGCGAGCGCTTCATGACCCTGCTGTCGGCGGGCAACCTGAGCATCTCGCAATCGGTGCGCGAGATCCTGCAGGTCGAAAAGCTCGTCGAGCCTGGCCACGACGAGCCGCTGACCATCTGGAACGCGCGCAGCATGTTCGACGCCGCGCGCGTGCTGGGCGCTGCGGTGCGCCGGGTCTACGACCGCGACGCGGCCGCCCTGCGCGCCACTGGCGTGGACTTCAATGTGTCGATGATTTTTGGTGGCCAGATCGGCAACGAGGGCATGCGGCTGTTCCAGGTCTACTCGCCCGGCAACTTCATCGAGGCCACCGACGAGACGCCCTACTTCCAGATTGGCGAGTCCAAGTACGGCAAGCCGGTGCTCGACCGTGTGATCACCCCCGAGACGCCGCTTGATGAGGCGGCCAAATGCGCCCTGGTCTCGATGGACTCCACGCTCAAGTCCAATCTGTCGGTGGGCCTGCCGCTGGACATGGTGGTCTACCAGGCCGGCACCTTGCGCAGCGACCGCATTGTCTGCATCGACGAGCACAACCCCTATTTCCGCATGCTGCGCAGCAGCTGGGGCGAGAAGCTGCGCCAGATGTTCGACAGCATCGAGGACCCGGCCTGGGACGGCCAGAGCACCGAGGTGCCCCTCATGACGCACTCGGCGCGCAACCACCCGCTCAAGAAAATCAAAACCCCCGAGGAAAAACTCATCTGATGGACCGCCCCCGCATCCTTTTCTCGCATGGCAACAGCTTTCCGGGCGGAACCTACCAGCAGGTGCTCGATTCGCTGCAGGCCCGCGGCTTTGAGGTGCAGGCCATCGACCGCTTTGGCCACGACCCGGCCTACCCGGTCAGCAACAACTGGACGCACCTGGTGCGCCAATTGGCCGATGCGGCCCACGCCTGGCAAACGCCTGGCAAAGCCCCGGCCTTTCTGGTGGGCCATTCGCTGGGCGGCATGCTGAGCCTGATGTGCGCCAGCCGTCATCCGGCGCTGGCGCGCGGCGTGCTGCTGCTGGACTCGCCCATTGTGGGTGGCTGGAAAGCGACCACCCTGGGCCTGGCCAAGCGCACCTCGCTGGTGGGCGCGCTCTCACCCGGGCGCGTGAGCCGCCGCCGTCGGCACCACTGGCCCGATCTGGCCAGCGCGCATGCGCACTTTGCACACAAGAAAGCCTTTGCCGCCTGGGCCCCCCAGGTGCTGGAGGACTACCTGCGCCATGGACTGGAAGAGCGCGATGGCCAGGTCTGGCTGCGCTTTGACCGCGAGGTGGAAACGGCCATCTACAACACCCTGCCCGACAACATCCCCAGCGTGCTCAAGCGCCATCCGCCGCGCTGCCCGGTGGGCTTTGTGGGCGGCACGCATTCGGCCGAAATGCGGGTGGTGGGCCCCGATCTGACGCAGCAGGTCACGCGCGGGCGCATGATGTGGCTCGATGGCTCGCACCTGTTTCCGATGGAAAAACCGCTGGCCACGGCGGCGGCCATCGAGGCCAGCCTGCGCAATATGGGCGCCTGACGGGCGCCGCGCGCTCAAGCCTGCCAGGCCACCCAGCCCATGTGGCTGGTCAGCAGCACCACCAGGCCAAAGGCGATGCGGTACCAGGCAAAGGGGACAAAGCTGTGGCTGGCGATGTAGCGCAGCAGCCAGCGCACACACACCCAGGCCGACACAAACGACAGCAGCAGGCCCACCGAAAACATCGGCAGGTCGGCCATGGACAGCAGGGCCCGCTCTTTGTAGAGGCTGTAGGCGCCTGCGCCGATCAGGGTGGGGATGGCCAGAAAGAAGGAGAAATCGGTGGCCGCCTGGCGCGAGAGGCCCAGCAGCATGCCGCCGATGATGGTCGCGCCCGAGCGGCTGGTGCCCGGGATCATGGCCAGGCACTGCACCAGCCCGACCTTGAGCGCATCGCGCCCACGCATGTCGTCCACGCTGTGCACCCGCACCTTGTGCGCGGGCCGGCGTTCGGCCCACAAAATGATCAGGCCGCCGATGATGAAGGTGCTGGCCACCACCGTGGGCGTGAACAGATGCGCCTTGATGGCCTTGCCCAGCAGCAGACCCAGCAGCACCGCCGGGAAAAAGCCAATCAGCACGTTCATCACAAAGCGCTGCGCCCGCTCGCTGTGGCCCAGGCCGCGCACGGTGTCGACCAGGCGCTGCCAGTACACCAGGATCACGGCCAGGATGGCGCCGGTCTGGATGGCAATGTCGAACACCTTGCCCTTCTCGTCGTCCAGGCCCAGCAAGGCGCCGGCCAGGATCAGGTGCCCGGTGGAGGAGATGGGCAGAAACTCGGTCAAGCCCTCGACCACTCCCATGATGGCGGCTTTGACCAGCAGCATTGCATCCACACCCGACTCCTTGAACAACGATACCGGTGATTATCGCCGCTGGCGGGCGGCCCCAGGCCCTGGCGGCGCCCGGCCCATGGTGCCTGGGCGATAATCGTGGGTTCATCCACATTTTGACCCCCACAGGAGCGCCCATGGCCATGACCACCACCCCCAGCGGACTGCAATACGAAGACCAGGTTGTCGGCGACGGCGCCGTGGCCCAGCGCGGCCAGGACGTGGTGGTGCACTACACCGGCTGGCTCTATCAGAACGGCGAGCAAGGCGGCAAGTTTGACTCCAGCCTGGACCGCCGCGACCCCTTTGTGTTCCCGCTGGGCGCCGGCATGGTGATCCGCGGCTGGGACGAGGGCGTGGCCGGCATGCAGGTCGGCGGCGTGCGCACCCTGATCATCCCCCCGGAGCTGGGCTATGGCGCCCGTGGCGCCGGCGGCGTGATCCCGCCCAACGCCACCCTCAAGTTCGAGGTCCAGCTGCTGGCCGTTGAATAAAAGCGCCGGGCACCTCTTGAAAGCCGGTGCCAAGGCCTTATTTGAGCGATTGTCCCGACGTTTCGGGGCCCTTGGCCGGCCCCGCCCCCGACCTTTTGTTGACGTTTCCATGAGCGATACCCAACCCACCCCCGACCAGGCGGCCCCGCAAGCGGCCGACGCCGAGCAGACCGCCGCCCCCGCCAGCGACCCGACCCAGGAGCTCTCCGAGCTCAAGGCGCGCAACGCCGAGCTCGCCGATCTGTACCTGCGGGCGCAGGCCGATGTGCAAAACGCCCGTCGCCGTGCCGACGAGGACATGGCCAAGGCGCGCAAGTTCGCCATCGAGTCCTTTGCCGACAGCCTGCTGCCGGTGCTCGACAGCCTGGAAGCGGGCCTGGCGGTGCAGAACGCCAGCGCCGAGGTCATCCGCGAAGGGGCCGAGGCCACGCTGCGCCAGCTCAAGAGCGCGCTCGAGCGCAACAAGGTCATCGAGATCAACCCGGCCCCGGGCAGCAAATTCGACCCCAACCACCACCAGGCCATCAGCACCGTCCCCTGCGAGCACCCGGCCGGCACCGTCGCCGCCGTGCTGCAAAAGGGCTACCTGATCGCCGATCGCGTGCTGCGTCCGGCCCTGGTCACCGTGGCCGCCTGATCGACCTCTTGAAAGCCGCTCCCGCGGCCCCACCTCAGAACACAACAGAACATTCCTTTTACGGAGCATCACATGGGAAAAATCATCGGCATTGACCTGGGCACCACCAACTCCTGCGTGGCGGTCATGGAAGGCAACACCACGCGCGTGATCGAGAACAGCGAAGGCGCGCGCACCACCCCGTCGATCATTGCCTACCAAGAAGACGGCGAGATCCTGGTTGGCGCCTCGGCCAAGCGCCAGGCGGTCACCAACCCGCGCAACACCCTGTACGCGGTCAAGCGCCTGATCGGTCGCAAGTTCAGCGAAAAAGAAGTGCAAAAGGACATCGACCTGATGCCCTACACCATCAGCAAGGCCGACAACGGCGACGCCTGGGTGGAAGTGCGCGGCAACAAGCTGGCCCCGCCGCAGATCAGCGCCGAGGTGCTGCGCAAGATGAAGAAGACCGCCGAGGACTACCTGGGCGAGGCCGTGACCGAGGCGGTGATCACCGTGCCGGCCTACTTCAACGACGCCCAGCGCCAGGCCACCAAGGACGCCGGCCGCATTGCCGGTCTGGATGTCAAGCGCATCATCAACGAGCCCACCGCGGCCGCCCTGGCCTTTGGCCTGGACAAGACCGACAAGGGCGACCGCAAGATCGCCGTGTACGACCTGGGCGGCGGCACCTTCGACGTCTCGATCATCGAGATTGCCGATGTGGACGGCGAAAAGCAGTTCGAGGTGCTCTCGACCAACGGCGACACCTTCCTGGGTGGCGAGGACTTTGACCAGCGCATCATCGACCATATCATTGGCGAGTTCAAGAAAGAGTCGGGCGTGGACCTGACCAAGGACGTGCTGGCCCTGCAGCGCCTGAAGGAAGCCGCTGAAAAGGCCAAGATCGAGCTGTCTTCGTCTTCGGCCACCGACGTCAACCTGCCCTACATCACCGCCGATGCGACCGGCCCCAAGCACCTGAACATCAAGCTCACCCGCGCCAAGCTGGAAAGCCTGGTCGAGGAGCTGATCGAGCGCACCATCGCCCCCTGCCGCGCCGCCATCAAGGACGCCGGCATCAGCGTGAGCGATATCGACGACGTGATCCTGGTGGGCGGCCAGACCCGCATGCCCAAGGTGCAGGAGAAGGTCAAGGAGTTCTTCGGCAAGGAGCCACGCAAGGACGTCAACCCCGACGAGGCGGTGGCCGTGGGCGCCGCCATCCAGGGCGGTGTGCTCGCCGGTGAGGTGAAGGACATCCTGCTGCTGGATGTGACCCCCCTCT
>JACCDU010118566.1_pt1 | contig 12023 bp, 10 predicted proteins | sample 7446081 | NCBI WGS metagenome assembly JACCDU01 (sample SAMN15323447, study PRJNA562643) | freshwater metagenome | isolation source: river surface water | place: USA:Blue River Watershed | collected 2017-08-17 | reverse complement strand
ACTTGCCATCACGGTCGGTGAAGTAGGTGAACATGAAGAAGCTCAACCAATCAGGTGTCTTCTCGTTGAACGCTTGCAAGATGCGTGGGTTGTCGGCGTTACCGCTGTTGCGCTCCAACAAGCCTTCGGCTTCTTCACGGCCATCTTTGCCGAAGTATTTGTGCAGCAAGTACACCATCGCCCACAGGTGACGGCCTTCTTCCACGTTCACTTGGAACAAGTTACGCAAGTCGTATTGGCTAGGGGCTGTGAGGCCCAAGTGGCGCTGTTGCTCGACCGATGCTGGCTCGGTGTCGCCTTGCGTCACGATGATGCGGCGCAGGTTGGCGCGGTGTTCGCCAGGCACGTCTTGCCAAGCGGCTTCGCCCATGTGATCACCAAAGTGAATCTTGCGGTCTTGTTCGGCTGGGTTCAAGAAAATGCCCCAACGGTAGTCAGGCATCTTCACGTGGCCAAACTGGGCCCAGCCTTGTGGGTCCACGCTCACGGCGGTGCGCAGGTACACGTCGAAGTTTTGCGAGCCATCTGGGCCCATGTCTTGCCACCATTGCAAGTAGTTGGGTTGCCAGTGTTCGAGCGCGCGCTGCAAAGTGCGGTCTTCGCTCAGGTTGACGTTGTTAGGAATTTTTTCGCTGTAGTTGATACCGGACATGGAAGTCTCCAAATAGAAGGAACGGTGGGGTCACATTTCGGTTGCAGCCAGCACCACCGGGAAGCCAGCTGCACAACGCAAGAACATCAAACGCGGTTCAGATCAAAGGCTGCTTTTTCGCCTTTGCCGTACACCTTGAGGGCACCCTTTTCGCCAACAGCGTTGGGGCGGTTAAAGATCCAGTTTTGCCAAGCCGACAGGCGGCCAAAGATGCGTGTTTCCATGCTTTCTTTTTGTGCAAAACGCAAGTTGGCTTCCAAGCCTGTGAGGCTGTCAGGCGACATCGCAGCACGCTCTTCTACGGCCAAACGAATTTCATCGGCCCAGTCGATGTCGTCAGGGGCTGCAGTGACCAAACCCAAAGCCAACGCTTGCTTGGCATCCAAAGCTTTGCCCACGGCGGCGCGTGCAGCTTCCATGGGGCCCACTTCTTCGTAGAAGCGGCGTTGCAAACGCGATTGGTGGTTCACCATGGGGAAGTAACCAAAGTTCATCTCGCTCAGGGTGAGGTGTGGGTTCTTCTCAGGTGTGTCTGGCAAGTCGAGCATGTAAGCGCGGTCCGCTGCAAAAGCCAACTCAGCCAAGGTGCCAGCGAAGCAAGAACCTTCTTCGATCAAAGCAAACAGGGAACGTGAAGACACATCCACGCGAGCCAAGGTGCGACGCAACAAACCGATGGTTTCGTTCACGAACCAGTGGTCTTGGTTCTGAGCCAACACGGCGTCGCTTTGCAAAGCCAATTTGGCGTCACCCGCCGTTTTGAGCAACCAAGTGCCAATGTCGAGTTCGTTGGTGCGCAGGTTCAAGATGGCGTCATCCAACTCACGGGCCATTTGCAAGGGGTACCAGCTGGCACCGGCGGCCACGATCGCGTCCACGCTGTCTTGCACAGGTGCCTTAGGCGCATGCACGGTCAACGTGGCGGTGCGCTTGGCGCGGTCGATGCTCACTTGCACGTATTCATAAGACAGGCTGTCGGCAGTTTCAGTGCGTTGCAAAGGTGTCAAGGTCACGCCTTTGCCTGCGGCAGCGGCGCCGGGACGCTTGCAGTTGGCAGCGGTGTGGCTTGCACGTGCTTGAACAGCCGCCGCAAATTGTGCGGGCTTGGCAATCTCGTCTACCAAGCGCCAATCGACTGCCTTTTGACCACGCACACCTTCCACACTGGTACAGAAAATATCAGCATGGTCGTGGCGCACTTTGCGCTTGTCGGTCACGCGGGTCAAACCACCCGTGCCTGGCAGAACGCCGAGCAAAGGTACTTCGGGCAACGACACCGCCGAAGAACGGTCATCCACCAACACGATTTCGTCGCAAGCCAAAGCCAATTCGTAGCCGCCGCCTGCGCATGCGCCGTTGACCGCAGCCACAAACTTCAAACCGCTATGACGGCTGGTGTCTTCCAAGCCATTGCGGGTTTCATTGGTGAACTTACAAAAGTTCACTTTCCATGCATGGGTGGACACGCCCAACATGAAGATGTTGGCGCCTGAGCAGAAGATGCGGTCTTTCAAGCTGGTGACCACCACACTCTTGACTTCGGGATGCTCAAAGCGAATGCGATTGACCGCGTCGTGCAATTCGATGTCCACACCGAGGTCATAGCTGTTGAGCTTGAGCTTGTAGCCGGGGCGAATGCCACCGTCTTCGTTGATGTTGAGTTGCAAGGTGGCGACTTCGCCGTCGTACTTGACGGACCAGTGCTTGTACTGGCTGGGCTCGATGCGGTAATCGACGCGGTTAGATTGGCTCATGTGTCTGTCTCCGAGGTAAATGGGGCGAATTTGCCGATGAATTTGGGGAGGTTGATGTCCTCGTTAGTGCAGTATATTGCACATCACATGAAATAAGTTGCACTTTTATTCAAAACAAGGGAAAACACTTAATCAAAGCCACTATTGGCTGGCGGGAAAAATTGACGCAGCCCAAAAAAAGAGCTGGCCCCTTACGGTAGCCAGCTCTTAGAAGCAGCAACTCAATGAATTAAAGCGGCAGCTTTAGCACCGCCCGCATCCGCGAACGCAAGGCCTGAAACGTCTCCTCCTCTGGCTGCGCACTGGTGTCAAAGGTCATGTCGGCCTTGGCATAAAACGGGGCACGACCTTCGAGAATCATTTTCAAATCGTCAATCGCTTCGGCACTGCCGGCCATCGGTCGCATATCACCTTGCGCGGCGACGCGTGCCAAGTGATCTTCAGGTTTGGCTTGCAACCACACGGTGTAACAGTGCGACAGCATTTCATTCAAGGTGGCCGAGTCAGACACCAAGCCACCAGGGGTAGCAATCACCACCTCAGGGTAGATCTGAATGGCTTCTTCTAATGCACGGCGCTCGTAGCGGCGGTAGGCATTGGTGCCATACAGGTTATGGATTTCGCTGATGCTGCAACCCGCAAACTTTTCGATCTCACGGCTGAGCTCAATGAAGGCATAGCCCAAGTCATTGGCCAAACGTTGGCCCAAGGTGGTTTTGCCAGCACCGCGCAAGCCAATCAGCGCAATACGGTTGGTGCGTGCGGCCTCTTGTGTGGCACCAAACATGCCCGAGATTTGCTCACGCACGCGGCGCAAATCGGCCTCGCTGCGGGTGCTGAGCATTTCGCGCAGCAGCAGCCATTCGGGCGATGCCGTGGTCACGTCGCCAATCAGCTCAGCCAAAGTGCATTGCAAAGCGCCCGCCACTTGCAAAAGCACCAAGATAGAGGCATTGCCTTCGCCGTATTCCAAGTTGGCCAAATGGCGCTCCGACACATCTGCAGCCACAGCCACCGCCTTGCGTGTGAGGCCTCGGCGCGCACGCAAGGCACGCACCCGCTCGCCCAACGCGATCAGGAATGGATTTTTCGCTTCTGCCACTTCAGCCATCACTTGCCTTTGTTCAATCATGCCTAGGACTAACCCTAAACATGCAATATATTGCTAGACGTGCGCTTTAACGCATGCTAGCCTTCACGCAAGCATAATAATTCATGTTGACGTGTATGACAAGCCATTCAGCCTCTCCAGAAGACATCACAAAATCACAAGCGACGTTCAAACACCGCCTAGCTGCCGTGACGTCACAGATTCAAAACCGACCACTGAACAGCGCCCTCGACGAGTGGCTCAACGCTAATTTCGGCACAGACACCCCCACCTACCGCGAACTCAAGCAGTCGTGCCAAGAAGGCGTCGCCCAAGGCTGGCTGTGCAAATACGAAGCCGGTGGCTTGCGCTATGGCCGCATCTTCAAACCCTCAGAAGATTTGCACGGGTTCTCTATCGACGTGGTCGACATGGAAAACGTGGCGGGCCCACACCATGTGCACCCACAGGGCGAAATTGACCTCATCATGCCCATCGAAGGAGACGCCCTATTTGATGGCCGCCCAGCAGGTTGGCTTGTCTGCCCACCCGGCAGTGCGCATCGCCCCACCGTCAGCCAAGGCCGCGCCTTGGTGTTGTATTTCCTGCCCAACGGCGAAATTGAATTTACCAAATAAGAAAGTATTTCATGACCGAACTTCTCTACAACTACGTCAGCGGCCAATGGGTCAGCGGCAAAGGTGCAGGCACCGCCTTGCACGACCCCGTGCTGGGTACCGAGCTGGTGCGTGTGGACGCCTCTGGCCTTGACTTGGCTGCCGCGTTTGCCTTTGCCCGCCACCAAGGCGGCAACGCCTTGCGCGCCCTCACCTATGCACAACGCGCCGCCATGCTGGGCGCTGCCGCCAAAGTGCTGCAAGCCAACCGCGATGCGTACTACGACATCTCCACCGCCAACAGCGGCACCGTGAAAAACGACACCGCAGTCGATGTGGACGGTGGCATTTACACCTTGGGCACTTACGCCAAGATGGGTGAGAGCTTGGGCGATGTGCATTTCATGCACGACGGCGAGCCCGCTCGCCTGGCCAAAGACCCGCTGTTTCAATCACAACACGTGCTCACGCCCACACGCGGCGTGGCGCTGTTCATCAACGCGTTCAACTTCCCCTCGTGGGGTTTGTGGGAAAAAGCAGCGCCTGCGCTGTTGTCGGGTGTGCCGGTCATCGTCAAGCCCGCCACCACCACCGCATGGCTAACCCAACGCATGGTCAAAGACGTGGTCGATGCAGGCATCTTCCCCACAGGCGCGATCTCGGTGATTTGCGGCAGCTCTGCGGGTTTGATGGACCAACTCGAACCGTTTGACGTGGTGTCGTTCACCGGCTCGGCCGATACAGCAGCCATCATCCGTTCACACCCTGCGGTGACTAAAAAGTCTGTGCGCGTGAACATCGAAGCCGACAGCGTGAACTCTGCACTGTTGATGCCCGGCGAGGCCGTGGGCAGCGAAGCGATTGATTTGCTGGTGAAAGAAGTCGCCCGCGAAATGACCGTCAAATCTGGCCAAAAGTGCACCGCCATTCGACGCGTGCTCGTGCCCGAAGCCTTGTACGACACCGTGGCACAAGCCATCAGTGCACGCTTGGCCAAAACCACCGTGGGCAACCCACGCGTTGATACCGTGCGCATGGGCGCGGTGGTCAACCGCGAACAGTTCAACGCCGTGCGCGATGGCTTGGCCTATTTGAAAGCCCAAGCCAGCGTGTTGCACGACGGCAGCACCCACGCCTTGGTGGATGCAGATGCAGCCGTTGCTTGCTGCGTTGGCCCCACCCTTTTGGGCACCGGCAACGCCGCAGGCAGTGATGCCGCAGACCGCATTCATGACACCGAGGTGTTTGGCCCCGTGGCCACTTTGGTGCCCTACCGTGGTCACAACTTGGACCATGCGCTGCAACTCATCCGTCGCGGTCAAGGCTCGCTCGTCGCATCGGTTTACGGCAGCGACCACGCCGCTTTGGCCCAAGCCATGCCCGAGCTGACCGACAGCCATGGCCGTGTCCACGTCATCTCGCCCGATGTGGGCGCTATGCACACCGGCCACGGCAACGTGATGCCGCAATCCCTCCACGGCGGCCCCGGCCGCGCCGGAGGCGGCGAAGAGCTAGGCGGCTTGAGGGCTTTGAACTTCTACCACCGCCGAGCGGCCATCCAAGCCAGCACCGCCGTCTTGAACTCACTGAAATAAAACACCACAAGACGGTACGAGGAGACAACCATGACAGACACAACAACCACAGTAGCAGCCCCAGCCGACCAATTCAACTTCGCGCAATGGTTGCTCGAGCGCAATGCAGGCCACCCCGAGCGCCCTGCGTTCATCGACGACCACGGCACGCTCACCTACGGCGAGCTGTCGCAGCGCGTGCGCAGCTTGGCCGCGGGTTTGCGTAGCTTGGGCATTCGCCGCGAAGAGCGCGTGCTCTTGCTCATGCAAGACTGCAACGATTGGCCTGTGAGCTTTTTGGGTGCCATGTACGCGGGTCTCGTACCCGTGGCGGTGAACACCTTGCTCACCCCCGACGACTACGCCTACATGCTCGAACACTCGCGCGCGCAAGCCGTGTTGGTGTCTGGCGCGTTGCTGCCCACACTCACCGCGGCCATGATCAAGTCGGACCACGAAGTGAGCAAGGTCATCGTCTCCAAACCGGCAGCACCCCTGCACCCTGCTGAGGTGGAGCTGGAGTCCTTCCTGCAGTCACAACCTGCATTGACCAAAGCAGCTGCCACCAACGCCGACGACCCCGGTTTCTGGCTGTATTTGTCCGGCTCCACCGGTCGTCCCAAGGGCACCGTGCACTCGCACGCCAACCCTTACTGGACCTCCATGCTTTACGGCAAAGATGTGCTCAAACTCACCGAACACGATGTGTGTTTCTCAGCCGCCAAACTGTTCTTTGCCTATGGCTTGGGCAACGGCTTGACCTTCCCGATGACGGTGGGCGCTTGCGCCATCCTCATGGCCGAACGCCCCACGCCTGACGCCACCTTCAAGCGCATGACCGGTGGCGTGGGCGGTGTCAAGCCCACAGTGTTCTTTGGTGCCCCTACCGGCTTTGCCGGCATGTTGGCCCACCCCAATCTGCCCAAGAAATCCGACGTGGCCATGCGCTTGGTGTCCTCCGCAGGCGAGGCATTGCCCGCCGAATTGGGCGAGCGTTTCACAGAACACTTTGGCGTGCACATCGTCGATGGCATTGGCTCCACCGAAATGCTGCACATCTTTTTGTCCAACAAACCCGAAGACGTGCGTTACGGCACCACCGGCTGGCCCGTGCCCGGCTACGAGATTGAGCTGCGCGGCGACGACGGCAATGCCGTGCCCGACGGCGAGCCTGGCGACCTCTACATCAAAGGCCCTTCTGCGGCCCTCATGTACTGGGGCAACCGCAAGAAAAGCCGCGAAACCTTTCAAGGCGGCTGGACCAAAAGCGGCGACAAATACGTGCGCAACGCCGACGGCACCTACACCTACGGCGGACGCAGCGACGACATGCTCAAAGTCAGCGGCATTTATGTCAGCCCCTTTGAAGTCGAAGCCACGCTCATCCAACACACGGGCGTTTTGGAAGCTGCCGTCATCGGCGTGGTCGATGCCGAAGGTTTGACCAAAACCAAAGCCTTTGTGGTGCGCAAAGAAGGCTCCAACGTTGGTGAAGACGAGTTGAAAGCCTTTGTGAAAGACAAGCTCGCGCCCTACAAATACCCACGCGCCATCGAGTTTGTGAGCGAGTTGCCCAAAACCGCCACCGGCAAGATTCAGCGCTTCAAACTGCGCGCCCAAGAAGCCCAAAGCTAAAAGCACACGCATGGGCCACAGCGAATTCATCGACATCGACTGGCAAGGTCGTGCCGTGCGCATTGAGCACCAGTGGCTCAACGCGCATTTGGACGATGCGCCCTTGTTTGTGTTTTTGCACGAAGGCTTGGGCTCACTCGCCATGTGGCGCGACTACCCGCAACATCTGTGCAACGACCTTGGTGTGCGCGGTTTGGTGTATTCACGTCCGGGCTACGGCCAGTCCACACCACGCGATGCCGATGAACATTGGGCGCCCAACTTCATGCACCGCCAAGCGCATGAGGTGCTGCCTGCGTTGCTGCAAGCTTTGCATGTACATGAAGCGCCTTGGCTGTTTGGCCACAGCGATGGCGGCTCGATGGCACTGCTGTTTGCCGCACGCCATGCCTGTGCGGGGGTAATGGTGTTGGCGCCTCACATCATGGTCGAAGACGTGTCGGTGAAAAGCATTGCATTGGCCAAAGAGGCCTATGAAAACACCGATCTGCGCCAGCGTTTGGCCCGCTACCATAGCGACGTAGATTCTGCGTTTTGGGGCTGGAACCGCATTTGGCTTGCCCCCGAATTTCGCAGCTGGTCTATCGAGAACGAACTAGCAAGCATCACCTGCCCTGTACTCGCCATTCAGGGCATCAACGACGAGTACGGCACCTTGGCACAAATTCGAGACATCCAGCGCCATGTGCCACACACCCAGTTGCTTGAACTGGCCAACTGCGGTCACTCGCCGCATCGCGATCAGCCGCAAGCGCTCACCCAAGGGTGTGTGCAGTTTTTTCAATCTCAAGTTTCAACCCCCGCGCAACCCTAAATAAAACAGGAGACAACCATGCAAAAAAGAACCGTTCTACTCTCAGCCGCTGCGCTTGCAGTGATCGCTGCAACCACCAACACATGGGCGCAAGCACAACCCAAACTCAAAGTTGGCTTCATGCTGCCCGCCACCGGCACCTTTGCCTCTTTGGGCACCGCCATCGACAACGGATTCCGTTTGTACGTGGCTGAGCAAGGCGGCAAGATCGCAGGCCGCGAAGTCGAATACGTGCGCGTGGACGACGAGAGCGATCCATCCAAAGCCACCGACAACGTGAACAAACTCATCAAGCGCGACAACGTCGACGTGATCGTCGGCACCGTGCACAGCGGCGTGGCCATGGCCATGGCCAAGGCAGCCAAAGAGTCGGGCACTTTGTTGCTCGTACCCAATGCCGGTGCAGCCGCCGTCACAGGGCCCATGTGCGCGCCCAACATCTTCCGCTCCAGCTTCAGCAACTGGCAACCCGGCTACGCCATGGGCGAAGTGGCCGCGAAAAAAGGCCACAAGAAACTCGTCACCATCACTTGGAAATACGCAGCGGGTGACGAGGCCGTCAAAGGTTTCAAAGACGGCTTTGAAAAGAGCGGCGGCACGGTGGTGAAAGAGCTCAGCCTGCCCTTCCCCAATGTCGAGTTCCAAGCGCTACTGACTGAAATTGCAGCCACCAAGCCTGATGCTGTGTTCACCTTCTTTGCAGGCGGCGGTGCTGTGAAGTTCGTCAAAGACTACTCAGCCGCTGGTTTGAAGAAAACCATTCCGCTGTATGGCTCTGGCTTCTTGACCGATGGCACTTTGGAAGCCCAAGGCGCTGACGCAGACGGCTTGCTCACTACCTTGCACTACGCCGACAACTTGAACAACAAGCGCGACCAAGCCTTCCGCTTGGCCTACGCCAAAGCCTACAAACTGCAACCCGACGTGTATGCCGTGCAAGGCTATGACGCAGGCCAAATGTTGGGCATTGGTTTGAACGCCACCAAGGGTGATGCGAAAAACATCCAAGGCTTTGCACAAGCGGTGCGCGCCGCCAAGATCGACAGCCCACGCGGCACCTTCACCATGTCCAAGAGCCATAACCCTGTGCAAGACATTTACTTGCGCAAAGTGGTGGGCAAAGAAAACGTGATGGAAGGCGTGGCGTCTAAAGCACTGGCCGACCCCGGCCTTGGCTGCAAGATGTAACCACCCCTTAGGCCGCCCCTTTCGGGGGGCGGCTTATTTTTTGACTGCATGACGCACACCTGCCATGGACTTTGCAACTTTTCTCATTCAATGCCTCAACGCCATGCAATATGGCTTGCTGCTGTTCTTGGTCGCCTCGGGGCTGACCTTGATCTTCGGCATCATGGGCGTCATCAATTTGGCGCACGGCAGCTTCTACATGATTGGCGCCTACATGGCCTACGCCTTGGCACCCATCGTGGGCGCTGCGTTTGGTGGTGAGTTTTTCAGCACCATGGTGGCGGGCTTGGTGCTCTCAGTCATTCTGGGCTATGTGCTGGAGTGGGCGTTTTTCAGCTACCTCTACGAACGCGAGCATTTGCAACAAGTGCTCATGACTCATGGCCTGATATTGGTGTTTGAAGAGTTGCGCAGCTTGCTGGTGGGCGACGATGTGCATGGTGTCACCGTGCCCGAATTTTTAAACGGCACCCTGCCCTTGAACGATGTGATGACCTACCCCGTCTATCGCTTGTTCATCAGCGGTGTGTGTTTGTTGTTGGCGGTGGCCATGTGGTTTGTGTTCACCCGCACACGCTTGGGCATGATGATTCGCGCAGGCACCAACAACCGAGAAATGGTGCAAAGCTTAGGCATTGACATCACCTTCTTGTACCGCGTGGTGTTTGCCATCGGTGTGGCGTTGGCCGTGTTTGCCGGCATGATCGCTGCCCCTGTCTCAAGCGTCTATCCCAATATGGGCAATGCGGTGCTCATCATTTGTTTTGTGGTGGTCGTGATTGGTGGCATTGGTTCCATCAAAGGCGCTTTGGTCGCCGCTTTGCTGATTGGCATCGTCGACACCTTTGGCAAAGTGCTCGTGCCGCAAGCGGCGGGCGTGTTGGTGTATGTGTTGATGGCGCTGATTCTTTTGTGGCGTCCCAACGGTTTGTTCAAGGACTAAAGGCATGCGTCATCCTTCTTCTTTTGTGGTGGCCGTGTTCGGTCTGCTGGCCTTGTGGCCGGTTGTCGCCAGCTCGTATGGCGTGGACTTGGTGGCCAAGATCATGATTTATGCCCTGCTCGCTTTGAGCTTGGAGCTGCTCGTGGGCAGCACGGGCTTGGTGTGCTTTGGTCAAGCGGCGTTTTTTGGCATTGGCGCGTATGCGGCCTTGTTGCTCGCGCCTGCGGATGGCAGCGCACCTTCGTTGTTGTTGTCCTTGTTGTCTGCCGTGGTATTGGCTGGTGTGTATGCGTTGGCCGTAGGAGCGCTATCACTTCGCACCCAAGGCGTGTACTTCATCATGGTGACCTTGGCGTTTTCGCAAATGGCCTACTACGTGGTGCACGACACACCTTTGGGTGGTGGCACCGATGGCATCTACATGTACGTCAAGCCAGCCTTGGGTTGGGTTGACCTAGACCAGCCCATGCACTTGTATGGCTTTATTTGGCTGAGTTTGTTGGTGGGCTATGTGTTCCTCACACAACTGTTGCGCTCGCCATTTGGCCGTGCACTGGCCGGCATTCGTGTGAACGAACAACGCATGAAAGCCACAGGCTTTTCCACCTACCCCTACAAGCTGGCGGCGTTCACTTTGTCGGGCGCGTTGGCAGGCTGGGCGGGTTATTTGTTTGCCATCAAAGACGGGTTTGTGAACCCTGAGTTGTTGAGCTGGCACTTGAGCGGTGCTGTGCTGGTGATGATCATTTTGGGTGGTTTGGGCCACATGCGTGGCGCACTCATTGGCGCATTTGCGTTTGCCTTGCTGCAAGAGTTGTTTCAATCCGAAGCTGTGTTTGGCAGTTACGCCAAGCACTGGCACTTGGGGCTGGGCGTGGCCATCATCGCGTGTGTGGCGTTCATGCCGCATGGTTTGGTGGCCTTGCCCCAACAATTCCGGGAACGACTGATCGGTCGTTCAGCCCGCCCCAAAGACACCCGCACTGAGGAGGAAACCGCATGAGCGCACAGATCCTCTTGCGAGGTAAAAACCTCACCCGCCGCTGGGGCGGCTTAATCGCCGTCAACAACGTGTCGCTCGACCTCGCGCGCGGCAGTGTGCACGCCGTCATTGGCACCAACGGCGCAGGCAAGTCCACCCTCATCAACTTGCTCTCGGGCGAATTTCCGCCCTCCTCGGGGGAAGTCGAGTTGCTGGGTCAAGACATTTCACAATGGCCGCAACCTCGCCGCGCACGCGCTGGCTTGGGCCGCAGCTACCAGCGCAACACCATTTACCCCAGCTTCACCGTGCTCGAAAACTGCCGCCTCTCGGCCCAAGCGCAGCACCAGCAAGCGTGGGCGTTTTGGCGCAACGCTGAGACCGACCCCGTGACCCAGCACATCGGCCACGACGCCGCGGTGCGCGTGGGCTTAGGCGAGGTGCTGCACCGTCAAGCGGGCTACCTGAGCCACGGCCAAAAACGCCAACTGGAAATTGCCATGTGTTTGGCCACGGCACCGCAAGTGCTGTTGCTCGACGAGCCCTTGGCTGGCATGGGCGCGGAAGAAACCGAACGCATGCTCACCCTGTTGCAAGAGCTCAAGCAAGACCACGCGATTTTGTTGGTCGAGCATGACATGGATGCGGTGTTTCGCATTGCCGATTGCATCACCGTCATGGTCAACGGCAACGTGATTGCCTCGGGCACGCCCGATGAAGTGCGCAACAACCCCGATGTGCGCAGCGCCTACTTGGGAGACCACTGATGTCCGT
>JACCDU011011255.1_pt1 | contig 12026 bp, 8 predicted proteins | sample 7446081 | NCBI WGS metagenome assembly JACCDU01 (sample SAMN15323447, study PRJNA562643) | freshwater metagenome | isolation source: river surface water | place: USA:Blue River Watershed | collected 2017-08-17 | reverse complement strand
GAGCGGATACGGAACTGGGCCTCCGTATTCGGGACCCGCTGGTCCCACCCGAAGTGAGACTTGAGGAAATAACTACGCCCTGCCTGGAGGTAGGCGTTTACCTCCACGATGCCAATCTCGCCATCCACGGGGGTGATGTCGGCCGAGAGCTTCCCACGGAAGAAACCGAGCAGCCGCCCTGCCTGTGCCTCAGACATCGACTCGGAGAGCGGGACGCCCTGGAAGACCGGGTCACCCTGGACGTTGAGGCCCGAGAAGTTGCCCTGACCCTGCTCGTCGATCGCCGCGACGAGGGCCCCGTTGGTGTCCGAGATGCCGAAGTAGTCGTTGGTGTCGGTGCCGAGGCGGATGACCTCGTTGGGGACACCGTCGATAACGTCCTCGGCGTAGACCCGGATACCCGTCGGGGTCACGCGGGCGTGGGTGCCGGTCGGATCGCCGGCGATGATGGTCGTCGTGAGCACGAGGAGGGCCTCGAACAGCGAGGCCGAGATCGTGCCAGTGGCGATGACGTCGGAGGCGACCAGGCTCTTCGGCACGATCGCACCCGAGCCGATCTGCCGCTTGAGCCAGGCCGTGCCGCTCCAGGTGTAGGTGACGTTCGAGTCGTCGGTGTCAATCCACAGGTCGCCGACGTCGTCTGCGGTCAGACCGACCGGCGCACTGTCCTGCGGGAAGATCCGCATCTTGCCGTCCGCGGTGGCCTGCGCGGTGGCGGCGCTCTGGATCGCCACGTTGATGTTCGCGTCCTGGCTCTTGACCCAGGACCCCTCGTAGCGGTAGATGATGTTGTCGTCGCTGTCGATCCAGAAGTCGCCGTTGATCATCCCGGCCGTGGGCGCGCTCGCCTGGCGGAAGGTGGTGATCGCGCCGAGCTGACGAGCGGTGGCCGAGATGGCGCCGGCACCCCACTGGCGCACCTGCCACTCCGGGGTCGCGCCGCCGACCCAGTCGTACCACTTATTCGCATCGTCGGTGTCGATCCAGACGTCGCCGATCGTGCGACCGGTCGTCGGAGGCGGGCTGGGCTGCGAGAAGGTGGCCGTCTTGGCGTCCGCGGTGCCCTGTGCGGCCAGGGCGGCGATGCCGGCCTCGTTGGCGGCCTGAGAGGCGTCGGCAGCGTCCTTGAGGGCCCGGACGATGTTCTGGTCGGCCAGCTCCTCCCACTGCCCGAGGTTCGGGTTGAAGCGCCACCCGGTGTAGACGGTCTGACCGTCGACGACGGCCTCCTTGAGCCACAGGTCGGCCTGCTCGGTGACGGGCTCGTCGGGGCCGTAGAAAATCTTCGTGCCGCGCAGGGCGTCGAAGTCGATGTCGAGGTCCTCGGCGGACACCCGGGCCACGCTGATGGGGCCGACGATAGAGGAGATGTCGGAGAGCTTGCCGCTGGCCGCCCGGAACGCGAATGCGACGTAGTAGTTCTGGTCGTAGCTGACCGACAGGGTGACCTCACTGCCCCGCGGGGACTCCATGGTCGTCCGCGGGACCGTGGCGCCGGTGATGTCGGGCGAGGTGGAGACGTAGACCTCGAGCCGGCCACCCTCGAGGGGCACGACGTCGGTGGCCACGGCGAAGATGCCGTCCCAGACGATCTTGAGGCCGATCCCGCGGATCGACTCCACCACCGGGCGGCTGGGCGTCGGGGGCTTCGGGCCGGACAGGGTCGCGGAGCCGAACGTGCCGTCAGGCAGCCGCCCGTAGACGCCGCCGACCTGGCCGTTCTCGTCGTAGGTGTTGATGCCCGTGTTCTCGAGCGACGAGTGCGCGAGCTGGCTGGTCGACAGGCCGTCGACCCGGCGCTGCAGGTCGACCACCAGCTTCGCGAGGTCGCGGAAGGCCTTGTCGTTGCTGGCGGCGCTCACGCGGCAATCGTCCTCACGAGGGTAAGTGTAGCAACGTCGTCCCGCTGGGGGGACTCGTCCTTGCCGACGACGCGGACCCAGTCGAAGAAGTCGACGTGCTCGGTGTCCGCGGCGAGGATCATCTCGTCGCCGAGCTCGATGCCCTCCAGCGGGGCGTTGGGGTGATCGAAGACCTCGACGGTCTCCACGACGAGCTGGCCCCGGGCGCCGTTCAGCTCGTCCCGGGCGCGCGAGTCGGCACGGGTCTTGTCGGGGACGCCCTTGTCGTCGACGACCTTGATGCGGCGCAGCCGGCCGTCGTTCACACCGGCGTACCCGCGGACACGGTCGCGGCCCTCGCCGGCGCCGAGCGTCCAGGCCTGGTTCCACGAACCCAGCTCGGTGATGCTCGGCACGGCGGCCAGGTTCTCCCCGAGGACCAGCGTCGTGTCCTTGCGGCCACCGATGATCGGGTGCCCCAGGGCAAGGTGGCAGCGAGGCTGCTCCCCCTCCCAGCGGTAGGTCTCGAGCCAGTCGAAGGGGGCCTCCTTGGCGAGGTCGTCGATGACGGCGCCGAGGTTGGTGGTCTCCCACCAGTTGAGGTTGCGGGGACCGGACTCGTTGTCCCCCTCCTTGGCCGGCGTCCCGACGCGGACCGGCGAGGTCGTGTCCGCGATGGTGATGCCGAGGTCGCCGCCGGGGAAGCCCTGCAGGTGCTGCCAGATGTGCCGGAAGAGGTCGAGGGGATCGGCGTCGATGAAGGACCGGGCGCCGTCGTAGGGCATGTTGATCGGGTAGGCGGACAGGCCCACCAGATCGAGATCCCACTTGTTGCCGTTGAAGGTCGGCTCCTGGTAGACCGACATGCCCCGGATGAGGCCCGCGGCCTCGGCGATGATGACCGTGTTCCAGGGGTCGAAGATCGGGCGGCCGTCGGCCTTGAGCCGCTTCACCGCGTTGGTGATCGTCCCGCTCATGCTGGACGGGGTCGACAGCGTGCGGCTGATCGACGAGACCTCGATCGGAAGCTCGGTCTCGACGATGTCGATGCCGCCCTCACCGTTCAGGCGGCCGGCCAGGAAGTTCCAGTCGCCAATGGTCATCTCAGTCAGGCACCTCGACGAACTCCAGATCCACGACGACGGTCGTCCAGGTGTCAGCCACCCACAGCCCCGTGCTGGGGTTCGCGTTGACGTCCGAGCCGATCCGGACGTAGTGCGACTTCCCGCGGAAACTGGCGGGGAGCTTCATCTCGCCGCCGATCGGAACCGACACGCGGTCGATCTGGCCGGCGCTCGCGTCGGTGTGGTGGATCCCCGAGTCCTGCGTGTAAACGTAGGGGTCCACGCCGTTCCAGCCGTACTCCACTCGCATGTGCCCCGTGGTGTCGCCGTCGAGCATGAGCGAGCCGACGTTGACCACGGCCTTGAGCTCGGTGGCCCACTCCGGGCACGGGACGAGCTGCCGCATCGACGGGAAGAGCGTGCGGGCCCCGGCCTGGCGAAGCTCCTCGCGGGCGCCCGGGGACCAGATCCGGACCTCGCGCTGGCGGCGCGGCTGGGCCAGGTAGCGCAGGTCCTTGACCATGGCGTTGGTGATGACCGTGGTGTTCGCGGGGATGTCGACCCGGGCCAGGGCGTAGCCGCTGTAGCCGAGGTTCAGGGACCAGAAGTTGGCCGTGTTCGCGGACACGCCCTCGATCACGAAGGGCTCGACGTACTGGAAGGTCGGGGCCTCGCCGGCGGGGACCGCCGACCACGGGGCGTACTGGGGGTCCTTGATCCGGACGATGATCAGGTCCGACCGCGGGGCCGAGCCGGTGGGGCGGATGTCCAGGCGGGTCTCGGTCCGGCCGTTGACGGCGTAGGTCTGGTTGCGCACGTTCGCGGAGCGGTTCCGTACGAGCAGCGCGCCGGCATCGACGGCCACCTGGCCGCCCGGCGTCGTGAGCTGGTGGACCTTGCAGTCGGGCGCGGAGACGATGCCCTCGGCGCCGGCCGTAGCAGCGTAGGCCAGGACCCGGTAGAGCTCGCCGTTGTGCCGGCCGCCGTCGACGGACCAGGCGACCGGGTCGAAGCCAATGCTGTTAGCCATAAGTCCTCAGATCAGCGGGGCGTGCGGTAGGCGTCACGCCAGCTTACCAGCGCGGTGGCGGTCCCCGTGATGTCCTCGCCCGTGAAGATCACCTCGTGGTGGCCCGGGGGGAGCCACATCTTCGAGATCCGGGTGAAGCGCGGGTTGACCCGCGAGCCGCCGCCGGACTCCTTCGTCGCGGTCCGGACCCACGGGCGACCGTCGACGGTGACGGGGTCGTCCACGAAGACGTGCTCGGCCATCTGCGCCGTCCAGCCGCCGACCCGGATGGCCGCGTTGCTGACCGGGCCGAAGAAGGTGACCCAGACCGGGGTGGCCGTGTCGCCGCCGATCGTGACCGAGGACTCGCGCACGGAGTCGCCGGCCGAGGAGGTCCAGGGCACGATGATCGGGACGGTGTGGCCGGCCTCCAGGTCCAGCGGGACCCCCAGACTGACCAGCGAGGTCTCCGGGATGTCGGCGTAGGAGCGGTGGTCGACGAGGACGAACTGGGCCTCGATGTCGATGCGGCCCTGCATCGACAGGTTGTTCACGACCGGCGTCCACTGGCGCGGCTGGCCGTAGACGACGCGGGTCTGGCCGGCCACCCGGTACCGGAGGGGGACGACGCGGTCAGGCTCCTCGCGGGCCCAGTCACCATCCCAGGCCTCGGCGAGGCGGGCCAGGATCGCCCAGCCGTCCTCCTCGTCGCGACCGTCGACCGACAGCGAGAAGTTCCAGGTGGTGGCGCCCTTGAAGGTGCGGCCCATGCGGACGCCGTCGCCGGTGGGGTTGTCGACGTCGTTCGTCCGCAGGGCCGGCGACCCCGGCGACCAGTCCGTGACCGTGATCGGGGCGCGCAGGCCGAAGACGACACCGTCGAGCTCGAACTGCTTCTCCTGCAGCTCGGCCATCAGTACCGCCCTCCGCGCTGCAGCACGCGCACCGTGTGGTTCACCTTGTCGATCGCCTCCGAGAGGTCCGCGTTGACCTCGTGCAGGTGGAGGGCCCGGATGCCGCGAGCACCATCATAGTCATCGTCGTCGCGACCACCGGTGACCGTGTCCCACTGCTGGCCCGTGAGGACCGGCTCGGGCCGGTTGGTGGCGTTGAGCACGGTGGTGATGCCCGGGGGCAGCCAGCCGCCGGTGTCGTAGAGCGTCGGGGCCGCCGGCGCGCTGGCCGCAGCGTTGCTGCCCTTGCCGCCGTCGGTGACCTCGCCACCCTCGGAGTACCAGTTGTTGGCGTTGTGGAAGGCCAGCGCCTTGCTCGGCGAGCCGTAGCGGTCCATGATGTAGGCCAGGCCCGCCTGAGCCTGGCCGGCCGGGTCCGACGTCTTCTTGCCGTAGGGGCCCCAGGTCCCGTTCAGGAACTGGAACAGACCGTAGGCGGTGCTGGTCGGGTTCTGGGCGTTCGGGTTCCAGCTCGACTCCTTCTGCACCAGGGTGTAGAGGGCGTCCCACTCGTTGCCGTTGTCCCAGCCGTAGCGCGCCGCGACGGCCTTGACGACGTTCTGCACGCCGCCGTCCGTCTGGATGACCCGCTCGGTGACCGAGCGGTCGTCGCGCAGGGCGGAGAAGAAGCTCCCGACCGCGTCCTTCGCCTTGTCCCAGACCTTGCCGACGAGGTTCTCCGGGATGGCCGAGAAGACCTTGCCCATGACGCCGTCGCCGAACTTCTCCTTGAGGTCCTTGATCGGGCCCACCACGGAGTCCTTGATCGAGCCGAAGACGTCGGTCACGGTGTTCCAGGCGTTGCCGGCCGCGTCGCCGACCCAGCTCACGGCGTCGCTGATCGCGCCGCCGATCCCGCCGAAGAAGTTGCCGATGCTGCTGCCGCCGCCGTCGTCGACGTGCAGGTGGTTGTAGTGGTCCTTCGACATGAAGATGACCCGGAAGCCCAGCTCCTTGGCGAGCTGGGCCATCGGCGTGAGCTCGCGCTGCTCGAGAGCCGAGGTGCCCGGCCGGGTGTTGACGTCGATCGCGCGGTCGACGTAGTGCAGCGAGCTCTTGCCGTGGCCGCTGGTCGGGGTCCGGCCGTCGAACGCGGAGTGCCGGCTGACGGTGGCGCCCATCTGCTGGAACCGCCGGCCGAGCTCGACCAGACCGCCGTTCGCGTAGAACCGCGGGTCGAAGACCTCGCGGGGCACCTTCTTCTTCCGGATGAGCTCCATCGCGTCGACGCCGTAGTGGTCGACGACGTTGACGGGCTGGACGAACTCGTTCGCGGTCAGCATGGCCGGGATGTTGTCCGCCTTGTCGTGCGGGCTCCACCCGGCGACACGGCCACCCGCGGCGTAGTGCGTGCTCGGGTCGCCGACCTGCCCCATGTTGCCGATCTTCCAGTCGGCCGGTAGCTTGAGGGTGTCGATGACCCAGTTGAAGGCCTTGAACAGACCGTCATTCAGCACGAACTTGATCACGAAGTTCACCGGGGACGCCGCCGCGTTCTTGAGGCTGTCCCAGAAGCTGCTCCAAATCTTCCCGAGCTCGTCGAAGTTGCCCGAGAAGATCGCGACCAGGCTCTCGACGATCGCCTGGACGAAGTCGAACACCGGCTTGCCGACGGTGTCCCAGACCATGCGGACGGCGCCCCAGAGGAACGCCCAGCGGTCGAGGATCAGGCCGACGATCGGGTCGATCACGTACTTCCAGAGGAACTCGATCGTGTCGATCAGGAAGCCGAACATCGGCTTGCCGAAGTTGTCCCAGGCCCACATCATGACGGCGAACAGCGCCTCGAAGGCCATCCCGGCGAGCTGCAGGATCGGGCGGACAATCTCCCAGGTGTTCTGCAGGATCGAGGCGATCATCTCGATCACCGGCTTGCCGATCCGCTCCCAGGCCTCCTGGATCCAGCCCATCACGATCCCGAAGACCGTGCCGAAGGCCTCCCAGGTCGGCTTGAGCACGTCCTCGTAGACCGCGAGGAAGAAGTCGCCGAGCGCCTGGAACACCGGCTTGAGGACATTCTCCCAGGCCCAGCCGATCGCGTCAACCACCCAGGAGAACAGCGCCCCCCAGGCCTCGAGCGTGGGCTTGGTGATGTTCTCCCAGACCCACGAGACGACGGCGCCGACCGCGCGGAAGACGGCGTCCATGATGTCACGGAAGGTCTCGCTGTGCAAGTACAGCGCCACCAGGGCGACACCCACCGCGACGATCGCGAAGATGATAGCCGCCAGCGGAACCGAGGCGATGGTCAGGGCGCCGGCCACCAGGGAGATGGCACCCACGGCGAGCTGGAAGGCGATGACCAGACCGAGGATCACGGTGACGATCGCGCCGAGGGTGCTCGGGTCGAGGCTGGCGAGCCAGTCGCCCAGGCCGCCCAGCAGGTCGAGGATGACCATGCCGAGCGGGAGCAGCGCGACGAACAGGGCGCCGATGCCCTTGATGATGCCCCAGATGTCGTCGAAAATCTTGCCGCCGTTCTCGAACAGCCACCCCATGACCGCCTGGAACGTCTGGCTGTTCTCGAGGCTGGCGGCCCAGTCGGCCCAGGCGCCGGTGATCCGGATGAGGGCGTCGCCGAACCGCTCGGAACTCGGGGCGAGGGCGCCGAACAGCTCGCCGAAGAAGGTCAGGATGTTCATCCCGATCTCGGCGAACTGGCGGAAGAAGATCGGCGCGTACTCGCTGAACGTGGCCCAGATGCTCTGCCACTGGGGGGAGGTCATCACCTCGCCGAACCGGCGGAAGACGTCACCGAGGGTCTGGCCCATGGCGCCCAGGAAGTCCCGGAGCTGGGGGCCGTTCACGGTGAGGATCTGCGTGATCGCGTCCTGCAGGCCGGGGAACATGCCGGCCTGGATGAGGTCGCGCATCTGGCGGAACTGCGGGAGCAGCCCGGACCAGAAGAGCGCGAACTCCTGGCCGGCGGGGCCCAGCTTGCCCATGGCGACCGCGAGGGCCTCCTGGCTGGCCGAGGTCTCGTTGACCGCGGTGGTGTAGTCCTCCTGGGCCTGGGTCAGGTTGCGCTGGGCGTCGCTGATCGCCTGCTGGGCGTCGGCGTTGGCCTCGCTCTGGGCCAGGATCGCGTCCTGCACGCCGCGGGCGGCGTCGCCGACCTGCTCCATGGCCTGCTGTACGCCCCGCTCCGCGGTCGCGACGCCCTCCCGGGCCGCCACCACCCGCTCGGAGCCCTCGACGCCCGTGCGCGCCCACTCAGCCTGCTCCGCGGCCAGGTCGGCGTTGGACTCGCGGGTCGAGTCGAGGCGGAACTGCGCCTGGTCGAGCTGGAGGATGTACCGCGCCAGCTCGTCGCCGGCCACGCCCTCCTCGCGGGCCTTGGCCAGCTCCTCCTGGGCCTCCTTGAGGTCGAGCACGGCGTCGCGCTCGGCCAGCGTGCCCCCGCGGACGGCGAGCTGGAGGTCCTCGAGCTGCTCGGCGGCCTCCTTGCGAGCCCGGGTGAGGTCCTCCTGGGCCTGGCGGACCTGCTTCTGGGCGTCGCCGAGGGCCTCCTCAGCGTCTCGCTGGGCCTCGATGGCGTCCTCGACCTGGCGCGCGGCATCGCGAGCCGTCCGGCCGGCCTGCTGCCGCGCGCGACCGACAGCCCGCTCGGCGTCCTCGACGGAGCGGCTGGCACTGCGGACCTTCTTGGCGTGAGCCTCGGCGTCCTTCCCGGCAGTCTCCTGGGCCTTGCCGAGCGCACTGACGGCGTCGCCGATCCCCGAGAAACCGATGCCCATGACCGCCAGGCCGCCGGCGGCGCCCAGGGCGAGCGGACCGAGGAGGGCCAGACCGCCAGCGATGCCGGCCAGCGCCGGGGCGACGGCCGGGAGGATCGCAGCGCCAGCCAGCACGACGGCGTTGAAGGCACGGAAGCCGTCCGCGGCGGTCCGACCGTCGGCATCGGCGCCCAGCAGGCCCGCCCGGACGCTCTTGAGGCGGGCACCGAACCCCTTCTCGTCCAGGTCGACCTTGACCTCGGCCTTCTTGCCATCCACGAGCTCGACCAGGGCAGAGATCCTGGCCAGCTCGGCGGCGGCAGCGGCGGCGTCGGTGCGGACCCGGACGTCGATCTCCTGGTCGTTCCGCATGGCCTCCAGCGCGGTGCCGATCGCGGCCATCTCGCGCAGGGCCTCCTGGCCCCCGATGTCCACGCCGATCCGCTTGTCGCCGAGGGAGCCCATGGCCGCGCGCAGGGTCTGCAGCTTGCTCATCGCCGGCGTGACGTCGGCGTTGAACTCGGCGTCCGGGATCGAGTCCATGGCGGCCTTGAGCCGCTCCCGGATCTTCCGCTCGAACAGGCCGAGCTTCTTCTCGTCGAACTTGACCTCGACCTCGGGGTCGATGTCGGCCAGCTTCTTGATGCGCTTCTCGACAGCCTCGATGGAGGCGTAGGCGGCGCCGAAGTTGACCTTGCCGTCGATCTTGGCGTGCTCCTGCAGGACCCCCAGCGCGACCCGGACCTGGGTCACCGTCCGCATGGCATCCTCAGCGTCGAGGTCGATGCCGATCTTCGCCTTGTTCAGGCGCTTGATCGTCTTCTCGATCTCCTTGAGGTTGTCCGTGAGGTCCTTGTCGTCGGCCGTCAGCTTGAGGGTCGCCTTGACCTCGCGCTGCGCGGCGGCCAGGCCCTTCTTGAGCTCGCTGGCGAAGGCGCCGGCGTACTTGGAACCGGCCTCGCGGCCCTGCTGCTCGGACTTCTTGGCCTGGGTGGTGCCCAGGGTGCGGTCGACGGCCTTGGTCGCCTCGTCGCCGAAGGACTCGCCGAACTGCTTTCCCGCCTCGGAGCCCAGGGCCTTCTCCATGGCCTTGGCCTTCTTGCGGATGGCCTCCTGAACGCCCTCGAAGACCGGGACGACGTCGAGGATCGCCGTGCCGGCCGAGTAGCGGGCCCCGGGGGAGGTCACAGAAAGGGCTCCTGACTACTTGCGCGAAGGCGGGTTGATCGCTAGGATACCTGACCCGCACGCTTCGCAGGGAGGAGCATGCTCACCATCTCCTCGTGCTGCTTCTTCTGCAGGTCCCGCTCGACCTTCTCGGCGGCGGTGGCCGGCCGCGGGTAGTTCGCGATGCGGAGGGGCTGCTTCTTCCCGGGCGCCACGGCGTGGGTCACCTCGGTGTTCCGGTTGACAGCGTCGATGAGGACGGCCAGCATGGACTCCATCTGGCCCCAGTCCGCCATGCTGGGCTTCGCGTCGCTGGGCCGGCGGTCCTTCTGGGAGGCGATGATCGCCTCCATGTGCTCCTCGTCGAGCGAGATCATGCGGTTCTTGTGGCTGTCGTTCGGGAGCTGGTCGATGTAGCCCAGGAGCTCCCGCCAGCGCCGGCCGCGCCAGAGCTCGCCGGCCGAGACGTCGAGATGGTGGCGCAGGTCGTACTCGATGCCATCGGCGTACCGCTGCATCATGTAAACGAGCCGCTGCAGGTGCGGCATCGGAACCAGGCCGTTATGCCGGATCCACGCCCTGTGGATGACGTCAACCTTCCAGCGCGTCCAGCTCCTGACCGGCGTGTCGGCCGGCCAGACGAGGTCGACGAAGGCGTCCAGCTCGGCGCTGGCCGATGCGACAGTGCGCCAGTGGAACTCGGTAGCCGGGGCGATGACGACGACGTCGTCGCCGTCCTGGACCCGCATGGGGCCAGCCACCTCGGCATCGTACTGGTCGAGATCCAACTACGTCCTCCGGAAAGGGGAAACCCCGGGCCCGCCGCGCCAAGCCGAAGACAAGGTGTTGGGCGGACCCGGGGTCGGTCGAGACGGTCAGATGCCCATCTTCGTGCGCTTCGGGTCGATCCCGTAGTGCCGGTAGTAGGCCTCGATCAGCTTGTTGATCCGCCAGCCCTCCATCTGCCCCTCCGGGGAGGCCAGGAAGTTCCGGTCCTCCTGGGAGGCGGTGAAGCGGAGGAAGCCGATCGGGGTCTCGACCTCGAGCAGGTCGCCCCACTCGAGCTCGGCCGGGTCGGACAGGCTGATCGTCCGGCCCTTCCAGTCGAAGGTGAACGGCTCGGAGACGGCGTCGTCACGGGTGACGGCGTTGAGATCGAGGTGGATCTTGGTGTCGCTGGGCATGGCGGCGGGCTCCTGGGTGCGGTCGGGGTGGATCAGGCGTCGTCGTTGGCGTCGCCGGCCTGGTTGCGCAGGTCGGTGTCGGGGTTGCCGTCCTCGGTGGCCGTCTGGTTCTCGGCCTCCTTCGCGGCGTTCTCCGCGCGGGTGCGCGCGGCCTTCTGGGCCGGGGTCAGCTCGTCGTACGAGACCTCCGCGACCGCGGGGCCGTCGACGGGCTTGTAGCCGGCGAAGACGAGGGCGTGGTAGTCGGTGGGGGTGGAGGCGGTCCGCGTGGGACGGCCCTCCTTGGCCAGGTCCTTCGGCAGATCGAGAGGCATGCCTGCAAGAATAGCACGACCGGAACCGAGGTGGCGAAGTGACCAGGAGTCGAACCTGGCAAGGTCGGTTTTGGAGACCAACCACCGCACCGGCGGCCACGACTGGGCGGGGCGGGCGGATTTGCACCGCCAGCAGATCGGATTATGAGCCCGATGCCGCACTGCGCAGCCCCACGGGAAGTGTAGCAGGGGTCATAGCTGGTACGCTTGCTTCATGCCCCTCAAAGATCCCGAGGCTCGCAGGGCCTACATGCGCGACTACTACGCCAAGAATCCCGAGAAGCACAAGGCGCTGGTCAAGATCACCCGCGAGCGCCACCGGGAGCGAAACCTACAGATCGTCCGCGAGGCCCGCGAGAAGCCGTGCGCCGACTGCGGGAACAGCTACCCCTACTACGTCATGCAGTTCGACCACCTCGGCGACGAGGACAAGGTCGGCAACGTGACCCAGATGGCCAGGAGCCTCGCCAGCGAGGAGAAGCTCCTGGCCGAGATGGCGAAGTGCGAGGTCGTCTGCGCGAACTGCCACTGCGAGCGCACCGCCCGGCGCGGGGGGTGGTCCCAGACATAGCACAGCGCCGGTCCCTCCGTGGTGGAGGAACCGGCGCTGTGTCCGGGCCAGGAGCCCGCCGAGGCGACCCGGGTCAGGCGGCGGCGTTCGCCGAGAAGCCCATCTGCGTGGTGAGCGCGTTCCAGCCCGGCCCACCGAACAGCCAAGCCTCGGTGAACCCGAGGTCGCTGTCCGGGTAGCCGGTCAGGGTGACGCCCCACGAGATGG
>JACCDU011190733.1_pt1 | contig 12029 bp, 11 predicted proteins | sample 7446081 | NCBI WGS metagenome assembly JACCDU01 (sample SAMN15323447, study PRJNA562643) | freshwater metagenome | isolation source: river surface water | place: USA:Blue River Watershed | collected 2017-08-17 | reverse complement strand
TGAGACGACTCACCCCGTGCGCGTTGGTCATACGCACGCGCAAAGTCACCCACAACTGGACGCTCGACTTTGATGACGCGTGCGCCTAGGTCAGCCAACTGGCGTGTGCAAAACGGTGCCGCAATGGCATGCTCTAAAGAGACCACGGTGATGTGGTCGAGGGGACGAACTTTTGTGGCAGTCATCGTGTGGGTCTCAGTACGAACGTGGCAAGCCCAGCAAGTGCTCGGCCACGTAGCTGTAAATCATGTTGGTGGAGATGGGCGCAACTTGGTACAGACGCGTCTCACGGAACTTGCGCTCAATGTCGTACTCGCAAGCAAAACCAAAACCGCCGTGGGTTTGCAAACACACGTTGGCGGCTTCCCAAGACGCTTTGGCGGCGAGGTACTTGGCCATATTGGCTTCGGCACCGGCGTTTTGATGCGCGTCGATTTTTTCGCAAGCTTTCCAACGCATGAGGTTGGCGGCTTCGAGTTCAATGAAGGCATCGGCAATCGGGAACTGCACACCTTGGTTCTGACCAATGGGGCGGCCAAACACCACGCGCTCATTCGCGTATTTGCGTGCGCGGTCGATGAACCAATAGCCGTCACCAATGCATTCGGCAGCAATCAAGGTGCGCTCGGCATTCAAACCATCAAGCAAGGTTTTGAACCCCTTCCCCTCCTCGCCCAACAAGGCGTCTTCTGGAATTTCAAGGTTGTCAAAAAACAGCTCATTGGTCTCGTGGTTCACCATGTTCAAAATGGGTTGCACGGTCAGGCCGTTGCCAATGGCTTGCTTCAAGTCAATCAGAAAACACGACAAACCTTCAGAGCGTTTTGTCACTTGGTCCACGGGTGTGGTGCGCGCCAAAAGAATCATCAAGTCGCTGTGCTGAACGCGTGAAATCCACACCTTCTGGCCGTTAATAACCCAGCGACCATCTTTCTTCACCGCACTGGTTTTCAACTTGGTGGTGTCGCTCCCTGTTGTGGGCTCGGTCACACCCATCGATTGAATGCGCAACTCGCCTGTGGCAATCTGGGGCAAAAACTTTTCTTTTTGCGCTTGCGAGCCACTGCGCACGATGGCGTTCATCACATACATCTGGCCGTGGCATGCACCCGAGTTGCCACCCGAGCGGTTGATTTCTTCCATGATGACAGAGGCCTCAGCCATGCTCAGACCAGAACCACCGTACTCTTGCGGAATGAGCGCGGCCATCCAACCTGCTTTGGTGAGGGCATCTACAAACGCTTCGGGGTAACCGCGTTGTTCGTCCACCTTGCGGTGGTATTCGTCAGGAAACTGCGCGCACAAGTCGCGCACCGCATCGCGAATGTCTTGGTAAGGGTCGTTGTGGTTCAACATGGAAATCTTTAATCAATCAAAAAGGATCAGCCCAATGTGGCGGTGGCTTGCATGGTCAACCAGCCTTCGTGGTCTTGGGCCCACAAACGAACCGTTGAGCCATTGGCATCGGGTTCGCCACAGACACGCAAAATGCGTTGGTCCGCACATTCAAACGTGGGGCGCAAGGCTTTGAACTCAAAGCTGCGAATGGGGCGTGCGGTGTGGCGACGCACCAAGTCCACCAACAAGGTGGCAATCAAGGGGCCGTGCACGATGAGGCCTGGATAGCCCTCAACTTCCGTCACGTACTTGCGGTCGTAGTGGATGCGGTGGCCATTGAAGGTGAGCGCGGAATAGCGAAACAAGAGCACATCATCCGGCGCAAGGTCGCGCTGCCATGTGGCGTTCTTTTCAGCAGCCACAGGTGCAGGCACAGGGTCGCCCGCTTGCGCTGCAGGGCGATAAACAATGTCGTGCTCTTCCGTCAGACACAGCCCTTGCGCGTTGTGCATCTCGTGTTTGACCAGCACAAACAACAAGTCGCCGCTGCGGCCCGACTTGTGCGTGACCGATTCAATGGTGGACACGCGCTTGACCGCATCGCCCACACGCAGCGGCGCATGCCAGTGCAAACGCCCACCCGCCCACATGCGGCGCGGCAGCGGCACAGGTGGCAAAAAGCCACCGCGTTTGGCATGACCATCGGGGCCAATTTCGCTTTGACGATGGTGCGGCAAAAAGAACAACCAATGCCACAGCGGTGGTAGCTCGGTGCCTGCGCGAGGCAACGGGTCGTCACGGTCCAAAGTGGCGCTGAGTGCGCGCAATGGCGCGGGCGTGATGAGGTCTTCCAACACCTCGCTTTGGCCTTGCCACGTTTGCAAGTGTGCGAGGGTGGCGGCATCCATGTGTTGCGTCATATCAATCCACCGATGCACCAGACGATTTCACAATGCGTGCCCACATGACCATGTCGTCTTGCAGCAGTGCGGCGAATTGCTCGGGTGTGATGGGCGCAGCCAACTCCACGCCTTGTAGTTCCAGCTTGTCACGCACGTCTTTGCTAGCCAATGTTTGCGTCATGCCTGTTTGCAACTTGCTCAACACATCGCCCGGCACGCCTGCGGGCGCAAACAAACCAATCCACAAGGTGCCGCGATAACCAGGCACAGACTCAGCCAAGGCTGGCACATCAGGCAGCGAAGGCGAACGCTTGGGGCTGCTCACCGCCAAAGGCTTGAGCTTGCCTGCTTTGATGTGCGAGAGCGATGCAGGCAAACTGGCAAACACCAGCGGCAGTTGACCACCCAACACATCGTTGAGCGCGGGCGCCACGCCTTTGTAGGGCACATGCTGCAAATCAATGCCGGCCATGCTGTTGAGCATTTCACCCAGCAAGTGGTTCAAGGTGCCATTGCCTGCGGAGGCATATTGGTAATGACCGGGTTTGGCCTTGGCCATTTGAATCAAGTCCTTCATGGACTTGGCGGGAAAGTCTGGGTGTGCCAACAACACATTGGGCACCGAACCGATCAAGCTAACGGGTTTGAAATCTTTGACGGGATCGAATCCCGGATTTTTGTAGAGCGCAGGGTTGATGGCTTGGCTGCTGCTGATGGTCATGAGCAAGGTGTAGCCATCTTTGTTGGCCTTCGCGGCGAACTGCGTGCCCACGTTGCCGCCAGCACCGGGTCGGTTTTCTACCGCCACGGCGGTGTTCAGGACTTCGCCTAATTTTTGGCTCACGATGCGCCCTACGATGTCGTTGGTGCCGCCTGCCGCTTGCGGCACGACCATCAGAAGGGGGCGATTGGGATAGGCCGATTGCGCCATTGCGCTGTTGGCGTACAGTGCCGCGGCGGCCAAACTGGCGAGCACCCAACGTCTTGTGTTTGAAGTCAATCGCATCATCGCGCATCCATCCCTTGTTTTCAGATGGGCGCGATGTTCGACGCATTTGCGTCATCGGACAATCGGTATTTTTGGGACCAAGCCTTCAGTTTTTCCGAAGGCTTTCGTTTTCAGACTAACATTCGCCTATGCATTTCGACCTCAATGACCTGCGTCTTTTTGTGCTGACTGCCGACGAAGGCAGCCTCACCAAAGCCGCAGCCAAACACCACCTGTCACTGGCCGCCGCAAGCGCGCGCATCAAAGCGTTAGAAGCTCAAGCCGACTTACCACTTTTATACCGAGAAGCGCGCGGCGTACGCCTGTCACCACCGGGACAAGCCTTCTTGCACCATGCCCGTTTGATGCTTCACCAAGTAGAGCAAATGCGGGGCGATTTACACGAATACGGCGGCGGTTTGCGAGGCCACCTCAGGGTATACGCCAACACCACGGCGGTGACAGATTTTTTACCAGAAATCTTGCCGCGTTTTTTGGCCGACAACCCCAAGATCAACATTGACCTTCAAGAAAAACCGAACGCTGAAATTGCCAAAGCCGTGCAAGACGGACGGGTGGACATTGGCATCGTGTCAGGTCAAGTCGACACCCTTGGTTTGCAAAGCCTGCACTTCAGTACGGACCGTTTGGTGTTAGCCACCTCACGTCAACACCGCTTTGCCAAACGCAAGCGCATTTCTTTTGCCGAAATTTTGGATGAAGATGCGGTAGGCATGCACCCTGCCAGCACCTTACAAACTTTTCTTGGACAAGTGACCGAGCGTTTGGGCAAGCCACAAAAGCTACGCATTCAGCTCACCAGCTTTGATGCCATGTGCCGCATGATTGGTGCAGGCGTGGGCGTGGGCATCGTCCCCGAGTCAGCCGCGAAACGTAACCAAGCCACGATGAACTTGGCCTTCATTGAGTTAACAGAACCATGGAGTGTGCGTGAACGCTACATCCTCACACGTGATCAAGCGGCACTGCCCAGCTACGCCCAATCTTTGATTGACCATTTGTGTCAGCACTACGCTGCACAAGCCAAGGTTTAGGCGATCAATCTGCGCAAGACATCTGCGTCCATGTGTTGTTCAAGGTAATCGGCCAAACCTTCAAACACCGTTTCTAGCGTCGGTGTTTGCGCACCAAACAAGGCGTGCAAGACGGCGGGGTCTTCAAACAGCCCATGCAGGTATGACCCCATCACGTGGCCTGCATCGTTTTGCCAAGCCAAACTTGGCATCACCTCATGCGCCACTTGCCCTGCGGCGGCCATGGCAGCATGGGCTTGCGTTTGGCCATGGTGAATTTCGTAGCCACTCACCTGCACGCCCGACAAAGCAGTCCATGCACCACGCAGCTCACCAAACTTGGCACTTGTGCGTTGCACGGTTTTGTCAGCAGCAAATTGGGTGACCACAGGCAAGAGCCCCAAGCCCGCTGCGTTGCCATCAATGCCATGTGTGTCGATCAAAGCCTCGCCCAACATTTGCAAACCACCGCAAATGCCCAACACCGCCCCACCCCGCTCTGCGTGTTGGGCAATGGCAGCGTCTAGGCCCTGGGTGCGCAGCCAAGCCAAGTCGCTGCTGGTGTGTTTTGAGCCGGGCAAGATGATCCAATCGTTTGCTTGCAAGCCAGCTAGGTCAGCAGGACTACGCGCCCACAACAGGCGCACGCCCGGTACGTTCTTCAAGGGTTGAAATTCGTCGAGGTTGCTGATGCGTGGGTAGGCAATGACAGCCACGGTTTTGTTCACCACACCCGTGGCGCGACTTCGGTCATCAAACACGCCGTCTTCTTCAGGTAGACCGTGTTGCCACCACATGGGCAACACAGCCACCGTTGGCACGCCTGTGCGCTCTTGCAGCATCTCTGGCGCGGGCGCAAGCAGCGAGGCATCGCCACGAAACTTGTTGAGCACAAAGCCGCTGATGCGTGCTTGGTCTTCAGGGGACAACAAAGCCCATGTGCCGTACAAGTGGGCGAAGGCACCACCTTTGTCAATGTCGGTCACCAACAAGCAGCGCGCATCGGCATGACGCGCCACGCGCAGGTTGACGATGTCGTTGGCCATGAGGTTGATTTCTGCGGGAGAACCTGCCCCCTCAATCACCACCACGTCATTTTCGGCACGTAAAGCGTCAAGCGATGCAGCGATGTGTGGCCACACTTTTTCACTGCGGCCACGCCAAGAGGTGTTCGTCAGTTCGTTGTTCACCTCGCCCAGTAACACCACTTGGCTGTGTGTGTCAGCCTCGGGTTTGAGCAGCAAGGGGTTCATGCGCACATCGGGCTCAGCCTTGGCAGCGAGTGCTTGAAAGTATTGGGCCGAACCCACTTCACCTAAACCGTTGTGTGATGCCACGACGCGCGCGTTGTTGCTCATGTTCTGCGCTTTGAACGGCGCCACTTTCAAACCTTGGCGCGCATACCAACGGCACAAGGCCGTGGTCAGCCAGCTCTTGCCAGCGCCGCTGGAGGTACCCAACACCATCACACATTTGGCTGTCATGGCGAAATCCTTTTGTCTTCCATTTAATCTTCGATGCCGCGTTGCGCGGGAATGCCAGCATTGAAGGCGTGTTTGATTTTTTTCATCTCAGTCACCGTGTCGGCCAACTCCATGAGCTCGGGCGGACAACGCCGCCCTGTCAAACACACATGCACATCTTTGGGCCGCGCACGCAGTGTGGCCAGCACATCGTCGAGTGGCAACCAGCCATAAATCAGTGGGTACGTGATTTCGTCCAACACCACCAAGAAAAACTCGCCGCTCAAAATAGCGGATTTGGCTTTTTGCCAGCCGTCACGCGCGAGCTGCGCCGAGTGTTCAAGGTCTTTGCTTTTCCAGCTAAAACCGTCGCCCAAGCCTTCAACGGCAATCCCAAGTTGTTCAAACATGCGGTGTTCGCCAAAGCGCGCGGTGGGCACCTTCATGAACTGATAAATCTTGACCGCTTTACCGCGTCCATGGGCACGCAAGGCCAAGCCAAACGCTGCGGTACTTTTGCCTTTGCCGTCGCCCGTGTTGATGATGAGCAAGCCACGCCTTTCAGCTTGCGGCGTGACACGTGCGTAGTGCACGGGCGGTTGTTCGATGTCCATGTCGCGGCTCTCTTGTTACAGCCTAGGCACCGCCACCCACTGACCATCCATCGAATGAATAGCAATGCGTTTGTCAAACACCGCTTCGACAGCGCGGTGCGTGGCCGCATCTGCACACGTACCTTGGTGCACCACGCGACCTGCCTGCATGACCACCATGTCGTCTGCATGCAAAGCCATGCCCACTTCGTGCAACACGCTGATGACGGTGGTGTTTTGTGTGGTGAGGCAACGCACTTGTTCTAGCCAATCCACTTGGTGCGGTGGGTCTAGGTTGGCGAGTGGCTCGTCCATCAACATGACCTGCGCTTGCACGGCCATGGCGCGGGCCAGCAGCACGCGCTGACGCTCACCGCCCGAGAGTTGACCTAAAGAACGCTCACGCCAGTCCCACGTCTGGGTGGCTTTCAAGGCCGTCTCGACCACGGCATGATCGTGTGCATTCGGCGCAGCCAGCCAGTCTTGATGCGGCATGCGTCCCAACATGACCACGTCCCACACACGCAAGTCATCCGATGCCGATTCGTTTTGCCCCAACCACGACAGCTGCTGCGCACGCGCTTTGCGGCTCATGGCCATCAGCGCTTGGTCAAACAAAAAAATGCGCCCCGTAGCAGGCAACAAACCTGACATAGCTTTGAGCAAGGTGGACTTCCCCGCGCCATTGGGCCCCACGATGCTGGTCCAACGCCCTGCCACAAACGACATGTCAATGCCGTGCAACACCTCTTGCCCTGCAAGGGACACATGCACATCGCGTAAACGCACAGCCATCCGTGGTGGATTCATCGTGCAGCCCTCGCTGTTTGACTGCGGTACATCAGCCACAACAAATAGCCGCCGCCCAACACCGCCGTGAGCACACCCACAGGCATTTCTTGTGGCGACAACAACATGCGCGCCAGCAAATCAGCCGCCAGCAGCAACGCGCCGCCCATCAAGGTGGACAACAACACAATCCAGTTGTGTTTGGTCTTCACCAGAGAGCGCACCAAGTGCGGCGCAGCCAAGCCCACAAACGCCACCAAGCCCGTTTGTGCCACTGCCGTACCTGTGGCCAAAGCCAACACGCACACCAACGCCACACGCACGGGCGCGAGCGGCAAGCCCAAACTCAAGGCGGTGGCCTCACCCAAACTCAACGCATCCAAGACGCGGCTCAGCGCGAAGGCCAACACCACACACACCAGCAACACGCCCAGCATCAACACGCACGCATTCCAACCGATGAAGCTGGTAGAGCCCAACAAAAACCCTTGCATGCCCTGCAACACATCGGGGCGCATAAGGGTGATGAGCGACGCCAGCGCCCCCAACACCACACCAACAATCACACCGGCCAACAACAAACGCAGCGTGTGTTGCACACCACGCGCCAGCACGAGGGTGAGCATCACGGCCAACACCGCGCCCACAAAAGCGGCACCTGTCAAACCCAAACGCACCAAAAACTCTGTGGCAAACGGGTTGCCACCAAACAGCGCCAAAGCCACCGCCACACCCAACGACGCACCAGAAGCACTGCCTAACAAATACGGATCTGCCAAGGGGTTGCGAAACAAGCCCTGCGCCAACGCACCAGCGAGCCCCAGCAATGCGCCTGCGGCACAAGCGCCCACGCTGCGCGGCAAACGAATGTCCCACACGATTTGCCAAGCAATGTCGTCGTGCATGGCAGCGAGCCAGCTTTCAAACCCTGTGCTACCCACAGCGCTGCCCAGCGCGATGCCGAGCACACACAACACCAGCAAACTCAAAGCCACCCACATAGGCGACCAACGTGCACCGTGGGTCGTCATGGTTGGCCTTTCTCAGTCAAACACTTAGCCATCAAGCGCGCAGCCTCGGCCATGCGCGGACCAGCACGCACCAGCACATCGGACTCTTCGGACTTGAAATGACACACACGCTGTGTGCGTATGGCGCGCATGTTTTGCCAACCGGGACGCGTGGTCATGTCAGCAAAGTTGCTGTCGCCCACCATGATGAGGTCGGGCTGTGCACGCACTACATATTCAGGATTGATTTTGGGAAATGGACCCAGTGATGCAGGCAAGATGTTGCGCGCACCCAAGCGATGCAAGGTCTCACCAATGAACGACGATTCGCTGGCACCATACGGCGCACGGCTGACTTCAAAGTACACCCGCTGGCCTTTGGCCTGCGCCGGAATCGATTGCGCGGCGGCGTTCACTGCGGCATCGATGTGACGCCACACGCGATCACTCTCAGCAACCGGCACATCCAAAGCCTGCGCCACGATGCGCATGACGCGCTGCACGTCGGCATGCGAACGTGGCTCTAGCGCCAACACCGTCAAACCTAAAGAGGTCAAGCGCTCGGCACCGCGCGCCGAGGTGGCCATCAACACCAAGTCGGGCTTAGCCGCCACCACGCTTTCAATATTGGGGTCGATGCCACCACCCATGCGTGGCAACTTGGTAATGCTCTCGGGCCAATTGGAATAACGGTCAACGCCCACCAATTTTTCACACTGCCCCAAAGCACACACCGTCTCGGTGAGCGAAGGCAACAGACTGACGATGCGTTGTGGTGGTTTGGCAATGGTCACCTCTATCTGGCGGTCATCGCGCAACACCACAGCGTGCGCGGTGCTGGCCATGATGAATAACGCCATTAGCGCGAGGGTGCGTTTAAGCATAGGTAGCCTCCCACTGCTGAATGATGTGGTGCAACTGCGCCACGCCATCGGTCAAAGCCGCAGGGCCTGGCTGCAAGATATCGGCAGATTTGATTTCAAAAATTTGGTTATTTCGAACCGCTGGCACGTCTTGCCAACCTTCACGTGCGGCTGCTTTTTCAGGACGAAATTTTTTACCGCACAGCGAGCCAATGATGATGTCAGGCGCACGGTCCACGATGGTTTGACCGTTGGCAATGATGCGGTCTTTACCCATGGGCATTTGCGCCAACTCCGGAAAACAATCGTCACCACCCGCGATGTGAATGAGTTCGCTCACCCAACGAATGCCGCTGATGTGTGGCTCATCCCACTCTTCAAAATACACCTTGGGCCGACGCTTGAACGTGGCCGCCGTTTGTTGGATGGTCTCTAACTGCGCACGCATGTGGTGCAAACGCTGCATGCCCTGTTCAGCCTGTCCCACCATCGCAGCCACTTGGTAGAGCATCGAAAAAATTTCATCCACGCTGCGTTGGTTGAACACCGTGACCTGCACACCCGCACGGATGAGTAAGGCCGCGATCTCGGCCTGCAAATCAGAAAAACCAAAAACACAATCGGGCTTGAGCGCCAAGATCTTGTCAATCTTGGCGCTCAAGAACGCACTCACTTTGGGCTTCTCGTCACGCGCACGACGCGGGCGCACGGTATAACCCGAGATGCCCACAATGCGGGCCTCTTCCCCCAGCATGTACAGCCACTCTGTGGTCTCCTCCGTGAGACAGACGATGCGTTGGGGGAAAAGATCAAGCATTCAAGTTACTTGGGTTGGTATTGCAAGGTGGCGTAGATACCGCGGCCTGGGGTGTTGTAGCCATAAGCCAATTGGTACTGACGATCAAAAGCATTGTCCAACTTCACGCGAGCGGTCCATTCGTTGTCGATTTTGCGGCTTGCGTAAAAAGACCAAGTGGAATAGCCCGACAAAGTCACCGGTTGATAGGGGTATGAAATGTAGCTTGTGTCATGGCGAGCGCCCGACAAATACAAGCGAGAGCCAACTTCATACGAACCGAGTGGACGCGAAACATCTAACGAACCATAGCGGTTAGCTCGACGTTCTAATGCTTTGCTGTCCGTCACATTCCAAGGATTCTGATGGACCGCAGAGAGTTTGATGCTGTTACCACGCCAATTGGTGCGCAAATTAGCTTCCACACCATCCACCTTTGTTTCACCAATGTTGACTGCATGGCTATTGACATACCCAATCGCGCTCTCGGTGGTGCTTCTGAAATACACCAATCGCCCGTAAGTATTAGCCTCTGCATACACGATGCCCATTTCGTTAGATTTGAACTCTTCTTGTTTAACTGCCGCATTGGTCGAAATGTCATATGCCGTTGGTGCTCTAAAACCAGTCGAACTTGTACCAGTCAACTTCCATACTGAATTGAGTTGATAACCTGCACCCAGCAAGGTAGATGTTGCACCGATGTTTGAATTTGAAAGCGAACCAGACGCACTCTTGCGTTCAAGGCCAATCTCATCTCGGCGTATATTGGCTTGCAAAGTGAGTGCATTCCACACACTTGTCAAACCACCGTAGTAACCCTTGGTATTGCGATGAAGGGCATAGCCGTAAGTGCCATCGGCATCGTATTCGTCCTTCAACACATCCGCGCCAAAACTAGCTTTGTACGCTGGTGAAATTTGATACACATTTCCCCAGCGCAGCGCGTTTTGTTTTCCATTGAAATAGCTGGAGGGAGTAGAGTGATAAACGGGATCTGCAGGATATGGACTACCATTTTTGAAGTCCTCATATTTCGATTCGGCATGTGTCATATCCAGCGTACTAGCCCAAGCGTCATTCATCTGCGCACGTGCGTACCCCGTGTAACTATCATTTTTCGATTTGAATGAGTATGCGTTAGTGTCGTTCTTGTCATAACTGTTATCACTTGTGGTAGTGGCCACACGAACACCCAGCCTCAAGTTCTGAGTCACCGAATTTTCAAATCGCAATGAGGCGTTGTTTTTTGAATAACCATTATCAGCAGAGTTGGTTGCTGTGTTTTGTAACTTATTCATGCTGGAAAAACCGTCTGACTTGGTTGTTCCTATATTGAAATCAAGGCTCTTGCCATTAACTTCACCACCGTAACCCACTGACACATCACGTGTGTTGTAAGTCCCATAAGAAACCGAACCATAAGATGCCATTTGCCCCTTCCCCTTACGGGTGTAAATGTTAATAACACCACCAATCGCCGCATCACCATATAAAGCACCTGCACTACCTCGCAAAATTTCAATACGCTCAATTTGCGACAAAGGCATATCTGTTTGGGTCAAGCTGCCACTTCCGTCCGGTTGCACACGCACGCTATCAATGAGCACAGCAACGTTTGTGCTATTTTGCCCACGCAAGAAAAACGATGTGGTCGTTCCAGGCCCGCCATTTCGTCCAAATTCAAAGCCTGCTTCACCTTGTAACAAGTCAGCCAAAGTAGCAGCTTGCGACTTTTCAATGTCTTGACGTGTGATCACCGACACAGACGACAGCACCTCCGATAAAGGTTGCTCCATGCGTGAAGCAGAAACCACCACAGGATTCACTTCAATGCCCTGCGCTTGAACGCTAGCAGCGACAGCCAAAGACAAAGCAGAAAGTGCAGGCGCAGAAAAACGCGCGAGTGCACGCGTGCGGAGACGAATAGATTTCTTCATGATTTAAATACCAACTTTGTGTGCTCTCACCGCCTTCCCCGACAGTGCTTGAGCGATTTAGCGGCACATCCAAAAGACGCACCACCACCTTGTTGGCCGGTATCCGGGCTGGCGGAGACTACCTCTGTCGCCTTCCCAAACGCTTGTTCAAGGCGTTCAGTGGCTTGTGTGACAGAAGCGGAGCCTAAGGGCTCGTCCGCTTGACCGTTGCGGGGGCAGCGCAGGTTAGGTGTTTGTCGAGCTGGTCGACGCAACCCTCCTGCTTCCCGTTGAACTGAGGCGTGTGAACCACACCTCGAGCACCAACATTGGC
>JACCDU010346201.1_pt1 | contig 12029 bp, 7 predicted proteins | sample 7446081 | NCBI WGS metagenome assembly JACCDU01 (sample SAMN15323447, study PRJNA562643) | freshwater metagenome | isolation source: river surface water | place: USA:Blue River Watershed | collected 2017-08-17 | reverse complement strand
GCATCCTCAGGGGTGCAAACAATCGGTTCACCACGCACGTTAAAGGACGTGTTAACTAAGACAGGGCATCCAGTCAAAGCCTTGAACCTGGAGATCAATTGATAGTAGCGAGGATTTGTTTTCTCATGAACAGTCTGAACACGCGCAGAGTAATCCACATGCGTGATCGCCGGAATTTCTGATCGAGGTACGTTCAGCTTGTCGATACCAAAGAGTTTTTCTTGCTCCGCGGTCATTGGAAGTTGCTTATTTTTAGCCACTTCCGTCACAAGCAGCATATAAGGACTATCTGTCTCAATATCAAACCATTCCGTGACATCTTCACGTAGCACGCTGGGCGCAAAGGGTCGGAAGGACTCGCGATATTTCACTTTCAGATTCAACTGTTTTTGCAAAGTGGGCGAACGCGGATCGGCAATAATCGATCTGCCTCCCAGCGCGCGAGGTCCAAATTCCATGCGCCCCTGATGCCATCCCACCGCCTTGCCCTCTGCTAAAGCCTGCGCAGTTTGTTCGATCAGCTCGTCATCTGATACTGTCGTAAACACTGCTCCGGCGTCACGCAAACGAGAATCGATATCACTTTGAGAGTAGCTCGGCCCCAGGTAAGAGCCCTGCATTGCATCGTTCGGTTCGACAACACGCGGTTGACTCAACATCAGATGACATGCCGCCAAGGCGGCACCGACTGCGCCTCCTGCATCACCCGCCGCCGGTTGAATCCAGATATTGTCGAAGATCTTTTCTTTAAGCAGCTTACCGTTAGCGACACAGTTCAGTGCAACGCCACCTGCCAAGCATAAATTTCTTTGTCCCGTCGACTGACGAATTCCTCGCGCCAGCTTGATCACAATCTCTTCAGTCACCGCCTGAACCGATGCCGCCAAATCCATCTCTTTTTGTGTCAACGGACTTTCAGCTTTTCTGGGTGGACCACCAAAGAGCTGATCAAAATGCTCATTGGTCATCGTCAAACCGGTGCAATAGTTGAAGTAGCGCATATCCAAGTGGAATGTGCCATCTTCTTTAATGTCGATCAGGTGTTTTTTAATTAAATCTGCATAGCGGGGCACACCGTAAGGCGCCAAACCCATCACCTTGTACTCACCCGAATTCACTTTGAACCCGGTGTAATAAGTAATCGCCGAATAGAGCAAGCCCAAAGAATGCGGAAAATGAATTTCTTTTTGAACAGTGAGTTGATTTCCCTGACCGATTGCCAGTGAAGTCGTTGTCCACTCACCCACGCCATCCATGGTCAAGACGGCCGCCTCTTCAAAAGGGGACGGGAAAAATGCCGAAGCGGCATGACTCAAATGATGCTCTGAAAAGAGTAGTCTTTCAGCCCAGTTCACCTGGTCTCCAAACTGTTCTTTCAGTGCGTCACTGATCATTCGCTTTTGAAAGAGCTTGTCTTTTAACCAAACGGGCAAAGAAGCGACAAAGCTTTTAAAACCTCTTGGTGCGAATGCTAAATATGTTTCAAGCAATCGCTCAAACTTCAGGAAAGGCTTATCGTAAAAAACGACATAATCAATATCTTCAGGCTTGAGTCCTGCTTCAGCTAAACAATATTTCACTGCCTGCGCCGGAAATTCCGAATCGTGCTTTTTACGTGTAAAGCGTTCTTCTTGCGCAGCGGCAATGATTTTTCCATCGACAACGAGGCAAGCAGCCGAGTCGTGATAGTAAGCAGAAAAACCTAAAATATTCATCTGTTAGAACAATGTATAAATGAAAGGCGCAACGATTGAGCCTTGAGCAAAAATCAGCATGGCGCCTAAAACGACCATCAAAATGATGATCGGAGCCAACCACAATTTTTTGCGCGAACGCAGAAATGACCAGAGTTCTTTTAAGAATGACACAGTAGATCGCTCAAAATTGATTTTTAAAAGTTTCAGCAGGCGAGTTTTCGTTGGTTCGATCGATCCAGTACGAGGTGGCCGCTTTACGTTTGAGTCGCAACTCGTCTCGTCCGAATAAGCGAGTCACCAACGCGACAGGTGTCAGGATTAGAAAAAAAATCGCACCAAGAACGATGGGGCTCACAATCCGCCCCATTAACTGCCCAAGTTCAAACCAGAGCCGATTAAATGGCGCCAGCAGTTTAGGCACACTTAGGGTGATGAGCGCGATTAAACCTGACAGACCAACTAGGCTAAAGACCGTCGTTTGGTTCCATCCTTTGAGATTTGCATAAATTCCCACCACAGCAAAGACTGCGGTAAAGAGCAAACCAAAGCGTCTTTCTGATGGCAGCTGTTGGGGTTGGTTTTGACTCATGTGTTTAAGTTTTTTTGCCCAAAATTGATGCATAAACTTTAACATAGAGGCTATTTTCACAATCCCTGATTTTTACCCTTTCACGCTACTGAATGGATCTTGCCCTGAATCAACTCAAGCAGTCTTTCTTCAAGCAAGATTTTTTCTCGCTTGCCGGCAATCGTAAATCCGTTGTCCTTTACAACCCGCTGTCAGGTAAGGGGCATTTTGATTCTTGGTGCGCCCTCTTCACTCGAAGCTTGCTGCTTAAGGGTTGGTCTGTCTGTGTCCTGACTCCCGTTGCAAGCCGAATCTTTTCTGAACTGCAAGACCTGACCGAAGAGCAACTTCAACAGGTCTTGATTCTCGACCCCCACACCTGCTTGCCCCCCACGACGCTAGGGCGGCTCCTTAGCAAGAACAAACTATTTCTTAGTTTTCAGCAATATCTTGTGACTACCCTGAGGAGGGGTACTGATGCTCGATTGGGTTTTGTAAACCGACTTCACCGCATGATTTGCCGAAAACTGCATGGATACCTCATCCGGCAACTGAACCCATCCTTCAAAGTCAGTCCGCATTCACCCATCGATTTTGCCGAGGATATTCAATTGCTTAGACGTTTGACGACTCAGCAACCTCAAATTATTTTGAATATGTATTTGGATATTTATTCAAATGAAGAAACCGACTGGGAACACTTTTATCGAGAAATCGATTGGCGCTGGGTAGGCATTCACATCGATATCAACAATACGCTGAAAACCATTCACACAAATAAACTTAAAGGTCTGCAATGTATTTTTTACATTAATGAAGACCTCAAGCTTTCAAAGCTCAAACAAATTGGACAGGTCGATCATCATTGGCTGCCTGATGTTGCCAGCACGGCCTTGCCCGATCACGCCACGGCTCTCACTTTAAAAGCAACCTCTCTGGCCAAGGGACGAAAAATTGCCTTTTTAGGGGGAGCGATCGGCGGAACTAAAAATATCGCAGCTTGGTGCGCTGTGATTCGCTTACTTGATCCCAAGCAATGGTTCTTTATCCAAGCGGGCGTAGTGGATCGGACGACACTATCTAAAAATGACTTATTCGCGTTGCAAGACATCGAATCTGATCCACCAGAAAACTTATTGATTTTTGATCATTATCTTAAAAATGATAGCGAATTCAATGAGTTAATTTCAATTTCAGATTTAATCTGGGGTATTTATCGTGATTTTGACCGGAGCAGCAACATTCTCGGTAAATCCGCGATGTTTCGTAAGCCAATTTTAGTCAGCGACAAATTCCTGATGGGGCAACGGGTCAATGAATACAAGATTGGTTTAGCGGTCGATGAAAACGACGCCCAGCAAATTGCAGAAGCCATGACCTTTTTAATTTCGCACCCCATCGAATCCGAGCATTTTGATCGTTATAGCCTTGAGCACGGTCCTAAAGCACTTTCAGACAAATTGGATCAGTATTTAACTAAATATTGCCAAATCGAAAAACTCGATTAAATACTTCAAGTTAGCTGTTATTCATCCGTACGTGTTTCAAAGCGATTCTCTATAGGATTCGCTTTAACACCGTTACAATCACGCAAAAGCATATTTTCAAACATCGAGGTGTTTCGCGTGTCCATTTCTCAGGCTTATAAAGACAAAACCATCCTGATCACAGGCGGCGCAGGTGCAATTGGTAGCAATCTTACCCGTGCACTCGCACAAGCAGGTGCGGCGAAGGTTGTCATTTTGGATGACTTGTCTGCATCCTACGAATGGAGCATCCCGAACTTACCCAATGTCCTGTTCGTGAAAGGCAGTATCACAAGCGATATCGATTTAAAGCGTGTTTTTCACGAAAAACCCGACTACATCTTTCATCTCGCTGCTTTCTTCGCGAATCAAAACTCCGTCGATTATCCTGAAAAGGATTTGATGGTCAGCCAGCTCGGCACCATCAAGATGCTTGAACACGCTGTACTGCAAAGCGGTATCAAACGCTTTGTTTATGCCGGGTCAGGTTGCGCTATTTACGGCGCACAGGCACCTCTTCCACTCAAAGAAGAGTTTATGTCCATGCACCTGACGACACCCTACCAAATTTCAAAAATGGCAGGCGAGTTGTACTGCAATTTCTACTGGCATCACTACGGCCTGCCGGTTGTCAAAACACGTTTCTTCAACTCCTATGGCCCTGGCGAAGTTCCCGGTCAATACCGTAATGTCATCCCCAACTTCATTTATTGGGCAATGAAAGGGCAGCCACTCCCTATTACGGGCGATGGAAAAATGACCCGCGACTTCACGTATGTCATGGATATCGTTGACGCGTTACTCAGAGCAGGTATTGTTGAAGAGGCCATCGGTGCCGAAATGAACATCGCCTCTGCCCGTGAAATTGAAATCGTTCAAATGGCCGAAATGGTGAACGAACTCACCGGTAACAAAGCTGGTCTGCTCTACACCGATCGTCGCAAGTGGGATACCAAATCGCGACTGCTTGCCAGCATCGATAAAGCGAAAGAGATCCTCGGTTACGACCCACAAACAACTTTTGAAGACGGTCTTCGTACAACGATCGACTGGTTCAAGAACAATTGGGACGATATCCGCCGCGATGCTGAGTTTCCCCCCGGAATGTCGTCAGCCGTCAAAAACTATGTGCTGCGCCAAGACTCTGAGAAGAAATGAAGCAAGTTGTTCAAAGCTATAAAACAGGCGACGTCACCCTGCGTGACGTTCCTGTGCCTCAGTGTGGCGGAAAACGCATTCTGGTGCGCAACACGTGTTCATTGATTAGTTTGGGTACTGAGCGCTCAACAATTGAGCTAGGGCGCAAATCCTTGATGGGTAAAGCGGCTTCCAGACCTGATCTAGTCCGTAGGGCTTGGGACAAAGCCAAAAAAGAAGGCTTTCTCAAAACATGGCAAGAAGCCATGGGCCGTCTTGATACACCGACCCCTTTAGGCTACAGCAGTGCCGGTATTGTTGAACAGTGCGGCACGGCTGCGACTGAGTTTTCGCCTGGAGATCGCGTTGCTTGTATCGGACAAGGATTCGCCTCCCATGCGGATTTTGTATCCATTCCCGTCAACCTGGCCTGCCGAATTCCTGAGGGTGTTAGTGCAGAAGAAGCATCCTTCGGCATGCTTGGAATTATTGCTCTGCACGGCATTCGCAGCGCCAACCTGACCTTTGGATCTCGCGTGGTGGTGATGGGTCTCGGTCTTTTGGGCCTGCTCACCATCCAAATGTTGCGAGCGTATGGTTGCGAAGTGATTGCGCTCGATCCTTCGTCCGACAAAATTGAACTCGCCAAAAAGTACGGCTTTCAGCAAGTCACGACAGACACGGAGTCACTCTCGCGCTTGTCCGACACTTGCACAGGCGGCTACGGTGCCGATGCGGTCATCATTACTGCAGCAAGCAAAGACCGCGGCCCAGTGGATCTGGCGGTGCAGCTTTGTCGCCCAAAAGGCAGGATTGTGGTGGTCGGCACTGCAGACATCCATCCTGATCGGAATGAGCTATGGCTCAAAGAAATCGATCTGGTTGTCTCCAAAGCTGCTGGGCCTGGGTCTCTTGATCCGCTTTACGAACTGGAAGGCATCGAACTGCCGATTGGTGAAGTTCGCTGGACACAAAAGCGCAACCTGCAAGAATTCCTACGCTTGCTAGCCGATAAAAAAGTCGATGTTCAACCGCTGATTACACATCGCTTCATCATTCACGAAGCTGAAAGCGTGTACGCTCAATTTATCGCAGGCAAACTGCTTCAGCCCATCGGTGTCTTGCTTGAGTACCCCGGCAACACCACCATTGAGCGTTCGTTAGCCTTACCGGCAAGTCAAACAAAGCCCAACAAGACTAACGGGCACGTGCAAATCGGTGTCATCGGTGCAGGACTGTTTGGCAAGGCCTTGTTATTGCCTGCCTTACAAAAACAGCCTGGGGTTTCTTTACACACGCTTGTCACCGGCTCAGGTGCGAGCGTTGAACACAGCGCACGCAAGTTTGGTTTCGCCAACCAAGCAACAGATAGTGCGTCCCTCTGGTCTAACCCGGACGTTGATGCAATTGTTGGTTTAACGCCTCACAGCCAGCATGCCAGACTCGTCAGCGATGCGATTCAACATGGCAAAGCCCTGTTTATCGAAAAACCATTGTGCACCACCGAAGAAGAATTTAATGCGCTAAAGGCACTTGTGACTCAGGCAACCAGCCTACCGATTTTGTTTGTTGGACACAACCGACGCTTTTCACCACATGCGGTGCAGATGCGCCAATGGCTAGCGAATCGTCAGTCCCCCTTGGTTATGCAGATGCGTATCAATACGGGATTCGTCCCTGCATCCCACTGGGTTCATTCAGACGATGAAGGACGCAGTCGAGTCGTAGGTGAAATGTCTCACTTCATTGACCTGATCCAATCACTGGCAGGCGCACTCATCGTACGCGTGTCTGCCGAACGGATTTCAGGCGATAACCGGACGAGCGTCAATAACGACAATATCGCCATCAGTTTTAAGCTCTCTGACGGCTCTGTTGGCACGCTGATTTACTCGGCCTCCGGCGATAAAGCGTTTTCACGCGAGGCATTAGAAATTTTCTTTGACGGCAAAACGATTACTTCAAAAGATTTCCGTCTGAGCGAATTCCATCACAACGGAAAAACCGACACCTTTAAAACACGCAATCAAGAAATGGGTTACCTCGAAGAGTTAACACACTTCACCGACTGCGTTTCCGGTAAAGACACCGTCGCCGTCCCCTCGACTGAAATGTTTTCAACCATGGCGGTCATTTTCGCTATCGAGCGCGCCTTAGCGACTGCTCAGGTCGTCAGTTTGGATATGCCGTGAACATTCTTCTCGTTACTGACTCATACCCACCCGAGATTCGCTCAGCTTCGCATTTGATGCTTGAACTGGCTCAAGAGCTCAAGCGCAGGAGTCATCGAGTGACGGTCATCACGACCTGGCCTGAATACAATCTGGATCAGGACGAGGCACGCCGCGATTTCAAAGAATTTGAAACGGAAGACGGCATTGACGTGATTCGTGTCAAAACACTTCCGCACCACAATGTGAATTACCTTGTGCGCGGACTGTCACAACTTTTAATGCCTGTGCAGTTTTTGCTGAAGTTGCGCAAGTACAAGGTTAAGCCCGACGCGGTGGTTGTCTATAGTCCTCCCTTACCGCTGGCCTTGGTTGGTAGTTGGTTACGCCGCAAAGGTGTTCGCAATCTGCTGAATGTGCAGGACTTGTTTCCGCAGAATGCGATTGATCTGGGCATTTTGACCAGCAAAATGCAAATCAAATTTTTTCAGGCAATTGAACGATATGCCTATCGCACCGCCGACGTTGTGACGGTGCACTCAGAAGGCAACCGAAGGATGGTTTTGCAACAACATCCTGACTTAGGATCCAAGCTGCAGTTACTCCATAATTGGGTCGATATCGATCACCATAACCATGAGGATGAATCGTCTTCGCGGACGCAAGTCGATTTTCGGCAAAAGTGGGGAATTAAACAAAAACATATTGCGGTTTTTGCCGGCGTGATGGGACCGTCGCAGTATTTGGAATTGATTCTTGGCGTTGCTGAACGTTTACAGGATCAGAGCGATTTGCTGTTTTTACTCGTTGGTGATGGCAAAGAAAAAGAAAAATTACAGGCTCTTACTAAAGAAAAAAATCTGACAAACGTTCAGTTCGAGGGCTTTATTTCTAGGGATGTTTATCCCGATTTGCTTCAGGTCTGCAGCATCGGTCTGGTTTGCCTCAGCCCACAAAATAAAACACCTGTGGTTCCGGGGAAAATCCTCGGTCATATGGCCTCCGGCTTACCTGTGGTTGCTTTCCTGCATACAGCAAGCGATGGCCACGCGATGATTGCAGAGGCCAAGTGCGGCGTTTCTGCAAATTCAGCCAACTGGGAAGACTGCGCTGAAGTCTTACGCGCATTCATGCAGCGCAGTCATGAGTTTGAGTCCATTGGTATGACCGGCAAACAATACGCCACCGAGTACTTCTCAAAAGAAGTTTGCGTTTCTCAATTAGAGGCCATGATTCGCTAAAAGGGACGTATGAGTACTCTAAAAAAAGTCATTTTCCTGTTGATCGGCCTGTCCATCAGTCTTGTCATTGGCATCACTTTTTTAGAACTCTTCTTTGGCAACTGGTGGAATAAAGACGATTGGCGTGACACACGGTCACTCAACATCGTTAGAAGCTTTGCTCACGACTATCGCATCGATCGGATTTACGATGGCTGGGGACCAACCTCAACCTATACTCGGGATCAATATGGTTTACGCGGACCGTGTACAGAAATTGATAAAGTCAATATTCTGACAATTGGCGGTTCAACGACTGACCAGCGTTTTATTTCTGACGGCCTTACTTGGCAAGATTCTCTACAAAAAAATTTAAAAACTCTGGATCATCCCCACACCTGCATTGCGAACGCCGGTGTGGATGGCCATAGTACGTTTGGCCATATCGAAGCCTTCAATATCTGGTTTCCAAAAATTCAATCCCTCAAACCACAACTGATTCTTTTATATGTTGGGGTGAACGATGCCGGCTTTAGACTTGAACCTTTTGCAGGTTTTGATACGAAAGTAGAAGAGGATGAATCGCGCCTAAAAATCTGGCTTAGAGAAAAATCCGCTCTATATGCTTTGCTTAGATTCGTCCGCAATGCTTTGACTCCCAAAGCTAAAGCATCTTATGCCGAACATACGAAACATCCCTTCTCTTTGGATGAATATATACGTACTGAAAATACGAAAGGTGCATTAACGCTTGCAGAAGAAAATAAACAAGCCTTTTCCAAGCGACTGAGTCTTGTCCTGAAGCAAATTAAACAGATGGGGAGTGTCCCAGTCTGTGTTTCACAACCCCATCTTTATGTACATTCGTCCTCAGGCGTCAAAAAAGGCGTCCCTTTTGCCTTTGAATATAAAGGTGTTGTCTATAACGGCTTGGATTACGATGCTTCAATCAATTTGTTAAATCAGGAGATGGCCTCGCTGTGTCCCGCCCAAGGTGGTTTTTATATCGATGTCGCAAGCCAAACCTTCGCGCCAGAAGATTTTTATGATCTTGTTCATATGACGCCTGTGGGTGCAAAGAAACTGGGGGATCTCATTGCTCGGGAAATGATTCGGCAAAACATCCCTATGGCTTTTTAATCGAAAATGAAAAGAGAGCATGTCATTGCCCCCTGATCACGCTGTAGCAGATACGGATCACCTTGCCTATCGCCGAGATATCGATGGACTGCGGGCCATTGCTGTTCTGTCAGTACTTGGCTTTCACGCCTTCCCTCAGTGGATGAAGGGGGGCTTTATTGGCGTCGATGTTTTCTTCGTTATTTCAGGCTTTTTGATCACCAACATTCTGTATAAGAATCTTCAGACTGAGCGGTTCAGTCTTCTAGATTTCTATAGTCGTCGTGTCAGAAGGATTTTCCCTGCCTTAATTCTTGTTCTGTCGTGCTGTTTTATTTTTGGATGGTTTTCGTTGCTGGCGGATGAGTTCGCGCTGCTTGGTAAACACATCGCGAGCGGAGCCGCCTTTGTTTCGAATTTGGTGCTTTGGCAAGAAAGCGGCTATTTTGACGTGGCCGCCGAAACGAAACCACTGCTCCATCTATGGAGCCTTGGCATTGAAGAACAGTTTTATATTTTTTGGCCGCTGATCCTCTGGTTAAGCTGGCATCAAAAAATCAATCTTTTAAAGGTAACCCTCTACCTGCTCTTTTTATCCTTTGCGCTCAATATCTGGCTACATACGGATTCACGCATCGCCGATTTTTATTCGCCCCTAACACGCGCTTGGGAGTTGTTGGCAGGGGGTGCGCTCGCGCTCTATCGCCCCAAACAACCACCCTCACCTTTTGATCCTTGCCTTACAAAAATCAAAACTTTTCTATCTGTTTTGGGACTTGCTCTATTAATCGCTGGTTTTCTCTTCATCAACAAAGAACGCCATTTTCCTGGCTACTGGGCTATTTTGCCCACAGCAGGTACTTTATTACTGCTTTGCTCTGGTGAGCAGTCGCCAATTAATAAATACCTCTTATCCAATCGCCTGTTCGTCTGGTTCGGTCTGATCAGCTTTCCTCTTTATTTGTGGCACTGGCCTTTACTTTCGTTTGCCAGGATTTTTTCTGATGGCGAGGACCCATCCCGTCTAGTTCGTATTAGTGCCTTATTACTTTCCATCGTGCTTGCTTGGTTAACGAAAAATATTGTCGAACAACCTTTACGCTTTGGGCCACAGGCAAAAACTAAATCCCTCGTTTTAGCCGTCTTGATGCTGCTCGTCGGTGCGCTCGGCTATCTCACTTACGCTAAAGACGGCTTTCCTGCACGCTTGAAAAATCTTCCTAGCTCTATTGAAGTCGTTAAACTTGAAATACCTACAGGATTCAAATCAGTCTTTGTTGATGGCTGGCCTTTCTATCAAAAAAACTCTGACAAAAAACAAACTAGCCTTTTTATTGGAGACAGTAACGCCCTCCATTTGTCTCCGAGGATTGACGAGCTCATCAAACGGAATCCCCAAGGCACCAATTCCGCAATTTTTTCAATTGCCGTCGGTTGCCTTCCGATGCCAGAGACAAACTACAGCGACGCCTCACGTGGCTGTAGTGCTCTCATGCCGAGATCTTTAAAGTTTGCCGAAAGCCACCCTGACATTCAAAAAGTCATTTTGTCCGGCAACTGGTATGAGCATCTTACGGGTAACGGGCATTATTTTGAAGATGGTCTCACCCGTTATCCAATCTCCACGAACTCTACAGGCTACAAACTTGCCTTGGATGCTCTAGGACGATATATCAAAACGCTTCAACGCTCAGGAAAAGAGGTTTATTTTGTACTGAATATTCCAATCGGTCCTGAGTTGAATCCAAAACATTTGATTCAGCGTTCTTTGCTTAATTTTCCTGATGTCTTGAGTACGCGAGAGGGAGGATTAAGTTATCAGACATTGATGAGTCGCTATGGTCAAATTCGCACGGACCTGATTGATATGGCTAAGAAGAACGATGCCATTTTGATTGACCCAGAAAAGTCACTGTGCACTAAAGACCTTTGCCCCAGTGTTGATGGTTCGGGAGCCCCCATTTATCTCGACTCAACGCACTTACATCCTACCTTTACACGCCAGCAAGTTGATTTCATTGATCAAACGGTTACTGACGCGGCGACGAAATAATGCAGCCACAAGCTCACCCTAAATATCGTTCTGACATTGATGGTCTTCGTGCAGTTGCTGTGCTTTCAGTTGTCGGTTTTCATGCCTTTCCTTCCCTGATTCCAGGGGGGTTTATTGGCGTTGATATTTTTTTCGTCATTTCCGGCTTTTTAATTTCTAGCATTATTTTTCAAAATCTTGAACTGAATCAATTCAATCTTCTCGATTTTTACGTACGCCGAATTAAACGGATTTTCCCTGCCTTATCATTTGTTCTTCTGGTTTGTCTCGCCTTCGGGTGGTTTACGCTGCTTGCCGATGAGTACGCCCAACTTGGTAAGCACACTGCTGCTGGTGCGGGTTTTGTCTCTAACTTTGTTTTATTAAGCGAAAGTGGATACTTCGACACAGCGTCGGATACAAAACCTTTACTCCATTTATGGAGTCTTGGAATCGAAGAGCAGTTTTATATATTTTGGCCTTTATTAGCGTGGGTCGCTTGGCGCTGTAATCGGTCACTTTTATCGACGCTGCTTCTTTGCATGACGATTTCTTTCGG
>JACCDU011243511.1_pt1 | contig 12030 bp, 10 predicted proteins | sample 7446081 | NCBI WGS metagenome assembly JACCDU01 (sample SAMN15323447, study PRJNA562643) | freshwater metagenome | isolation source: river surface water | place: USA:Blue River Watershed | collected 2017-08-17 | reverse complement strand
TACGCGGCGGCCGGCGCCTGCGGCGGGGGCTCACCGGCGCGCAACTCCAGTTGGCATGGCACCCATGTCGCCGGCACGATCGCTGCACTGATGAACAACGGCCTGTACGGCACAGGTATCGCGCCGAACGTGCGCATTCTGCCGGTGCGCGCACTCGGCCGCTGCGGGGGCTACACGTCAGACATCGTCGACGGTATCCGCTGGGCCGCCGGCATCGACGTACCCGGCGTACCGCGCAACCTGAACCCTGCGCGCGTTATCAACCTGTCGCTCGGTAGCGCCGGCCGGTGCTCGGCAGCGTTCCAGAGCGCCGTCAACGACGTCATCGCGAAAGGCACTATTGTGGTTGCTGCCACGGGCAATGCCGGTGCCAACAGCGTCTACCAACCGGCCAACTGCAGCGGCGTCATTGCCGTCACCGCGCATGCCATTGATGGCGACAATGCAGACTACGCCAACATCGGCGCTGAGACGGTCATCAGTGCGCCGGGCGGCGGCTGCGGCACCTTGTCGGCCGCGTGTGTGCCCGGCTACAGCGCCGACGGTCCGCTGGTCTACTCGCTCGGCAACACGGGCGCCACGCGGCCGCAGGCCGACAGTGCTGCACTGCAGTCCGGCACCAGCATGGCGACGCCGCACGTAACCGGCACGATCGCGCTCATGCTGTCGGCCAATCCCTTGCTTACGCGTGCCGAAGTGACGTCTTTGCTGCGCAGTGCGGCACGCCCCCATGCCGCAGGCAGTACCTGCACGCTGCCGGAAAACAGTGGCCTGTGCGGTGCCGGTTTGCTGGATGCCCGCGCGGCCCTGGCCGCGGTAGCCCCGGTCGTGCAAGTCGCCGTTGCGAATCAGGTGGTGGCACCGGCGGCCATGGTTACGCTGGCCGGCAGCGCGCAGGCGCCGGCCGGCCGCAACATCATGCGTTATCAGTGGCGTGCTGCGGCATCGAACCCCGCGACGGTGACGCTGCAAAATGCGGCAAGCGCGAACGCCAGCTTCATCGCGCCGACGAAGGGCGTCTATGCGTTCACCCTCACAGCGACTGACGACGCCGGTGCATCCGCCAGCATCAACGCCAGCGTACGCGTAAACAGCGCGCCGCTCCTGCAGCCGGTGGCGCCGCAGCAGCTCACCTTCGGCGGCAGCCTGAAACTGCAATTGCGCGCGACCGACGCCGATGGCGATCCGTTCGTCTTCCATGCGGCGAGCCTGCCTTCCGGTGCCCGTCTGTCGGCCGCAGGCCTGCTGACCTGGACCAGTGCGGCGCCGGTCGGCAGCCAGAGCATTGTCTGGTACGCCAGCGACGCCTATGGCAGCAGCCTGCCCGGTCAGTTCAACGTGCAGATTGTCGACGTCGTGCGCAGCACGGCGACGGCACCGGCAGGCAGCGGCGGTGGCGGCAGTATGGCCGGGGACGCGATGCTGGTTGTCGGCGGTGCGCTGGCGTTCATCCGGCGCTGGCGGCGGCGTTGATCCCGGCGACGGAGGGGCCGCTCAGAGGGACGTTGCCGCAAGCCCGCTGGTGCGCCTGCGCGATCATCGCGGTGCTTTCCGTCGCGGGCACGGCGACGCCCGGCGCACTGGGCGCGCTTGCGTGGCAGCGCGCCGCACTGGACAGCGGTCAATGGCTGCGGCTGCTGACGTCCCATGCGGCCCACCTGAGTCTGCACCATCTGCTGTTCAACCTGATCGGTCTGCTGCTGATTGCCGAGTTGCTGCTGGAGCGCTGGCGCAGCGTCGATATCGCTGCCCTCGGCCTGGTCAGTGCGCTCGGCACCAGCTTGCTGTTATGGCAAGGAGCACCCGGCCTGCAGTGGTATGCCGGCCTGTCCGGTCTGCTGCATGGCCTGTGGGGCGGAGCCGCACTGGCCGGTTGCCTGCTCGCGCAGGGATGGCTGTACGTAAGCGCGCTGCTGGCGCTGGCTGTAAAGCTGGTCTGGCTGAACCCGACCGCGGTCTCTGCCGGCGACGGGCCGGCGATGCCTGTGGTGGCAGTCGCACATCTGTACGGCGCGGTCAGCGGGCTTGTTTGGGCGGTGTTGGCTTGGATTGGGCGGCGCCGGCATTTGGATTAAAATAGCGGCCTGCCAAGGAGCGTTGCGACGGGAATCTGCTTCCCGCCAGGCTTGGCAAACGATTCATGCAACGGCGCTCACGTTTCTTCTTTTTTCAATATTCATGAAAGGAGGGCGTGATGAACGCCGTACTCAAACCTGCCGCCTCCATCGATTACCACGTCGCCGACATCAGCCTGGCCGACTGGGGCCACAAGGAAATCAAGATCGCCGAGACCGAAATGCCGGGCCTGATGGCGATCCGCGAAGAATTTGCCGCCGCCCAGCCGCTGAAAGGCGCGCGCATCACCGGCTCGCTGCACATGACGATCCAGACCGCCGTGCTGATCCAGACCCTCGAGGCACTGGGCGCGCAAGTGCGCTGGGCATCGTGCAACATCTACTCCACGCAAGACCATGCCGCCGCCGCCATTGCGGCCAAGGGCACGCCCGTATTTGCCTTCAAGGGCGAGAACCTCGACGAGTATTGGGACTTCACGCACCGTATCTTCGAATGGCCGGACGGCGGTTACTCGAACATGATCCTCGACGACGGCGGCGATGCGACGCTGCTGCTGCACCTCGGTACGCGCGCCGAAAAAGATATCAGCGTGCTCGACAATCCGGATTCTGAGGAAGCTGTCTGCCTCTTCAATGCCATCCGCAACAAGCTCGTCGCCGACCCGCTCTGGTATTCGACGCGCCTGGCGCAGATCAAGGGCGTGACCGAAGAGACCACCACCGGCGTGCACCGTCTGTACCAGATGCACAAAGAAGGCCGGCTGGCTTTCCCGGCGATTAACGTCAACGACTCCGTCACCAAATCGAAGTTCGACAACCTCTACGGCTGCCGCGAATCGCTGGTGGACGGCATCAAGCGCGCGACCGACGTCATGATCGCCGGTAAGGTCGCCGTCGTCGCCGGCTATGGCGACGTGGGCAAGGGATCGGCGCAGGCGCTGCGCGCACTGTCGGCGCAAGTGTGGGTTACCGAGATCGATCCGATCTGTGCACTGCAGGCGGCAATGGAAGGCTATCGCGTTGTCACGATGGATTATGCGGCAGAGCATGCCGACATCTTCGTCACCGCGACCGGCAACTACCATGTGATCACCCATGAGCACATGAAAAAAATGAAGGACCAGGCGATCGTCTGCAACATCGGCCACTTCGACAATGAAATCGAAGTTGCCGCACTGCGCCAGTACACTTGGGAGAACATCAAGCCGCAAGTTGATCATGTGATCTTCCCGGACGGTAAGCGCATCATCCTGCTGGCCGAGGGCCGCCTCGTGAACCTCGGCTGTGGCACCGGCCATCCGTCGTATGTGATGAGTTCGTCGTTTGCGAACCAGACGATCGCGCAGATCGAACTGTTCACCAACACGGCCGCCTATCCGGTCGGTGTGTATACGCTGCCCAAGCACCTCGACGAGAAGGTCGCGCGCCTGCAGCTGAAGAAGCTGAATGCGCAGCTGACCACGCTCAGCGCAGAGCAGGCTGCGTACATCGGCGTCAAGACCGAAGGCCCGTACAAGCCTGAGCACTACCGCTACTAAGCAGGACAGCGCCGCCGCGAAGGCCTCAGTCGTCGCGGCGGCCAACCATCATGCGCTTGCTCATACTCTGGCTGATCAACACGGTCGCCCTGTTCGCCCTGCCCCACCTGCTCGACTCCGTTCAGGTAGACAGCTTCTCGACCGCCTTGCTGGCAGCGCTGCTGCTGGGGCTGGTGAACACGCTGATACGACCTATCCTGATCCTGCTGACACTGCCCGTCACTTTCCTGACGCTCGGCCTGTTCATTTTCGTGATCAATGGCCTGATGTTCTGGGCCGTGGCCGACCTCGTGCAGGGATTCCAGGTCGCCAGCTTCGGCGCGGCGATCGTGGCGGCCATCGTGTACAGCGTGATCTCATGGGCGCTGTCGGCCCTCTTGCTACGAAATTAAATGTCACAACACAGCTTTAGCATCGAATTCTTCCCGCCCAAGACGCCCGAGGGCATGGAAAAACTGCGCACTGCGCGCCGTACGCTGGCCGAGATCCGGCCCGAGTATTTCTCGGTGACCTTCGGCGCAGCCGGGTCCACGCAAGCCGGCACGCACGATACCGTGCTCGAGATCCATAACGAAGGCTTGAATGCGGCGCCGCACTTGTCGTGCATGGGCCGCACGCGCGCCGATCTGCGCGAGATCATCAGCGAATACAAGGGACACGGCATCCGCCGCCTGGTCGCACTGCGCGGCGACTTGCCCAGCGGTTTTGGCGGCTCGTTCGGCGAGCTGCACTATGCGAGCGAACTGATCGAATTCATTCGCGCCGAGACCGGCGACTGGTTCCACATCGAGGCCGCTGCGTATCCGGAGATGCATCCGCAGGCGAAGTCGCCGCAGGACGATCTGCAGAATTTCGTGCGCAAGGTCAAGGCTGGTGCCAATTCGGCGATCACTCAGTATTTCTACAATGCCGACGCCTATTTTCGTTTCGTTGACGACGCGCGCAAGCTGGGCGTCGATGTGCCCATCGTGGCCGGCATCATGCCGATCACGAACTACACCCAGCTGGTGAGATTCTCCGACATGTGCGGCGCCGAGATCCCGCGCTGGGTAAGGCTGAAGCTGGCCAGCTTCGGCGACGATGCCGAGTCCATTCGCGCATTCGGTCTCGACGTGGTTGCGCAGATGTGCGACCGGCTACTGGCAGGCGGCGCACCGGGCCTGCATTTCTACACACTGAACCAGTCAGGTCCGACGCTCGCCATCTGGAAGCGGTTGAACCAGCGCTGAATTTCGACAATAAATTCCGCCCCTGATGCTAAGGCCGGCCGGCCGCATCCGACGGCCAGCAGCCGTCGTCGGTAATGATCACGTCGAGCGGAATATCATGCGGCTCGGCCGCGAATGCTACGCGCGAAAACGCATAAGCAATGCCGACAGCGCGCGGTCGCGGCGACTGTGCCAGCGTGCGGTCGAAATAGCCGCCGCCAAAGCCCAGCCGCAGGCGGGTGTCAGTGAATCCTATGCAGGGCGCCAGTACGGCCTCCGGCTGCAGATAGTCGTCGCGCGCCGCCGGTGCCGGCGTGCCGCTGGCGTCGCGTGCGATGGCATCGCCCGGCTGCCAGCGGACGAACACCAGCGGATGATGCCTTTCCAGCACCACCGGCATCGCCAGCACGATGCCGCGTGCGAGCAATTGCGGGTACAGCGGCGACAGCTCCGGTTCGCCGGGCATCGGCAAATAGCCACCAAGCACACGCACCTGATGGCGCTCAAGCCACAGTGTCAGCTGTTCAGCAATACGGGCGTCGGCCTGCGCCTTCACAGCCGGGTCGAGCGTGCGCCGTGCTGCAATCATCCGGCGCCGTAGTTCTGCTTTGTCATCAAGGTTTTTCATGGGTGATAAATCGCTCTGATCGACTGATTCGTGACGGCACTGCGTGCTATTCTAAAGAATGAAATCCTTTGCAGTAACTCTTGCAGGCAGAAAGCATGAAGCTTCATCTCAGATGGTATGTGGCCGCAGCACTGGCGTTGGCAGGTGCGGCCGCCCTGATGCCTCCGTCGCCTGTATCCGCCGCATCGAACAAGCGCACGCCGCCAGCGGCGTCCTCAGCGTCATCGGCAGCGTCGAACCCTGACAGCGACTTCGTCGCGCTGCGCGACGCCGGGCTGCGCGGCGACACCGGCGAAGCTGGCCGGCTGTCCGCCCGGCTGCTCGACTATCCGATACCGTCTTACGTTGATTATTACCGGCTCTACCCGCGCCTTGCGGCCGCGACCGAAGGCGAGATCCGCAGCTTCCTCGAACGTTATGACGGCAGCGCCATCGCCGACCGTCTGCGCAACGACTGGCTGCTGCTGCTCGGCCGTGCTCATGACTGGCGGGTATTCGACGAGCAGTATCCGCGTTTTGTGCTGAACGACGATACCCAGCTCAAGTGCTATGCGCTGATGTCGCGCGCGGCCAAATCGGAAAAGATCGCGCCAGCCGCACGCGAGCTGCTGGTGCAGCCGAAATATTACGGCGATGCCTGTGTCGAGCTGATCGGCCGGCTTGCACAAGACAAGCAATTCAGCGAAGACGATGTCTGGCGTCAGGTACGTCTGGCGGTCGAATACGGCCAGCCTGCCACCGCGCGCCGCATCGCCGGCTTTACTGATGTCAACGACAAGCAGCTGGTGCAGGCCATCGAGAAGCCGGCGCCGCTGGTCGAGCGCGGCGCGTCCGGCGGTCGAGCGGCGCGTGAACTGTTCCTGATCGCGCTGGGACGCTTTGCGCGCGACAACCCCGATCGCGCGCTGCTGGCGATGCAGCGTTCCGAGTCGCGGCTGACGCCGGCCGAGCAGGCCGTGGGCTGGTCGCAACTGGCGCTGCAGGCGTCGCTGGCGCTGTCCAAAGAGGCGCCGGAATTCTGGCGCCGCACCTGGGAGGCGCCGCTGTCGAGCGACGGCTATCAGTGGCGCGTGCGCGCTGCCTTGCGCATCGGCGACTGGCCGACCGTACTGCAGGCCATCGACGCCATGCCGTCCGAGCTGCGGCAAGATCCGGCCTGGATCTACTGGCGCGGCCGTGCGCAGGCGGCACTCGGACAAGGCGACGATGCGCGCCGCCATTTCCAGCTGCTGGCCGGGCAGTCCCATTTCTACGGACAGTTAGCGACCGAGGAGCTCGGCCGTCAGATCCTGCCGCCGCCAAAGCCGCTGGCACCCACTGCACTGGAGCTGGCCGAGGCCGACGCGAATCCCGGGCTGCGCGATGCCTTGAAATTTCTGGAGCTGGGTCTGCGCTTCGAGGCGACCCGCGAATGGAACTGGCAACTGCGCCGCATGAGCGACCGCCAGCTGCTGGCTGCCGCCGAACTGGCGCGCCGCAACGATGTACTCGACCGCATGGTCGCGGCGGCCGATCGCACACGAGACGAGCACGATCTCGCCTATCGCTATCCGACGCCGCATGACGACATCATGCACGGTGCGACACAGCCGATTGGCCTCGACAAGGCCTGGGTGTATGGATTGATCCGGCAGGAATCGCGGTTCATCAAAAGCGCGCGCTCCGTCGTCGGCGCATCGGGCCTGATGCAGATCATGCCAAACACCGCCAACTACGTCGCGAAGAAAATTGGCATGGCTGATTTCACGCTGGCCGGCCTGAACGACACGCGCACCAACATCACGCTGGGTACGCAATACCTGAACATGGTGCTGGCCAACCTCGGCGGCTCACAGACACTGGCAACGGCCGCCTATAACGCCGGTCCCGGCCGGCCGCGCCAGTGGCGCTCGCGGCTCGATCGTGCAGTTGAAGGCGCAATCTTTGCCGAGACCATTCCGTTCTCCGAGACGCGTGGCTACGTGAAGAACGTGCTCGCCAACGCGACCTGGTATGCAGCACAGTTCGAGAACCGTCCGCAGTCGCTGAAATCGCGCCTCGGTACGATCGCACCGCGCGACGCTAATCTTGCCGAGCTCGGTGACTTGCCCTGAAAAGAAGGATGACGGATGCAGCATGAATCGATTTTGCTGATTGGCGGCAGCGGCTTCATTGGCTCGCATATTGCCGCCCGGCTGGCCGACGCGGGGCGTACCGTCATCGTGCCGACCCGGCGCCGCGAGCGCGCGAAGCACTTGCTGGTACTGCCGACCGCGCGCGTGGTCGAGGCGAACGTGTTCGACGAGGCCGCCCTCGATCGGCTGCTGGCGGGTGTCGATGCGGTGATCAACCTTGTCGGCGTGCTGCACTCGCGGCCGGGCCGCCCGTGGGGGCCGGCCTTTGAGCATGCGCACGTTGCGCTGCCGCGCTTGTTGGTGCGCGCCTGCGCGCGCCATGGCATCCGGCGCGTGCTGCACATGTCGGCGCTGGGCGCGTCGCTCGACGGCCCGTCGATGTACCAACGCTCGAAAGCGGCCGGCGAGCAGGTGATGCTGCATGCCGAAGGCCTGCAACTGACCTCATTCCGTCCGTCAGTGGTGTTCGGCCCCGAAGACAATTTCCTCAACATGTTTGCGCGCATGCAGGCTCTGCTGCCCTTGATGGTGCTGGGCGGTGCGGATGCGCGCTTTCAGCCGGTCTGTGTCGGCGACGTGGCGCAGGCGTTCGTCGATGCGCTTGACGATCCCGCCACCTTTGGCCAGGTCTATGAACTGGTCGGCCCGCATGTCTACACGCTGCGTGAACTGGTGAAGCTGGCCGGCGTCTACAGCGGACATCGCCGTCCCGTCATCGGCCTGCCGGACGGCCTCGCAAGGCTGCAGGCCTTCATGCTCGAACATCTGCCGGGCGGCCCCCTGATGAGCCGCGATAACCTCGACTCGATGAAAGCCGATAACGTCGCCAGCGGCCAGTTTCCGTTGCCGCCGCACTGGAATCCGGCGCCGCTGGAAGCCGTGGCGCCCGACTATCTACATCGCTAGACCATGCCGCCACTGAAGACCTATGTGGTCGGCGGCGCCGTACGCGACGCACTGCTCGGCCTGCCAGTCAAAGATCGCGACCATGTGGTGGTGGGCGCCACGCCTGAGCAGATGCGGGCGCTGGGTTTTGTCGCCGTCGGCAAAGATTTTCCGGTGTTCCTCCACCCCGACACGCATGAGGAATACGCGCTTGCGCGCACCGAGCGCAAGACCGCGCCAGGCTACACCGGCTTTGCCTTTCATGCGGCGCCCGAGGTCACGCTGGAGCAGGACCTGCAGCGGCGCGACCTGACCATTAATGCCATCGCGCAGCATGACGACGGCACACTGATCGATCCGTATGGCGGCTGCGACGATATCGCGCGCCGCGTGTTTCGCCATGTGTCGTCGGCTTTTGCCGAAGATCCGGTGCGCATCCTGCGCATCGCCCGCTTCGCCGCGCGCTTTACTGATTTCACCGTCGCGCCGGAAACGCTGGCACTGATGCAGGCGATGGTGCAGTCCGGCGAGGTCGATGCGCTGGTACCTGAGCGCGTTTGGCAAGAGCTGGCGCGCGGGCTGATGGAGGCGCAGCCGTCGCGTATGTTCAGCGTGCTGCGAGACTGCGGTGCGCTCGCGCGCATCCTGCCCGAGATCGATGCGCTGGCAGGCGTGCCGCAGCCGGCCTTGCATCATCCCGAGATCGATACCTTCGTGCATGTCATGCTGGTCGTGGATACCGCTGCGCAGCGCGGACTGCCGCTGGCCACGCGCGTCGCTGCGCTGCTGCACGACCTGGGCAAGGGCACCACGGCGCCAGAGGCCTGGCCGCGCCATATTGCCCATGAGGCGCGCGGCGTGGCGCTGGTCGAGCAGGTGTGCCGTCGGCTGAAAGTACAAAATGATGTGCGCGAGCTGGCCATGCTGGCCGCGCGCGAGCACGGCAATGTGCACCGCGCGCAGGAGCTGCGTGCGGCCACCATCGTCAAGCTGCTCGAGCGCAGCGATGCGTTCAGGAAGCCAGATCGATTTGCCGCGTTGCTCGATGCCTGCGAGTGCGACGCCGTGGGCCGCGCAGGGTTCGAGAACCGCCCTTATCCACAAAAGCCGCTGCTGCTGCAGGCACTGGCCGCGGCGCGCTCGGTGAATGCCGGCGCGATTGCCGCGAGGGTCGTGGCCGATATGGCGGCCAGGGCGGTGAACAAGGGGGAAGCGAACCCGTCCGAGCGACAGGCCGACAAGATTGCCGAAGCGATCCATGCTGCGCGCGTTCAGGCGGTTGAGCACGGCACAAAAAAAACGGACCCGCTGCACTGACGGGTCCGCAACACGCCGGGGGCTGGCGTGAGTCCGGAGGAGATAAAGCCGGAGCTTTAAAACGGTTGCTAAATCATGTCGCTCATTTCGGCGGCGGTGCCGGCTGACGATGCTGCATCATGCTGTTGCGCAGTTCGTCGGTCGTCAGCTTGCCGTCCTTGTTCTTGTCGATTCGATCGAAATGACGCGACAGCATCGGCAGGTCGGCGCTGTCAGCCTCGGCGCGCGATATCGCGCCATCGCCATCCTTGTCGGCGGCTTTCCAGCGTTCCTGCATTTTTGCGCGCATCTTGTCGTGCATACGATGGTGATGCGCCTGCATTTCATCTTTCGTGATCACACCATCTTTGTTCGCGTCGGCATCGGCAAACATTTTGTCGACGCCCTTTTGCACTTCCTCTTTGCTGAGTTTGCCGTCCTTGTTCTCGTCCAGCATGCCGAACATCGGCATCATCGGCTCGCCTTTGCCATCGTGGCCGTGGTGCCGTTGATGCATACCGCCTTTTTGCATGGCAGACTCATGCGCGTCGTGGCCGTCATGGGGCGCTGCAGGCTGAGATTGGGCGAAGGCCGCGCCGCCAAACAGCATTCCGGAAACGACGAGCAGTGCACTGACGCCTTGTTTCATGCTGAGCATCCTCAATGGAAAAGTCGTGACAGGATTCATGGTGGCGCAACCGGGTGCCTTGACCGGCACGATTTACCGGCTGTTACAGATCGGCGCCGCCGTCAATAACCATACGCATGCAGCAGGAACTGCTGCAAAGCCTCCGCCGGAGCGCTCAACGCGCCGTCCGGATGCCAGATCGTGCCGACCTCCATGGGCGGTACCACATCGAGGATAGGCCGGGCCTCGATGCGCTTACCTTCCAGCGACCAGGGGCGGAACACCATGTCCGACAGTGCGGTGATGCCAAAGCCATGCGCGACCAGGCCGCGTACGGCCTCGATCGACATCGTCCTGAACACGATATTCGGTTTCATCCTGCGCGACTTCCAATACGCCAGCGTTGATTCCTCGGCTTCGTCGGCAGTCACCATGATGTAAGGATGCTGCGCGATGTCCTTGAGTGACGGCGAGGCCAGGCGCGCCAGCGGATGGCCCGGCGCGATCCATAATTGCCGCCGCGATCTCACCAGTACCGCGTGGCCGAAGCGATCGAGCCGGTCAATGTTGGACAGAATGGCGACACCCAGATCGACCTCGCGGTTCATCACCGCCGCCTCGACAGCGGCGCGGTCCATGTCGCGCAGGTCAATCTCCACATCCGGATAGGACGCCCGGAAGCGCGCCAGCAGGTCTGGCAGGAAATATCCGAGCACGGTATATGACGCTGCGATGCTCACCGTGCCGCCCAGTTTCGCGCTGCGAAAGCGCGGTTTGTGCGTTGCATCGCGTACCGAATCGAGAATATGGCAGGCGTGGTGGAAGAAATCCTGCCCGTCGGCCGTCAGCGATACACCCTGCGCGAGCCGGTCGAACAGGCGCACGCCCAGCTCCTTTTCCAGCGCCAGCACGGCATTCGTGATGGCCGACTGCGACACGCTCTCACTGGTGGCCGCCATCGAGAATTGTCCGTTGCGTGCGGCGGCAACGAAATAGCGCAATTGCCTCAAGGTGACGTTGTTGGCAGACATGACTAAGGCTCCCGGATCGCTGCGGCGCAGCACGTAGTGCGGAGAGGTCGTATCTGTTTTTCGGATACGAAGCTTCTTAATTTGTGATTTTACGATACCTATCAGGCTGCCTATACTTCGGCACACATATCGATAAAACGCAGGAGACCGTCATGAATGCCCCGCTTCCCCCGCAGCACGCATTGAACCCGGACGACATCACGCTCGACGACAAATACACCCTGGAAAAAGGGCGCGTGTTCATGACGGGCACGCAGGCGCTGATCCGCTTGCCGATGATGCAGCGGCAGCGCGACTTGAAGGCCGGCCTGAACACCGCCGGCTTTATCACCGGTTATCGCGGCTCGCCGCTGGGCAGCGTCGACCAGACCGCCGCCAAGGCCCGCAAGTATCTCGAGGCGCATCATGTGCGCTTCCATCCGGGCGTGAATGAAGACCTGGCAGCGACCAGCATCTGGGGCACTCAGCAGGTCAATCTGTTTCCGGGCGCGAAGTATGACGGTGTGTTCTCGATCTGGTACGGCAAAGGCCCGGGCGTGGATCGCAGCGGCGACGTCTTCAAGCATGCTAATGCCGCCGGCACCGCAAAGCATGGCGGCGTGCTGGTGCTGGCCGGCGACGACCATG
>JACCDU011192956.1_pt1 | contig 12031 bp, 19 predicted proteins | sample 7446081 | NCBI WGS metagenome assembly JACCDU01 (sample SAMN15323447, study PRJNA562643) | freshwater metagenome | isolation source: river surface water | place: USA:Blue River Watershed | collected 2017-08-17 | reverse complement strand
TCACTTGGTTTAATTACAGTAGAACAAGCCATGGAAATGGAAAACCTATCACCGAATGGAAATGAAAATGCACCTAACATTTACTAGCGATTTAGAATGCTCAATTAGTGAGCGCACCATCTCTGGCAAAATTGTGCCGTTTGATGGTGAGATTGGGCAGACATCTGCTGGCAAAGTTGTGTTTGAAAAAGGATCAATTGAGATTCCAGACAGCCCTAAGCCAAAGCTTTTGCTAGAGCATGATGCAAAGAAGCCAATTGGTCGCATGGTGTCTTACAGAGAAGATGAAGATGGCATGTATGCCACATTTAAGATTAGCAACACAACACGCGGAAACGATGCGTTAATTGAAGCATCTGAGCAACTACGCAGCGGCCTATCAGTTGGCGTTGAAGTTATTGATGGCAAGCGCGATGGTGGCGTTTATCGTGTGCTAAAAAGCAAAATGGAAGAAACAAGTCTTGTTCAAGCTGCTGCGTTTAAGAGCGCGGAAGTTTTGAGCGTTGCAGCATCTGAAGATGATGCTGCAAAAGAAATAACAACCCAAAACGAAAGCGAGGCCGTTGTGGAAGACACAACAAACGCCGTAGCCGTTGCGCCTGAGGTTGAAGCCCCTGCGGTGGAAGCTTCGCGCCCAACAGTTACAGCACCAATTTATGCCAAGCCACGTTTAGAGTTCACCAAGGCTAAATACCTTGAGAACACCCTACGTGCAAAGTTCCTTGGCGATGAAGATGCAGCGATGTATGTTCGCGCTGCCGATAACGAAACAACAACTGCACCTGGCATGGTTCCAACCCGTCAGCTAACAGAGATTATTAACCCATTATCAAATGCAGACCGCCCAATGATTGATTCAATTAGCCGTGGAACTCTGCCTGATGCTGGTCTTGTATTCCAGATTCCAAAAGTAACTGCTGTGCCAACAGTAGATCAGATTGATGAGAATCAAGCAATTGCTGATTCACAACTAACTGCATCCTTTATTAACGTTGATGTTAAGCCATTCAAAGGCCGCGCTATTACAACTGTTGAGCTAATTGATCGTTCAAGCCCAGCATTCTTTGATGAGCTTGTTCGCCAAATGGAGTTTGCATACGCAAAGGAAACTGATTACTACGTAACATCCGAAGTTGCAAACGATGGCGTTCTAAACGCAACTGCAACATCTGAGGACAAGACAGGTCTTTTGACTTACATCGCAAACGCAGCAGGCGCAATCTACAAGGGAACACTTGGCTTTGCTCGCAACATTGTGGTTTCACCAGAACAATGGGCAAAGATTATGTCCTATGAAGATGGTGGCAGACCAATTTACATTGCATCAAATCCACAGAACAATGGTGGCGTTCTTTCACCTGATTCTGTATCTGGAACTGTTGCAGGATTAACCTTGCGTGTCAACCGCCAAATCAGCGGAACTGGCGCAACAGGTTTAGGCGATTACTCAATGGTAGTTGTCAACCCAGATTCATATCAATGGTTTGAATCACCACGCTTCCAGCTTCGCACAAACGTAAACAGCGATGGCACAATTGACTTGCTGTATTACGGCTATGGCGCACTAGCAACCAAAGTTGGCGCTGGAGCAAACTGGTTCAACAAGTCCTGATCTAACTAATAGGTCGTAGAGTTACCCCGGCGCACAGCCCTTGCGCCGGGGCTAACATTAGAAAGGAAAGACAATGCCTGCAACATACGTAACTGAAGCTGAACTGCGTAGCGCACTTGGCATTGGTGCTTTATACAGCTCAGCAGTAGTGGAAGAATGCTGCCAAGCTGCTGAAAATATAGTCAAGGATAAACTGTGGTTTAACGACCAATCAGTTACTGCTTTAGAAGGATTTGGCACTTACGGCAAGATATTTCTTGCAAGCACAGCAGACCAATTCTATGTTGGTCAAGTTGTAACAGTAGAAAACGTGCGCCAGCATTTTAATGGCAATAGAACACTAACTGCTGTTAATGGACATTCACTAACTTTTGATTTAGGGCAACCTGTTACAGAGCCTTACCACCAAGTAGTTCCTTATGGTCGGGTTTACGCATCCACTAACATTGATTACGAAACGCTGCCTGAAGTTAACCTTGCATCACTTATGATTGCTATTGACATTTGGCAGGCTCGCCAAGCTTCTAATGCTGGCGGCATCTCACCAGATTTTCAACCTTCGCCGTATCGCATGGGCAATACCTTAATGGCACGTGTTCGCGGTTTACTTGCGGATCACTTAGCACCGGGCGGTCAAGTAGGATAATGTCAGCAATCTCTACCCTACGAGGAACAATCGCGGCTGCGCTAACTGATAATACGGCGTGGCAGGTGTTTTCCTTCCCACCTGCCACACCGCTTGCTAATAGCATTGTGGTGCAGCCTGGCGATCCATACATTGAGCCAAGTAATGACCATTACAAAGCAATCAAGCCTAAGGTCAATTTTAAGCTCATAGTGCTAACCCCTATGTTTGACAACCAAGGCAACCTAATTAACATTGAAGATTATTACCTAAATATAGTAAACAAGCTGGAAGCATCATCAATTGCATACTCAATTGGAACTTTCAGCGCCCCAGCGGTCTTAACCGGAACAGCAGGCGATTTGCTATCCGGTGAAGTATCAATCAGCGTTCTATCCGATTGGAGCTAAAACATGGCTGATGTAGACAAAGAACGCGAGGCTTTCCTTGCCAAAATTGGCCAGGTTGAGCTAAGCGAAAAAGCACCAAAACCAACAACTAAGAAAGACGAGGAATAAGCTAACATGGCTGTATTTTTAAACAATACTGTTGGTCTAAAGATTAACGCGATTGATCTTAGCGACCACGTAACTTCAGTAACTTTGAATCGTGCTGCTGATGAACTAGAAGTAACCGCCATGGGCGATTCTTCACACAAGTTTGTCAAGGGATTAGAATCAGCAACACTAACTGTATCTTTCCTAAACGACACAGCAACATCAAATGTATTGCAGACACTTAATGCCGCTTTTGGCACAACTGTGGCTGTAAAAATGGTGCAGGCTAAAGTGCCAGCAGTATCAGCAACCAACCCGTTGTATACATTTGATATTCTTGTCAACAACCTAACACCTATTAACGGCGCGGTTGGCGATATTGGAACACAGGACATTACCTTTACGATAAACTCTGCTGTTACAGTAGCCGACACCGGCACGTTCTAATTTAACAAAGGGGCAAATATGGCAAGTCTTAAAGTTGTAAGGGCAGATGGCACGGAGAGTATCCATGAGATAACACCTGCTGTTGAATATGCTTTTGAGCAATATGCTAAGAAAGGCTTTTACAAGGCTTTCAGAGAAGATCAAAAGCAAAGCGATATTTATTGGCTTGCTTGGGAGTGTCTGCGTAGAGCAGATGCGCCAGACGTATTTCCATTTGGGGATAAGTTTTTAGGAACTTTAAAGGCTGTTGAAGTTCTTGGTGATGATTCCCCAAATGGCTAACGCGTGATTCCTATACGTACAGAGTAGCCCAGCTAGCTGTACATACAGGGATTGCGCCTAGTGAGTTTATCAATATGGATAGCAGTATGTTAAGAGCTATACAAGAAGTGCTAAAGAAACAGGCGGAAGATAGGAATCATGCCAGTAGAGGTAGAAGGTCTAGAAGGGTTTAGAAAAGCCCTGAAAGAATTAGCACCTAATATAGCCAAGGAAATGAACAATCAGATTAAGGCTCAATTAAGCCCTATTGTTCAAGATGCTAGGGCTAAAGTGCCTGCGTTTGTTTTTGGCCCACCAAACAATTGGTCAAACAATCCAGGTAGCGGTTTTCCAGAATATAACCCATCGCTAATTAGAGCTGGCCTTGTTTATTCTATGGCTGGTCAAAAGAAAACCAAGGGTGGCTTCAAGTCTATGATTAGCCTTCTTAACAAAAACGCTGCTGGTGCAATCATTGAAACAGCAGGCAGAACTAATCCTTATGGCAGACCTACAAGCCACATGGTATCTATTGGTAGATATGGTCGCACTATGCGTGTCAAGACCACCAAAGATAGTCAGAGCAATAATCCAGATGCAGGTAACATGATGATTAACAGGCTGGATGCTCACGTTGGAGAATTGAAGAATTACAAAGCAAGCAACCCAAAAACCCGTGGTCGTTTACTTTATGCAGCTTATGCAGAAAACCAAGGCAAAGCGGTTGCCGCTATTATGAATGCAATTAACAAAGCAAGAGAAGATTTTAACAGACAATCTGTGCTTTATGATTACAAAAAGGTGGCTTAATGAGTACTAACATTGTTGTTCGCATTATTGGCGAACTTAAAGATGCTGGATTTATTAAAGCTGAGAAACGATCATCTGCCTTAGAAAAGAAGTTTGATAAATTAGGAAAGACGGCTAAGCGCACATTTTTGGCTATTGCTGGTATCGGTGCGCTGAAAAAATCAATCACCGCGTTTGCTGCTGAAGATAAAGCTGTTAGGCAGTTAACAGTATCCTTGAACAATTTAGGTTTAGCCTACAACGTTCCAGCCTTAGAAGCGTTTATCAAACAAACAGAATTAGCCACAGGTGTTTCTGGCGAACAATTACGCCCGGCCATACGTGATCTTGTAGCAACTACTTTAGATGCCGAGCAGGCAACGCAATTACTAAACACAGCACTTGATTTAGCAGCAGGCACAGGCGCAAGTTTAGATGCAACTGTCAACGCATTAACAAGAGCTTTCAACGGCAACTTTGCTTCACTAGGCAAAATCCAAACAAGATACACATCTGCTGAACTTGAAGCTATGGGATTTGCTGAAGCAATAGCAACCCTTAATGGTGAGTTCAAAGGCACATCTGCTGCTGCTGCCGATTCGTATCAAGGCAAAATAGACAGGTTAGGCACAGCCCTAGATGATGCCGCCAAGATTATTGGTGAAGATGTTTTACAGGCTTTAGAGAAGTTAGCAGATGGCGATTTTGATAAAGTGTTATCTGGTATTGCCAATGCTGCCAATTTCTTAGGATCAGCATTTAATTCATTAGCATTTAGTTTGGCTTATACCCGTGAGTTTTTAGGCACAGGATTTAGAATTGATGCTGGTGAACAGGCTAAATTAGATGCTATAAAGAATCAGTTTTTCCCAACACCTGGCTTTGGTGGAACTAGAACAAACCCTGCCTTGCTGCGTGATTATGCTAAACAATTAGAATTACAAAAGAAGATTGTTAAAGAGCGCGACAAAGCCGTTAAATTATCTGAGAAAGATAAAAAGAACCAGGCTGCACTTGCTAGAGCAAAGGCTGTATTTGACTTAGAGAAGATACAGATAGAGGCTGCATTACAGGGCAAGATTACTGAAGAAGAACGCACACGTTTGTTGCTTATGAAGGCTATCTTAGAAGAAGATGCTGATAAGGCAGAAAAACTATCTGCAAGGCTAGAAACGATACAAAAGCAAACTTTAGAACTGGCAGAATCTTTAACTACGCTTGAAGCAAACGATCCGTTTGCCAAGTGGGGCGATTACTTTGATGCCGCTAAAAAGAACATTAAAGATTTGTTTGACACATTAGCCAAGCAACAAATGGCTTTGAATGAATTGATGACAGGTATTGCAACTAGCAGGGCTACTGCTAATGCCAATGTGATTGCTGCCAAAACGGATAAAGCCACAGCATTTAAAGAAGCTGCTGAGGCTTCAGGCGTGTTTGCTGGATTGTCAAGCGCAGATGCAGCAGCAGCCGTAGTGGCAGCCGCCGAAGCCGTGGCAGCAGCGACAACCCCTGAAGAAAAGGCAGCAGCCCAAGAAGCGGTAGATGCCGCCAATGCTTATGTAGATGCTACAAGCCTACTCACAGAAAGCCTTGCAGCAGCAGATTTAGCAGCAGCATTGGCAAGCCTTGAATTAGCCAATGAGTATCTAAATCAATCCATTGAAGCTGCAACTAGCCAAGGCATAATTCCTGAAACAACCATCAACGTTACTGTTGAAGGCAACGTAACATCTGCTGAGGATTTGGCTGAAGTCATAACCGACATTCAGTACAATTATCAAAGAACAGGCAAAAACCTATTGTTAAGTAGTAGGGCGATTTAATGCCAGCACCTACGCTGCGTGTCTTTGTTGACTTTGATAGTGATACCGCTTTTGAAATTAACCCTTTAATTTTAGGTAGCGCAACTGAAGGCATATTAGGCACAAATACCCTTGGCTCAGGCACGTTGCCAATTGAGATTACAGACTTAGTCAGCCGAGTAAGCATTAGACGTGGGCGTAATCGCATCACATCACAGTTTGAAGCTGGCACAGCTAATGTAACTTTGTATGATCAGAATGGCGATTGGAATCCGACTAACCCTGCCAGTATTTATTATCCAAACCTTGTGCCGCTTAGGCAGATTATTATCTATGCTACTTATGCAACCAACAATTATTTCCTATTCTCAGGCTTTATTACTAACTATGACACAGGCTTTAGGCAAGGAAACGATGACCTAAGCACAGTAACCTTAAAGTGCGTAGATGGCTTTAAATTGCTTGCAGGCTCAGGCATTGACACAATTGCAGGATCAGGGGTTCAATTGTCAGGGGCTAGAGTAAATGCCATCCTAGATGAGATTGAATGGCCTATTAGCTTAAGAAACATAGATGCAGGGGATTCCACCCTACAAGCAGACCCAGGCACAGACAGGGATGCCCTTCAGGCGCTGTTTAACGTGGAACAGAGCGAGTTTGGCGGCATCTTCCTAGATGGTAATGGAAAAGTAAACTTTGTGGGCCGTAATGCCCTTATAGCCACGCCAGCGTTCCCGGTCTATGAGTTTAGCGACCAAGGCACAGACATCTCATACACCAATGCAGTAGTTGCCCTAGATGATACAAACCTGATAAATGACGTAACTATTACACGCCTTGGTGGCACAGCTCAGAATGCCTTTGACCAAGATTCCATTGATAAGTTCTTCCTTCATTCAGGCACACGCTCAGGCATATTGGTGCAGACCGATGCTGAAGCCTTAGATCAAGCTGAAGGCATCTTAGCCACACGCAAAGACCCTGAGATACGCATAGATAGCATTCAGCTTAATCTTTATGATGATGCTAACCCCAATAAGCCATTGGCAGGGGTAGACATAGAATTGCTTGATGGAGTAACAGTTACCAAGACCACCCCGGGCTCTACAAGCGTTGTTCAATCAAGCCTAGTAAATGCTATCCATCACGATATTACCAAGTCATCCTGGATGACTACCCTATACACAACCGAACCACTATTAGCAGGCTTTGTCCTAGATTCCGATGTATCGGGTATACTAGGTGAAGACGTGCTGAGCTACTAAGGAGAACAAATGGCAGGCGCAGGATATAAGCTCTTTAACACAGGCGATGTGTTAACGGCAGCTCAGGTTAATACCTATTTGAATGAGCAAACAGTTATGGTGTTTGCCAGCTCGGCTGCTCGCACTAGCGCATTAAGCGGAGTGTTGGCTGAAGGCATGATGTCTTATCTACAAGACACTAACGCGGTTGAAGTTTACAATGGATCAGCGTGGACAGCAGTTGGTGGCGGTGGATTAAGTAGCCCATTAACAACTAAAGGTGATGTTTGGGGTTATAGCACAACTAATGCGCGTATTCCAGTTGGATCAAATGGAACAGTTCTCACGGCAGATAGCGCCGAAACGCTAGGGGTTAAGTGGGCTGCACCTGCTGCTGGTGGCAAAGTGTTGCAGGTCGTTTCGGCAACTTATGCAACAGAAGCCAATAATAGCACTAGCACTTATGCCGATACAGGTTTAACCGCATCAATTACGCCAAGCGCAACGGCATCAAAAGTTCTAATTTTGGTTTCAAGTGGAAGCATTTATAGGTCAAACGCCAATGTTTTAAACCGAATGTCATATCGTCTTGTGCGCGGCGCTACTCAGATTTATGAAACTGAAGTTATTTATTCCCCAGGAGTAGAATTAAAATCAAGTCATTCTATTTCTTATGTTGATTCACCTAGCACAACTTCATCAACAACTTACAAAACACAATTTATGAATGTTGCAAATGCGGCTTCCGTTAGTGTACAAAATAATAGCACTACTGCAACCATTACACTTTTAGAGATTGGAGCGTAAAATGGCTAGTGGTGGACAAGTTCTAGAAATGTTATTGCCAAATGGTGGCTGGATTATTAACGGCGATGATTTTGATGGCATTACTTGGGTTGACGATAGACCGCGCTGTAGTAAAGCACAATTTGAAGCAGGCTTTGCTCAGTATGATGCTTGGAAGGCTGAGCAAGATGCAGCGAAAGCAGCCGAAAAGGCAGCCCTATTGGATCGCCTCGGCATTACCGAAGCCGAAGCTAAGCTCCTACTTTCCTAGCACAATCTATAAAGATAATGCCTAAACTGTGCAAAGCTGGTCAGCAATTACGCGAGCAGATAGATGATGCGTGGCCCGATAGAAATAGAGCTGCACCAGAGGGGTGGCTCGGTGATCAACGTCATGCAGCGCGTAAGTCCGATCACAATCCAACTGCTGAAGGCATTGTTCGTGCCATTGACATTAACGCTAATTTGCAATCCAACCCGGCAGAAGCATTTGATTTGGCGGATCAGCTACGGCTACTTGCCCGATCTGATAAGAGAATCAGCTACATTATCTTCAACAGCAAAATTGCCAGTTGGAAGAAAAACTATAAGTGGAGAAAATACACAGGCATAAATCCACATAAGACACACATTCATATTAGTTTTACTGCTAAGGGCGATACAGATGGCAGTATGTTCCAAATCCCTATATTGACAGGAGAGCCCTTAAATGGAGCAAGCAAAGGCAGTAGCAGCAAGTTGGGCAAGAAGCTTCTTAGCCGCCGGAATAGCAACTTATTTGGCAGTAGGTTGGGATGCACCTGCAATTGTAAATGCAGCGTTAGTGGCGAGCCTTCCAGTAATTCTTCGTTGGTTAAACCCTAACGATACGGCGTTTGGTCGGCGTTGAGCCCGGCTGAATGGGCAGGCTTTGTAGCTGCCATCCTTTCCTGCTGTGCGCTTATTGTCGGTGGGCTTAGATACATTATCCGACATGAAGTGCCATCAATACTTGAGGCATCAAATATCGTGTCGCGCATAGATAAACTTGAATCAATGGTTCTAGAATTGCTTACTCATGAGCGCAAGAAGAATCTCAAAAAGCGAACAAGCCGCTAAACGTAAGCGCAAAGAAGCGGCTGCGCGCAAGGCATCAACAGACATACTGCGACCCATTGATATTTGGGCTGCATCAATTGTTGAATGCTTTGAGGCATTAGTTCGCGCTGGATATGGTGAAGATAGGGCGCGCTGGTACATTGAAGAACAGTTGCGTTTACCCGATTGGGTAATACAGAATCCTAATCATTCTCCATATGAAGATGAAGATGAGGATGAAGATTAAGCGAATTGTAGTTATCTCTGATCTACAAGTTCCATTCCACGATAAGAAAGCTGTTAAAAATGTTGCCCAGTTCATCAGAAAGTACAAGCCTGATGACGTTCTATGTGTGGGCGATGAGATTGACTTCCAAACAATTAGCCGATGGTCAACCGGTAGGGATGAGTGGTCGGGAAGCATTGGTAGAGATCGTGATGAAACTGTGCGAGTTCTTGCCGAGCTCCAAGTTAGACATCTCAGCCGAAGCAATCACGGGGCAAGACTTTACAATTCACTAAGCAAGCGCTTGCCAGGCCTTATTGGTCTGCCTGAATTGACCATTGAGAAGTTCTTACACCTGGATGATTTAGGCATCACCTACCATAGCAAGCCATATCAGTTCCACGATGGCTGGGTAATGGTTCATGGCGATGAGCAGGCTATCAAGCCACAAGGGGGTTTAACAGCCCTAGAATCGGCTAAGAGGCATGGTTTGTCGGTGGTTTGTGGTCATACCCACAGACAGGGTATATCAAGCTTTACAACGGCATCTGGGGGCGTTTTAAGGGGTATCCTGACAGGCTTTGAGGTTGGGCATTTGATGGATGAGAGCCAAGCTTATTACACACGCGGAACATTTAACTGGCAAAAAGGTTTTGGAATCATTTACATAGACAGAAAGCGTGTGCAGCCAGTAGCCATACCGATAGAAAAGGATGGCAGCTTCCTGGTTGAAGGCAAGCGCTATGGTTGAGGACATCTTTCCAATCCATAGAACGATTGATGATCACATGGATAACTTTGATGGCGTGTCGCTGATTGACAAATAGCATATAGACCCTTCAAAATAGGATTTGAAATCCTATTTGAAAGGGGTTTAGGGCATGGCGATTAGATATGATCGTAAATCGGGTGCGTATACCGATGGCAAGCATTTTGTGCGAGCTTCATTTATACGCGATTACGCAAAGAAAAAACTAGGCATGAGCCAAGAACGCGGCAGAATCAGCCGTGAAGTTTTGGCTGCTTATTTTCTTGATGTGCATGGGGTGAGCGATGATGTTGAATGATATTCGTTTAATTGAGTTAGCACTCTATTGCTTTTTATTTGTATTAGGTGCATACACAATCGGTGTATTCATTAAGGAGAAGGGCTACAAGGAAGGCTGGGCAGATGGATACAGACGGGGCAAAGCAGTTGCGAGCGAAAGATATATTGACTAATGCTGCTGACACAATCATCAACCGAGGGGCAACGCATGGTCATTACGACCACACTATGCTACGAACGGCAAAGCTGTGGGAATCATACTTTGAAAGACCAATTGAACCGATGGACATTGCAATCTGTATGGCATTGGTCAAGCTCGCAAGAATTATGGAAACTAAATCAAATAACGATTCTTGGGTGGATGCCGTTGCCTACTTCGCAATTGCCGGAGAACTCGCGGTCAAGGATTGGAATGATCTTAATGCTTTCTAGATCACCTAAGGGAACTTGGTGTGATTACTGCAAAAACAGGCATGGAACTAATAGTTTGCTTGGACAAACGCAAGCGGTTTGGCAGATTACTAGCAAGCGATACGGCAAGTTAATTGTCAGGCATTACTGCCAATCTTGTGCTAATGAAGTTCAGGCATGGCCTGATGGCACAACTTGGACTTTGAAAGAACAAATTGACTATGCAAAAGGAGAAACCCTAGATGTTTAATTTAGATAACTATGAAGATGTAGATACGAGGATACACAAGTTCTATGAAACCTACCCAGACGGCGCAATACTTACAGAGCTCATCACAAACGAAGAAAAAGAAGGCATTGTTATATTTAAGGCAGTTGCTTATCGCACCCACATTGATACTGCTGCTTCCGCTATTGGTTATGCGCGCGGCGCTCGCAAGGATAGGGGTGTGGATCGCGATTTTTGGTTTGAGAATTGCGAAACTAGCGCAATTGGAAGATGCCTGGCTAATCTCGGACTTAGTGCTAAAGGAAAGCGAGCAAGCAGCCTTGAAATGGCTAAGGTTAATGAAGCTAAATCAGACACTCCAATACGTGTACGCACAGAAAGTCATAAAGAGTTTTTACAGGCAACAAATCCAACAGCAGAAATAGTGTGGGATACCACAATTGAGCCACCTGAGGATGTAGATCCTGCATTTGATAATGCGCTTGATCTTCTAAAAGAAAAAGTTGGGGCTCATCCGCTTCCCATGTGCAAGCATGGAGCACGTTTGTTAAAAGAAGGCACAGGTGCTAAGGGCGCATACAGAGGTTGGACTTGCAGCTTGCCAATGAAGCGTAAAGCTGAGCAATGTAAAGCAATTTGGATGATGCTAAGCAAGGATGGCACATGGTCATTTAGGCCAGAGGATGAAGAATTGATAGCGGGGTGATTAATGTGTTAGTAATGGATAAACTACTTGACGTGTGCGACAATTGCAACGAGCCAATAACGGCTGGGTCTACGAAACCTTGCAAATGCCACACATGCCAAGTTAGGACTAACTAAGTGAGTAATCAAAGTCGCAAGCACCGAGGCTATGCAACGCAGCGTATTGTAGCAGAATATCTGCAAGAGCAAGGCTGGAAGCATGCACTACCTGTTGGAGCTGGTAGAGATGGTTCAGACATAACCGGAATTGATGGCCTGGACATTGAAAT
>JACCDU011305785.1_pt1 | contig 12040 bp, 12 predicted proteins | sample 7446081 | NCBI WGS metagenome assembly JACCDU01 (sample SAMN15323447, study PRJNA562643) | freshwater metagenome | isolation source: river surface water | place: USA:Blue River Watershed | collected 2017-08-17 | reverse complement strand
GTACTACCAGTATTATTAAAAACAGCGGTTGATAATGAGCCAGCACTTGTTACTTTATCGTGATTGTGTCCACTAACGCTAACTTCAACTCCGTTTACTTTTAAACTATTACTAAAATTTCCACTAGCTGGAGTTATATTTGTTCCACTGACACTAGTAACACCCAGATTAATAACGGTGTTAGTATTGTTTTTAGTATAAAGTTTTCCATCAGCTATATTAATAGCTAATTCACCTTGGAATAAACCGCTAGCCGCAGGAGTAACACCAGATGTGCTACTCCTTTTATGTTGTATAGTATTAGGCATACTTATCCTTTATTAGAATGATCCACCATCAAGCGTACAATCAGCTATTGCCGCACAAACTGTTCCTGCTGTTAAATATGTTGCAGTAGTTACTGCGGTTACGTGACCCATACCGTCAAGTGTAAACGCAGCAATACCATTTCCACCCTGCGCTCCAGTTAAAGTAGAAGTATCTTCGTGAGTTATAGTTATACTGCCAGCACCATTTGTAATATCAATACCTGTGCCTTCTGTCAAGGTCGCTTTACTTAGTGTATTGCCAGTACTATTACCTATTAATAACTGACCATCTGTGAATGAAGTTTGATTAGTTCCTCCATTAGCAACAGGAAGAGTTCCACTAACGTGGGTTGTAAGACCAATTTTGCCCCAACTAGGAGCAGTGTTTACGCCGCCAGCTAACAGTGCATTTCCAGTTGCAACATCAGCTAATTTAGCTAATGAGCTAGTGGTATTCGCATATAATAGATCTCCTATAGCATATGAAGTTTGACCTGTGCCACCTTTATTGGCAGCGATAGTGCTTGCATTCCAAGTTCCAACTGTTACAGATCCGCCAGACAAAACTTGAAAATTGAGAGTATCTCCATCATCATAAATGTTAAATGCAGGGTCTGCTGTTACTTGGTATCCAGCATTTAGTACTCCAAAGGTATTAACAGTAGAACTTGAAAAAGTTTGCGAAACATCTAATCTAGCAATATTACTAGCTAAAAATCCACCATCTTTAATAATCTTACCAGTAGACCCATCAAACATTACAACATTTCCGCTAGTAGCACTAGTTGGACCAGTAACAAGAATACTAGAATCCACAATATTGGTTTGTAATATAGTCCAATTACTACCAACAGCAGCATGAGTTCCAGCAGAAGTAGAATCTGTATTACAAATTAAAGTGTCATTTACTTCTACTACTGGACCAGATGCTCCACCAATTTTGCCAGCAACGCTAACCTTATATGTCCATCCACGGTCAGCGGCTGGATAATTTGGATTAGTAGAACAATCGATAGCACCTTTGAATATCATTGCGTCATTTGTAGCAATACCAGAAACAATCATATTATCAACATATGTCTTAACAGCATCTGCTCTTGGTAAAGCTCCAGCACCACCAGTTAATGTTGTTTCAACGCTATATCCAATATTAAGAGCATCGCCGGTTGTACCATTCCATGTTGGTACAAATCCACCAGATGTTGATGCTAATTTTTTAATTTGTGCATCATTCGTTACATTACTTAATCCGATATCTGTCTTTAGTTCGCTTGGCGTTCTAGTGAAAATAGTTTGTGTTCCACCAGCTGGGCTAGTTATAAACACTGGAATATGTGTAGCGGTAGACGCAGTTGAAGCAGACTGTATCTGAGTTATACCATTCAAATAGCTAATTCCGGCAGAAACATTTATACCAGAAGAAAAATTAGCATAATCACTAAAAAAACTTTGACTACTAAAGGTTTTTGTTCCACCGATACTCTGATTTCCAGTTGTGCGAACTACTGTACTATCAACAGCTATACTATCAGCATTAACAGTTATACCGTCGCCCTGACCAATATCAAATGTTCTGCTTTGGGTAAGGTTTCCACCACCTACCAATCCGCTACCTGCGGTCATTGATATTCCGCTAGAGGCACCGCCGATGTCATCAAGAACATCGCTCTTACTGACTGACTTAAGAGTAGTTAAGGAACTTGCTGGATTGCTATCAAAAACCGCAAAGTATCCAACATTATTGGTACTAGTATTTGCCGCTTTAACTTCAAGAGCGGAATTTAATTGTATTTTTGATCCATGTGCAATCTCTAAGTTACCAGTACTAGATGATATATATGATGACTGTATAGCACCATCATAGTTTACTCCATCGAAAACAATATTGGCATAATTATTAGCATTGGCACTTTTAAAAATAAGATATTGACCAAGATTACCACTCAATTCTACTTGAGATGTGAATCTCTTTAATCCACCTATATTTTGATCACCAGTAGTATAAACACCATTTGTAACAGTTCCAGCATTGCCAGTAACACTAACTGGCCATAGACCGCTTGCATTTATGCCGCCACGATGAGCAAAATAGCCACTTCCACCAATCTGCTCTATGCTAGAAGCTGCGCCACCAACGCCGCTGCCATATCCATAGTATAGAATATTATCATTTTCATTAAATGCTAGTTCGCCGTTGAATAGTGAAGATGGTTTGCCAGCAGAACCGCTAGATGGTCTTCTCTTGATCTTGATTGTGTTAGCCATTTTGATCCCCTTGAGTGTTAGTGGTGTTCAGTTAATTATACACCTATATAGTGCCGCCATCTAATTCTGAAGAATTAGACCAATTTGATGTATCTGAGTTATATTTTACGATGTGATCATTTGACAAAAATTCAAAATGTACTTCATTGAGTTGACTAAATCTAGGACTAATAGAAGATCTAACAAGTATACATCCAGATGAATTTGCATGAATAATAATACCAACTAAAATAATATTTTTTTGTGGTTTTATCTTAGTTAGTTTACCATGTTCATGTGGGCTGACATATAGAATGTCTCCAGAGTTCCATGTTTCATTACCAGATGCAATATTAGAAGTAGCCCCTGTTGTATCTATAGAATTTATCATGCCAAAGCTTACTACGAATGCATAATCACCATCCGAAGTATAATCAGAAATTAAACCGGCAAATAATTTTTCAGAAATTGTATTGTCCGATATATACGGAGCTATGGTTGGAACATCGTCGTATGTATCATAGCCATTAAAATATACAGCTTGACTTTTTTGAATTGATGAGCCAGAAGAATTCTTTACACGCAATAGATCTTCTTTAGATCCAATATAATCTAATTCTGTCCAACTATCTGAGCCATTGCCAACCTTTAATCTGTAAGTATCAGATTCAAAACCAATTTCTCCGCTTGATAAAATGGGATCCGCTGAAGTCCATTCAGATTTAGAGCCTCGCCTTATCTGTATTAAATTACCTCTTGGCATTATGGAGATCCTCCATCTACTGCTATAGATGATTGCTGCGGAATAAATGATTGTATATACGTTGCTAAACCATCAACTCTCAAATATGACAAATCTCCGCTTGTGGCTTCTATTGGGTAACCACTAGGCATATCAAATGTAATAAATGTATTGGAACTAGATATTTCTACAGTATTATCATTTTCTTTAATTATTTCTAGATTGATAGGAGTTTGCAATTCGCTATTATCAACCTCAATATAATAAGGTTGATTTCCACTAATTTCTATGGTGTAATTACTCATTTAACACTCCATAGCGGTAGAATTATGACTATTTCTTTTGGTAATTGTGATAGTGCCATATAAAATTCTATCAGTATAATTTCCTCCACCAACATATAGTGGATCATCAGATTCTAATTCTAAATCATACTTAGCAGTTTTAAATGTAAAATTATTTGTAGAAGCGGCTGGTAACATCAACAATATATTTCCATTAGGACCATCGATACTCATCTTATATTCTGAATTAGTAGTTCCAGAAACATATGTTATAGTTTGATTGTCACTAGTAGTTAATATCATTCTGGCGCACCAATTAGATATATCAACAGCAGTCTTCGTGCTATCTTTATATGTAAAACCAATACTAAATGAAGAACCTTGTTCTATATTAAAATTATGTGATGCGGCACCCATGATTATTCCATTTCTTGTAATTGAGATTGAATATATAAGCTAATAACTCGCATCCTATATTTGTCTATGTTCATTGATTCTAGGTTAATATTCTCTTCCTCTAGAATACTAGCAAATGATTTTGGTGTTCGTTTATTTGCAGATAAAATATCTCTTATAGCAGTAGTATCTACTTCGGACATAATTTCTAAATTGGTTAATACATCTACTTTTAACTTTTCTAATTCTTTGACATCAGACTTTGTAAGTTGTCTTAAATTTTTCTTAGATTTAGAATTTAGATATGCATTAGTAAGAACATCTGAAATTTCTTTCCAGCTGTTTTCTGCCCAGTAAACAAATTCAGCAACGCCGGGTTTGCTCTTTGGATTTGCTATTCTTTGTTTTCTTGGGCCGGTATCTTGCTTAAATGGTGGTCGCCCATTTGGATTGCTTGGTTTAGGAGCATTTGGCAATCCAGTTCCAACTGGTGCTGGCTTGGGAATTAAAATATCCTTTGGAACGCTAGTCTTTAACCCAACATCTTGAGGAGTAACTTTTCCTCCCTGTAGTGCAATTTTTTCAAGATCCATTTTATGATTAGCGTTATGAAATGGGCCAGCTTTATCTGGAGTATCTTCGCCCTGCCTATCCTCAAATTCTCTTTGTAGTCTAATCTTTTCGATCTGAGGAATTTCCTTAAATCTTTCAAGAACAGTTTCTTGACTAATAATATCTCTATCAACGAGCTGTAATAATAAAGCCTTCTCTGCGGCTTCATCAGATAGAGTCATTTGATCAAACTGAATATAAGCTTTATATCTAAAACCCATGGCCTGTCTGACCATCTCAATTTCTTTTTCCCAAAATCTAGTTAGTTGATCTCTACCATATTGAAGTCTTTCTACTAGAGTTTTTAGTGAAATAAAATTATTAGTAAAACCACCGCCACCGCTAGCCATACCAGTTAATGTTGGGGGAACACCTAATCCAGCATATATACTGTTGAGTACTGAAGTATATTTTTCAGAACCAAGGAATTTGTATACTTCACTGCTAGATTCTTTAAAGGATAGTTCTGGCCCCCAAACTAGTTCCATCGTGCCACCACCAACATTACTGGCTAGGATATCTCGTAGTTTGTTAATAGCTGTTTTATTTGGTAAAATTTTATGATCAAGATTACCAAGGGTCCATAAACGAATATTAGAGATAGCACCATCCAGAGCGGACATATCTGCTAATCTCATTTTTTCTAACATAATAATATCATCTAAAATAGCATAGATCATGGGGTTTGCCCACATCTGCCAATCGTCTTTTTTATAGTGAAAAACGCAGAGTCTTTCTGAATCAAGTGGGATTCTTTTTTCTTTATTAAGCAATGCTTTCTTGATATCAGTTGGCAAACTGTCAAGAACATCATTAGGCAGTGAGCCTGACTGAAAGGTGTCTAAGAATGTTCCAGCATTGAGAGTGTAATTTGAAACACCCATGAATAACGCAAGCTTGCCGTCTTTTAGTTCTACAGTAAGTGGGCTAAAAAAATTATATCTCCAAGGAATCTGATTTTGTTTCATGCTTGGAGTTTCAACCTTTATATCCTTGGCTAGAGATTTCATATATTTCTCAAGCTCTGGAGTAATATTGGCATAACTGCGATACATAATGACATTGCCAGTTTTATAGAGATTATTTAAAAACCTTTCAGATCTTTCTTTTCCATTGACACTCTTAAACCACTGCTGATAAAATTTTTCGACAGTTTTATTTGGATGTACAATATTAATTCCTTGACTTCCAAAGTCTCCCATTAAATCAATAATATTTCTTATAATTCCAACTTTATCATAAGCGTCCATGCACATTTTGATGATACGTCGTTGCTGAGTGGGAACAGATTCGGTTTGTCTAAAAGCATAGTAGTCAAGCTTATTAAAACCGGGTCTTACTGACCTGTTTGGCTCAATGTCTATAAAAGTTCTGTAAGCATCGCTTCCAGAAGATTTATTTAAGCCAGAATAAGAGTTGATATTGTCGGACAATCTCTCCATAGCGTTAGACTTGCTAGAAAAATTGTCATCAGACCAAGTTATCATATCTTCTTCACTCATGGTTTTCCTCAATTGGAATGTAATTGGAATGCTACTTTTTAATACACATCTTTCATGTTATCAGAGAACCAGCTGGGGCCAATATATAGCTTCTCGTCTTCTTTTACTGGAACGTGACCGCCGGTTGCAAAACCGCCATAAAATTGATAGGTTTCTGGTGTTGGTGTTCTGTGTATTATTCTTCCAGCCATATTGGCCATCAAAAGCGCAGAATATCTATCTTTCCTCATCTTACTCTTTTTGCCTGTTCCTACTATAACTTCTGGGGTATCCCATCTGTCTCTACCATTAGATGTTTGAGTCATCTGGATCATAGACAATTCATCTTTTAATTCTTCTATATCCATAACGCATTCTTCTAAGGTATCAAACATTCTATTTTTTAATCCATCTTCAGAATTTGATAACCCAAGTGTTATAGAGTCAAAAAATGGGAATAACAAAACTTTATCCTCAAAATCTTTTCTCATTCCATGATTAGCTTCTGCAAGCCAATCATATCTGGCAAATTGACACATTTCTAATATGTGTAATCCTCTTTCTCCGTCTGTATCTTTTGGTTTATCATCATCAATAGTAGGCCAGATTGGCATCTCGCCCTCTTTGATCTTATCTTTGTCGTGTAACGACTCCATAACTGCAACACCGCCGCCCTGAGCATCCATAGCAATATGAATACATGGAAATAGTCTCATTAAATCTCTAATTTTTCTAGCACAGTATGCATAGAAATCTGACTCTTGAGCATATCCCTTCTTTACTTTTTCTTTATGTTCTTGCCTTGTAGTTGTCCAACAGTGTACTATTCTTCTGTGATCTCCATTGATTTCTAATACTACAATACTAAAATTGTCTACTTCAGAAGCTGGGTCAACACCAAATACATATTTTTTATTATTGTCACCAATAAGACATGCTTCAAACTTTATTATATCGCCCTTAGAGTCTAAAACTGGATTATCATTACTTCCAACGACACATGATTCTATTAAAGATCTCTTAAAAAATCCTTGACTGTCTCTAGTAAAACAAGCCCCGTATTCCATCTGATAAATACCAGCATGTACAGTGGCTTTTGATCGTGCTACTTGATCAGCATCCATAAACCCAACTGGTAAAAGTTCGTAAGGCATTCTTATTATAGAATATTGACGCCAATCAAAAGTATCTGGGGGTTTTTCTCCATTGAATACTTCAGTGAGTTTCGCCATATTTCCACGGCTTTTTATGATAGCTTTCCATTTCTTCCAATAGGTTGCAAAATGATTAAAATCATAATAAGCAGTACCAGATAGTATAATCTGATTATCTTTTATTTCTGGATTTTCTTCTTCTGTCTCTATTTCTATTCCAAGCTCTGCCGCTTTCTTTCTTGCAGATATCCTCTTAACATTTTGTACCGGATCAGCACTAACAGCAGCGAAGCCAGCAACTACATTTTCAAAAATATCTCTAGGAATAGAAGCAAATTCGTCGGCAATAATGTCATTAGCACGTTGACCTCTAATCTTTTGACCGTCACCAAGTGGTAAACATGTTATAACGCTTTCATTTATTCTCATGGTGCATCTATCAACATCTCTAGTTGGACCGCTATTACTATCACACATGTCTCTTAACATTGGAGCATTACGCCATATAGTTTCCATATATTCAAAAAGAACTTTTGACTGTCTAAATGCTGCACCGACAATAACAATTTTTCTTTTTGGCAATAACATGCCGCGTAGTATAGAGTAAAGAGCTAATTTAAATGACTTTCCAAGACCTCGACTACCAACAAGCATAGGAAACTTTCTGTTCCAAAGCTCATTAATTATAAGGGATTGAGATGGCAGTAATTGAATATTTAATATTTGGTGACACAAGAATGGTAGATACTCTGGCCTGCTCATAAGCCAAGATAATTTGAGATGAAAATCGTCTTCAGAAGGATTTAAGATAGACATTGGATTAAAAATGTCTGTATCTATGACATCTAATCCAAGCCAAGCCTCATCTATAATTTTTAACTTATCTTTTTTCATTCTGTGAAATGCCAGTTTCGTAATATAGAATCAGCAAAACCGTAATATACAGTTTCTTCCGCATTGAGATACCAATCTCCAGATTTCAGTTTTCTGATTAAATATTGGCGAACCTGTTTGACGCTTGGCTTCTTTCCAAATTTTTCATAGAAGAACTTGCCCTCTACACACCTTCCAGCATAGATATTAAACATAGTATCAGCTGTTTTTCTGTGATAATCAGATTCACTCAAAGCACTAAGATAGTCGGTATTAATATCAATAGATCCATAATGAGACATAAAATGGGAATTTGGAGTCATATAACGATAATCTGCCGCTTGCATAAAAATACTACTCATAGATTCAGCCTGACCATAGATGATAATTGTCACATATGATCTACACATCTGTATAGCATCATAAATAGCCATTCCGTCAGCCCATTCACCGCCAATACTGTGGCAATGAATAGTTATATTAGCATTGCTCCTCATATCTAATGCCCTCAAGTTCTTAATGAAGGTATTAGACATTCTGTATTCAACGCCGGGGTTTTGGTTATCTTCGGCGTGGTAATGATTGTGAAGAAATATTTCCCTAGTGGCAATATTAGCCCCGTAATCATGAAAATCTTTCAATAGTTCTGGTTCAGACATCATTTTTTCCTCCCTATTGTATACATTTCATTGACACGTTTTAGTATGCTACTAACAGCAATAAATGCATTAGTTTTATTTCCACAAAATAGTATTTGAACATTATTGTACAACTGAAATTCAAACAAACACTTAAGCATATATTTACCAGTTATCTTTAAGGAGCCTTTATTCTTAACTGGTATTCTTGTTTCATCTGGGAACTTTATTAGATCATCCAAAGAAAATTCTAAAACAATAAATTTATGAGGGAATGGCATCATTCTTTCTATTTCTGCTAAAAAAGCATGTTTCTTTTGACCAAGATTAACTGCCAATTCCTCAACACATCCTTTTCTTTCTATGCATATCTTATCTTCCATACCCTTTATGGAATAGTCTCCGGTGTCGAGTTTTTCTTCGACCATGCCAGCGCAAGTATTGAACTCACGAAAAAAATATCCATCTTGCTCTCTTGTGTCTTTGATCACAGTGAATTTAGGGGCTTCTTTATATTGCATTAATTATTTCCTTAAATAGAGCTTCATAATGGATTTCCTTGCCCTTTATAGAATCATGACATTGTTTACATAGTGTTATACCATTATCTGGATCATATCTCAGAGAAGAGGCAGAAGCCCATTTCTTAATATGATGAACATTTAAGCATGTTTTTCTACCACATCCCGGCATCATACACTTTCTCCTATCTCTTTTTAAGACGGATTTTCTAAAATCAGAGTATGCGGGATTATCGTAATTTCTTTTCATAATTGATATATTTTGTCTATTCTAGATTTTTTTCTAATTTCTATACAAACTATTCTCATTTCTATTGACGAATTTTGTTTCATAATAATCTTTATAAGATCATTCAGAACTGTAAAACATGCATCATCTGGATCATCTGCACTTAAAAATATAGTTGGAAATGGGCTATTATATGATTTAAGGAATAGGTGTTTTATTCTGCTAAACACATTTGATATGTCTATCATTATGCGATAACTTTTCATTTAATTTCTCTTCTATCATAAGTTTTACAAGACTATTAAAGTCATGTTTTGGAGTCCATCCCAACTTAACTCTTGCTTTTTCTGCTTTTCCTTTAAGGTAATTTACTTCGGCTGGCCTATAGTATCTTTCGTCCTGACCAACATATTTATTCCAATTTGTGATATTAAAATAACCAAAGCTGGCATCTAGTAGATCGCGTATTGAGTGGGTTTTTTCTGTGCATATCACATAATCGTCTGGATCGTCTTGCTGAAGCATTAGCCACATAGCCTCGACATAATCTCCAGCATAGCCCCAATCTCTATAAGAATCTAGATTGCCCAGCATTAATTTAGGAAATGTCACATCATTATACATAATGTAATTTTCGTCGGATTCTAAATACGATGTATTTGTTACATTATTATCACACATCCAGTGTACAAAATCGGCAAGCCAGTTGATGACTTTCTTGGTCACAAAGTTATCGCCACGCCTTGGGCCTTCGTGATTAAATAAAATACCACAACTTGCGTGTAAATCGTAGGCTTCACGATATAATCTAACAGAGTGATGAGCGGCACACTTAGCAATAGCGTATGGAGACTGTGGTAAAAATTTAGTATTTTCATCTTGGTATTTATTTCCTTCTCGGTCCCTATCATAACAAGCCCCAAACATTTCACTAGAAGAGGCTTGATAAAATCTTGTGGATGGCATATAATCCTTAATATGCTGTAAGATATTTAGGCAACCTTTTCCGGTAATATCCCAAGTTAGCAGCGGCTGAGAAAATGAGGTTCCTACATGAGATTGGGCAGCGAGGTTGTAGACTTCATCTACATGTTCGTAATTATTAAGGACATTAGCAACACTACCAGAATCTGTTATGTCTCCCTCGACTAACTGGAATCTAGAATGATTCAATATATGCTTTATTCTTTGTGTATTATCTACACTAGAGCGTCGAGCTACACCTATTACATCGTATCCCTTATTTAGAAGTAGATCCGCTAGGTGACTACCATCTTGTCCTGTTATTCCAAAAATAATTGATTTCATTTTCATATAATTTCACCTTTTGATTTTAATGCACAAGCTAAACAATAGTCTATAGAGTCATTAATATTTAAAGAATTTATTGATATATTATCATACTTTCCATTCATAAAAGCAAATTTACTGAACATTTTATCGGTATGCCAACAATGTATATGATAAGAGTCATTAATGCTCATTGAAACATCGCTGTGTTGATCTAACTTATTTGTAATAATTAAATTATGACTTTGCAAATGATTAATAGCCATTTCTGAAGCATATAATAATGATACTCCATATGTCCAGTTAGGCCAATTAAATATTCGATCTTTAAAATAAGTTTCTAATAAATATTTGTTTATACTGTATGTTAGCTTTCCAACTTCTAGTATGTTTTTTCCATTGCTATACCAAGTGCTGCCAACATTTACATGGCCATGATGATTTAATGATAATTCTTTACAAGCTTTGTCAATATTATTTTTTACATCACTATCGTTCCAATATGCACCTTTTCCACAATAGAATTTGTTTTGACTCCTAAAATCTTTAAAAGGTGGGGCAAGAAATACATCCAGATCGGTTCTAAGAACATCTTGATATTCAGATAAAAATTCAGCAGAAGGATCAGTAAAAATTTCAATAGATTTTAAAAATTCATATTTTAAATTATTACTACCATGTGGAATAAATGGTATAATTTTACAGTCTGAAGAAATTTTAGTGATTAATTCTGGTAAGCAAAATACTACAAAATCTGTATCATCAATAATTTCAGTATGTTTCCAACAATATTCTAAAGTTTTATATTGTTGATAAAAACCATCACCATGATCTAAGAAAACAACAATAGCTCTATTTTTCATATTATTCTATCACCGTATCTGGTGTTAAGAACGGCTGATCAATCTGCCCGTCTTCATATTGATGGAACTGGCTTAAACGCTCTTTCTCCTTAAGCATAGCTAGTCTCATCTTTTCCATTTCGATTCCGTATCGCTTTAGCGTTTCTGGGTCTTGCATAAGATGAGCAACCCACGAAGTAAAGCTCTGTTTACTATCCTCAAGTCTTTTGATTCTCTGTTCTCTAGTGCCTTTCATCTCTCGTAACATACTGGCTTTTTTGGTTTGCAGTTCGCGGTAGTCCCTATTGAGGGCTTCTTGCGAAGCCCGTAATGAAGCAAGCTGACGCTCTAGATTTAAAACGTAGTCGTGGTCACGTTGATCCTTATCGACGGCGCGTTCGTCTGCTAACATTTTTTCTAAAACGG
>JACCDU011272139.1_pt1 | contig 12048 bp, 16 predicted proteins | sample 7446081 | NCBI WGS metagenome assembly JACCDU01 (sample SAMN15323447, study PRJNA562643) | freshwater metagenome | isolation source: river surface water | place: USA:Blue River Watershed | collected 2017-08-17 | reverse complement strand
GTACACATTCAACCCCACCCCCCCCGTGGGGGTCCCCCCTCCCCCCGTGGTCTTTGACCGAGCTGGCCGGCTGGCCGATACCAGGGCGAGGCTCCCGGCTCCTCACCCCTACACGCCAACCCCTACAACTCTGCGGCCTTGTAGTCCGCTGTTTCCGCTAACCTGTTGGTATTGTAAGGCTTAGGGCTTTGGCAGTTTGTACTGGAACTGAATATAATCGTTATTGTTCAGGCCCTCTCGCCATGCTGTACGGCTGCAAGTACTTGATGGGCAATGGTCAACGCCTTTCCTCCGGGGCCGGAATGCTCCAATTGCTGCCGTGCAACGCATCCGTGCCGGCGTTCCAACGTCCATGCGCTACCCTGCCAGCCGTCGCCCCCCGAGAGAACCGTGTGCTGCATCGCGATTTCCCCGGCTACACGGGATTGATGCAACCCCTTGGCGAATTCGGGTTCCTGACGCAGCCAATTAGCCCAGCCGGTATCGTTTCCCCAGAACCCCAGCAGGATCGCGATCTTGTCCATCGGGATCCCAATGCGTGCGGCTTCGATTGCCTGTTTTTTAGCGTCTTCTGTAACGAGTTTTCGGCCCACTCTCCCCGTCTTCGCATCCCTCACCCTTGCCACTCCCTTGCTGTCTACCGTCTGGATCCCTTCCTCCTCCCCCGCCCCTTTCCCCCTCGTCAAATCCCCACAGTCAACTTCCCTAGTCAACTTTTTCTTCGTCCTCATGTACCACGCATACAAAGCCTTCCGAACCTAGACAACCCCATCACTGTTTTCTTTTGTTGCGAACTATCGCGGCGCGATGCATTGTCACGGCACGCAAAACGAAACGAACATGACACTAGAGCAAATCAAGAACGCGGTTCTGTCCGGCAACACTGTTCACTGGAAAACTGCGGCATACACGGTCATTCAGGACAGCATTGGGCAATGGCTGGTAGTGTGCCCATCTACGCGGGGATGCTGGGGGTTGACGTGGGCAAATGGCGTGACGTTGAACGGGGAGCCGGGAGAGTTTTTCGTGGCCCATGACGTTGAAGAGTGCGCCTAAACCCCCACCCCCACCCCTTACCCCCTAAAAACCATGGAATCTAAATACCGAGTAATCCGAGTTTCCCATAACGGATGGGATATTGAGGCCCTAGACGAAAACGGAGTATGGGTATTGTCGCATCCCGGCAGTCCCGCCTATCGCACGGAGGAGGAGGCTCAAGAGGCATGCGATGAGCTCATCGCATTTCGACGCGAATGCAGCGAGCGAGAATTCGTCGACGGCTTTGCTGACGGCGCGGATATCAGTGTGCGTGAGGCGCGTGAGGCGTGGGCCTCATTCTCCCGTCAAATGAGCGATTCGGCGCGTGAGGAAGAGGAGCAACAAGGCCGGGAGCGCGGAATTACGCTCGGGATGGAATACCGTTCGCTCTAACCCCGTCCCTGCCCCTTGCTTCGGCAGGAGGCAGTGGCGGTGCTAGAACGCACCCCTACAAACTATGCAACAAACCTACCACATCACCCTCAAATCCTCGAACGTCAAAACCGGCCCCATCCCGGTTTCAACGTCCCCAAACTCCACTTGTCCCCCCGCCTGTCCGTTTATGTCCAATGGTTGCTACGCTAAACAAGGCCCCCTTGCTTGGCATTGGCGCAAGGTATCCGAAGGCAAGCGCGGGGTTGCATGGTTGGATTTTCTGATTCTTATCGACAGCATCGCTCCCGGCAGTCTCTGGCGTTTCAACCAAGCGGGTGATTTGCCGGGTGAGGGCGACGATATCGATTCCCGCATGCTCGCCCAGCTGGTCGCGGCCAACATGGGCAAAAGAGGCTGGACTTACACCCATAAACCCGTCGTCGGAAACACCCCGCAAGCCGTAGGCAACGCGGCATCCGTCCGGTACGCAAACCGCAACGGGTTCCGCGTCAATCTCAGCGCCGACACATTGAGCGAGGCAGACGAACTGGCGGACGTAGACTGCGGCCCCGTCGTCGTGGTTCTCCCGTCGGATTCACCGCATACTGTCCACACCCCAGCCGGGCGCAAGGTGGTGGTCTGCCCTGCCCAAAGGGGGAACGTCACCTGCGCCGATTGCGGTCTCTGCGCGGCATCGCGCTCCGTTATCGTCGGATTCTTGGCGCATGGTAGGAGTTCGAAGAAGGTGGAGAGTGTTTGCCGGAATTGACACTTAACCCCCAAAACACCATGCAAGCCATAACAACCAAGTTTTACGGCCCCACGAATAGGTTGGGCGCGAGAGTAAAAGCCTCCTGCGAGCGTGGGAGCCTAACCGTTAGCTGGGATTACGCTCTAGGAATAGAAGCCAACCATCGCGCAGCGTGCGAAGCGTTGCTTGCCAGATTCGCGATGGAAGATCACGAACAACGTCCCGGCACGTGGCCAAGTGATCACCATTGGGGCGAATTTGTTACTGGGCAGACTCGTGATTCCATGGTGCATGTCCTGCTAGGCCGCCGTTGACCTCCCCCGCCTCGCCCTGGGGGTGACTCGGGGTGAGTAGGGGTAGGCCAATGAAGGCCGCGCCCGAACTATCGATAAACCATGGAAACACTGTACAAAGCGAGGGAAGCGTGCGTCACGGGGCGTGAGCTAATATCCCGCGAACAACTCCCCTACGGCAATCAATCCCGGTATCGCCTGACATTGAAAGAGGGTCTTGACGGTTCGGAATGTGCGAAACGTCTTAACCTGGCATCCCGGTATTCATTCCCCCGGTTTTACTGGGACGGGACCAACGTAATCGAACAGGATTATTACAGCATTGGAGACTGACACCATGAACACACACACCCCCGGTCCTTGGGTCGTACACTGCATGTCGGATGAGGCCCCGTTGAAAGTTCCAGAAGTGAACGGGCGTCCTGGATTTGAGTATCAGCATTTCTCCGTAGGCGATTGCAATGAAGGACGCCGCATCGCGAAAGTGGAATGGTACTCGTACTCCGGCGGGTTCGGCTCCCCTTCCCACGATGAATGCGTGGCGAACTTCCGCCTCATTCTCGCTGCGCCCGAGTTGCTCGATGCGTGCGTGGCCGCCCTGGAATTGCTCCGAGACCCGGACGCGGACGCAATCGCCGCCGCCAAGGTCGAAGCCATGCTGGATGGCGTAATCAGCAAATCGAAAGGCAACGCATGAAAGAGAAGGTCATTGAATTTTTGGGGTGGGTATTCATCGCGATTTGCACGGCATTCATCATGATTGGAATGTTGCTCCTGTAACCCCCCCAACTCCCCGCGCCCCATCCTGAAAAGGGTGGGGCTTTTTCGTGCCCGGATCGGTAGGCCACGCATCCCATCCAGCCCCCGCAGAATCCCCCTGGAATCGGGATCCGTTGCTCCCGGCCTGCCGGGATCCCAGCCTGTCCCGTTCGCATCCGTCCGCTCTGTCCGCTCCCCTGGGCCCCGCCCCGTGCCCCGTGCCCCGCTGGCCTGCGACCGGCACCCGACCCGGCACCCGCCGCATGGGGCCCACCCGTCCGCATCCGTCCGCCTGGGGCCCACCCGTCCGGGGCCCACCCGCCCCGCCCCACGCCCCCAAGATGGTGCGGTGCTGTTCTGTCCGCGAGTACTGGTTATTAGGAAAAATTCGGAATTGTTGGAATTGAAATGGGAAGGGGGAGTGGATTCGCACGCCGCATGCCGTCCTCGTTATGGTTGGGAGCCAATCCGGTGCCCGTATGCTAGGGCAGTGTTGTACACAATGGCTGGAGGATGGGGTTCTGCGTGCGAAAGAGTGGGTCATCGGAGCGTGTTGCCTATGGGCCAAAACCAAGGGAAAACGCCCTGTCGCGGGTTCTCTCCGCGCCCCATTCGCCCGATGACTTCAGCAGGATGGATGATGGTGCGGTTGGAAGCAATCCCCTGAACGGGGCATTTCCGGGTGTGCAGGCCACTCACCACAGGAGCCTCTCCCAACCCCCATCCGCTGTCATCATATCCCCCGCGCAACAAAACGCCTTGGCAGGCCCTTTCTGAGCGATTGCAAGGCATCCGCTACTGCGGGTCGCACTCCACGGTTTGGTGGTGGTGCGGTGTGGGGAGGGGGGGATCATCCCGAAATCTGTTTCGGGATCATGCCGGCCACACCTGCCAACCTTCCAACCCTTCCACACCGGCCATGCAGAGCGGGAGAGCGGGAGAGCGGGAGGGTTTGTGGGGGTTTATGCGACTTGCTGACGGGAGCAGGGGGCCGTCAGAGCCCCCCCTGCTGCTCCCGTCGAAGCAAGTCGAACTCCCCAAGAGGGGAGTGTCATGATCCCTCTTTAGGGGGATTAGCCTTCTTTGCATAGTAAAGTTCTGGAAGCTGTACCCGCTTGCTACATTTTATCAACGTAGATTTGACTACAGAGAAATTCTGGGGCATTGGATTGGCCTGCTATGTACTACGAAGTAAACGGAAAGGTCGTGACGCTGCGGGGGTTGTTCAGCTCCATGCCGCCCATGTCCCACCACCGCGAAGACTCCAAGAGCGAAGTCCTCAACCACATCGCTACCACACTCAAATGCAGCCCACAGAGCGCACGCCGGGCCTTTGACTCGATGCGCCAGCCGAAGACCGCCGTGCTGTTGTTCGATGGAAACAACGCTGCGTGGCACGGGTGCGATTGGGTGCCCGAGAACGAAACGGATTCCAACCGCATGATGTCCCGTCGCCTGACCAACAACTCCAAGAAGGTCGAGCAGTTCATCTCCGGGTATCGAAAGATGGAGTCCATGGTTCAGCGAGCCCTTGAGCGCATGGATGAGATCGAGCAGATGATGAATGCCCTGGGCGAAAGGATCGAACGCATCGAGCAAGCACTGGCCAACGGAGTCGAGCTTCAGGAGCAGCCCCAGGAAACGGAAACGGTGTCGCAGCCCAAAGGACCGGACACCGGGACTACCGGGGATCCCAACGATCCCTACGGATTCTTCGCTGCAATGCGCCAGCCGCTTACCGACGACGAGCAGGAGCCTTCTTGAGATCGGCGCCGGTCATCATGCCGGGGTTCCATTCGCTCCATACGATGGAACCGTTCTCGCCGTGAGACAGCGGGAGGACAGCCCGATCAAGGCGTCCTCCGCGCTTGCAGAAGTTCAGGCGGAACTTGCGTGGCTTCTGATGGCCTACTTCTTGGATGACGGCGATCTCGCGTGCCCAGTTGGTGAGTTCACTGCTACCGAAGCCAGAGTAGGCCAGCTCCATCATGGATGGCGGTTCACCGTCGCGGTCCTTGGCCGGTTTGGCGATGTGATGGATCCACATCCAGCAGACCTTGGTTTCCTTGAGGATGGGCTGGAGTTGATTCCGCAGGAACTTCGACACGGCTTCCTGGTTGGAGAGATCCCCACCGAAGTACGACAGCAACGGGTCGCACACGATGAGGTCGAGCTTCGACTTGGTGATGAATCGGCGGGCGTATTCTAGGAACGCTTGGCCGGTGCGGACGGTCTCGGTGCGGAAGGAGATGTTCTTGCGGATGGCTTGGGAGTCGGACCCGGAGAGTGAGAGTCCCTTGACCACACCTTGGAATGCTTCGGCGAGATCGCCCTTGTCGTTCTCGGCTTGGATGACACCGATGCGGAGTGGCTTGACCGGGGCGATGCCGAAGAACGGTTTGCCGGTGGCCCACAGCATGATGAGCTGCATGATGAGGGATGACTTGCCGATGCCGGAGCCGCCGGACAGGACGATGGAGGATCCCTTGGTGAGCCAGCGATTGCCCACGAGGTTATCGGGATCGTTGGATGGATCGAACCCGGAGAGGTCCTCGGTGGTGATGACGGTGGCATCGTCCTCGGCCTGCTCGATGCTGACGATCCAATCCTCCCATGTGGGTGAACCGATGCGTGTGGCAATCAGGCGTTGGCGATGGTCACCTCGTTGGGCCCCTGGCAGGCGGGAGTAGCGGGACGGATTCTTGTTCTTGGGATCGATGCCGGGGATGTGTGCGTAGATGACATCGCGTCGTTCCTCCCATTGGGCGCGATCAACGGCATCGACTCGGACCCATGCGTGGATGGACTTTCCACCGGAATCAATGAGTACGGAGATGGGCAGGCCGGACTGCTGGAGGATCTCGAGTTGCTGGGCTTTGGGCATCTCGTCCATCTCGACGAGGACGTGGCGCAGATTGGAGACGCTCTTGTCGGAACCGGAGAAGTCACCGGGAGCGAATGGATTGATGCGAACGAACGCACCGCTGGATCCGAGGGCTTCGAGTGGGCACTCGTGGCCGGCGAATCGTTCCATCCACTGTTCGCGGGTCATGAAGGAGCCCGAGGAGTTGGGTTTGCCCTCGGGTGTCAGGTCGTTGCAGATGCAGACGATCTCGCCTTCGCAGAACGCGGCTTGCAGGAATGCGTTGAACTCGTCGGCGATGGGCGCGAGTGGAGCGGGAGCTGCGGCCTGCTTCGTGAAGCGCACGGCGGACATGGGCGGTGGTGCGGTGCGTGGCCCACTGGCTTCCAGAAGGTGGCCGCGTGGGTTGGAGTGGGGCGTGTCGCGTGCGGACCTGATCTTGTGGACCAGTTCACGTTCCTTCCACGGGGGTTGGCAGGATCGGTTCCAGTCGGCGAGCAGATCGTAGGCATCGTTGTCATCGAGGCAGAAGCCGTGGATGAGCCCGGTGGCGGCGGTGAATGCCTGGGCGTGCCCATTCTGCCCGGAGATGGAGTGAGGAACGCGGGACAGCCATGCCCTGGCCCGCTCAATGGTGGTAGCCATGTGGGTGTGTTATTGGATCAGACCTGTTGCTTCGATGAACGTGGCTGCGACCTGGGGAACGATTGCATTGCCGTAACCGCGCAGTCGCACCACTCGGGCGGGTATCCCATGAGCCAGCGGGAATGTGCCGGGTTCAACCCTGCGCCAACCATCGGAGCATGGGACTTGTTGGAACCTGCTCCATAGGGATCCGAGTTCACCTCGATCCAGCTCTCTATCGGCGGACAATCGCAATCGTGTACGTGCTCCGCATGAATCGTGCAAATCCACTCGTCGCAACATGTGCAAGGCATCCATGCCGGTGGAGTCAAAACCAAGCGAGCCTGTCTCGGCAGTTGATCCACCCGGTTGCGCGTTGAACCGTCCGGGTTCTTTGCTGTTGTTGCCATGCCAGGAGAATCCTTCCAGTCCCGTGCTGCCGGCGTAAGCCACCCAATAAAGCCTCTGTCTTCGATGTGGTGATCCGACGCCAGCAGCGCACAGATTGGAGGCCCCGACAGCATAGGAACAAGCTTCCAGGTCAGATCGAACTCCTGACAGCCATTCAAGTCCATTCTTGCCCGCAACCTGTTCTCCAAAGACGACTGAAGGATTGAGCTTGGTGATGAGCCTGTAGAACTCAGGCCACAGGTGTCTTTCATCTGCGGATCCTTTCTGCTTTCCGATAAGGCTGAAAGGCTGGCACGGACAGGATCCGGTCCACACAGGACGGTCCTTTGGCCATCCGGCGAGTTGCAGTGCGAGGCTCCATCCACCGATGCCTGCGAAGAAGTGGCACTGGGTGAATCCTGTGAGTTCGCTGGGCACAACGTCCTCGATGGATCGTTCGTCCACAATTCCATCTGGGATGTGTCCGCGCTTGATGAGTTCTCGCAGCCAGGCTGCGGCTTTGGCATCGTGTTCATTGTAGTAGTTCACGGACTACGTCTTCCTCCCTTTGCGCTTGGATCGCTGGACGATGCTCTCGATGCGTTGGATTTCGTGGATCAATCCACGGCGGACGAGCCACTTGCGGTAGGCCACATCCCAGTCCTTGCAGTCGCCCCGGTCGCCGGCATCCGGAACGTCAATTTGTTGGAGTGGTTGTGGGCTTTTCATTGTGCTTGATCCATCCGCGTTTGATTGCCTTGGCCACGATGCTCTGGGCGTTGTCCTTCACGTCCTGCAAGTCCTGCTGGAGTTGGGCGGCGATGCTGTCCTCCAGTGGACCGAGCTTCCGGTTTTGCACGAGCCTGGCTTTGTACCAGGCGTTCTCACGTAGTGGTGTTCTCATTTTTTGATCATGCGTCCGATGATTTCACTGGCCTGCTTGAAAGAGATGGTTTCGGGCTTTGGCACTCCAAACCTGCGGAGAAACCGGACCTGCTTGGGTGTGGCGAGATTCAGCTTGGCGCGACTGTACACGGCGTCGAGCAGCGCGGATGCGTGACCCTTGTCGCGGATGGATTGTGCATCGAATCCCATCTGGATGAGCGATGCGATCTGGCGTTCGCTTGGAGGTTGGCGTTGCCATGCAAAGGTTGGTTCGTATTCCGCCACAACAGAGGAGTGGATGGATACGGCAAACTCGACGGGGTCGATGAACTTGCCGGCGTTCTTCTTCTTCTCGGCGAGGGATCGGAGCAGTGCCTTCTCTCGTTCGTGTGTGGCCTTTAGGACCTCGTCTTCCAGATCGAACTCACCCTGCTTGGCGGTTGCCTTGTCGGCCAGTTGCTCGACCTCGCCTTCGGAGATCAGGGAGGTGGGCCGGACAAGCCGATGCCTGCCGGTCATCCACAGGAAGTCGAGGATCGTGAGGTGCGTCTTGTCAGGATGCAGTCGGGTGCCGCGACCGATCATCTGCGTGTACAGTGCGCGGGATCGTGTGGGTCGCAGGACGACGATGGTGTCGATGGATGGTTCGTCGTAGCCCTCGGTCAGCAGCATGGCGTTGCAGATGATGCCGCGCTCTTTGGCTGCGAACCGTTGCAGGATCTCTTCGCGATCCGAGGAGTTCCCATCGACATGCTCGGCGTCGAGGCCGCGCTCAATGCACAGGTCGCGCATCAGCATCGAGGTCTTGATGAGCGGCAGGAAGATCATGGTCTTCTTGCCACCGAACTCTTTGACCTGGTCGGCGATGCGTCCGAGGTACGGCTCGATGGATTCACTGGCCTGCGTGGAATCGAAGTCGCCGGCTGAGAAGGATACCTTGGAGAGATCGATGGACACGTCGCATACGCGGGCGCGGATCGGTACGAGAAACTTGTCGTGGATCAGGTCGAGCAGTGTGACCTCGTAGGCCACGGCATCGAAGTGTTCGCCGAGGGCTTTGCGGTCGCTGCGATCCGGGGTTGCGGTGACACCGAGGACCTTGGCCTTGGAGAAGTGACCGAGGATCGACTGGTAGGTGTTGGCCGCGACGTGATGGGCCTCGTCGATGATGATGAAAGCGAAGTGATCTGCGGGGAACCGATCCAGCCGGCGGACGATGGTCTGGATGGAGGCGACTACCACTTTGGAGTCGGGGTTTGCCCGATCCTCTGCCCGCTCCAGTGAAGCGGAGATTCCGGTCGCCTTGCGGATCTTGTCGATGGCCTGCTGGAGGAGTTCTTCCCGATGTGCCAGGATGAGTACCCTGCCAGTGACCTGCGCTGCGATGTTCGCGAAGATGATTGTCTTGCCGCCACCCGTCGGGATGACGACCAGAAGCCGATTGAACTCATCCCATTTCTGGGTGACTTGACGGCAGCAAGTCTCTTGGTACGGTCGCAGTCGCATAGTGTTGTTGTGGGTCAGCCGGCAGAGGGTGTGGTAGCCCCTGCCGGCTTTTTCGTTTCGATCAGAACGCGTCTTCGATGACGGCGGGGGCCTTGGCCATGCCGCGCACGCGCATCGAGGTTCCTTCGGAGCCGTCCTTCTTGACGTAGGTCTCGGGCTCGATGGTGATGTTGATGCGTTGGCCAACGAACCGTTCAAGGAACTTGGTCAGTGCGCCGGCACGGGTGAAGTCGAACTCCTCGCCATCGGAGAGATCGACGGTGCAGATTGAGACCAGACGGTTGAGCCGCCAGAACTGGGTCTCCTTGGGTTGGAACCGATCCGAGATGATCTCACCCTGCTCACCGCGGAGTGTCATGATGGATACGGGATTCCCGTTGCGGTCGAGTGGTCCCTCTTTGACGGAGGCCACAGTGACGGTGTAGGTGCCGGGAGCGGTGAACGACTTGGTTTCACCTTCGCTGCGATTGACGACGAACTTCATGCTTCAATGGGTTTGACGAACTTTGGGAGTGAAAGGGTCACGACTTCAGAGCGATAGCCGGGCATGGACCCGTAAGTCCGGCAATCCCGATAGGTGTTGAGGAGAGTCTCGATGTCGTTGTTGGCGACCGCGAGTGCCTCGGCGTCGATCTCGTAGATGCCCACTGCATGGGGGGCGTCCTTCTCGACGGCGATGAAGATGAACGGCAGGTCGATGAACCTGCGATACCAAGCTGCCTGCCAGTGGTAGCGGAAGTTGGCAATGGACTTGGCGAACCCGGACGGCGATGCGTCCGAGGTGGTCTTGATATCCAGGATGTGCGTGTTGGTGACGCCATCCATGCGGGCCTTGATGTCAATCCCATCGGGAGTGCGGTCGATGCAGGAGACCTCCGCTTGGAGTGAGCGGGTGTTCTGCATCCACCACTGGTGGGACTGGACGGACTGGGCGATGCCTTGGATCTGATCCCAGGCGTCCGATGAGAGGGCGGTCTTGCCGCTGGCTTGGAACTCCTCGTAGGCAGCCTTGCCTTCCTTGGTACGGCGATCCCCGGTGAACTTGCCGTACTTGTTGCCGAACTCGATGGGCTCAAGGACAGCCATGTGGACGGCGGTCCCGATCTTCATCGCCTCGGTGGGTTCCTGCTTGTTGGTGAGCCAGTGCTGGTAGTGCATGGGCGACTTGGCCAGTTGATCCAGACCGCTCTTGGAGAGAGCGTGGATGGCGTGGTAGTCGTCGGCTGGCAAGTTGTGGATGATTCTCATTCTGTTACCTCCACTCCGCAGGGGAGCCAAGTTTTGCCGTTGTCGGTGGAATAGGTTCTCGCTTTTACCAAAGAATCGTAATTATACCAGCCGTCGTCGTCTGCAAGCCTGACTCCGGTCTCGTTTCGTCCGATGATCATCAGGATTTCATTCGGCATTGACCGAGTCAACGCCCCCACCGGAACCTCTTCAGGAGTCCACGGACGCCACTTCTTTGCGGGCGGTTCAGGGGCGAGGCGGAAGCTGTAATCGTTTAGGCAGCTAAACACCGTTGCGGGATATGCGTTGCGAATGCATTCTCCAACAGGATCAATAGGCAACCACTCATCGCCTCCGATTACAGCAGCCTCCACCCTCTTCCCCTGCGCCCACGCGAGGGCAGCCTCTTTCACAGTAAGCTCTTTCACGCCACCACCTCCACGTTGACCGGCTTGGGAATTTTCGAGAGCAGCAAGTCAGGCTTCTGCGACAGCTTCCGGATGCTGTCCTCTGGCAGATCTCGGAATGTCTGGCCTTCCTTGATACGACCGTCGGCCACCAAGACTGCGTTGATGTCTGCCTCCACCGGCTCGAAAGCCTTCTCCAGCTTCGCCAAGGCATCCCAATCGCGCACATTGGCGTTCTGCGGGGCTTTGGTCTCAGTGGTGAAGTCAGTGACCTCCTCGGGCGTGTAGACGCCCATAACGACTTCTGGAGCGAGCATCCGCACCGCCTTTGATATGCACCGTGCGCGCAGCATGGCGGCGGGATCCTTGGCCCACCCGGACCCGGCCTTGGCAGGCCACAGTCCAGCGACCTTGGCGTCCTCGAGGGAGAAGCTGATCTCGACCTCGTTGCCATCGTACTTCCAAACAGCCACGGCAGCCTTCGCATCGAACTGCTTCCAGACCACCTTGCCACCGCGCTGCCGGTATCCGGCAAGCATGGCATCGCTCCTCATGGAGATCTGCCCGTTGATGAGGTGGTAGGTGCGCTTGATGTCGAACGGAGACTTCCGCTCGGCCAAGCACTGCAAGGCCAGGATGTGTCCCTGCTCGATCTTGGTGCAGCCGAACATCCCGGAGGATGCAATCCACTCGCCCAGTTGGGCAGTGGCCGACACCGGATCAGCAATCCGGTCGTAGACGTTGACCGGGGGTTCCCCGGACGTAGTAGTGAGTGCTGTTGTCATCGCTGTATGCTTTTCAGAATGGTTTCCATGTCATCCGAGCGCACACGGAGCGTGCGCGAATTGACCCGGACAACGGGAACCCATCCTCTGCGGATCCATCGCAGAACCGTCTCGCGGTGTACCCCGAGCAGCTCTGCGACCTCCC
>JACCDU010000364.1_pt1 | contig 12053 bp, 10 predicted proteins | sample 7446081 | NCBI WGS metagenome assembly JACCDU01 (sample SAMN15323447, study PRJNA562643) | freshwater metagenome | isolation source: river surface water | place: USA:Blue River Watershed | collected 2017-08-17 | reverse complement strand
CATCAGCGCGCATGCGCGCTGATGCCGTAGGATTGAGTTGCGCTAGGCGTTCACGCATCTTGGGATCAAGGATAAAGGTCTGGGTGAGTTGCTTATAGACCCAGGGTTGTACTTGACCAGTAGTAGCTGACCAGCCCATGGTGTTGGTAATGTGTACCTCGATTTGTCGCACACCCTCGTAGCCGTGCTTAAGCATGCCCTCAAACCACTTGGGATTGAGCATGCGGGTTCTGGTCTCAAGCGAGACTTGCTCAGAGAGAGTTCTAACCACACCTTCACCCTGAGTTTGATCACCGATGTAAACCGGTATTTCTTGACCACCTTTGGCACGCTTCACCGCTTTGGTAATTCCGCCTAGGGTATCAAAGTAGTTATCAATGGTGGTGACTCCCAGTTCCATTGACTCCAGATTTTGATAACTCATGGTGACATCAGCCAGAACACTTTTGAGAAGAGCGTTATTGCAGACGGGCTTACCTGACTTGCCATAGGCAAAGCCCTTGCGCCGCATATAGGTCTCAGCAAGTTCATCCTCTTCATCCCAAACGCTGTGCTCAACCAAGTGATTGACGTTCGCCCCATAGGTACCATCGGCATTGCCATAGACTCGTAAGGATGCGGTCTCCAGATCACAGCCATGCTCTTGCATATAGGCCAGAGCGTGCTTACGAATAAAGTTTTGCTCGATGGGTTCATCAGCGGATGCCGCTAAGAATGCCGCTTCGGCGAGTAACTTAATTTGCAGGGGCATCAAATCACGAAAGATGCCCGAGAGGGTAATGACCACATCAATGCGCGGACGACCGAGTTCTTCTAAGGGGATTAAGGTGGCACCGGCCAGACGTCCGTAGCCATCAAAGCGCGGTAAGGCACCTAAGAGGGCTAAAGCTTGACCAATTTGTCCACCTTCCGATTTAAGGTTATCACTACCCCATAAAACGAGTGCAATCGATTCGGGAAGAGCGTGACCATCATCGAGGTGCTTTTGTAAGATCTTCTGTGCTTGCTTGGCGCCATCTTTCACAGCAAAGGCGCTGGGGATACGGAAGGGATCAAAGCCGTGAAGATTGCGACCCGATGGCAAGACCTCGGGATTGCGCATCACATCACCCCCTGGGGCGGGACGAATAAAGCGACCGTCCAATGCCTTTAATAGCGCAGGTATCTCGGTCTCTTGCTGAATTTGCTGATCCCAGTGTTGGAGTTTTTCAAGCGATTGCGTAATTTCTTCTTTGGGAAATGCTTTGAGGTCTGTGTTCTTACTCACAATCGTGGCAATCGATTTCCCCTGAACGAGTTGCGTAATGGCAGAGTTGGGCAGGGGTTTGCCAAAAGCGCCCTCTGACATGGCGCTTAGTAAATCAACGCGCTCACTCTCACTTGGTGTTGTGCCTACCACATGCATACCATGAGGGATGAGTGTGTATTCGAGCTCTAAGATGTCCTCATAGAGTTTGCTAATTTGTGTTTGTAAGAACTGATCGTCATCCAGATTCCACAGCGGCTCTGCTTTGCATAAATCCATTTGGGCCGCTTGCGCTTGAATGAGGGCTGCTAGATCATGATCCTCCTCGTCGCCACGTTGCTCAGGAGCAATGGCACGCCACCGCTCGATCGAGGTTTTCAGATCGACGAGTCCTGCATAAATCCCAGCTTGGGTCACCGGTGGGGTGAGATAGCTAATTAAAGTGGCGCCAGCACGACGCTTAGCAAGTGCACCCTCGGATGGATTATTGGAGGCATACAAATAAAAGTTCGGTAGATCGGCAATTAGACGATCAGGCCAGCAAGAGCCGCTCATACCCGCTTGCTTCCCAGGCATAAACTCGAGCGCTCCGTGGGTACCAAAGTGCAGAACTGCATTTGCTACAAAATCTTCACGGAGATAGCGGTAGAACGCAGAGAAGGCGTGCGTTGGGGCAAAGCCTTTTTCAAAGAGCAGGCGCATGGGGTCGCCCTCAAAACCAAAACCGGGCTGCACAGTTACTAAGACATTGCCATATTGCTTACCAAGAATGAAGATCCCTGTGCCATTACTCCATTGCTTACCAGGTGCTGGACCCCATTGGGCTTCAATGTCTTTTAAGTGGCGCTCGCGCTTGACATGATCGTCGGCAGAGATGATGGTGTGCACATTTGCTTCGGCTCCATACTGCTGGGAATTGCCTTCAATAATTTCTTGACGCAGGGCTTCGGCCGATTCTGGAACGGTTAAGGTGTAGCCATCGGCCTTGAGACCCAACATGGTTTTGTGAAGGGACTCAAAAACATTGAGATAGGCTGCAGTGCCGGTATGACCTGCGTTGGGTGGAAAATTAAAGATCACCAAGCCCACCTTACGGTTGGCTTTATTGGATTTGCGCAGATCAACGAGTTTGGCGGTGCGGGCGGCTAGCATGCCTGTGCGCTCTACACAGGTAAACATATCTTGTGGGTTGTGTTCTTCAGTGAACGTACACCGTTGATGACAGCCGGTGCAGGTTGTACCTGCTGCGCCAGGTCGTCCACCATAGACCATTGGTTGAGTAGCACCATCGAGCTCAGGAATTGCCACCATGATGGTGCTCTCCACTGGCATTAAACCGCGATCGGATCCACCCCACTGGGTCAGTGTCTGAAACTCCACCGGATGAGCAGCAATATAAGGGACATCGAGCTTAGCCAGCACTTCTTCAGCTGCTTTGGCATCGTTATATGCAGGGCCGCCCACTAAAGAGAAACCGGTAAGAGAAATTACTGCATCAACGGTAATCTGATTATTTTTAATGAAATACGTATCAATCGCAGGGCGCGAGTCTAAGCCAGCAGCAAAGGCCGGAACGACTTGCAGACCCTGTGCTTCCAAAGCGGCGATGACGGGATCGTAGTGACCGCTATTACCAGAGACTAAATAGGAGCGTAGCAAGAGTAAGCCCACTCGGCCACGACTCTTTGCATCAGGGATTACTTTGGGAAGATCAGAGAGTTTCTCGCTGAGGCGATTTTTCATGCGCGGGTGATACACGCCAAGGTCGGGATACTCCACCGGATCGGTGGGCTTTGCTAGGCCACGCAGTTGCTCGCGCGGACCAGCAGCATAGCGATTAATGAGGTAACTAAATAGGTTGAAGATATTTTCTTCTGAGCCACCCAACCAATATTGCAGGGTTAAAAAATACACCCGCACATCTTGCGCAGTTCCTGGTATCCAGCGCAAGATTTGCGGAATCAGGCGTAAGACCTTCATCTGTTTCGCGCCAGAACTCGTTTGCTTCTCACCGTCTGTCTTTGCTTTGGGTCTAAGCTTCTTGAGAATTGCCATCGGCCCACTGGCAGGCTTACTCATATCCAGTTTGCCAATCTTGGTGAGCTTGACTACATCACCCGCAGACATGGCGCAAACCATGGCGTCGCAATGATCACGCTTGGCTTTGAGAGCTTCAAAGACCGGTAGATAGTGGTCTTCCATAAAAAGCATGGTGGCGAGCACAATGTCGCCAGCGGCAATATCGTTCACTGCTTTTTGGGTCAGTTCTGGATTGCCAGTGAACTCACTGGCCGCATGAATTTGCAGCGATAGTCCTGGAATAGAGCGTTGCAGCTGAAACTGGGCGCGCCTTGCCGCACTATTTAAGTGGGTATCCATAGTGACCAATACCAAACGAATTGGAATCGGCGTTTGCTTGGACTTTGATTGAACCGCCATAGTGCTTTAAGCTCCAGATGGGATAGCTCTTTTTATATTGAAATCATCTCAATGTGTCAACTTTTATTGACACTTATTCCTGTAATCTATGAATAATCTAGGGTTTACCCTTAAAAGTAATCATTCATGGCGAAGGCGGCCGCATCGATCTATAAATAGAGGTGCAAAAGTGTTGGAAAAATAGGCCTGATTTTCAGTAGAGGTTTGGCTAGCCCCTAAGAAGTAATACCTAAAGAAAATCGGAGACGGAATGGTTCTTTGGCGATACGCCAGCCTCATCAAGGAAAAATTGTTTTCCAAGGATGAGCAGCAACAGAACATCAACCCAAGTCGGGCTGAATGGGATGAGTGTGTGCATGAATCAGCAAACGATCAGCACAGTGAGCGGATTGGCAAGTTATCCGCTGAACTAGGAAGCCGTCCTTTACGTTTGGATGCAAAACCTGAGGAACACTTAGATTGGCTCATGCAAACCATCGAGACCAATGTCATTCCTCGTTTGTTAATGGCTCACACTGTCTCGCACGAGCCAAATCGCAATCCGATCATGAATATACGGCTCGATGATCAAAGCCGAGTTGAGCAGTTAACCCATTTGGTATTGCAAGATGATGCTAGTCAGGCTGCTCTTTTTGTACAGAATTTATATGAGCAGGGCGTACCCTTAGATGAAATTTACCTACGCTTACTTGCTCCAGTGGCACGCCGTTTAGGAGAGATGTGGGTAGAAGATAGTGCAAGCTTTACGCAAGTGACCACTGGCATCTGGCGAATCAAGCAGCTGATTTATGACTTTAGCCCACTCTTTCAGGAATTTGCCCGTAACGATGAAGCTGCGCCACACGCGATGCTCGTACCATTACCTGGATCGCAACATACCTTGGGCCTCTTTATGGTTTCTGAGTTCTTCCGCCGCGGCGGTTGGAAAGTGTGGGGCGAGTTGGCTGCCACTGAAGCCGATATTGTCACGGCGATTAAGACCCAACATTTTGATTTGGTCGGCTTATCGGTTAGCACCGAAGATCAATTGCCCGCACTCACTCGATTTATTGCTTTACTCAAAGAAGAATCACTCAATCAAAAAATTGGTGTCATGGTGGGCGGCCCCATCTTTATTGCTAGGCCCGAACTGTGTAAAGAGGTAAGCGCCGATATCGTTGGCCTCGATGCCGAAGAATCATTGGCGCAGGCCGAATACTTTTTAGAAAAATCCTAGACATACGCGAATGCGTGTGCTGTCTAAATAACTATTCTAAAAAAATCAGAAGTGCGATAAATAATCCTTGTTGCCGAGCAAGGAATTAGCTAACTGTAATCTATCGATTACAATTGCTATATTAAAATTCACTGATGGTTACAGTGCTTGAAACAAAACGATTTCGTAATTGGTTAAATAGCATTCGAGATCTGACTACCCGCATACGTCTAGCGAGACGTCTTGAGAAAGTGCAGCGAGGACAGTTTGGAGATATCAAGCGCTTGAGTGAATTTCTTTATGAAATGAGAGAATTTTTTGGTGTTGGCTGGAGAATGTATTACTTTCAGCAGGAGTCGGTGACGATTGTGATGCTTAATGGTGGATGTAAAAAAACACAAACGACTGATATCCAATTAGCAAAGTTGATGGTTAAGGAATTGAGGGAGTAAATGAAAATACTAAAAAAGGGTAAAAATCTAAAACATCCTGAATTTGATATAGCTCGTTTGCTAAAGAGCAAAAAGGCTACAACAGAATATTTAAATCAGGTTATTGCGGATGGTGATGATGCCGAGCTAGCTGCTGCTTTGGGCCATATCGCTAGAGCCAGGGGGATGGCTCAGATTGCACAATCGAGTGGATTGACCCGTGAGGCTTTGTATAAGGCCCTAAAACCCAATACGAAGCCACGCTTTGATACGGTCTCACGCGTTGTTCAGGCTTTAGGGATGAGAATCACCGTCCACGCTTAAGTATCTGCATCACACCATAACTTACCGCCTGTAGCCCAATCCTCTTTTTTGACATCGGTGATGATGATGTCAACAGAGCCCGCTGAGCAGCCTAGTGTCTCGCAGGTAACGCGGGTGACCTCAGCAACAAAGCGACGTTTTTGCTCAACAGTCCGGCCTTCAAATAATTGCACATTCAAGGTTGGCATGAATACTCCTTTCGTAGATAAATCATCATTACCCTTTATAGCTTTCATCAAAGCGATCCAGCATACGTAATAGGGCGGGCCATTCTAAGATTCCTTCTTCCGCACCATTGTCATGGAGCTCATCGGCTGCTTTCTGAATCACACTCTGCTTTGGTGTATGCAATTCTGTGGCGCTTAGTGCCGCAATCTGAATCTCGCAGGCTTTAATCAGGGTTGCCATCACAACGTATGCCTCACCGATTGTTCTGCCAACGGTGAGAGTGCCATGATTGCGCAAGAGCATCGCAGGGTGCTGACCCAATGACTCGGTTAGACGCTGTCCTTCTGAAGCGGATAAGGCAACACCCTCATAGTCGTGATAGGCGATATGCCCAATAAAACGCATCGCGTGTTGTGAGAGGGGCAGTAAGCCTTTGCTTTGAGCTGATACAGCAATACCTGCCGTATTGTGTAAGTGCATGACGCAATTGGCATCGGGTCTAGCGCGATGCACGGCTCCATGAATCGCAAAGCCGGTTGGGTTGACTCGATATGGAGAGCTGGCATCCACAATTTTTCCCTCGGTATCGACCTTGACTAAGTTCGATGCGGTAATTTCATCAAACTGATAGCCAAAGGGATTAATGAGATAGTGATTGGGCTCACCCGGAACGCTTGCCGAGATATGCGTATAAATCAGATCATCCCAGCCCTCAAACGCACAGAGCCGATAACACGCGGCTAGATCAATTCGGGTTTGCTGCTCTTCTGGACTCATGCACTACTCACCGGGCGTATCGGATTTACTCGGAAACCTATTAGAGGCATAGCGGATTAAAGCATTGGCGAGAGCCAAAACAAAAATGGTAATTCCCATGAGTAGGATACCCATATCAGCCTCGTGCTTGGTGCCGACTAAATCAATAATTAAACGAGTCACCGCGGTGATGGCGATATAGATCAGAAAACGCACGGGCATATGGTTGGTCTTGAAATAAATACCCACCATGGCGCCGATCTCTAAGTAAATAAATAAGAGGAGTAGGTCTTGCACCGAGGCATAGGGCTTATGCATCATTTCAGCGAAACTCATACCGGCGGCCCAAACGGTGGCAGCGCCGATACCAAATAGGGCGATGCGATGAAATAAAGAGACAAAGAGATTACCAGTGGGAATGAGCCAAGACTCAATGCGGTGCTCGATGTTTTTAATGTCTTTGGGGCTGTTTTCACTCATGATTTTCCCTTTGTTGGGCTAATTTGGGGTTTATATGCCTTATATTTAACCTTAAATTAGAGATGCATCAATGAATTGTCACTATTAGGAGCAAAGCATGGCCCGTAATTACCCCTTTTCAGCCATTGTTGGTCAAGAGGATATGAAGTTAGCCATCTTAGTAGCTGCCCTAGATCCCAGCGTCGGCGGCGTATTGGTCATGGGTGATCGTGGCACGGGTAAATCAACCGCAGTTCGGGGACTTGCGGCTTTATTACCCAGTATGACCGTTGTCAAAGAGTGCCCCTATGGTTGCGATCCAAAAGCACTGGCTGGTAACTGTGCAATTTGCGACGCACTCTCGAAGGCCACCACCAAGCTCAAAACAGAAGTACGTCCAGTTCCGGTAGTAGACCTACCCTTGGGTGCTACAGAAGATCGCGTGCTTGGAGCGCTTGATATTGAGAAGGCCCTTACTCTAGGGGAGAAAGCCTTTGAGCCAGGATTATTGGCAAGAGCGCATCGCGGTTTTCTGTACATTGATGAAGTAAATCTCTTGGATGATCATTTGGTTGATCTCTTAATTGATGTGGCGGCTTCAGGCACAAACGTGGTCGAGCGTGAGGGTTTGAGTGTCCGCCATCCGGCTCGCTTTGTGCTCGTTGGCAGCGGTAATCCAGAAGAGGGTGAGCTGCGCCCACAGTTACTCGACCGCTTTGGTTTGGCCGTTGAAGTGAAGACCCCAGACGATATGGCAGGGCGCGTGGAGATCATTAAGCGTCGCGATCAGTTTGAGCGCAATCCCGAGGCTTTCTTAAAGCTGTGGGAAGGCGAGGAAGAGGCGATCCGAACACAGATGACGACAGCGCGTAAGAAATTGGCAAGTGTCAAAGCCGATGACAAGCTCTTAGAAGATGCTACACGCTTATGCGCTCACCTTGGCACCGATGGTTTGCGCGGTGAGCTCACCTTACTGCGTGCCTCGCGCGCGGTTGCTGCACTCGAAGGTAAAAATAAGGTAAGCCGCGAACACCTCAAGCGTATTGCCGTGCCAGCCTTACAACATCGCTTACGCCGCAATCCACTCGATGAGTCTAGTTCTGCTACTCGAGTGCAGCGTGCACTGGACGAACTCTTTCGTTAATTGATGAGCGAACATTGGTTGGCCTGTCTGCAGGTCGCACAACTGCTCGTATTAGCACCGCATCATTTTGGGGGTGTGCTGGTACGCGCTCGTTTGGGCCCTGTACGTGATCGCTGGCTCACCACTCTTGAGCAAATCGCTCGGCAGCAAGGATTATCAGTTCCCTTGCGCAAGATACCATCCACGATTACCGACGAAAATTTACTTGGTGGACTCGATATTGAATCCACCCTCAAGCAAGGTAAACCGGTCTTACGCGAAGGTCTGCTCGCCAAATGTGATCAGAGTATTGTGATCTTGCCCATGGCTGAGCGTCTCGACATGGGCGTGGCCGCTCGCCTCTCTAGCGCCTTAGATCATGGCACCATTCGCTTAGAACGCGATGGCCAAAGTAAAACCATGAGCTGTCGTATTGGTATCGTTGCTCTCGATGAAAGTATTGAGGATGACGAGCATGTGAATCCAAAGTTAATCGAACGCTGTGCCTTTCATATTGATCTGGATAGCATCGCATGGCACGCATTACCCGAAGAGTCGATGGATGCAATCTGGAGTGAGTTTGATCGGCAGGAGTTTGATGCACGCCTATCAGCTATTGCGCTCAATGATGAGCAGCTTAATGCCTTAGTCGGTGTCGCCCTGCAGTTAGGTATCCCTTCATTACGAGCTGTGCAATTTACTGTACGCACAGCACGCTATCTGGCGGCACTCGATCCTCTGTGGGAAAACACCGTACCGAGCAAAGAGCATCTTGAGCGGGCCGTGAGTTTGGTCTTGATCCCACGCGCCACCCAAATGCCCGATCAATCGGATGAAGAGCAGATGCAGGATGAGACTCCACCGCCGCAATCCGATGATTTGGAATCAGAAGAGCCCAAGAACTCACAAACCCCCGATGATGAAGTGTTGGAAGATCAAATTCTGGAGGCTGCCCGGGCAAGTGTTCCTGCTGATCTCTTGGCTCGCTTGGCGCAAATTGCAATGGCTAGACAAAAAAATACTGCTGCCGGTAAGGCGGGTGCAAGTCAACTGAGTGCGAAGCGTGGCCGGCCGATGGGATCGATGTCTGGATCACCGCGCGCAGGACAAACTTTAAGCTTGATTGATACTTTGCGTGCCGCAGTGCCATGGCAAGCGATGCGGCGACGTGAGCTGCGTAATCCAGAGAGACCGAGTCAGACCTGCGTGATTATTCAGAAAGATGATTTCCGGGTGAAGCGCTATCGTGAACACACGCAAACCTTAACGACTTTTGTGGTGGATGCATCGGGCTCGGCAGCGATGAACCGTTTGGCTGAAGCTAAGGGTGCTGTTGAGCTTCTTCTAGCAGAGTGTTATGTACGCCGTGATCAAGTTGCTCTGATTGCCTTTCGGGGGAGCGAAGCCGAGTTGTTATTGAGTCCCACCCGCTCCTTGGTGAGAGCGAAGCGATCCTTAGCGGCGTTACCTGGCGGCGGAGGTACGCCCTTAGCACGCGCCATTGATACTGCGTATCAGCTAGCCAAAGGATCTCTTAAAAAAGGCATGACCCCTACCTTGGTGTTCTTAACCGATGGGCGAGCCAATATTGCCCGCGATGGCACGGCGGGTCGCGCGCAAGCCCAAATCGATGCTGAGCAATCGGCGCGCATGGCGGCGCAAGTTAAGGTGCGCAGTTTGTGGATCGATACATCACCGCAAGCGCGAGAAGAGGGACGGCAAATTGCTAATCTAATCGGCTCGTATTATTTGCCTCTACCGCATGCAGGCGCTCAAGAACTCTCTCAAGCGGTGATTCAGGTATTGCATCAATAGCAATTACTTTTTTAGAGTGCGCAGTTCGCTCAAGATCAAATCAGCACTCCGCGCAGTTTCAACTTCGTGCATGATGTGTCCGCCTTGCCAATGAATGATGGTTGAGTTAGCAAAATACTGGCGAATAATTTTCTGCAAGCCTAATTCAGGGACCCATTGATCACTCTCACCAATGACCCAAATTAATTTACTGGGTAAGTTAGAACTTGCACTGAGTACCTGATTGATATTGGCTGAGGCCATGAAGTTCATCGCACCGCGTACATGTTCTGGAGAGGTAAATAAACGGCGGTAGTAATTGCGATTCGTTTCGGGTAAGTTGGTGTTGGTGGAGTCCAGCAAGCGATCGGTCATGCCACTCATGGGCGCAATTTTGGCCAGAATGGATGCCAAGGTTGCTGATTTCGTAACTGGACCTAACATCGGACCAAAAAATTGGGTGTAACTGGGTGGTGGTGGGATGAGTGAAGGATTAAAGCCAATAATGATTTGCGGTTTTACCTTCGCTTGGACGGCAAAGGCGAGAGCCAGTGGTGCACCCGCAGAATGACCAACCACCATTGTGGGCCAGGGCAGTTTGAGCTCGCCAATCAACGCAATCAAATTACTCGCGATCTCTTCGAGCTTTAGGCTTTCCACAGAAGCACCCTGGGTAAAGGCATGACCGGGTAAATCGACATTCAAAATTTGCGCTTCTTGATTGAGAAGAGGGGTCAGTTCCGCCCACGAGTGGGTTGACGACCCAGTCCCATGCAATAACAAAATGAGCGGGCCTTTTCCAGAGATTTGCACATGCCAGGTCAGCCCAGCTACCTGCACGGAGCGGCTGATCTGACGGTTTGGCCAGTCATAGGGAACACGATTGATAGAGTTCATTAAGGGTTTTCCCTAGTATCTGTTGATTGACCCTGCTTCATTAGCTGTCTATATTCATAATCATAATAAGTGTAAAAAAATATTTACACTTTTTTAGGGCTGTACCCATCATCAACCAAACCAGAAAGCAAGCCATGAGTTCAAAAAGTGCTCCCACTCAAGAGATGCTCAAGCGGATTGAAAAAGGTCTGCATCACGCTCTGGCTATTGCTGAGTCTAAGACAGCTCCGCAAAATTTACAAAAGGCCTTGCATCACTCTATTTTTCCAGGTGGCGCACGCATACGCCCACAATTATGTTTAGCAGTAGCCAGTGCATGCGGTGATGATGACCCCGCACTCTCAACTGCAGCCGCCAGTGCAATTGAACTCTTGCATTGCGCCTCACTCGTGCATGATGACTTACCTTGTTTTGATAATGCCCTGGTGCGCCGTGGTCAACCATCTGTACATGCGGCATTCGGAGAACGGATTGCCGTGTTAGCTGGCGATGCGCTCATCGTCTTAGCCTTTCAGTATGTTGCGAGTTGCAGTATGCGTTCACCATTACGACTGGCCCCTGTGCTGCGCACGATTGCCGCATCGGTTGGTGCGCCTCATGGAATTGTGGCGGGACAGGCATGGGAGTGTGAGGCGAAAGTAAAACTCCAGCAATATCAAAAAGAGAAAACAGGATCATTGTTTGAAGCTGCTACTGCAGCTGGAGCACAAGCTGCTGGCGCAGATGCGGATACATGGAAACCATTGGGTGAGTGGTTGGGTGAAGCGTATCAAGTGGCGGACGATATCCGGGACGTCTTGGCTGATCAGGCCACGATGGGCAAACCACAAGGACAAGACATTGCTCACGATCGTCCCAGTTCTGCACGGGATCTCGGTTTGGTGGGCGCGGTGCAACACTTTGATGAGTTGGTGTTTAAGGCGATTAATTCAATTCCAAGTTGCAAGGGTGAGAAGATGTTGCGTGCTTTAGTAGCCAAAGAAGCAGAGCGCTTAATTCCAGAAGCTTGGTTCGTAAACACCAATCGACCACTGCATCACCATGCCACAGTTTGAGCGTGTGTCTCAAGAGACAGATTTATCGAATCGTTCCTTAAGTGAAGCCTTCGCTGATTGGCGAAATTCAGTAATTGCATCATCGCGCTTTCAGCGCTGGGCAGCTCGCTTTCCACTCACGCGGTGGATTGTTCGTAAACAAGCCGCCTCACTATTTGATGTGATG
>JACCDU010046924.1_pt1 | contig 12060 bp, 10 predicted proteins | sample 7446081 | NCBI WGS metagenome assembly JACCDU01 (sample SAMN15323447, study PRJNA562643) | freshwater metagenome | isolation source: river surface water | place: USA:Blue River Watershed | collected 2017-08-17 | reverse complement strand
GATGGAATTGCAATATCTGGAATTCGACTGCAGCGAAGACACCGAAGGCGTGGTCTGCTGGGACGCCTTGGCCCAACCCGCCGCCAGCCACACAGCGGCCTTGCTGCGCGAAGTGGCGCAGCTGCTGAGCTGGGCCAGCCGCTTTGACCGGCAAGGCCCCGGCCCCCTGGACGAGGGGGCGGACTGGGACTTTGATTTGCAAGTTCAGCTGCACAGGGCACACACCATGCAGAGCACGCCCGCCCAGGCCCACTGGCAGGCCGAACAACAAACCTTGAACATCCACCCTGCCCCAGGCCCTGAGGATCGTGCGGAACTGAGCTTGAGCCTGAGCGGCACACCCGCCTTTGCCCAGGCACTCAGAGAACACTGGAACGCCCCATGAGCACCACCGCCAACATCGCCACACGCCCTGCCCCGGTCAGCTTTGCGCAGGCTTTGAAATTCTGGCTTTGGCTGGGCTGCGTCAGCTTTGGTGGGCCCGCTGGCCAGATCGCGCTGATGCACGAAGAGCTGGTGGTGCGCCGCCGCTGGATTTCTGAAAAGCGTTACCTGCACGCGCTGCACTACTGCATGCTGCTGCCCGGCCCTGAAGCACAGCAACTGGCCACCTACACCGGCTGGCTCATGCACGGCACACGCGGCGGCATTGCGGCTGGGGCCCTGTTTGTGCTACCCAGTCTGGTGCTGTTGATCGGCCTGAGTTGGGCCTACACCGTGTGGGGCCAACACCCCTGGGGGCAGGCGCTGCTGTGGGGCCTCAAGCCCGCCGTGACCGCGCTGGTGTTGCAAGCCGTGCACCGCATGGCCAAGCGCACGCTCAAAGCCCTGTGGTTGTGGGCGCTGGCGCTTGCATCACTGCTGGGCACGCTGTGGGGCTTGTCCTTTCCATGGATCATCTTGGCGGCGGCCATGTTGGGCTATGGCATGGCACGCCATCGCCCCGTGGCTGCGGCATCGCATGGCGCAAGCAGCACGGCACCCGACGCCCCCGCCTGGCTGGACGACGACACGCCGCAACCCGCGCACACCCATTACAGCCATGCCCGGCTGGTGCGCGCCCTGCTGCTGGGCGTGGGATTGTGGGCATTGAGCCTGGGCGTCATTGCGCTCTTGCTGGGCACCGCCCACACGCTCACGCAGATGGGTGGCTTTTTCACACAAGCGGCCCTGCTGACTTTTGGCGGCGCTTATGCCGTGCTGCCCTTTGTGACGCAAGCGGCCGTCATGCAATACGGCTGGCTGAGCGCCACGCACATGATGGACGGCCTGGCCTTGGGCGAAAGCACACCGGGGCCGCTCATCATCGTGGTGGCCTTTGTGGGCTTCATTGGCGGGCACAGCCAGGCCCTCTTGGGTCACCCCTTGCTGGGCGGCATCGCAGCGGCCTGCGTGGTGACCTGGTTCACCTTCTTGCCCTCGTTTGTGTTCATCCTGGCCGGCGGCCCGCTGGTGGAAGCCACACGCCACATGCCCACCCTGGCCGGGCCATTGCAAGCCATCACCGCCGCGGTGATCGGCGTGGTGCTGCACCTGGCCGGTGTGTTTGCCTATGCCACCTGGTGGCCGCAAGGCTGGCCGCAAAGCCCCGACTACAGCGCCATCGTGCTCACTGCGGTGGCGGCCTGGCTGCTGATCGGCAAGCAGCGCAGCGTGATGCAGGTGTTGGGGCTGTGTGCGGGCGTGGGCTTGGTCATACAGGCACTGACGTGAGGCACTGTGATGAAAAATGATGGGTGGGCTTCAAGCCTGGGATCAATTGCGAGTCTGAATGGGCTCTCCTTCGCCTCCAGGGCTTTGTTGATCTATGGCGGCTTGATGGGGCTCGCCTGTGCGCTCACCTACTGGCTGTCGCTCAGCGACGCACGCACCTTGCGCGAGGTCGGCATCTGGGTCAAGCCCATGAAATTCATGGCCGCCACCGCCCTGTTTGTCTGGACCACCGTGTGGCTCAGCGAATGGGCCAATCAGGATGTCGCGCAGGGCCATCCCTACCAAAGCATCTGCCTGTTGATCTTCCTCACCTCATTGTTTGAAGTGGTCTACATCAGCTACCAGGCCTCGCAAGGGGCGGCGTCCCACTACAACACCAGCGACCCGTTTCATGCCTTCATGTTTGGCCTGATGGGCCTGGCCGCGGTCGGGCTCACTGCCTCACAAGGCTGGCTGGCCTGGGAAATTTGGTCAGCGCGTGGCCACCAAGGCCTGTCGGTCACGGCTTGGGGCATCGTCATGGGCTTGATGCTCACCTTTGTCTTGTCCACTGTGAGCGGCTTCATGCTGGGCGGCCATCAACCTCCAGCAGGCCAAGGCTTGCCGTTCGTGGGCTGGCATCTTCACCAAGACATTCGCCCATCGCATTTTTTGGGCGTGCATGCCCAGCAACTCATCCCCTTGTGGGGACTGATCGCTGAACGGTGTTTTGGCAGTCACGCCACACAAGCCTTGGGCGCTGGGTCTGCGCTGTATGTGCTGGCTTGGGGCGTGCTGACGGGATTCGCGCTCCAAGCTTGAATCACTCCACCGTGATCTTCTCGTCCTTCACGATCTTGGCCATGGCCGGAATCTCGGCCTTGAGCCAGTTGCCAAACTCGGCCGGGCTCATGGCCGAGGGCTCTGCGCCCAGCGTGTTCAGGCGTTCGCGCACATCGGGCAGAGCCGCGATGCGTTGCACTTCGGCGTGCAGTTTGTCGATGACGGCTTTGGGTGTGCCTGCCGGGGCCAGCAGGCCCTGAAAGCTCCCCGTCAAAAAGCCTGGCAGGCTCTCGGCCACGGTGGGGGTGTCCGGCAGTTGTGCATTGCGCTTGGCACTCGATATGGCGATCAGTTTGATCTTGCCCGCCTTCACATGCGGGTAGGTCGCCACCATGCCGTTGAACATCACATCCACCTGGCCGCCGATCAAGTCGGTGATGGCTTGAGCGCCGCCTTTGTAGGGCACATAACCCCACTCGATGCCGTTGCGCTGCGCGTACATGACGCCTGCCAGGTGCGAGGCACTGCCCATGCCTGCGGCCACCGCGTAGTTGAGCTTGCCCTTTTGCGCTTTGGCGTAGGCCACCAGCTCGGCCGGGGTGTTGGCGGGCACCTTGGTGCTCACGGCCAGCAGGTGCGGCGAATACGCGACCATGGCCACCGGCGCGAAATCTTTTTCAACCGAAAAAGGCAGCTTGAACAAAGCCGGGCTGATGACCAGATTGCCCACGTCCATCAGCACCAGGGTGTGGCCGTCCGCCGCCGACTTGGCCACCGCGTCGGCCCCCAGGTTGCCACTCGAGCCGGGCTTGTTCTCAACCACCACGGGCTGGCCCCAGCTTTCGGTCATCTTCTGGCCCAGCATGCGGGCCAGCACATCCGACGTGCCCCCCGCCGGGAACGGCACCACGATTTTGATGGGCTTGGCGGGGTAGGCGGTTTGGGCAGAAACAGGCAGGACTGTCAGTGCCAAGATGCCCATCAACATCGAAGTGAATTTGCGTTTTTGCATGGTGTTGTCTCTGCGTCTAAAGTTTCACGATAGCAGGACTGCATCAGCAAGGCCGTCCTGCTCGGGACAAGAGCCAAGCAGGCGCATCTTGCAAAGCCACAGGACGCAAAAAGCGCTCGATGGCCGCATCCCCCACCGAGGTGGTCATGGGCTGAGTCGAAGATGGCCAGGGGCCGCCGTGTTGCTGGGCTGCCGTGACGGCCACGCCCGTAGGCACACCCGCAAACAGCACACGCCCGGCAATCGCCATCGCAGCGCGCACCAGGGCCTGGTTGTCAGGCGTGTCTTGCTCTGCGCCCCACAAGGTCACCGTCAAGCTGCCGCCCACCGCTTGCAAGACTTCCTCCACCTGCGAGATGTCGTCTGCCCACACGACCAAACTGGCTGGCCCAAAAACTTCCTCACGCAGCTCTGCCTTGGCGATGAACTGGACTGCATCAACCTCGGCCAGGAATGGCCGTGGAGCCTCGGCATTGCCTTCTTCGTGCAACAAGGGTTTGACACCTGAGACGACCAGGTGGTCAACGCCAGCATCAAACGCCTGGCGCATACCGGGGGTGAGCATGGCATGCGGATTTTGTGCAGCCAAAGCTTGCGTCAGTTGAGAAACGAAAGACTGGCCTTCTGCCCCTTTGAGCAAAATCACCACGCCCGGGCTGGTGCAAAACTGCCCGCAGCCCAAGGTGATGGACCCGGCCAGCAAAGTGGCCAACTCAGCACCCTTGGCCGCCAAAATCTCTGGCTTGGCAAACAGCGGGTTGATGGAGCCCAATTCACCATAAAAAGGGATGGGGCGGGGGCGCGCATTGGCCTCGGCCTGCAGGGCTGCGCCACCGGATGTCGAACCCGTGAATGCGCCCGCGGCAATGGCGGGGTGGCGAACCAAACTCACCCCGACATCACGGCCGCCGCCTTGCACCATGCCGATCAAACCTGTGGGCAAACCCAATGTCTTCAACACGCTCTGGGCCAAGCCATGCACGCGGTTGGACAGGAGCAAGTGGCCAGAATGCGCCTTGACCACCACCGGGCAGCCTGCGGCCAAAGCCGATGCGGTGTCGCCCCCCAACACGGAAAACGCAAACGGGAAATTGCTGGCCGAGAACATGGCCACTGGCCCCAAGGGCACGCGCTGGCGCACCATGGCGGGATGCCCCACCGGAGGCGCACCGGCCACCGCAGGGTCGTCCAGCACATCGAAGGCCACGCCTCGCGCAGCCATGGCGGCAAAGCGGCGCAACTGGAATGCGGTGCGGTCCAATTCGCCATTCAAACGCCCAGGGCCCAGGCCGGTTTCTTCATCGGCCAGTTGCACCAAGGCCTCGCGGTCGGTTTCCAATGCAGCAGCCAGACCATCGAGCAAAGCGGCGCGTTCTGCGCCTGTGCTGGCGGCCCATGATGCGAAGGCTTGATGGGCGGCTTGCGCTGCGGCATCCACTTGTTCAGCGGTGTGCGCGAGCAAAGGCGCGCCAAAGGCTTCGCCCGTGCGGGCTTTGAAAGATTGAAGGAGTTTCATGGTCTGGCAGTTCAAGGGAATTGGGAATCTCAAATTGAACGCTGGAGATGGCGCTATTCGCGCCATCTCCAGCATCGCGTGCGCCTTGCTGGGGCCGGTCTTGCGGCCCCACAAGCGCACAAGCAGGCTTTAGGCAAGCCCGCGGCGCAGGTCGTCAGACCGCGCCATGGCTTTCCACATACAGGGCATAAACCGAATGGCAGCTGGTCATGTACAGGCGGTTGTTCTTGGGGCCGCCAAAGGTCAGGTTGGCGCAACGCTCGGGCAGTTTGATGAACCCAATGGCCTTGCCCTCGGGGTTGAAAATCATGACGCCGTCGAGCTCTTCCGATTTGCCCTTGAGCTGGAAGACCTTGCGTCCGCCCACTTCAGTGGCTTCGGCCTGCAGGGCACCGTTGCTGCCCCAGCCACACCACAGGTTGCCGTCACGGTCCACTTTGAAGCCGTCGAGCGCGCCTTGGTCGGCCGCATCGATCAGCTTGGTTTTGTTGGACACCGAGCCATCGGCGTTGACGTCGTAACGCCAGATGCTGCGGTTGGGCGTGCCCTTCCACTCGACCACATAGAGTTTCTTTTCGTCCGGCGAGAAGGCCAGGCCATTCGGATTGACCAGATCGGTGATGACGGCAGTCAACTGACCGTCGGTGCCAATGCGAAACACATTGGTGTTGGCCTGCTCGCGTGTGGCCCGGGCACCTTCCCATTCGCCATTGATGCCGAAGACAGGATCGGTGAACCAGATGGTGTCGTCGGATTTCACGACGATGTCGTTGGGCGCATTCAGGCGCTTGCCTTCAAAGCGGTCGGCCAGCACGGTGATCTTGCCGTCGACTTCGGTGCGGGTCACACGGCGGGTCACGGAATGCTCGCAAGTGATCAATCGTCCTTGACGGTCTCGCGTGTTGCCGTTGGCGTAGTTGGCTTTCTCGCGGAACACCGATGTTTTGCCTGTGGCTTCGTCAAACTTCATGATCCGGTTGTTCGGAATGTCGCTGAACAAGAGGTAACCGCCCTTGGGGAAATAGGTGGGGCCTTCTGTCCAGCGAAAACCTGTGGCCACCTGCTCCACCGTGCTGCTGTAGATGCGGTACTTGGCAAAGCTGGGGTCCAGGATCAGCACCGCCGGATCGGGGTAGCGCTGGTTCATGCTGAAGGGGAAAGACTGCGCCGTGGCCGCAGCCCCTGCAGCAGTCAGGCCAGCGCCAGCGGCCACTTTCAGAAAATCGCGACGGGGGTTCATTTTTTGGGGGTTCATGGTTTGTCTCCAAAGGTTTTTTGAATCGACGGCAACCGGCCGCTCGGAGCCCTCTGCCTTGGGCCAACAGGTCAGGTGGGCGGTGCTCAGCGCACCATGCATGGACGTTTGTGGTCAAACTTCCAGCCAGGAATGAGGTACTGCATGGCGACCGCATCGTCGCGTGCGCCCAGGCCGTGCTCCAAATACAGCTGGTGTGCGGCCTGCACCTTGCCCATGTCCAACTCAATGCCCAGACCGGGCTTTTGCGGCACTTGCACATGGCCCTGAATGATCTTCAAGGGCTCTTGGGTCAAGCCTTGACCGTCTTGCCAGATCCAGTGGGTGTCGATGGCCGTGACCTTGCCAGGTGCGGCAGCAGCCACGTGGGTGAACATGGCCAGGGAGATGTCGAAGTGGTTGTTGGAGTGAGAGCCCCAGGTCAGCCCCCAGTCACGGCAGGTTTGTGCCACACGCACCGATCCGGCCATGGTCCAGAAGTGCGGGTCGGCCAAGGGGATGTCCACACTTTGCAGGGACAACGAATGTGCCATCTGCCGCCAGTCGGTCGCGACCATGTTGGTGGCCGTGGGCAACCCGGTGGCCCGGCGGAACTCGGCCATCACCTCACGGCCGCTGAAGCCCTCTTCCGCGCCGCAAGGGTCTTCGGCGTAAGCCACCACGCCGCGCATGTCGCGCATCAGGCGCACGGCGTCCTTGAGCAGCCAGCCCCCATTGGGGTCCAGCGTGACGCGAGCCTCAGGAAAACGCTGGTGCAAGGCCGTGACAGCCTCGATCTCGGCTTCGCCCGCCAACACGCCGCCCTTGAGCTTGAAGTCGTTGAAGCCGTATTTTTCATGCGCGGCCTCGGCCAGACGAACAATGGCCTGTGGCGTCATGGCCACTTCATTGCGCAAGCGGAACCAGGCGTCGTCTGCACCCTGCTCGGTGCGGTAAGGCAAGTCGGTCTGGCTGCGGTCGCCCACAAAGAACAGATAACCCAGCATCTCCACCGAACTGCGCTGCTGGCCTTCGCCCAGCAAGGCGGCCACAGGCACTTGCAGATGTTGGCCCAGCAGGTCAAGCAAGGCGCATTCGACCGCGGTCACCGCATGGATGGTGGTGCGCAGGTCAAAGGTCTGCAAACCCCGACCACCCACATCCCGATCAGCAAAGCGCTGTTGCATGGCGTTGAGCACCGCTTGCACATTGCCAACGGACTGGCCCACCACCATGTCGGTGGCTTCTTGCAGCGTGGCACGGATTTTTTCGCCCCCCGGCACCTCACCAATGCCGGTGCGCCCTGCACTGTCGGTCAGGATCAAAATATTGCGCGTGAAAAACGGGCCATGCGCCCCCGACAGATTCATCAGCATGCTGTCATGGCCAGCCACGGGAATGACTTGCAGCTGCGTGATCTTGGGCGTGGTGGATAAGGTCATTGGTGTGTTCCGATGTGAGAATGATTCAGGCGGCCTCAAGGCCCCCTGAAATCGAGAGATATCTGATCAATCTGCCTTGATGTTGCGCGTCTGGATCACCCGCTTCCAGCGTGCATATTCGGCGGCCTGGAAGGCGGTGAACTGCTCGGGCGTGTTGCCCACGATTTCAAAGCCCAAATCCAGCAGCTTGGTTTTGAGCTGTGGCTCATTCAAGCCCGCCACGATGGCGGCATGGATCTTGGATTTCAAATCGGCGGGCAAACCTTTGGGTGCAGCAACCGCTTGCCATGAATACACGTTGGCATCCTTGACACCCGACTCTTCCAGCGTGGGCACAGTGGGCAAAAGCGGCGAACGTTTGGCACTGCTGATGGCCAGTGCGCGCAACTTGCCCGCGCTGATGTGCTGCATGACCACGTTGATGTTCTGGAAAGACGCATCCACTTGGCCACCCAGCAAGTCCGTGATGGCTGGGCTGCCGCCCTTGTAGGGCACATGCAAGCCACTGGTGCCGGTTTGCAACCAAAACAACTCGGCGGTGAGGTGATCGCTGCTGCCATTGCCCGACGACGCAAACGTCACCTTGTCCTGATTGGCTTTCAAATAGGCAATCAGTTCCGCCAAGGTTTTGAAGCGCGAGTTGGCGGGCACCACCAGCACATTGGGGGCCTGAACCGCCACGGTGATGTAGTCAAAGTCCTTGAGTGCGTCATAAGGCACTTTGGCCAGCAAGTGGGGGGCCACCACATAAGGCCCCAAAGAAGCCACCAGCAAGGTGTGGCCATCGGGGGCAGCCTTGGCCACCATGCCCGCACCAATGGTGCCCGTGGCCCCGGCCTTGTTGTCCACAATGAACACACCACCAAATTTGTCCTGCAATTTGGATGCAATGGCGCGGCCGATCATGTCGGTCGAGCCCCCCGCTGGAAAGGGCACGACCACGCTCACGTTTTTGTCAGGCCACGCCAATGCGGTCCCCACCGACAGGGCGGCCAAGAGGGTCATCAAGATTTTTTTCATGTTTGTCTCCTTGTGTGTGTTTGAAAGGCGGCTTATTGCGGGCCCAGCTTCTGAATCAAAGCGGCCAGCTCTTGCATCTCTTCGGGTTTGAGGTCGGTCAGCGGTGCGCGAACAGGGCCTGCGTCATGGCCCACGATCTTGGCGCCTGCTTTGACAATGCTCACGGCATAGCCTTGTGTCTTGTTGCGAATGGCCAGATACGGCATGAAGAAATCACGCAACAAACGGTGTTGTGTGGCCATGTCATCGTTGGCCACCGCATGGTAGAAATCCATCGCGGTTTTGGGGATGAAATTGAAGACCGCCGAGGAGTAAACAGGGGTGCCCAAGGCCTTGTAGGCTGCGGCGTAAACCTCTGCGGTCGGCAGACCACCGAGGTAAGCGAAACGGTCACCCATCTTCATGTAGATGGAGGACATCAACTCGATGTCGCCCACACCGTCCTTGAAGCCAATCAGGTTGGGGCAGCGGTCGGCCAGGATGGCCAAAGATTGGGGCGTGAGCTTGCACACATTGCGGTTGTAGACGATCACACCGAACTTCACGCTTTTGCAAACGGCTTCGACGTGGGCGATCAGGCCCTCTTGACCTGCTTCGGTCAGGTAATGCGGCAACAACAAAATCCCGTGTGCGCCTTGGCGTTCGGCTTCTTGGGCGCACTGGATGGCAAAGCGGGTCGAGCCGCCAGCGCCCGCGATGATCGGCACCTTGCCTTTGCAGGTTTGAACCGCTGTCTGGATGATTTCCGGGTATTCCTCGCCGGTGAGCGAAAAGAACTCACCCGTACCGCCTGCGGCAAACAAGGCCGATGCCCCGTAGGGGGCCAGCCACTCCAGACGCTCGATGTAGCCCTTTTTATGGAAGTCGCCGTTGGCATCGAAATCGGTCAACGGAAATGACAGCAGTCCACTGGACATGATGGTTTTGAGTTCTTGCGGGTTCATGGTCGTCCTTGTTGAATGGAGGTTGAGTTTCAAATGGTAGCGCTGTCATTTCGACATGGACTGAATGGTAGCGGTACCATTTGGTGCCGTCAATGCATCCAGGTCAGAGTTTTCTAAGGGTTTTTACTGATCAGGCGGTTTCGCGCTCAATGACGGAGAAACCAACGTCCACCACCGCCGGATCGACCGTTCTGCCTTGTGCGCGGTCAATCAGGAACTGCGCCGCCATTTGCCCGATCTGGCCCGCATTGATGCGAACGGTCGTTAACGCCGGCAGCATGTCAGAGACAAAGGGCGCATCGCCGAAGCCGACCACCGCCAATTGTTGGGGAATGCTGATCTGGCGAGCCCTGGCCTCGGTGATGACCCCCAGCGCCAGCAAGTCCGAGCTGCAAAAAACCGCATCGGTCGCCGGTGCATCCTGCAGGATTTGGCTCAGGGCCACCCTGCCCTGCTTGAGGGTTCGGGACGATCCGACTTTCACCAGATGCACATCGGCCAAACCTTGCGCAGACACTGCTGCACAAAACGCTTTCAGTCGGCGGTCGGCCCGTTCATCGCTGCCGCTGACGATTGCAAAGCGTTTGTAGCCTTTGGCCATGAGGTAGCTGGCCACCGAATGGCCGATGTCGCTGTGTGAGAAACCAATCAGCATGTCCACGGGGGTGGGCGTGAGATCCCAGGTCTCCACCACCGGAATGCCCGAAGCCACCAGACGCGTGCGCCCTTTGCCCGGCTTGGTGATGCCGGTCAGAAAAATGCCATCTGGCCGACGCCCAATGATGGCTTCCAGCAGCTGCTCTTCCCTCGCGCCCGAGTAGCCTGTTTGACCCAGCATCAACTGGTAACCGGCATCAAACAAGGCATCGTTCAAACTCTCGATGGTTTCCATGAATACCGAACTGACGGTGCTGGGCACCACTGCGGCAATGAGTTTGCTTTTGGAGGACGCCAGGCCACCGGCCATGCGGTTGGGCACATAGCCGGTTTTGCTCACGGCGTCTTGCACGCGCTGGCGCACCTCGGGTGACACCACATCGGGGGTGTTCAGCGCACGCGAGGCCGTGATGGGGGCCACACCGGCCAGCTTGGCCACATCACTCAATGTGACCGCGCCAGTGCCTCGGCGTGCTTTTTTGCTGATCTCTTTGTCCGACATGTTGGGCTTGCAAGAATGGTAACGCTGTCATTTATAACTGATCTCACACCGTGTGGAGATCCGTTTCATGACCGCATGCCCACTGGCCAACACAGCGGGGCGTCAAGACAGCAGCCAGCTTGCTGCGTGGCGCGTCCTCAGTCGAGTTTGATGTTTGCCGCCTTGATGACCTGCGCCCACTTGTCGATCTCGGCTTTCTGGAAAGCCAGCACTTGTTCGGGCGTCAGGGTCGAAGGCTGCATGCCCAGGCCCTTGATGCGCTCTTGCATCTCTGGGGTCTGGATGATCTTCAAAATTTCAGCGTGCAGTTTGTCCACGATGGGCTTGGGTGTGCCTGCGGGAGCAAACAGCGCTTGCCAGGACACCACTTCAAAACCCTGTGTGCCCGGCCAACCCGACTCGGCCACGGTGGGCACATCGGGCAGCGAATCGCTCAAGCGCTTGGCCGAGGTCACGGCCAGTGCACGCAGCTTGCCGCTCTGGATGTGGGCACCGGCCACCACGGTGGTGTCGAACATGAAGTCCACCTGGCCGCTCATCACGTCTTGAATGGCGGGTGCGCTGCCCTTGTAGGGCACATGGGTGAATTTGACGCCGCCCTTGAAAGCCAGCAACTCTTGCGCCAAGTGTTGCGAAGTGCCGTTGCCGGCCGATGCGCCGGACAATTTGCCAGGGTTGGCTTTGGCTGCCGTCAGCAGGTCTTTGAGTGTTTTGTAAGGGCTGTTGGCCGCCACCACCAGCACCACCGGATTGGTGCCATAGAGGTAAACGGGGGTGAACGACTTGATCGGGTCATAGCCCAGCTTGGGGTAGAGGCTCACGTTGATGGCGTGCGAGCTGATGGTGCCGCCCAGCAGGTTGTAGCCGTCGGCCGGAGCACGCGCGGCGATCTCGGAGCCCACGCTGCCGCCTGCGCCGCCTTTGTTTTCAATGACGAGGGTGGTGCCCAGCGCTGTGCCCAGCTTTTGCGAGACCACACGGGCCAGGATGTCGGTGGTGCCCCCGGCTGGAAAAGCCACCAGGTAGTTGATGGGCTTGGAGGGCCAAGCGGCTGTTTGGCTGAAGGCTGCGGGTGCCATGGCGGCTGCGGCGCAGGCCACAGCGGACTGGATGAATTGGCGGCGTTGGGTCATGGTGCGTCTCCTCGTTGTGATCAAGTGGTTCAGGTGATGGGTGCAGGGTTGAACAACACCAGGGCGTTGTGCAGCTTCCACTGCTCGGCCCAGGTTTTGCGGCCACTGGCCACGTCCAGCATCAT
>JACCDU010242779.1_pt1 | contig 12063 bp, 24 predicted proteins | sample 7446081 | NCBI WGS metagenome assembly JACCDU01 (sample SAMN15323447, study PRJNA562643) | freshwater metagenome | isolation source: river surface water | place: USA:Blue River Watershed | collected 2017-08-17 | reverse complement strand
TGGCGGGGGTGCCAAATTGGCGGGGGTGCCAAATTGGCGGGGGTCAATGTGGTAAACCGTGCTTCGGCCTGTGCGCTCGATCCGCTTCAATGCCTTCATTTTTTCCAGCTCAACCAGGTGCCTTTGGACGGATCGCTCCCCCATGCTGCAGCGCTCGGCAATGGTGGAAATGCTCGGATAGCACTCGCCCTGGTCGTTTGCGTTGTCACACAGCGACAGCAAAACCATCTTGGGGCCAGATGCGATATCAGACTTCCATGCCAGCGTCATCAATGCGATGCTCATTGCAGGCCCTCAATGCTTACTTGACGGGCCACCAGCTCGACAATACGGCCCTTGCGGCCAGATGAATCGGTCATGCCCACCACTTCGCGCAAGCTGCCTGCAGTAATCAGCTCACCAATGCGGCTGCAAACGGTCTGAGGCATGATTTCGACGCCCTTTGAGGTCATGTGGTGCCACACGTCCAGGTAATGCACGCGGGCCATGCCTGAGGCCTTCATGGCACGCATGGCCTCAAGCACCTGCGTTTGACGCTTGGACAACTTGGCCGCCGTCATATCGCGCCAGGCATCGCGTGAGTGCCCGAGACCATTGGTATCAGTTGATGTGGCTGCCACGCGCTCAGGCGTCATCACGGCATCGGTCATTTGGGGAACCTCACTACGTTGTTGAGTCGTTTGCTGGTCACATACCGGGCCTGCAGTTGCTGGCTCACGGCGTGGGTGGCGGCTTGGTCGAGCGTCATGCCATGCGCCTGGGCAAACTGAGAAAGCGCTGCAATCTCAGCTTCTGACAACCAGACGCTGATGGTTTGGGGTGGTGGCGTAGCGCTCATTGGCGTAACTTAAAAAGCGACCAAGTGGGCTTAATTCGCGGCTCGCTTGGCGGCCTCTGTGTGCGCAGAATCACTGACGTGAGAGCGCAAGAAATCGATCATCAAATCACGCACCAAAACAGCAGGCTGAGTGCCATTGAGCTCGGCCACCGCCTCGATGGCGCGGCGCTCGGTGTCGGTCAGCGACAGGTTGATGCGGTTGTTTCGGATGTGACGTGGATCTGCGTACATGACAGGGACCCTTTCAAATAAAGCAAGGAAACAAAATGACGGACACGGAACAGCTGACCGCCCGACTAGTGAAAGCAGAAGCCAGAGTGCTGGCCCTGATGAATGCGGTGGCAGCCATACTCAAGCACCACCCCGCACGCGCCGACGTGCAAGCAAGCCTCGGGCAACTTGTAGAGCTGCACGAGTGCGCTTTGCTGCCAAAAACACAGCCGGACGCAGTGGCAGGCGCGATTCGGTTGACAGTCGGCCAAGTGCTGCAGCTGTCAAACATTGAGACTGGTCCCGCAGGCGGGCCAGCGCAAACACGGAAGACAAAGTGGGGTTGATCAAGTCCATGTCAGCCCCTCACCAAGCCAGAAAAGGCGGGCGCGTCCAGTTGGGCACAATTGAGCTTCTCAATTCCAAACTGAACACAAAAGGACGCACCCATGGAAAACAGGGAAGTTACCGAACTCAAGATGCAAGTCTTGATTCTGGAAAGCCTGGTAGCAAGCATGATTGCGGCGCAGAAGCGCAACGCATCCGTGAACACAGACTTCTTGAGGATGGAGATTTCTTCAAAAATCATGAACATCACACAGGCTCATTACCAGACGGACCAGACGGCAAGTCGGGCGAATGCGGAGGCAGAGGCTCTGGCCCTTTGGGTGGAGGTAACGGGCACCCGTCACATCGACCGCATGTTCGGGATGATTCAAACCTACTGTCAAAAAGACTAGAAGAGCTGCTGGCCACACCCTCAGCAAGCGAGTCTTGGATGCGCTTGAGCAGAATGCCCAGACCATCGGGCTTGCGGGCCTGCGCCTTGAGCGCCCGGCGAGAAATACGCTTAGGCATTGGCCACCCCCTGCCCAGCGGCCTGCTGATCGGCCAGCTCGGGCCAGATGCGCTGCCAGTCGTTGGGGCGCAGGTCTTTGCGGGTGACTTCGCCGTTGGTGGCTTGCTCAATCGACGCACAGTATTCGGGCGGCACCGATTGACGCTTTATCCACTGCGCCACAGTGCTCTGGCGCGTCATGCACGCCTGGGCAATTTTTTGCTGTGAGCCAGCGATGGCAATGGCTTTTCTCAAAGAGTTCATGCCGCCATTCTAAACACGGTCGTGTTTAAAAGCAACTACCAACGTGATTAATTTTTATGTCCCAATGACAAACGTGATAAATCTCAGCGAACGACTCAAACAATCTCGGGAGGCTCTTGGCATGAGCCAGGCCGAACTCGCCAAAAAAGCAGGCGTATCTCAGAGCACCATCGGCAATTTGGAAAGCGGTTTCAGGAAGTCGCCAAAGTATGTTCTGACCATTGCCACAGCTTTGGGGGTTGACCCCATGTGGCTGCAATACGGGTCAGGGCTGCAAAAGCCATTGGTGGCCATGGAGCCGGTCAGGCCATACGGCAGAACGGCCTATGACTGGCCATTTTTAAGCGTCACACAGGCCGAATGGGACAGCCTGCCCAACGACGTCAAAGCGCTGATTGATGCGCAAGTGCACGCCGCTGTTTTGATGATGCGAAACAATGACGCCAAAAAGGCCGCGTGACACCGGGCAAGCCTTCCAGAATTTATAATATAGGCGATTACAAAAGAATGCGTTTGTGATAAATTCCCCTCATTGCAAGGGGTGATTTATGGAATATTTTGTAGCTTGGCTTTTGATTTCGATTGTTACGGCCATCGCAGCATCGTCACGGGGCCGCAGCGCATTCGGCTGGTTTCTTATCGCATGTTTTTTGAACTTGCTGGCCTTGATCTTGGTGCTGGTTTTGCCGAACCTCAAGACCGAGGTCGAAAAGCCCAACCCCAAAACCCACGTCAAATGCCCCGATTGCCGCGAGCTGGTGCTTAAAGACGCCAAGCGCTGCAAGCACTGCGGCATCACGCTGATCCCGCAGTAAGGCCGCCAAAAAGATCACTTGCAGCTCAGGTCGCCCTCAGCCACTCGCTGCTTTTCCTTGGCGATACGGTCGGTCGCAATTTTCGACCAGACTTTCATGACCGTACTGCCAGGCGTAGGCTCAGAAAGATCAATGACCAGATAAATCTGAGTACCAAAACCACTAGATCCTGATGCAATGGAAGCGACTTTCAAGTCTGGATAGTTGCGCACATCAAAAACATAGCCTCCAAGAGGAATGAGCGGGCCGCCAGTGCAATTCTCATGCTGATCGACAAGCCGCTTTAAAACCGTCTGATAACCCGCCTTGATCTCAAAAGACCGAAGAGCAGACGGATCGTCTCGCAGACCGCCAGGCGTAGACGCGCACGCAGACAACAACAAAACCATCAAGCCAGCAAGCAATTTAGACAAATTTGACTCCAATTAAAGCAATGGAGGCGAAATCTTAACGCCGAGCAGCCCCAAAACACCCGGTTAAATTTTTTTGTGCAAAATAAACACGGTCGTGTTGACAATACCAAACACGGTCGTGATAATAGACCCCATCAACAACGGAGGGGTCATGCAAACCACATCAACACCCAGCGGCATCAAGTGCCGCATCACCATCAAAACCGCAGCGGGCACGCGCAGCTACAGCGGCATTTTTCCAAGCACCTTTGACGCCACCATCGACGCGATGGACCAGCTGGGCGAGGCTGGGGGCAAGATCAGCGTGGTGGCGGTATGAAAGTCACCAGCACAGGAGACGATCTGTTTTTGCTCGAGCCCGAAACGGGTCAAGACGCCGACTTTTTGAGCGCGCTGGACATGAACCGCTTTGCAAAGGTCGTGCGCCACGAACGCCAACTGGACATCGAGGACAAGTTCTCGGTCGACTCAGCTGTTGTCAGCACCAAGTTTGATTCGGCCAACCACTTGTTGCAAACCTTGCTCAAGCTGCAAAGCCTGATGTTTGCTCAGCCGCATGACCAAGGGCATGTCGGAGCCGATGCCGTTGATCCACACGCGCAGGAACGCGCTCTGGCCATCATCAAAAAGCTCAACGTCGTGCTGGACGCCCTCGGTGCGCCCGTCCAACAGGCTGAGGCCGTCCAGGTGGTGGCTGAATCCCATGCTGTCCCCTGTGCTGAAAAAGCCATTATCGGCACCGTGCAGCGCTTGGCAACTGACGACACGGAAGGCGGTGCAGCATGACCTGCGACACCTACTGCTGCAACCACGGATGCAACCAAGGCCGCAATTGCCCGGCCCGCGCGGCCAAGGTCGCCAAGGTGGGCAAACAAGTGGATTTGTCTCGCGTGCAGCTGCACGGCACACAGCCCACGCGCCGCGCACCGGGCGCAGTGGCGCACCTGGTCAAGCGCTTGGCCCAATGGGCGGGCGCACTGGCTGTGGTGGCCATTTGGATGCTGGCCTGCGCGGCCACCGACCAAGCCGACCCACGCCCCACCCAGCACACCACGCAATGGGAGTCCGCATGATCACCATCAACGGCCCCATGTCGCTGTGCGACACCGTGAGCCTGGCCATGACCTCGGGCGGCACCGCGCAGCTGACGCTGAGCGCCACCACCCCCAACCCGAGCCGACCCAATGGCGTGGCCTATTTGTTGGTCTGGACGGGTGACCGCGCCGCTGTGTTTTTCCAAGACTTTGGCCACGCGCTCAAGCTGGGGGCCAGCCTGTCCGTGATCGCATCGGACCCCCGCCCACTGATCGACCGGGGCCAGACGTGCATCGCTGTGACGGTAATGGATATCCAGATCGTCAAGCAAGGCACGCACCCCGTCACCAAAGACAAGCCCGCCAAGCGCTGGGTTTCGCTGGAAGGGGTGGCGGCATGAGTGCGCCTTACCTTGATTTGCCCATCCGCAGCAAGAACTGCGCTCAAGACTGCCAGGTGCTGGGTGTTTGCCACAGCCTGCCCGACTGCCAAGAGGCAGCAGCCATGCAGCGCATTGAGGCACAAGCCATGCAGCGCATGGCCGAGCGCAAGGCCCGCGAGCAACAGGCCAGCCAAGCCACGCAAGCCAAAGGCCAAAGCCACGCGCACAGCTGGTTGGAGGCGGTGGCCAACATCGTGGTGGGCTTTGCGGTCAGCCTGGTCATCACAGCCATTGTGCTACCCGCCTTTGGCCACCAGATCACGCTGGCCGAAAACGTGGCCATGACCAGCATTTTCACAGTGGCCAGCTTGGCCCGCAGCTATGCGCTGCGCCGAATTTTCAACCGCATCACCACCAGGGGGAACACATGAACATCGCACACGCCACCAACAAGCTCGGAGTGGTCAAAGCCAACATCTTGCACCAGCTGCAGCGCTGCGGGCGGTCCACTGTGCTCGACATGGAAATGGCCATGAGCCGAGGCAGCCTGCGCACCGCCATCACCGCACTCGTCGGCCAAGGCTATGTAACGCGGGTGAAGGACAACGCTTTCAGCGGCATCGCCATCACCAACGCAGGCCGCACCGCGATCGGCGTGGAAGTGCCGGACGCCACAACAGGCCGACCACCCCGCATCTGCAACGCATCGATGACTGCGCCCCTGCAGTACGAGGCCCACACCACCATGGGCTCGGTTGGTTTGGCGCGGTTTGGGTCGGCTTCGCGGGTGGGGGTGGCAGCATGAGCGCCCTCACAGAACAACTGCGCCTACAGGCAGAAAACAACCACATCGGCACCGAGCTTGGCAAGCTGCTGGCGTGGGCAGCAATGCACATTGATGAGCAGGACGAAGCGCTTGCCGAAGCCCGCGCTGAGCTCAAAGAGGAAAGCGATGAGCGGCTGCGCATGGAAGCGGCGATCAACGGCGCTCGAAACCAGCTGCATGCCGTGTGTGCGTCCTTGGCTTATAGCCAACCGGTGCAAATTGAACTGGCGCGAGACCACGCGCCGCACATCAACGCAATGGCCGCGCAAGGCGTGATCCCGTATGCCCGCAAGACCCGCCAGAAGAAGGTGAACGCATGAACCGCTCACAACGCCGAGCCAGCCAATTCAAACGCGGCCAACGCTGGGACCGCAACGCCGTACTGTCGCAACCCGCCGCTGCGCTTAACAGCATACGCCTGGCGCAACCCTACACGCCAGACGATGCCGCCCGCCTGAGCGTTGACGCACGGCTGGCCTGGCACAAACTGACCAACGGCAGCGGCACGATGGAAGACTTCGACATTTTGGCCGGGATGATCAACACCACCTACGTGATCGCCATGGACGCCAACGCCGATGAAATCGTGCAGGACATTTTCGACCGCGCCATGGAGTCCATGGCCACCATGCGTGCCCGGTTTGAGCGCATCGGCAAATTCGGCGCAGATGCCCAGGCGCTGGCCCATGTGCCCGACGTGCTCGACGCCATCGACACGCTGCTGGCCAACATCACCCCCCTGCAAGCCGTCGACGCCCTGCGCCGCAGCATGCAGCTGGTGGAGCAGGGGCACGTTATTCGGCCAGCTTGTTTTGGGGAGGCGGTATGAGCGAAGCGCAAATGACGCCGTGGTTTCCTGCGAACATGAAGCCGGTGCGCACTGGGGTTTATGAGGTTCGACTGGATGGAGCGAGCAGCTTGATGGCTTACGCATTTTGGTCAGGTGACCGATGGGGAGCCATGTCATCCACGCTGCAAATGGCCCCGACGCAGAAATATGCTTTTGCGGATTGGGCAAGCCAAAACAAACGGTGGCGCGGCTTCACGGAGCGTCAATCATGACCCGCCAAGCAACCGCCAACGCATTAGGCGCACTGGCCGTGGCATGGCTGGTCATCAGCACCGCTGTCATGGCCATCGGCGCGACCAGCCTTGTCGCCAAACTGCTGGATCGCCCCAGCACCACCAGCCAGTGCCCCGCCCTTGTCAAAGAGTGGCAGGAAATCGGCGTGCCGAAACACATCCAGATCAAGTGCAAGGAGTTTCTGACATGAACACACAACTGAACGCGATGAAGCAGGCGCTGGAGGCGTGGCAAACGTCTGTTTATGGAAGCGAACATCACCACAAGGCGATGTTGTTTGCGATGACCAACATCGGCACAGTCATCGAGGCCGCTGAAGCACAGCCAGCACCTGTGCAGGAGCCGGATTGCTGGGCAATCTTGACGCCAAACGGATCGCGCCTTGTGTCACCTGATGAAGCCAAAGGCCGCAAAGATGCCTATCCCCTCTACACCACCCCACCCGCAGCACAGCTAGCCGTGCCGCTGACGCGAGAGCAGGTAAGGGACCTGTGCAAATCGGCAGGCTACAACATGACATCCATGCAAGCACGGGCCGACTTCATCAACGGCATCCGGCACGGAGAAGCCGCCCACGGCATCACGGAGCAGAAAGGTGCAGCATGAGCGACGCCGTCATCATGGAACGCATCGAGCAGCTGACCACTGCCGTGCAGTCGCTCAGCACCATGTTGGGTGCCAGGCTGACACGGGCGCAGCTTTGCGAGCGGCTGGGCATCCACCGCAACACGCTGGCCCGGCGCTTGAGTGAGCCGGGGTTTCCACTGCCAGGCAAAGATGGCAAGTGGCTTTTGAGTTCGGTGATTGAATGGGAGCGGAGCCAATGAGCGGCCCATTCAAAATAACTGAGCCGACCTGCATCAGCTTTTCAGGTGGGCGCACCAGCGCCTACATGCTGTGGCGCGTGCTACAGGCCAACGGCGGCAAGCTGCCAGCCGAGGCGGTGGCGTGCTTTGCCAACACCGGCAAAGAGGATGAGGCCACATTGCGGTTTGTGCAGCGCGTGTCTGAAGAGTGGGCTGTGCCCATTGTCTGGCTGGAGTTCCGAGACACAGAGGAACGGTTTGAGGTGGTGAGCTTTGAGACAGCCAGCCGCAACGGCGAACCCTTCGAGGCACTGATCCGCAAGCGCAACTATCTACCCAACCCTGTCACCCGGTTTTGCACCATCGACCTCAAGATCCGGCCGATTGGCCGCTACTTGCTGTCGATTGGCATGGCTGAGACAAAGACCGAAGCTGAGAACATGAGCATGATTGGCATGAGGGCAGACGAACAGCGCCGCGCCGCGAAGATCGCAGACAAGTCGCGCATCCCACTGGTCAAGGCGGGCATCACCAAGCAAGACGTAGGTGACTTTTGGAAGGCGCAGCCGTTTGATTTGGAGCTGCCCAATATGAACGGCGTAACGATGCACGGCAACTGCGACCTTTGCTTTCTTAAGGGGGGGGCGCAAATCCTAAGCCTGGTGCAAGAAAAGCCAGAGCGTGCTGTTTGGTGGGCAAAGATGGAGGCGTTGGCGTTGGCGTCCAAGCCAAGCGGTGCCGTCTTTCGCTCGGATCGCCCCAGCTACGCCCAGATGATGAGCTTTGCCGCCGATCAAAACGACATGTTCGACCCCTCCGAAGAATCTATTGCGTGTTTTTGTGGGGATTGAGACCCTCTAGCATCGACTTCATGTGCGCCATGGTCGGCGCGTAATAGGTCATCGCCATTTGTGGGTTTGTCCAGCCCATGATTTTGCAAAGCATCAGCACGTCCACGCGCCTGCTCATTCTGGTGGCGGCGGTCCTTCGTGTGTCGTGGAAAGTGAAGCCCACCAAACCCGCCTTGTCTCGCGCCCGCCTGAAAAACGCATCGAGCGTTTGCGCTTTGATGCCCAGCAGGGTGTCGCCGCTCCACCCGTCCAGCATTTGCAGCACGCGCACGGCGGTGGGCGTCAGGGGCACGTCACGCTTGCCGGTTTTGCCTGATCTGATCTTGAGGTGGTCGTGCATCACATCGCCGGGCTTGAGGCCGCACAGCTCGCCCGCACGCATGCCCGTCATGAGGGCCAGCACAAAGGTGACGGCGGCGGCTTGCTGCACGGTGCGCACGCGGCGCACGCCATCGGGCTGCCTGGTGGGCCAGCCAAGTTTCCGCATCATCTTGCGGGTTTCGAGGCCGGTGATCACGCGGTCGCGGTGATCGGGCTGGGCAGGGCGGCGCACGCCTTGCGCGGGATTGACATCGAGCCAGCCCCATTCGCGCCGCGCATGCTCAAGCACCGATGCCAGCAGCGTGAGGTCGCGCAGCACGGTGCCCCGCGTCACACGGCCCAGCCGGGCATCGCGCCACAGGGCCAGGTCGCCCGCAGTCAGGTCGATCAGCTTTTTGGCGACGGGCAGGGGGGCGTGGTCGGGCGACTCAAAGGCGGCGAGGCGAATCACCTCCCACCGCTCGCCCTTTTTGCTCGGGCTGACTTCTTCGGCGTAGCGGCGCAGCGCATCGCGCAGGGTCTTGGTGCTGCCAGGGCTGGCACCGCACAAAGCCCGCAGCTCGGTCGACCGCTGGGCAGCCCAGGCGTTGGCCTGCGCCTTGGTGTCAAAGGTGCCGCTGTCACGCTGGCCAGCCACGGCGATCTGGATGGACCAGCGACCAGTTGCCGTTTTTTTGGGTGTCGCCATTTGGGGATTTTGATGGGGATTTTTTGGGGTTTGCTTTGTGCAAACTGGTGCAATGGCCGCACTTTACCAAAAACCCAAAAGCCTGAAACCGTTGTTTTGTGCGGGTTGCAGCATTGGCTGCACTGCGTTGCACTTTGTTCTGGTGCCCCCGACAGGAATCGAACCTGTATCACTCCCTTAGGAGGGGAGAGTTCTATCCATTGAACTACGGTGGCCAGCGTGCATTTTACAGGCCGTGGGTGCCTCATCGTGTCTGATTGATAATCCCCCAAATGCGCCATTTCATCCTCAAGAGCTTACGCCGTTTCTTCGCTGCCACGCATGACGAAGAGCAGCTGCGCGTGAGTGAACAACGGCTTCGCTTGTTGGCGGACAGCGCACGCGATGTGGTCTGGACCATGAGCCCTTTGGGTGCTGTGACCTATATCAGCCCCGCAGTGGAAGTGCTGCGCGGCATCACGCCCGAGAAGGCCATGCAGCAAAGCATCGACGAGACTCTCACCCCTGAGTCGCGCGATGTGGTGCTGCAGTACTTTGCCGATGTGGGGGCGGCTGTTTTGCAGGGCAAAACGCCACCGCAGTTCAGGGGTGACCTGGAATACTGGCGCAACGATGGTTCCCGTTTCTGGACCGAAGTGCTGGCGTTTCCACTGATGAGCGCCAATGGGGAGTTGGTAGAAATTTTGGGGGTGACGCGGGACATCAGCCAGCGCCGACAGTACGAAGACAGTTTGCGCGAAGCTCGGCAAATGGCCGAAAAATCCAATGCGGCCAAGACCGAATTCCTGGCGCACATCAGCCATGAGATCCGCACGCCCATGAGCGCCATTCTGGCGTCCACGGAGCTGGCGCTGAGCACATCGCTCACGCCGCAGCAACGCACCTTGCTGCAAAAAAGCAAAAGCGCGGGGCGCTTGTTGCTGGGCATCATCAACGACATCCTGGATTTGTCGAAGCTCGAGCACGGCAAACTGGTGCTGCACAGTGCGCCCCTCGATGTGAACGAGGTCTTGCAGCAAGTCGGTGACCTCGTCAGTGACAGCTGCGCCCGCAAAGGATTGCACTACAGCGCCGAGATCGCGCCCGGCGTGATGACGCTGCGCCTGGGCGATGCACAGCGCTTGGCGCAGGCGCTCTTGAACCTGGTGAGCAATGCGGTCAAGTTCACTGAACGTGGGCATGTCCGGGTGACTGTGAGCGGCGTTGAGGGGGATGACTCGGGGGAGCGTCTGCGCTTTGAGGTGCAAGACACGGGTGCTGGCCTGTCGCCTGAACTTCAGGCCAAGGTGTTTGAGGGGTTTGTGCAAGGCGATAACGAGCAAACGCGCTTTCACGGTGGGACGGGTTTGGGGCTGTCCATTTGCAAAAGCCTGGCCCAACTGATGAACGGCGGTGTCGGGGTCTTGTCTCAGGAGGGGGTGGGGGCGACTTTCTGGTTCACGGTGCAATTGCCATGCGCCCCCGAGGGCCTGCGCATGCCTTCTGGCGATGTGTCAGCGGCCGAGCTGCCCCGGCTGGCGCAGGGGCTGCACGTGTTGCTGGTCGAAGACAACGTCTCCATGCGCGATGTGCTGCGGCAGTTGCTGGAGCTGGCGGGGGCGCGTGTAGACACCGCAGAAAACGGTCAAGTGGCGGTTGAGCGCGTCAAGTCGACGCGTTACGACCTGGTGCTGATGGACATGCAGATGCCTGTGCTGGGAGGCCTGGAGGCGACCCAAATCATCCGCCAGGACCCGGCTTTGCAGGACTTGCCGATTGTGGCCTTGACCGCAGGGGGCTTCAACGAAGACCGTGACCGTTTTTATGCGGCTGGCGTGAACGACTATTTGACGAAGCCGTTCGAATACAAAGACCTGATTGCAGCGCTGGAGCGCAACCTGCCCAGTGACGGGGTCACTTGCTCAACAGACGCATCGCATCTTCCAGCCCCTTGAGGGTCAGCGGGAACATGCGGTTGCTCATCAGCTGCTGAATGATCGAGATGCTCTGGCGGTATTGCCACACGCCTTGCGGCTCGGGGTTGATCCAGGCGAACTTGGGGAAAGTGTGCGTCAGGCGCTGCAGCCATTCGGCCCCAGCTTCTTCGTTGTTGTATTCGACGCTGCCGCCTTTTTGCAGGATTTCATAGGGACTCATGGTCGCGTCCCCGATGAAGATCAGCTTGTAGTCCTTGTTGTATTTGCGCAGGATGTCCCAGGTTGGGAACTTCTCGGCGTAGCGGCGCTTGTTGTTCTTCCACATGAAGTCATAGACGCAGTTGTGGAAGTAATAAAAGTCCAGGTGCTTGAACTCGGCCTTGACCGCCGAGAACATTTCTTCCACCCGCGCAATGTGCTCGTCCATGGTGCCGCCCACGTCCATGAGCAGCAGCACTTTCACATTGTTGTGGCGCTCCGGGCGCATCAGGATGTCCAGGTACCCCGCGTTGGCCGCCGTCTTGCGGATGGTGCCGTCCAGGTCCAGCTCTTCTTGCGAACCCTCCCGCGCAAAGCGGCGCAGTCGGCGCAGCGCGACCTTGATGTTGCGTGTGCCCAGTTCTTGCTGGTCGTCGTAGTCCTTGTAGGCGCGCTGGTCCCAGACCTTGACGGCGCTCTTGTTGCCGCCCTTGCCGCCAATGCGGATGCTTTGTGGGTTGTAGCCACCGTTGCCAAAGGGCGATGTGCCGCCTGTGCCGATCCACTTGTTGCCGCCT
>JACCDU010468168.1_pt1 | contig 12065 bp, 5 predicted proteins | sample 7446081 | NCBI WGS metagenome assembly JACCDU01 (sample SAMN15323447, study PRJNA562643) | freshwater metagenome | isolation source: river surface water | place: USA:Blue River Watershed | collected 2017-08-17 | reverse complement strand
CCGGCCTCAGCCTCAAGTCCGGCTCCAGCTTCAACGGCCAGACCGTCACCGGCTTCACCGACAACGGCGACGGCACCTACACCGTCACCTACACCGTTGTTGAAAACGACAGCGACCGCGCCGATGGTGCCAACACCGCAGCCTTCCTCGTCCTGGTGGACGCCGCTGGCAACGAAAGCACCGAAGTCACCAGCGTCACCCTCTCAGGCGAGCGCATCGACACCAACCGTCCCGTCATCGGCATCGACATCGTCACCTCAGACGACATCATCAACACGGCCGAGAAAAGCTCGGGGGTTGTGGTCAAAGGCACGGCTGTGGGTGCGGAAGACAACCAAACCCTCAGCCTAAGCTGGGGCAGCGTCACCAAAACCGCACAAATTGCCGGCGGCGAATGGCAGGTGAACTTCCTGCCCACCGACCTGCCGGCCAACGGCAGCTACACCCTGAGCGCCAGCATTCAGGACCAGGCAGGTAATACCGCCACCGAACAACACACCGTGCAGGTCAACGCGGTACTGCCCACCGTGACCATCACCACGCCACTGACAAGCGGCGCAGGCACACCCGCCGACGCCGATGCCATTCTCAATGACAACGAACTGACCAGCATCAACACCGCCGGCCACTGGACGATCGCTGGCACCACGACGCTCGCGCCCGACAACAGCACCGTCACGCTCACGCTCAACAGCCAAAGCTACAGCGCCCAAGTCAGCAACGGAAACTGGAGCCTTCAAATACCTAAGCTTGACGTGCAAACCCTAGTGCACGGCAACAGCTACAACCTGATTGCCCAGGTGGTATCCACCGACGGCAGCACATCCGAAACCGCCACCCAAACACTTGCCGTCAAAATCTACCCGCCTGACATCCCCACCGTCCATCTGCTCAAGACCTACGATAGCGCGTCCATCGTCACCGGCACGGCCTTCAAACTCGCGGGCGGCGATTACATCGCACTTGAAAACGGCGACACCCTCACAGTCACCGTCTCTTCATCCGGGGGCTCAACCGTATTCATCCCCCCCCCCCTGCAGATAGGCGACACCGCCCCCTCTCCACTGAGCTACAACGCCAGCACAGGCGACTGGTCCTTGCAATTGCCCGGCGACAACTGGGTCAGTGGCATCTACGACGTATCCGTCTCAGTAAACGCTGTTGGATACGTCACCCCCAAGACCGACGTCACCAGCGGAGAGCTGCAACTCAGAGGACCGGCGACCACTTCGTTCGCCCCGTTCTCTGGCGACGACGTGCTCAACATCGCCGAATCCACCCAATCGCTCACACTGAGCGGCAGCATCACCGACACCGATCTGAGCACCAACACCAACGGCGCCGCTGGACGCAGCGTGAGCGTGCAGGTGGGCGGCAGCACTTACACTGCCACCGTGCAAACAGGCGGTGCCTGGAACATTCCCATCTCGGCCATGGCAGTCTCGGACTGGAACAAAACTGCGCCTCTACCCGTGCAACTGAGCTACACCGATTTGTACAGCAACCTCGTCACCTCCAGCAAAAACATCACATTCGACCTCGTTGCCCCCAGCGTCAACAGCGTCACGGTGACCAGCGACGACGAAAACACCTACTCCCAACTCAACCTGGGCGACACCGCCTACATCGACGTCAAGTTCAACGAAGGCGTCACCCTAGCTGGCCCCACCACAGGCACCAAACTCAGGCTCCTTCTGGGCACAACCCCTGTGGATGCCAGTTACCTCAGCGGCAGCGGCACCGACACCTTGCGGTTCAGCTACCAGATCCAGGCTACCAACACCGCCACTGCGGGCATCGCCATTGCCCAAAATGGTCTGACGCTGGGCACCGCCACCCTCAAGGACGCTGCTGGCAACTCCGCCAGCATCACCCACGCAGCTGAGGATGCCAATGCGGACTACATCGTGGACACCACGGCTCCCGGACTCACGCTGTCCAACCTGAGCTTCTCCAACGACGCCGGCCCTTATGCCGACGACTTCAAAACCAAGACCACCGGCCAAACCATCACGGCCACACTGGCTGCAGCGCTTGACAGCGGCGTCACTCTGTGGGGCTCGCTGGACAACGGCATCACATTCACCGACATCACAAGCAAAGTCAGCACCACCACGGGCCCCACCCCAACCACCAGCCTCAGCTGGGACGGTATCACTCTGTCGGCCGCCACCGCAAACAAGACCCTGGTCTTCAAAACCGTTGACTTGGCCGGCAATGCCAGTACCCTCGCTGGCAACCAAGCTTATGTGCTCGACACCACAGCCCCCACCCTGAGCACCACCACCCCCTTGGCCCTGACTGCGAAAAGCGACACCACCAACAGCGTGCTCAACGCGGGTGATGTGGTCACCGCCACCGTCACCTTCTCCGAAAACGTCTACCTCACCGGCAGCGCCAGCATCAAACTCAATGTGGGCAGCACGCAGGTCGATGCAGTCTGCCTGGACAGCGACACAGGCAACGGCAGTGGCACCACCGCCCTCAAATTCAAATACAGCGTGGGTAGCAACGTCAACGACACCGATGGCATTTCCATCGACGCCGGCAGCCTGACCCTGGGCACCTCTAGCACCCTGACCGATATCGGCGGCAACCCTCTGTCTGCACTGAGCTACAGCGCCGTCACCGCCAATGCCAGCTACAAGGTGGACACCACCACACCCACCAGCGTTGGCTTCAAATCGTTCTTTGACACCTATGGCGGTGGCCAGACCTGGGTCAACTGGACTTCTTCGACCGCCGTTACCACCGACAGTCCCCAAATCGATTTCCGGGTGAAATTCACCGGCTCCTCAGTATCCGTCGGCGACACGGTGCAGATCAAGAAAAACGGCGTCAACTACGGCAGTTCGGTCGACCTCACACAGACTGACATTGACAACGGTTGGGTGGAAATCAGCCTCTCAAGAATTGCAAGCAATGCCCTGGCCTACAACACAGGAACCCCTTACACCTTCAGCGCCACCATCACCGACACCGCAGGCAATGTGGGCAGCACAGACACCACCACCGTTCTCAAGCTCAACACCAGCACACACTCATTGGGCGTCATTGCCCCCAGCGGCTACGTTTACACCCTGTCGCGCATCACCACCGGCGGCTATTTCGCGGTCGACACCAACAACGGGATTGCCGAATCCGGGGTCTACAACGCTGCCAGCGACAAGGTCACCCACCATGTGTTGGACCAGCTTTTCAACAACGGCGCAGACACCAACGTGAACGCCCGAACAGTCGTCATCGGTGGCAACACCTACAAACTTCCGACCATAGCTGAACTTCAGGCCATGGCCCCGACGGTGGCCTCGCAACTGGGTGTCAGCAGTTTCACAGCCTGGGCGGCCGATTACGTCTTCGCGGATACCCACAAGGCTTATTCGTACTCTGCCCTGCCGGGTACGATCCAATCCTCCGACAACAACAGCTTCCTCGCTTTGGTGACGATCGGATGAAACCCGCCCCCATCAGCCGAGCCGGGCTGGCCGTGTGTGGCACGCACATCCACGGCCATGTCATCGCCAATTCGCCGGCCACTCATGCTGGCGTTGACGCCCCCTTTGTGCAGCTGGACAACAGCACAATGAAGAGATCAAAGTACTGCCATGACAAAGCCGAATTGCTCATTTTGTGAGTCGATCGGTTGACCCAGTGTCAATGAAACTAGTACATGCCCTGATGGAGAAGGGGCCGCTGTCCAATGCGAATACTCCCAACCGTCAAGAGACCAGGTCCAACCGCCCGGTAGGTTGTCATTGGGAGACAAATATCCCGTGTTTGCAAGCACAGAATCCATGGCCTGGACCGCACCTGGCAAATGGATGCTGACATCGGTGGAATCAGACCCCGCATTACTTTGCCCAAAATTGGCCGCATACAGGGCCTGCATTTCGTTCAAACTGGGCAAGCGACTCGTATTGCTCTTGGTGAGCAGATGATTTGCCGCAGTAAAATCTGCCTGTGCCCAAGAAGAAGCGAGCTGCCCAAACTGAGCAATGTGAAATTCCCAAAGCTGATGATTGACAGATGTGAGCAAATGTGCCGCCAAATTGGCGGGAGTGCCATCGCTGCTGGAGGCATCGAGGTAATAATTCCAACCGACGCCGTCATATATTCCGCCATTGCCTGCGGGAATAGTATCGGCATTGAGTGTGGTCCATAAACCTGTACCGCTGCCATCGGGATCGCCAGCGTAATAAACGAAAACATCGCCAGTAATCTTGTCTTGCACGCTGTAGTTTTTCGCCTGAATGCCCGTATCAGAGGTCTGCGCGGTCCCGCTGGCCACTAGGAACAAGCGGTTGGCCTCGTCTGCATTGGCAATGCCATTGCCATTGGTGTCCACAACCAGCTGGTGGACACCACTGCCCCACACGCCCTGGGTAGCCGGCTTGAGCGCCGCACTGCCAGCCGAAAAACTCATGATCCATTCGCCCGTGGCGTTCGTGTAGCTGACCACCACATCGGTCACACCATCAGCGTTGACATCGTTATTACCGATGTGCAGCGGTTTGATGTCATTGCCGTTGATCCCATCGGTACGATCGTTGTCCAGCAAAAAACGGATTGTTGACTGTGCTCCTGTCGCGGCCTTACCGGAAATCGAAAAACCTACTTGGTACTCCGCCGCACTGACGATGTCAGTTCCGGTCACAGAATCAATGGCTTGACTCAAACGCAGCGAGGGAAAAATTTGATTGCCACTGCCATCGGAACTAACTTGGTCGCGCGATGTGCCGATTTCAGTCACCAATGACTGCAAAGCATTGCCCCCCGAAATGTCAGCCTCGGACCATGCCGAAAAAACCGCATCGGTTTGCAGAGGATTGTAGGTAACCAGCACATGCACCGTCTGCTGCGCCACATTGCCGGCCGCATCAGAGGCCAGCAACTTTACCTCATAGCCATTGCTGCCAATAGCACTGCCTGGATTTTCATAATTCGGCGGACTCAAAAAGGTCAAGGCGCCCGTCTGGGCGTCAAGGCTGAATTTGGCATCGTCAGCACCGCCAGCGAAGGCGAAACCAGTGACCCCAACCTTGTCACTCACCCCCGGGGTGTACACCGGCTGGGTGTTCGGCGTGTTTTCCTGATAAAGCACAGAAGTGCTTGGCCCCAAGGCAAACACAGGAGGCTCATCGTCAAGATTTTGCACCTCGACCCATACTGTCTGAATCGCCAAATTGCCCGAAGCATCCTGGGCTTGGATCTTGACCTGGTAAGTGTTACTCCAAGCCGAGCTGCGGGGCAGATCGGCATCGGGGCTGGTCAAGAACCGCAAAGCCCCAGTCTGCGCATCGAGACTGAATTTGCTGTCGTCCTCACCACCAGCAAAGGCATAGCTGACGTTGCCGGAATCGTCCTGGGCACTCGAGGTATAAACAATTTGAGTGGTTGGCACATTTTCGGAGACGCTCACTGATACGCTCACGGGAAACACGGGAGCCTCAAAATCTCCCGACAACACCATCAACGGCGCTGCCAGCGCGACCGATTGCAAAGTCAAAGCATCGTTGTTTTGGAAGGCGGTGACCAAAACATACTGGGCCAAAATTTGGGCTTTAGCAATGGCATCCATGCCCGTGGCGTCGAGCAGTGCCGCATTGGTGGAAATGATGGCCTTCGCGGCATCCCCCAAGCCGCTGGCAGCAGGATTGACCGCCGCAGCCGACGTTTGCAAGATGTCTGTGAGATAGTCGCCCCAATCGACGGTTGCGCTGGCCTGATCTGCCACATGCGCCATTTGGGCAATGATCTGCTGCATGGCGGCCGCGAACAAATCCGCTGACCCTCCAGGACCGGCTATCGCAGTGGCACCCGCTACAAAAATATTGGCCACCAAGGCCGCTTGCTTATGGGCCGCCATCCCCGACACATCGCCTGACAACGCTTCCGCGTACGTATCCACAAGAAAAATGTCTGTGCCTGACTGCAAGCCAAATGCCCGCACAATGGCAGATTGAGCCTGCTCCAGCGTCGTGCCGGAGTTCAGCAATGCATTCATCAAAGTCGTCAGTGGATTAATGACCTCACTTCCTTGAGGCGCAGACATGACACCTAAAAATGCTTTCTGCGTCGCAGAGTCGACGCCCCCGACAGTCAGCAAACCGTGCAAGGTTTGATTGCCGGTCAGCGTCAAATTCACAAAACCGTTCGAGTCCGTAACGCCAACCAGATTGCTGTCTACCTTCTCTGAAGTGTCCAAAATGCAGTTGTCGTTGAGGTCCACATACACTTTGGCGCCGACCACAGGTCCATCCACAACGCGGATTGTCTTGGATAAGCTGTCTGCCGCTATGGCACCACTCGAACCACTCGAACCACTCGAACCACTCGAACCACTCGAACTATTCGAAACACTCACCGCGACACCCAAGCCAGCACTCAAGGCAAACAATTTCGCAAACGTTCCACCCTCAAAACCCGAGAAGTACGAATCAGCGGCAAAACCCGCTCTACTCGTGACCGATCCGCTTTCCATTACAGACAATGAACCCACCAGCTCTTCATGAACCCGCGCCAATTTCACTGCAAATTGTGACACAGGGGACAAGTCCAAAATGTCATTCCGCAGTTCAGCTGCTGGCTCCTCTTCCTGCGTAATTTCAGAATGCACATCAGCGGATAAATCCAGCGACACATCGCCAGCGAATTCGGCGGACGCAACTTCTGCGTGCTCAGGTGTAGCCCTTCTCCCAGGCTTGTTCTGCAAGTATTGCGGCACTGAATCAAGTCGACCCAATCGACGCTGCGCCTGTGGCGGGGAATTATCCTGCGAAACGTGAACTTTCAATCCATGATAGATATCACTAAATTCATCTTTGAAAGCCATATTTAAATTCCAAAAATTTGTACAAACTTGAGTTCAATCAAGACGCTCGCCCTGCGAAGCGCTTGTAAAGAATGCATCAATAACAATAAAATTTGACGCCAGAATAAGCCTCGCGACCGATTCTTGAATTCACAACCGAAAGTCGTTCAGAACCGCCTGGCACATTGGTGTCTGTAAATAAATAGGCGGGCTTAGAGCCAGCCACATTCGTGTCAAACACATAACCAATTACACCTTCATTACGCCAAGAAGCGTTTTGAACTGTTGAGGATTTAGAAAGAATTTCCTTGTAAAGTGTAAAACGACTACCAGGCAGCTTGATTGCCATACTGTGTTTGTAAAGGGGCACAGCGCCAGGGCGATAAGAAAGAGGCAAGGTTAAACGTGCCCCCGATTCAGTCCAGTTGGCATTGGCCGTGTAAACGGAGCGAATATTGTTTTGGATGCTTGGTCTTAACTGTGCAATCGCAGTCTCGGTCAGGTACATGTACATGTACCCATTGACCGCATTGGGATCCAGAGGATCCTTGACTGGATTGGGCGTTCTGAATTCAATCAATTGCATATTGGTGCACGCATTCAGAAAATTGAATGTCATGGTCACCAAGGGGCTTGGCGAAGCTAGCGACGTAAAGTTTGATTTGAATGCCTTATACCAGTTCACAGTAGCAGCATTGAATATTTTTCCACCATATGGTGAGTTCAAATAGCCAATCGTCCAGTTTTTTGGTGGTGAAGGTGTCCAGGAGTCCACACTGCATGCCGCCAAAATCACGAAAGAACTGTCCGTGCCTGTACCACTCCTGAGTCTAGGTCCCTCACCGAACCAGTCCAAAGTGACACCATCTACTTCGTAGGTTGCGACACTTTCTTGAACACCAATAACACCACCGTTAACTACATTTGTGTTGTAATAAATCCAATGATTAGCACGGTAAACCTTTGCAGAAGCAGGTACCAAAGGGTTTGCCGTATCAGTAGCGGCTGCACCATCTTCAAACCCACAACCCAATTGATTTTTGGCCGACCATCCCTTCATATGCCATAAAATTGCTGCATCCGGATTTGGATCCACGCGCGGGTCGGTACTTCTGGCGCAATACATGCTTGTTCCATTGTCTTCATATCTGACACACCACCAAATTGTATTACCAGAGAAGTTAGCAATATTTCCTCCAGCCATGAGGTAATTTTGCAAATTATCTCGCATAGTTCGCGACCAATATTCGCTGTGGTGGACAGGGATAACACATTTATAACCCTGCAACAAAGAAGAGTCATTATGCAGATCACGATCGGTGGCTATATCACATGAAAATTTACTCGTAAGCCAATTTAACAGATTATTCAACCCATCATCAAGCGCACCATAGAATGGTATACCCATCGGTCGATTAAATGACACCTTCGTCTCACTAATAGAATTCGACGAGTTATAAACGTACATACTTTTACCACCATAATAATTGTAGGCTTGAAAAGTATTGGTTGGAAGGATCACTATCATTTCTGACTTCACCAACGGGCGAACACAAAAATAAACACCGACCTGGTACGTCGATTCATCACATCGAAAATGGTACACTCCGCCTCGAAGATTACTTGGAAGTTGCAATTCCAAAGTCAATGGCCATTGCTGATCTTGATTTGCTGGAGCGATCACAGATGGTTGAATAGTGACCACACCACTCATCATCACAGCGCCATCACTATTCCTGAGTAATTTCCAACCCGTAGTTACTGCATTGGGATAAATAGAGCCCACAGCTCTGGTATCGACACAAGGATTCATTCTAATCCGAACACTTTCACCAGGAAAATAAGTATTCTTGTCTGTATATCCCAATATAAACCCCTGCACTGAACCTGCAAAAGCCTTCCCCAAGTATGAAACAGTTGCCAATTGACCTGCCGCTCCAATAACAGTTCTTCGAGAAATCATTTCAAAATCCTTTCCAGTTTCAATATAAATTTAATTTTCTTGTACTTATTTTACACTGTGCAATTGGTCATTTAAGTGGCGCACATAATCACCCAAAGACGAAACACCAAGCACACCTCGGTTTTGCAAAAGGCTAATGCAATAACCTACTGCATCATAACTTTGATAGACATGGTGAAGTACGATAGCCATTTGCTTTAGCTGCTCGCTGGACAGCAATGGAGAAATCAGATTTTTAACATACACCATATCTGCTTCCAAAAGTTGTTTATATTGGTGCCCAGGAGTCACGACAGGCCCAAACTTCCAATGCTTCACAGCCGCAAAACAATGGGGTAAAAAACCCGCATCCCTCAAGAATGAATCGACCGATCCCAACGCGGGTTGATTCTCATACAGCGGAACAAAGGACATTTCCAGCTGAATGACAACCACGTTTTCGAGATGTTTTTTTGCATTTCGAAATACATTCAATTCAGAACCTTGAACATCAATTTTCAAAAAATCAAATGCTGACAACTCCGGAATATCATCGAGACGGTGCGTTTGAATTTTTTCAACATCAAGAATGTGTGCATTAGCAGTAAATTCGGGAAAAACAGCCAATGCTCTTGCACAAGGTTTTAATAAGCTTGAAAATCCTGGATAGGCGCAAATATGAAAATTAGCCTCCGAACCATCACCAATAGCATAAGGCAAATATGTTTCGCTGCCTGTTTTCTTGGCATTCAGTTCTTTAAAAGCTTCACGCTGTGGTTCGAATCCGGTAACTTGGCATAATTGCTTCTGTAAAAGCTCTTGGTAAGGTGCAGGACCATCAATGGGATTTGCACCGATGTCCACAATGTGTGTCAGCCTTTGAGGCCGAAGCATATCAATCAAGAAGTCGGTCATTTATTGCGTCAATTTACTTATTTTTTGAAATTGCTCATCAAACAATTTAGACATGATTTGAGGGCGACCTTGGAACAAGACGTTGATTTTATCTTGACCGGCAAGTTGGAGTTTTAGCTCTTGTCGCTCGACATGATTGTTAGCCAAACGGACGGCCGTATCAACATACTCATCAACCGTGTGAGTAACAAGCCAAGAAGGAAAGCTCAAGCGTTCAAACAAGCCTTGATCAATGTGTTCATGCACCTCACGCCCGGTCTTGCATACACCGACCAAGCCTGCGGATACAGTGTCAACGACACCATTGGTATTTCCGAATGGGAATGGATTAATAAAAAAATCACAATCAGCTATGATTTTCATGTATGCATCATACGATTGGTGGGGATAAATTGTGACAGACGATCCCAAAAAACCCCGAATGACCCATTCAACACTGGGACGAATCAAGCCTTGATTTTGACCAATTAAAAAATGGAAATGCAGCTTTTGCTTTGATTTTTGGATTATTTTGTGACATGCCTCTAAAAAACCCGGATTAATTTTCATGGTAGTAGCACAAACTGCAATGTCCACAACTTGCTCAGTGGTTTTTATATTTTTCGTAAAAAACAGTTTTTCAACTGCCGCAGAAGGGCGGTATGGCATGCCATCAGAGGGAAGAAGCAACAACTGCTCACTGAAGCAAGAAGCATCCCCCACATAATCTTCCTCAACCACAACAAAATCAATAACATCCGAATGCGATGTTGCTGGATGACCGAGAGCCATCATTTGCAAAGGCGCAATCCTCAGGTTAGCCAGCCACATTGTCAACGGAAACATGCCTACGCTAGGCATGTAAAGAATCGCTGCACCAACCTCCAAAGCAATGTTTTTTATCTGTTTGAGTTGATCAATAATGGATGACGACCTGTCGATTTCACGAAAATCATCAAATACAGTTCTAGTGAGATCATCTACACAGTCAGCATAACCAGCTCCAATGACATGGTATCTTTCCTTGGCAGACTCAATGGTTCTTGAGTGGGTGCGATAGATAGAATGACCTTTGCTGAACCACTCTATAACAACAAGCAGTGTTGGTTTTACCGGCATTGAAAGGCGTTTGATATCTTTAGATGAGAAATCAATTGATGCCAATCCTGTTTGCGACAGCTTTTTTAAAATCAGTGAGTTAATTGACTTTTTGATCTGATGTTTGTTTTCTATATCCGCATAACTGCAATGCATATAAAGATCATGCATAACTCCATGCGGAAGCGATTCCAGGTCATCCAATTCAAACATTTTTTTGGACAACCAAGGCAAGATCACCTCTCGTTTATTATGTGCCGACGGGCTTCCTAAAAAACGGGAAGTAATCAAAACCAAACATAAACTTGCTGCCAACTCTTTGTCCGCTTCCCAAAGCGCGTCAAGGTCCAATGGAACTTCAGATTCTGTTGTGTACAGCAAGGCGAATTTAAGTAAGTCTTTGATATCGACTTTCAAATTCTTTAAATCAGACTTTTCTTGAGCAATATTTAAACCACGCAAAACATGATCAGCATTACGAAATGGCGTAGCCGCAAATAATGCCGAAAACCATCGATGCAAGCTGAGTATTTCGGCACGCCATTGGCTTGAGATAGTTAAACTTGCATCGCTAAGCAGAGCAGTGGCGGCGCTAGCCGCACGAGTCCAGATGTGAACATCCCAATCCTGCTGCATGACGGACTCAAGTGGCGCAGCCTGAAAATCATTACCTACAGCTCCATAATTCTGATCCAAGGTCCTCAATAAAGAAATCAATTCACGCATACCCTCTTCATGCTGACGCTGATATGCATATGATTCGAATTTTTCAAGTGTAAATGACATAGTTTTATTAAAAAAACCGCCAATATCTTTTTTTCAAAAATATTGGCGGTATTAAATAAATTGAAATTAATTATCCTCTTCTTTTTTGATAATACTTTGCGGCAGCTTTATTCCTCCTGAAATGAGTGTTACCGAAGCTGGTTTACTCATTGCCGCAGGGTTGTAAATAGGCACCACAGCCGCCGTAGTGGATGTCGCACTTCTTTGCACGGTTGAAACAATTGGCACAGCATTGACCGCGTTGTTGAGCACCTGAGCCGCCTGAGAAGCGATCACATTGGCATTTGTACTGGTGCTGGTGCTGGTATTTGGATTAATGGTCGCCGTGGTACTGGCTTGGCTACCCACTGCTAAGGCATAGTTCACCGTATCGTTGAGGGTAGTCGTGAGGTTCACAATTTGTATGCCCACACTCCCGTTAGCAAAAGTGCCCGTGGTGGTGCCCAACAAGCTGTTGTCGGTCGTTGTGACCGTGCTGCCGTTGGCGGTTGTGGCGTTGCCCAGAGCCACGCTCACCGTCGCGCCACTGGTGTT
>JACCDU010932803.1_pt1 | contig 12066 bp, 11 predicted proteins | sample 7446081 | NCBI WGS metagenome assembly JACCDU01 (sample SAMN15323447, study PRJNA562643) | freshwater metagenome | isolation source: river surface water | place: USA:Blue River Watershed | collected 2017-08-17 | reverse complement strand
TCGCGCATGAGGGTGGCGGCATGTTCGGGCTGGTTGAATTGCTTGGGCAGGTACATGGCGCAATGCATGAAAAAGGCACCCGAAGGTGCCTTTGTTTATTCCCACTCGATGGTGGCCGGCGGCTTCGAGCTCACATCATACGTAACGCGGTTGATGCCGCGCACCTCGTTGATGATGCGCCCAGACACCTTCTTGAGCAGGGCATACGGCAGCTCGGCCCAGTCGGCGGTCATGAAGTCGCTGGTCTGCACGGCACGCAGGGCCACCACATAGTCGTAGGTGCGACCGTCACCCATCACTCCCACGCTTTTCACCGGCAAAAACACGGTGAAGGCCTGGCTGGTCAGGTCGTACCAGCTCTTGCCGCTGTGGCTGTCGATGGTGTTGCGCAGTTCTTCGATGAAGATGGCGTCAGCACGGCGCAGCAGGTCGGCGTATTCCTTTTTGACTTCGCCCAGGATGCGCACGCCCAGACCTGGACCCGGGAAGGGGTGGCGGTAAACCATGTCGCGTGGCAGGCCCAGGGCCACGCCCAGTTCACGCACTTCGTCCTTGAACAGGTCGCGCAGCGGCTCCAGCAGTTTCAGGCCCAGCTGCTCGGGCAGGCCACCCACGTTGTGGTGGCTCTTGATGGTCACGGCCTTCTTGCTCTTGGCGCCGCCGCTCTCGATCACATCGGGGTAGATGGTGCCTTGGGCAAGGAAGGTGGCGCCCTTTGTTCCATTGCCAGCGGCTTTGAGTTTGGCGGCCTCGGCCTTGAAGACATCGACGAACAGGCCGCCGATGATCTTGCGCTTTTGCTCGGGCTCGCTCACACCGGCCAGCTTGCCCAGGAACAGGTCGCTCGCGTCCACACGGATCACCTTGGCATGCAGGCGGCCTTCGAACATCTCCATGACCATGTCGCCCTCGTGCAGGCGCAGCAGCCCGTGGTCCACAAAGACGCAGGTCAGCTGGTCGCCGATGGCGCGGTGGATCAGGGCTGCGGCCACAGACGAATCGACACCGCCGGACAGGCCGAGGATGACTTCCTCGTCGCCCACCTGCTCGCGGATCTTGGCCACGGCCTCTTCGATGTAATTGCCCATGATCCAATCGGGTCGGGCGCCACAGATGCCCAGCACGAAGCGCTCCAGGATCGCCCTGCCCTGCACCGTGTGCGTGACTTCGGGGTGGAACTGCACGGCATAGAAGCGGCGCGCCTCGTCGGCCATGCCGGCGATGGGGCAGCTGGGCGTGCTGGCCATGACCTTGAAGCCTTCGGGCAACTGAGTGACCTTGTCGCCGTGGCTCATCCAGACCTTGAGCATGCCGTGGCCTTCGCTCGTGGAGAAGTCCTCGATGCCTTTGAAGAGTTCGGTGTGGCCATGAGCGCGGACCTCGGCGTAGCCGAATTCTCGGGTGTTGGAGCCTTCAACCTTGCCACCCAGCTGCGTGGCCATGGTCTGCATGCCGTAGCAAATGCCCAGCACCGGCACCCCCAGCGCGAACACGGCATCGGGCGCACGGTCGTCCACCTCGTACACGCTGGCGTGCGAACCGGACAGGATGATGCCCTTGAGGTTGCCATCGGCGGCGTATTCGCGCACCCAGTCGCTGCTCACATCACAGGGATGCACTTCGCAGAACACATGGGCTTCGCGCACGCGGCGGGCGATCAGCTGGGTGACTTGTGAGCCGAAATCGAGGATCAGGATCTTGGAATGCTGCATGGCAGGCGGGGTCTCAAAATTGAAAAGGCGTCTGGGGTTCCAGACGCCTTGGTTCAGGATGCCGGTATTTTAATCGGCCCGGTAGTTCGGGGCTTCCTTGGTGATCTGCACGTCGTGCACATGGCTTTCGCGGATGCCGGCGGCGGTGATCTCCACAAACTCGGCACGCTCGTGCATGTCGGCAATGCTGGCGCAACCGCAGTAGCCCATGGATGCGCGCAGACCACCGGCCATCTGGTAGATGATGGCCACGACCGAGCCCTTGTAGGGCACGCGGCCTTCGATGCCTTCGGGCACCAGTTTGTCGGCATTGGGGTTGCCGGTGCTGGACTCCTGGAAGTAGCGGTCGGCACTGCCTTGCTGCATGGCGCCGATCGAGCCCATGCCGCGGTAGCTCTTGTAGCTGCGACCCTGGAACAGGATCACTTCGCCGGGCGCCTCTTCGGTGCCGGCGAACATGCCGCCCATCATGACGGTGCCCGCGCCTGCGGCAATCGCTTTGGCGATGTCACCGCTGTAGCGAATGCCACCGTCAGCGATCAGGGGCACGCCGGTGCCCTTGAGGGCGGTGGCCACGCTGTCGACTGCCATGATCTGGGGCACGCCCACACCGGCCACGATGCGGGTGGTGCAGATCGAGCCGGGGCCGATGCCGACCTTGACACCGTCTGCACCCGCTTCGACCAGGGCCAAAGCGGCCGCGCCGGTGGCGATGTTGCCGCCAATGACTTCGATGTGCGGGTAGTTTTGCTTGACCCAGCGCACGCGGTCGATCACGCCCTTGCTGTGGCCGTGGGCGGTGTCCACCACGATGGCGTCGACGCCTGCGCGGGCCAGTGCTTCGACACGCTCTTCGGTGCCCTCGCCCACCCCCACGGCCGCACCCACGCGCAGCTTGCCAGCGGCGTCTCGCGCGGCACTCGGGAAGTTCAGCTGTTTGGTGATGTCCTTGACGGTGATCAGACCCTTGAGTTCAAAGGCGTCGTTCACAACAAGCAGTCGTTCGAGTTTGTGTTTGTTGAGCAGCGCCTTGGCCTGCTCCGGCGTGGTGCCTTCGGGCACGGTGACCAGACGCTCTTTGGGCGTCATGATCTCGCTGACCTTCTGGTCGTAGCGGGTCTCAAAGCGCAGATCGCGGCCGGTCACGATGCCGACCACCTTGCCGCCGTCGCAGACCGGAAAGCCCGACACGCCCAGCTCGTCGCTCAGGGCCATGACCTGGCGAACCGTGGTTTGCGGGGTGATGACCACCGGATCGCGCAGCACGCCGGATTCGTAGCGCTTGACCTTGGCCACCTGGGCGGCCTGCTCTTGTGCCGTCAGGTTCTTGTGCACGATGCCGATGCCGCCTTCTTGCGCAATGGCAATGGCGAGGCGCGCTTCCGTCACGGTGTCCATGGCGGCGGACACGAGCGGCAGGTTCAGGCGGATGTTGCGGGTGAATTGCGTCGCAAGCGAGGTATCCTTGGGCAGGACCTGGGAGTACGCGGGGACGAGGAGAACGTCGTCAAAAGTAAGGGCTTTACCGAGTAGGCGCATAAGCTAAGGCTCCAAAAAAAAGATTGTACCCGCGCGGGCAGGGTTTCCCCCGATCGATGGGCCTGGTCAATTGGGCAGCTGAAAAAGCATCACCTTGAGCGCCCGCTCCGGGTCCACATCGGCAAACACCGGTGGGTTGTCCAGACGCTTCACAAAGCGCAAATCGGAGGCCTCGGCCGCCACCAGGTCACGCAAGAAAGCGCTGGGCAGCTCCGGGGCGTTCAGGCAGAGCAAGGCCTGACCTCCGGGGGCTAGCAGCTCGGGCAGGCGGCGCACCACACGGGCGTAGTCCTTACTGGCTACAAAGCTGCCCTTCTGGTAGCTCGGGGGGTCGGCCACCACGATGTCGTAGGGCCCCATGCGCTTGACCTTGCCCCAGGACTTGAACAGGTCGTGCGCCAGAAAGCGCCCCCCCGTCAAACCGCCCAGCCGGTGGTTTTGTTGGCCAATCGCCAGTGCGCCAGCGGCCATGTCCACATTGACCACCTCGGTCGCCCCGCCCTGCAAGGCCGCCACTGAAAACGCGCAGGTGTAGGCAAACAGGTTCAGCACGCGCCTGCCCGGAGCCTGCTCGCGCAGCCACTGGCGGCCGCTGGCCATGTCCAGAAACAGACCGTGGTTTTGGCCCTTAAGCACATGCACGCGGTAGCGGGCGCCCTGCTCTGTGACCACATGCGGCTCAGGCACGCTGCCAGCCATGAGCCGGGTTTCGGTGCCAGCCTGCCCACTTTGCCGGCATTGGTAAACCCAGTTCAAAGGCTCAGGGCGCTGGGCCAGGGCCGCATGCACCGCTTCCAGGTCTGGCTCGCTCAGAGGCTGGAAGCTGGTCAACACCCAGACCGGCGCGTACCAGTCCAGGCTCAGGTGTTCACAGCCCGCATGCAGGCCACCGCGACCGTGGAAGATGCGGCAGGCGTCCGGGCCCGGTATGGCGCGGGCGATGGCGTCAAGCAGCGGCTGCATCAGTAACCCGCCGCCGCGCCGGGGCGCTTTTTGGCGAACAGGCCAGCACGTCGTGCGCCTTGCTTGCTGAAGCGTTCGCGGCGGGCCACTTTGGGGTCCACGCGCAGATCGCGGCAAAGTTCCACCCGGTCGCCGTCGCGCAGCGCAGTACCCCAGCCGACCTTGCGACCCCAAAGGCTGGGGCTGAGGGTATGGCACTGCTTTTCATCCCAGTCCAGTGGCCAACCAGGCTGCTGCACGGCCATGGCCACGGCTTGCGACAGTGTGCTGCCAGCCTCCAGCTGCAGCGCCAGTTCGCACACGGTGCGCGGGGCCGGGCTGAAGCAGACCGTGATCGCCATGGTTTCAGCCATAGACCTGCTCGGCGCGTTTGATGAAGGCATCCACCAGCGAGCCGGCAATCTTGTCGAACACCGGGCCGACGATGGCCGAGAGGGTGCTGCTGGAAAAACCGTAGTGCAAATTCAGTTCCACCTTGCAGGCCCGTTGGCTGCCATCGCCCACCGGGCTGAAGGTCCAGCCACCACTCAAATTGGAAAAAGGGCCGTCCACTAGCTGCATTTGCACCGAGCGGCCTTCGATGTGCGTGTTGCGCGTGGTGAAGGCCTGCTTGATGCCCGCCATGCCGATGCCTATTTCGGCCACCACACCCTCCGGCGTCACCTCTTTGACGCCAGCATGGTCACACCAGGGCAGGAACTCGGGGTAGCGGTCCACATCGGTGACCAGCCGAAACATCTCTTCGGGGCTGTACCAGATCAGGACGGACTTGTGGATATTCTTCATACAATCACGCGTTTGCCTGCGATTGTAAATTTGCCGGCCGTCCCCACTTCCTGCCCATGGCCAGCAAAAAGCCCTCCCCTGCCGAAAAATCCGCCCTGATCGCCGAAAACAAAAAAGCGGCGTTCAACTATTTCTTCGAGGAACGCCACGAGGCCGGCATGGTGCTGGAAGGCTGGGAAGTCAAGGCTATCCGCGACGGCAAGGTGCAGCTAACCGACGGCTATGTGGTCATCAAGAACGGCGAGATGTTTATCATTGGCCTGTTGATCCACGCGCTCAAGACCGCATCCACCCATGTCAACCCCGAGTCCGCACGCATCCGCAAGCTGCTGCTGCACAAGGACGAGATCAGGCGCCTGACGGGCAAGGTCGAGCAAAAAGGCTACACGCTGGTGCCCATCAACCTGCACTGGAAAAACGGCCGCGTGAAATGCGAGGTGGCCTTGGCCAAGGGCAAGGCCGAACACGACAAGCGCGATACCATCAAGGACCGCGAAGGCAAACGCGAAGTGGAACGCGCGATGAAATCGCGCAACCGCTGATCAGGCCAGATGGCGCAGGGGATGGTGGTCCGAGGGCCAGGGGCTGACGAAAAAGCGCGCCACTTCGGAGGCGTCCACCTCTTCCACACGGGCCGGCTTCCATTGGGGCGAATGGTCTTTGTCCACCGCCAGTGCACGCACCCCTTCCACCGTTTCGCTATCGGCCACCGGGCGCAGGTGAAAGCAGTGGTGCACCATGTCGCGCTCCATGCGCAGGTCGTCGGCCAGCCCCATGCTGCGGGCACGGCGAATCTGCTCGAGCACCACGTTCAGCATCAGGGGTGAACGGGCACGCAGGGTTTTGGCCGTGTGCTGGCTCCATTCGTCTGTGGCCGCTTCCAGCGCATCGAGCATGGCTTGCACCGTGGGCAGGCCGAAGATGTGGTCAATCTGCGGCTGGGGGCTGAGCTTTTCAGGCGCCATGCTGCCCGGCTGTGCCAAAACCCAGCGCTCGATAGACTCGCTGTTCTCGAAGGGGCTGCTGGTCAGTTTGGCCCAAATCGACTCCAGCACCGAAGACGGCAAAGCGATGTCGGCCAGCCTGGCGGCGACCGCCTGCTGGCCACTGAGCATGAGGCCTGTGAGGCCAAGGTATTCGCCCAGCTTGCCGGGGCAGCGGCTCAGAAAGTACCCACCACCCACGTCGGGGAACAGGCCGATGTTGGTTTCGGGCATGGCCATCTTGGTGCGCTCGGTCACCACGCGCACGCTGGCGCCCTGGCTGATGCCCATGCCGCCGCCCATGACGATGCCATCCATGAAGGCAATGTAGGGCTTGCGGTAGGTGTGGATCAGGTGGTTGAGCGCGTATTCCTCGGTGAAGAAGTCGCCCAATGACGTGTCGCCCGCATGAGCCGCCTGATGGAAAAAGCGGATGTCACCGCCTGCGCAAAAAGCCCCGAACGGGCCTTCCTTGCCAGTGCCGCGCACAGCCACCGCCAGCACCTGCGGGTCGTCCTGCCAGCGCTGCAGGGCGGCCGTCAGGTCGCGGATCATGGGCAGCGACAGGGCGTTGAGCGCCTTGGGGCGGTTGAGGGTGATGCAGCCGATGCGGCCGTGGATTTCTGCAATGACTTCAGACACGTTTGTTTCTCCAACCCAGGCATTCATTGAGGACCAGTGCCCCCAGCACCAGCGTACCGCCGAGCAGCACGCTGGCCTGTGGCGCTTCGTTGGCACCCAGCCAGGCCAGCAGGATGCCAAAGACGATTTCAAGCAAGGCCAGCAGCGAGACCTCGGGTGCCTTGAGGACGCGGGCACAGACCACCGACAAGGCACAGGGAATGGCCAGCTGGAACAGCCCCAGGCCGGCCAGCAAGCCGATGTCTTGGACGCCGGTCTGCAGCGGCCAGGCCAGAGGGAGGGTCAGCACGCACGAGATCACCGCCCCCAGCAGGACCGAGGGCACCAGATCCAGATCGAGCCCTTCGGCATGGCTTTTTTGCACCAGGGTCCATTGCGTGGCGGCAGCCAGCGGCACACACAGCGCGACCAGCGAGCCCAGCAGCAAATTGGGTGCCCCCAGGGAGAACTGTTGGCCATACATCCAGCCGATGCCCAGGCCGGCCACCACGATGGCAGCCCAGGTCCGTGCCGGCAGACGGTGGCCGAGGATCACACGGGTGAACAAAGCTGTCACAAAAGGCCCCACGGCCATCGTAATCAGCACATTGGCGACGGCGGTGAGCGTCAGCGCCACCATGAAGGCGGTGAACATGATGCTCCAGCACAAGCCGGACAACCAGAAATACCCGCTTCGCCAGGGCAGCCTGCGGAATATACCGGCGCCCTGCCACATCGGCAGGATCACCAGCAGGGACAGCACCGTGAAAAAGCTGCGCCAGAAGGTGACCTCGAAGCTGCGCGCCTCCTGCAGATGCCGGGTAACGACACCCGCGGTCGACCACAGCGCTGCGCACAGCACCATCAGGGCAACGGCTTGGCCATGTCGGAGTTTCATCGGGCGTGCTCGTCAGGCTACAGCAGGAGCGACCGGAGGCCGCTGCCTGCCGCGGGGCTCAGGCGCCTTCGCGCGAGGCGCGCTTGCGGTCGTGTTCCTTGAGGTGGCGCTTGCGCAGGCGCACGCTCTTGGGCGTGATCTCGACCAGTTCGTCGTCCTCGATGAATTCGACGCCGTATTCCAGGGTGAGTTCGATCGGGGGCGTGATCTTGACCGCGTCTTCCTTGCCGGACACGCGGAAGTTGGTCAGCTGCTTGGTGCGGGTGGCGTTGACCACCAGGTCGTTGTCGCGGCTGTGGATGCCGACGATCATGCCTTCGTACACCGGATCGTTGGGCTTGACGAACATGCGGCCACGGTCGTCGAGCTTGCCCAGGGCGTAGGTGAAGATTTCACCGTCGTCCATGGAGATCAGCACGCCGTTCTTGCGACCACCGATGTCACCCTTGTGCGGCTCGTAGCTGTCGAAGATGTTGGAGATCAGGCCCGAACCGCGGGTCAGGTTCAGGAATTCGTTCGAGAAACCGATCAGACCACGCGCCGGGATACGGTATTCGAGGCGCACACGGCCACGGCCGTCCGGCTCCATGTTGACCAGTTCGCCCTTGCGCTCACCGAGCGCCTGCATCACGCCACCCTGGTGGCCTTCTTCGATGTCGGCCGTCACCAGCTCGATCGGCTCGTGACGCTCGCCGTTGATGTCGCGGAACAGCACGCGCGGCTTGGAAACAGCCAGCTCGTAGCCTTCACGGCGCATGTTTTCCAGCAGGATGGTCAGGTGCAGTTCGCCACGACCGGCCACCTCGAAGATACCGTCTTCGTCGGTTTCCTTCACGCGCAGGGCCACGTTGTGCTGCAGCTCTTTTTGCAGGCGATCCCAGATCTGGCGGCTGGTGACGTATTTGCCTTCACGGCCGGCCAGCGGTGAGGTGTTCACGCAGAAGTTCATGGTCAGGGTGGGCTCGTCCACCTTGAGCATGGGCAGCGGCGCAGGGTTGGCCGGGTCGGTCACGGTCACGCCAATGCCAATGTCGGCAATGCCGTTGATCAGCACGATGTCGCCGGGGCCAGCTTCGGTGACCTGCACGCGGTCCAGACCCTGGAAGGTCAGCACCTGGTTGATGCGGCCCTTGATGCTGTTGCCGTCCGGACCTTCCATCACCACCACGTCCATGCCGGGCCTGATGGTGCCCTGGCTGATGCGGCCCACGCCGATGCGGCCGACGAAAGTCGAGAAGTCGAGGGCGGAGATCTGCAGCTGCAGCGGTGCGGCCGGGTCGCCTTCGTTGGGCTTGACGTGCTTGAGCACGGTGTTGAACAGGGCCGACATGTCGGGGCCCCACTGCTCACCAGGAGCGCCCTCTTCCAGAGAGGTCCAGCCGTTGATGCCGGAGGCATACACCACCGGGAAGTCCAGCTGCTCGTCGGTGGCGCCCAGCTTGTCGAACAGGTCGAAAGCGGCGTTGACCACCTTGTCGCAGTTGGCGCCGGGCTTGTCGACCTTGTTGACCACGACGATGGGCTTGAGACCCAGGGCCAGGGCCTTCTTGGTCACGAAGCGCGTCTGGGGCATCGGGCCTTCCTGGGCGTCGATCAGTAGCACCACGCCGTCCACCATGGACAGCGCGCGCTCGACTTCACCGCCGAAGTCCGCGTGGCCGGGCGTGTCGACGATGTTGATGTGGGTGCCTTCCCAGCTCACGGCGCAGTTCTTGGCCAGGATGGTGATGCCGCGCTCGCGTTCGATGGCGTTGTTGTCCATCACGGTGTCGACGACTTTTTCGTGGTCGGCGAAGGTGCCCGACTGGCGCAGCAGCTGGTCCACCATGGTGGTTTTGCCGTGGTCAACGTGGGCAATGATGGCGATGTTGCGGATTTGTTTACTCATGGTGCTTTCCAATCATCAAGCCAGCGCGAGGGCCGGCGAACTTTCCAGAATCTGTTGAATGTCCAGGGGGCTGAGCAGCCGGGTCGGGATCAGCTCGCCGGCCTGGGTGTGGGCGGTGCCCAGCAAGGTGTTGGGCGCGTCACCGTAGACGCGCACATGGGGCATGTCGGGCCAGTCACCGCGGCGGCGCATGCCGCTCAGGAACCTGCCGGCATTGTCGGCGTCCAGTGTGACGGGTGTATAGCCCTGCAGCAGGCAATCGACGGGTTGCAAGGCAGCCAGACGCTCGCCCTCCTCCATCGCTTCGAGCTGTTCGAGTGTGATGCACTGGCTGGCATCGAACGGGCCGGTCTGCACACGGCGCAGCGCCGTCAGATGCCCGCCGCAACCCAGCGCTTCACCAATGTCTTCGCCGAGGGTGCGGATGTAGGTGCCTTTGCTGCAGGCCACGCGCAGGCGCAGGTGAGGGTTGTCGCCCTGCAGCTGCACATCGAGCATGTCGAGCTCGTGGATCACCACGTCGCGCGCTTCGCGCTCGACGGTTTCGCCCTCTCGGGCGTATTCGTACAGGGCCTTGCCGTCCTTTTTGAGGGCGCTGTGCATGGGCGGCACCTGGCGGATGGGGCCCATAAACCGGTCCAGCACCTCCACCACCTGACCCAGTGTGCAAGTCACGGGGCGCTCGGCGATCACCTCACCTTCGGCGTCGGCCGTGGTGGTTTTGCGGCCGAGGCGCACCGTGGTTTCATAAGCCTTGTCGGCCTCCAGGTGCTGCTGGCTGAACTTGGTGGCGGCGCCAAAGCACAGCGGCAGCACACCGGTCGCCAGTGGGTCGAGTGTGCCGGTGTGGCCGGCTTTTTCGGCGCGCAACAGCCACTTGACCTTTTGCAAGGCCTGGTTGCTTGAAAGACCGAGTGGTTTGTCCAGCAGGATCACCCCATGCACAGGGCGCCGCTGCACCCGTGCACGAGGAGCAGCTGTCATGTCAGTCGCTGTCCTTGCTGCGTGAGGCCACAGCCTTGGCAATCAGCGCGTTCATGTCGGACGCACGCTCGGTGGTGCGGTCAAAAATGAAGTGCAGCGTGGGCACGGTGTGGATGTGCAGGCGCTTGAAGAGGCCGTTGCGCAGGAATCCTGCAGCGGCGTTCAGACCTTGCGTGGCTTCCTCCGGATCGCCCGTGAGCAGGCTGAAAAACACCTTGGCGTGGGCATAGTCCGGCGTCACCTCGACGGCGTTGATCGTGACCATGCCCACCCGCGGGTCTTTCAGTTCGCGCGCGATCAGCTCCGACAGATCGCGCTGGATCTGGTCGGCGACTCGGTAGCCGCGGTTGGGGACGGAAGAGGCCTTGCGGGGCATTACAGCGTTCTCGCGATTTCCTTGACTTCAAAGAATTCGAGCTGATCGCCCTCTTTGATGTCGTTGTAGTTCTTGAGCTTGATACCGCACTCGAAGCCTTCCTTGACTTCGCGCACATCGTCCTTGAGTCGCTTGAGCGATTCGAGTTCGCCGGTGTAGATGACCACGTTGTCGCGCAACAGGCGGAAGCGCGACGAGCGCGTGACCATGCCGTTGGTGACCATACAGCCCGCCACGGTACCGATCTTGGAGGCGACGAACACGGTGCGGATCTCGGCGTTGCCGATGACTTCTTCCTTCTGTTCGGGCGCCAGCATGCCGGACATGGCCGCCTTGAGCTCGTCCACAGCGTCGTAAATGATGTTGTAGTACTTGATCTGGACGTCGTTGTTCTCGGCCAGCTTGCGGGCGCCAGCGTCGGCGCGCACGTTGAAGCCGATCACCAGGCCCTTGGAAGCGATCGCCAGGTTGACGTCGGATTCGCTGATGCCGCCCACACCGGTGTAGACCATCTGCACGCGCACTTCGTCGGTGGAGAGCTTGAGCAGCGAAGCGGACAGTGCTTCCTGCGAACCCTGCACATCGGCCTTGAGCACGATGGGCAGGGACTTGACCTCGCCAGCCTGCATGTCTGCAAACATGTTTTCCAGCTTGGCGGCTTGTTGCTTGGCCAGCTTGGTGTTGCGGAACTTGCCGGCACGGTAGGTGGCAATCTCGCGGGCGCGGCGCTCGTCGGCCATCACCATGAAGTCGTCACCGGCCTGCGGCACTTCGGCCAGGCCCTGGATTTCGACCGGAATCGACGGGCCGGCTTCCTTGGTCGGCTTGCCGTTTTCGTCGAGCATGGCACGCACGCGGCCATAAGTCTGACCGGCCAGCACCACGTCACCCACCTTGAGCGTACCGGACTGCACCAGCACGGTGGCCACAGAGCCGCGGCCTTTGTCCAGGCTGGCTTCGATCACCAGACCCTTGGCAGCGGCATCGACCGGCGCCTTGAGTTCCAGCACTTCGGCCTGCAGCAGCACCTGCTCGAGCAGTTCGTCCACGCCCATGCCGGTCTTGGAGGACACGGCAACAAAGGGCGAGTCACCGCCGAATTCTTCGGGCACGACTTCTTCGGCGATCAGTTCCGCCTTGACTTTTTCGATGTTGGCATCTGGCTTGTCGGCCTTGGTCATGGCAACCACGATCGGCACACCGGCCGCTTTCGCGTGCTTGATGGCTTCCTTGGTCTGGGGCATGACGCCGTCGTCGGCGGCACACACCAGGATGACGATGTCGGTGGCCTGCGCACCGCGGGCACGCATGGCCGT
>JACCDU011413888.1_pt1 | contig 12074 bp, 10 predicted proteins | sample 7446081 | NCBI WGS metagenome assembly JACCDU01 (sample SAMN15323447, study PRJNA562643) | freshwater metagenome | isolation source: river surface water | place: USA:Blue River Watershed | collected 2017-08-17 | reverse complement strand
TATTTTTCGAACCTCTTCGTCAATTTCGCGCGCTGTCGTCTCAGAATACGGCTTATTGAACTGATAATCTGAACCTTTGGAATCGTAATATGAAATATTACCCAATTTTTCATTCATACCATAAACAGTTACCATCGAATAAGCCAATTTAGTAATTCGCTCTAAATCATTCTGCGCACCAGTAGAAATCTTTCCAAACACAATTTCTTCTGCAGCACGGCCACCCAATGTCACGCACATCTCATCCATTAATTGTTCCGTACGATATAAAAATTGCTCTTTAGGTAAGTATTGCGCATAACCCAATGCTGCTACCCCACGTGGCACAATCGAAACTTTGACCAATGGATTGGCATGCTCTAAAAACCAACCAGCAATCGCATGGCCCGCCTCATGAAAAGCTACAATTTTCTTTTCTAATGGATTAATGATCTTATTCTTCTTCTCTAATCCCCCAATGACACGATCCATAGCCTCTTGGAAATCATCCATATCCACCGCTGTCTTACTACGACGAGCAGCAATTAGTGCCGCCTCATTACATACATTGGCAATCTCTGCCCCAGCAAAACCAGGTGTTTGAGCCGACAACTCTTTAGGATCAATGTCAGCAGCTAATTTCAACGGCTTTAGATGAACCTTGAAAATTGCTTCACGACCAATAATATCAGGTTTGTCAATCGAGATTTGGCGATCAAAACGACCTGGGCGTAACAATGCCGCATCCAAGACATCAGGACGGTTAGTTGCCGCCATGATGATAATACCTGAATCTGTAGCAAATCCATCCATTTCCACTAACAATGAGTTAAGTGTATTCTCACGCTCATCATTTGAACCCGGCATCTGCCCACGTCCACGAGAACGACCTACGGCATCGATCTCATCAATAAAAATAATACAAGGAGCTTTCTCCTTGGCTTGCTTAAATAAATCACGTACACGCGCAGCACCTACGCCCACAAACATCTCAACAAAATCAGAACCCGATAAAGAGAAAAACGGCACACCCGCTTCACCGGCAACTGCTTTTGCTAACAAGGTTTTACCTGTACCTGGAGGGCCTACTAAAAGGGCACCCTTGGGTATCTTACCACCTAAATCCGTAAATTTCTTAGGAAATTTTAAAAACTCCACAATCTCCTGGATTTCCTCTTTGGCTTCATCAAGTCCCGCTACATCATCAAACGTAACTTTCACTTTTGACTCGCCTTCAATTAATGTTGCTCGACTTCGTCCGATATTGAAAATCTGGCCACCACCGCCACCGCTGCCTCCCATTCGGAAAAACAAAAAATAAAAGCTAAGACCCATCAGGATGAAGAAACCCCAAGTCCCCAGCCAATCCAATGGACCTGTACGCGTCTCTGGAGTAGCAAATATGCGTTCATTTCGAGGAAAATCTTTTTGTCTATCTTCTAAAAAATGCTCGAAACCTTCCTTTGAAATGATAGAAAATTCAAAATGAGGGCCTTGTTTGACAGGAATTAATCCTTGCGGCGAATTTTTGAAATACTTCGAAACAAAACTTGGCTTTAAACTTACCTCAACTAACTTATCATTTACAATGACAACTGACTCTACTTCTTTTTGAATCACCATAGACTCAAATTGACGTTGATTAATCTCTTGTAAGGTGCGTTGCTTGGTGAAGAAAAACATACTGACCATCGCAATCATTAGACCGATAATCATCCAACTCTGCATTCCTCCAACTGGTTTTTTGGGTAAACGTGGGGGCATCCCCGATAGTTTTTTGTTTTTAAAACTGTTTCCTTGTTTTGCCATTAGTTTGTTTAATTTGGGCTATAACACACATCGAAGCCATAATAGTTCGATGATTGAAAAATTTAAGCTTCAGGTATGTACGTGAACTTTGCGTCCCCCCACAGTTCCTCCAATTTGAAAAATTCACGCTTGTCCTTTAAAAAAACGTGAACAATTACGTCATAATAATCCATCAAAATCCACTCGCGATTCGCTTTCCCCTCCACTGTGTGCACATGAATCTTACCTGATTCCCAAACTTCTTTATCTACAGAATCCGCAATCGCTTCAATCTGAGTATCTGATGTACCTGAACAAACAACAAAAAAATCTGTAAATGCATTGTGTACTTCACGCAAGTCCATCACGACGATCTCTTGTGCCTTCTTTTCTTGCATTCCTTTTACCACCCAATTTGCTAGTTCTTCAGATGCTTCCATGGTGGGGGTTTTTAGGGTACTTTTGGCCATAAATATGTATTAAATTATAATAAACGGAATCATTCAAGACCGTATAACGAATATTCAATTAAATTTGTTCTTGTAAAGCTAAAATTACAAAGAAAAGTTGAACAATTACCAAGCCCCCTCACGGTTCATCGGCAAATACACAAAATATATCGAGTCCTGCGCGTCCACGAATGTGCTTGCTTTTGAAGAGTCATTAACGCTCAATTTACCGGAAGGATTTGCCTGGATAGCTGGACATCAAACAGCGGGAAAAGGCCAAAGAGGAAACAAATGGCTTGCCGAACCAAACCAAAATCTACTTGTATCTTATGCATTAAAGCCGCCACACGAATTACTCTCCGATCAATTCTACTTGAGTAAATGTGTCGCTCTTGGAGTAATCGAAGGAGTCCAAAATTGGGCTCAGCAGGAAGTTGGCCATCCTATTCCAGTATCAATAAAATGGCCTAATGATATCTACATTGACGAATTTAAACTTGGCGGTATTCTCATCGAAAGTAATTTCCAATCTGGTAAATGGGCATTTGCGATTATTGGTATTGGTCTTAACATTAACCAAACTGCTTTTGATGGACTTCGCGCAACCTCGCTACGCCAATGGACTCCTACCCAAAATTTAATCCATGTGACAAATGTGTTTGATTTTGTTTCCCTAGGAATCGAAAAATACTATGATCAATTTACCAAACGGGAATTACAACTGATAGACGAAAATTACCATAAAAATTTATTTAGAAATCAGGAATGGCATACATTTCGTGACACAGCTGGTGATTTCAAGGGAAAGATAATCGAAGTGGATGCTAAAGGACTCATACAAATAGAAGTAGATGGGCAAGTGAAAGGTTATGATATCAAAGAATTAAATTTTATTTTTAGCGAATAAAATCTCTAAACCGCGTGCTCAAAACCTACCAAAGCAATTTGTCCAACTTTCTTCATTGGGCCGAGTTTACTCCAACAAATGTGTTCCTCAAGCAACCATACGGGGACCAATACACTGATTTTACCTATCAAGAATCAGCAAATCAGATTAGAAAAATAGCTTCTTGTTTCAAAGAAATACTGGAAAAGGGTAAACCCAAACATGTAGGAATACTGTCAAAAAATTCAGCCTACTGGATTCTTTCTGATTTAGCAATCAGCTATGCGGGTGCAATTTCGGTCCCTTTTTATCCAACACTCACAAGTGAACAATTCAATCAGGTACTTGTTCATTCTGATTGCCAAATTTTGGTTGTTGGGAAACTTGACAATTGGGATGAAATCAAACAAGGAATACCTTCACATATTCATCTAATTTACACACCTGACAGCCCTTGCAAAGAAGGTACTGCTTGGCAAGAAGTGATCGAATCAGAAAATACCTTAGACACTCCAGCGGAAGCCAATCCTGATTCAATTGCGACTATTGTCTATACATCAGGTACCACTGGTACGCCCAAAGGAGTTATGCTGACCTTCAAAGCAATTACCATTGCATTAAATTTAGCCCGCGATTTGGCCTATTTAGAAAACCGAAACACACGATTTATTTCCTACTTGCCACTTTGTCACATCGCCGAGCGAAATATTGTTGAATTTGCTGGAATAGCCGCTGGAGGAACCATATATTTTGTTGAGAATCTAACTAGTTTTCAGCAAAATTTAGTATCTGCTCGACCAACGCACTTCTTAGCTGTACCCCGTATTTGGGCCAAATTTCAAGAGGGAATTCTTCAAAAGATAGGTGGTGAAAAGAAATTAAATTTATTATTGAAGATTCCAGTGCTCAATAACCTTATCAAGAAAAAAATACAAAAAGGACTTGGCCTCGACCAAGCCTACTTCTTGTTGACCGGTGCCGCACCCATGCCACCAGAATTAAGTGCATGGTTTCAAAAAATAGGGCTATACATACAAGAAGCTTACGGAATGACCGAAAACATGGGACTCAATACGTTTATGCCCCGCCATGATATCCGCCTTGGGTCTGTAGGCAAAGTGCATCCAATTTGTGAAACGCGAATAGTTCCAGAAACAGGTGAAATACAAATGAAATCCGCTTACAATACAACCGGATATTACAAAGCAGATCATATTACAGCTGAATTATATGATGGAGAATGGTTAAAAACAGGTGACATGGGGGAAATTGATGCCGACAATTTTTTAAAGATTATCGGTCGAGTAAAAGACAATTTCAAAACAGCTAAAGGCCAATATGTCTCACCTGCACCAATCGAAAACCAATTATCACTTAGCAATCTCGTTGAGCAAGTTTGTGTGGTAGGCATAAATTTACCCCAGCCCATAGCATTGATTGTACCCAGTCAATACGCAAAATCATTGTCCATAAATCAGGCGACGGAAGCCTTTGAAGCATTGCGCATTCAAATCAATCCGCATTTCAAAAGATACGAGCATATTCAGAAGTTTATCATTTTAAAGGACGAATGGACGGTAGAAAACAAGTGCTTAACGCCCACATTGAAAATTAGACGGATGGAAATTGAACAAAAAGTCAATCGTTTAATCGAACCGTGGTATGCCCTTAATGAATCGATTATTTTCGAATAAATTAATTTCTCAAGCAGCAAGTTTTGCGTAAATTGGTACAATGCGCCCATTGTACCAATTTTCCGTTTATTGTATATTTCTTTTAGTCATTGGGCAAACGCTTCCAGGTTTAGGTCAAAACATGGCAGTAGATACCATTATTTTCAAAGGGAACGAGCGCACAAAATTGAGTATTTTGCGTAGAGAGCTCGATTTTTTCGAGCGAGATTCACTCCAAATTTCAGAATTACCCAATCGTATTGAATTCAATCGCAGAAAGCTAATGAACACAAATCTGTTCATTTGGGTAAAATCTGATTACCATCAACTTCCCAATGGAAGGATAAGTGTCATTTTTGAATTTCTCGAACAATGGTATGTTTTAGCGTATCCCTTGTTCCAATTGGCCGATCGAAATTTCAATGATTGGTGGTCACGTGGAAAGGATTTTGATCGTGCTATATATGGGCTGAATTTTAGGCATAACAATTTCATGGGACGTAATGAAAAAGTGTTTTTAAGTGCTGAAACTGGATTTAATAATACATACGAATTCGTCTACCAAAATCCTTACCTAGACCGAAAAAAGACCATTGGACTACTTGTGAACTGGCAATATGCTTCACTTAAAAACGTTGCCTATAAAACCATTTCAGATACGCTTGCCTATAAAAATTCAAATCAATTTATAGCAGAAAAATGGACCGGTAGTATCGAATTTCGAAAAAGATTTCGATTTTATGATTTCCAGCGGTTAGAATTTAAATATACCCATGCAAACATTGACAAAAGTGTCGCTCAACTTAATCCAGCATATTTTGGCCAAGGCCAACTAAGCCAAAATTTTAGCCAACTTGAATACGCGTTCTCTTATGACTTCAGAGACTTCATCAACTACCCACTCAGAGGAAGAAAACTAGATGTAATCTTTACAAAATATGGGCTCTCTCCTCGAGAGCAAGTTGATTTTTGGGAATCAAGTGCGTCTGCAGCTTATTTTTTCGACCTTGGAAATAATTTTTTTATAGCTACACAGGTGAAAGCAAAAATTAGCCGCGATACCTATATCCCCTATGCAAATCAACGGGGTTTTGGTTATGCCAACGACCTGGTTCGAGGATACGAACTAAATGTTATTGATGGTACAGGTTTTTTCCTATGGCGAAACACAGCAAAATTTCAGCTGTTTTCAAGAACTTTTCACATTCCATTTATACCATTCAAACAAATTAATCAAATACCTATTGCCATTTATCCCACCGCATTTGCTGATGTAGGTTACGTATACAATCCATTCGTTGAGTCATCAAAGAATGCAAATAAATGGTTGGTAGGAACTGGGCTTGGCGTTGATTTTGTTACGTATTATAACTTTGTTGCTCGAGTGGGTTTCCCTGTGACTAATGGTGGGAAAACAGGTATGGTTGTCGCGCTTGGTCGAGAATTTTAACAAAAAAAAACCAGTCATTGACCGGTTTCTTTATAAAATACCTAACCACTAATAGTCTTAAATATTGTTAGATTCTAAATTCTTATTTGAGCAGTGCAAAAATAAGAATATTTTCTGAAAGAATAATTTTTAGCTGATTGAAATTCTTTATTTTTGAACGTAAGCAAGTGAAACTCATGCAACTCTACACCAACCTCAGACTTTTAAAGTTTTCATTTCTCGCCTATGCTGTGACTATTGGCCTAATGACAGGATGTTATCAAGACAAGGGGAAAGGTGAAGAGGCAAATGGCGCTATGGTCTCACAAACTCAATCACAGAAATTTTGGTCTAGCGCAACTAAAACATTTCAAAAAATAACGTTAAGTGATACGGCAGTTGTTCGGAATATCCGATGGCTTCAATCACTTAGTTCACTAAATGAAAATATTGAACTTTCAGATAGCCAACCAACGAATGGTAAATCATACTCCCTTTACCTGGATGACAGTGATTTAAATTTTGTAGATATCGTATACCTCACAAATAATCAAAATCAAATCGTTCAAGTAGTAATTGATATATATGTGGAAGACAAAGTGGAGGCAAATAAACTATTAGCAGAATTTGAAGAATACTTTACAATTAAATTCGGACCAAAAACAACTGTCGAAAAAGGCAGTACCTGGTCTTCAAAAGACAAAACGAACATCCACATCGAGAATGTGAGCACCCCTAAAGATCCAGGAATAAAGTTGACCTACAGCTTAATCAATTAAACTTTCCAAATCCAACCACGTGCATCTGGAATTTGACCAAGACGAATTTGGTTTATTTCATTGTAGACCTTGACTGAAAAATCATTGTCCTTACGAGCTGGAAGGTGATAATCAACGCCCTCAAATCCAATTGTGGCGATTGGAGCAATTACAGCAGCCGTACCAGCACCAAATGCTTCCGTGACAACTCCGCTTTGAATTCCATGAATCAACTCTTTGATAGACAAAGGACGTTCTTGTACATCCATACCCCAGTCTTTGGCAATTTGCAATACAGATTTACGTGTAACGCCATCTAAAATCGTATCTCCTGTAGGTGCCGTCACTAAACTTCCATTCACAACAAACATCAAATTCATCGTACCTGCTTCCTCAACAAACTGATGTGTCGCGGCATCGGTCCAAATAATTTGATCATAACCGTCTTTTATCGCATTTTGTGTAGGAAACAAAGAACCTCCATAATTCCCCGCATTTTTAGCAAAACCTACACCTCCCTTGGCAGCGCGAATAAATTCTGTCTCGACGCGTACACGAAGTGGTTTGGTGTAATATGAACCAACAGGGCAATTGAAAATGATAAACTTATAGGTATTTGACGGAGTAACACCCACATATTCATCCGTAGCAAACATAAATGGACGTATATACAACGAGCAACCTTCTTTTGCAGGGACCCAAGCTTGATCAAGTTTAAGTAATGTACGCAAGCCATCCAAAAAAATCTCTTTAGGAACCTCAGGCATGCACATGCGGAGAGCTGACTTATTAAATCGTTTCAAATTCTCTTCCGGACGAAAAACTTGAATATCACCAGAAACAGAACGATACCCCTTCATCCCTTCAAAGATCGATTGGCCATAATGAAGCGACATCATGGCTGGTTGGTAAGCCAACGGACCATAAGGCTGAATCGTAACACTTTGCCATGCGCCGTCTGCATACTCTGCCACCAACATGTGGTCAGCAAAACTTCGGCCGAACGTAAGGTTGTCGAAATCTACTTGGTCAATACGTGAACTCGAAGTGGGTTGTATCTGTATTTGCATTAGTATAAAAGTTTATTTTCCTGAATTCCATGGAATCTCAGGTATGCCTAGGCTGTGGTGTAAAAAACGACATGTCATGAATAAGTAATCAGACAATCGATTAATATACGCGATGGCAATTTCATAATTAGGTTGTTCTGTGGCTTGCACCCAGCGAATTAAACTCCGCTCCGCGCGCCTACAAACGGTCCGAGTGATCTGCGCGGTGGCAATACTTTCATGTCCACCTGGTAAAATAAAAAACCGCATAGGACTTAACTGGGCGTCCATTTCATCGATATTCTCCTCTAAGGCTACTATGTCCTTCAAGGAAATCAATTCCATGTTACCAAGATCTTTAGGAGAATCACTGGCGACATAGGCCCCCAGAACAAACAAGCTTGATTGAATTAACTGCAGTTTTTGCGCAAGCTTTGGCTCAACGCGGCAAATCAACAAACCCATGTGGCAATTTAGCTCATCAATATCACCAATCGCTTCTAATCGGTAATCGGACTTCGCGATTCCTTTGCCATCGGCCAAACGGGTAAAGCCTTTATCGCCTTGTTTTGTGTAGATTTTCATATGAATAACAAAAATAGTTTTTTCAGCGTTTAATCCAAAAGAAAGCGTGTATTTATCAAATACAAAGAAACATTAGGGTCTTAAGCTTTTCAAAACTAATTTTGTGAACTTTTTCAACGATATGTCAATAGATAAATTTATTTCCCGAGTTTGGCGCGTGTTATCCATGATCGCATTTGGCATCAGCTTGCTCTTTGTTTACCGCGGTTTACCTGATCCAACAGCCGTGCATTTTGGCGAAACGGGACGTGGAGATGGCTTTTTACCCAAAGAAGAAATCTTCTATTTAACAGCAGCCATTGTCACTATTTTAAATGTTTTAGGTTTATTGTTGATCAGAAGTATTGAAAAAATACCGCGTTCTTATTTTGGTAATTTTTTAAACGCTTTTGCTGAAAAAGGCGACTTAATCATTCAGCAAACTTGTGTACACTGGATTCATTTTTTATTGGCCTTAATCAACACCTATTTAATATTGGCATTTCGCGTCCTCTTATTACTAAATGATGAGCGGACAAATCAGGCTGATTATAGTTATTTGCCTAAAGTAGGTATTGCCCTTTTTCTAATTTGGATGATTTATTTACCAGCTCGCTTATGGAGCTACCCTAATTCAACTGACGAAGAGCTATGATTAAAAATATGCCCGATGTCTCCATTCAGGCGTTTGATTATCACTTACCAGATTCCCAAATTGCCTTTTTCCCCACGGATCAGCGGGATGGATCTCGTTTATTAGTATACAAGCGACCACACATTAACCATACGGTTTTTAAGGAGTTTCCTAGTTTATTGCCAACAAACAGTTTGTTGATTTGCAATAATACCAAAGTAATTCCTGCTCGGATTCATATCCAAAAGCCTACAGGAACAACCATAGAGCTATTTCTTCTTAAGCCAATTGAAAACAATGTGGCAACCCAAGTTGTCATGGAGCAACAAGGTGAATCTCGCTGGGAATGTTTGATTGGAAATAAGAAACGATGGAAATCAGGGGAAATACTTCGAAAAACTGTTACTAGCTCAGAAGACTCAATTGAGTTATCATTCGAATGGATTGATCGTGAATCAAATCAAGTAAGCATACGTTGGAATGGAGATTATTCATTTGCAGCATTGCTGGATATTATTGGCCAAATGCCACTCCCTCCCTACATGGAAAGGGAATCACAAGCTTCAGACCAAGACAGATATCAAACAATCTTCTCTAATGTCTTAGGTGCGGTTGCAGCCCCTACGGCGAGTCTTCATTTTACGCCAGAGATTTTTGATGCTTTACACAAAAAAGGCATCAAAGAGAGCTATTTGACACTTCATGTAGGCGCTGGCACGTTTCTGCCAGTCAAAGAGGGTGAAATTCGAAATCATCCCATGCATCGGGAGCAGTTAATATTTACTAAAGAATTTATTCAAGAAATCAATCAACACAAGGGACCCTTTATTCCCATTGGGACAACTGCTATGCGGGCCATGGAAAGTTTGTATTGGTCTGGAGTTTGGTTATTAGAGAATCGCCCCATACCGGAAGAGGGTTTAGTCATCCCAAAGGAGTTTGCCTACCATACTCGGGAAACATACTCAAACCAAGCTGCCTTAGAAGCATTGATTACGTATTTAGTAGACACCAATCAGGATTCATGGATTGCGCAAACGGAACTATTAATTATGCCCACTTATAAATTCCGCTTTTGTGATGCCTTAGTTACTAATTTCCATCAGCCAAAATCAACACTTTTGGTACTTGTATCCGCACTTATTGGGGATGATTGGAAGAAAATTTATGAAGAGGCAGTTGAAAAAAAGTATCGCTTTCTAAGTTATGGCGATGCATGTTTGTTTTTCAATGTGCAAAAATAATTCCAAGTGAATTACTAAATTTGTGGCCCGAGAAAAAATTAGACGTTAGACGTTAGACGTTGGACGTTGGAATTATTATTATTAACCCCAGGTTTAACCTGGGGACCCTAGGCTGAAGCCTAGGGCAATAAAACACAGGAAGATGAATTTCATTGAAGAATTGCGCTGGAGAGGCATGTTACAGGATATGATTCCTGGTTTAGAGGATCAATTAGCCAAAGAAATGATGGTGGCCTACATTGGTTTTGATCCAACTGCTCCCAGCTTACATATAGGTAATTTAGCGGCGATTATGTTGCTAAAGCACTTTCAATTATGCGGTCATAAACCAATTGCCTTAGTGGGTGGTGCTACTGGAATGATTGGAGATCCATCAGGAAAAGCGGCAGAACGTGAATTTTTATCTGAAGATACGTTACGGGCAAATCAGGTAGGCATTCAGAAGCAACTTGAAAAGTTTTTAGAATTTCATGCAGGAGCAAACTCGGCTGAAGTGGTTAATAATTATGATTGGTTCAAAGAATTTAGCTTTTTAGGATTTTTGCGTGAGGCAGGGAAATTTTTGACCGTGAATTACATGATGTCAAAAGACTCGGTCAAAAAGCGTTTGGAAACAGGTATTTCATTTACCGAATTCTCCTATCAATTATTACAAGGTTACGATTTTTATCACTTGTATAAGCATAAGAATGTACGCCTTCAAATGGGCGGTTCAGATCAGTGGGGAAACATTACAACGGGGACTGAAATAATTCGTCGGAAAGAAGGCCATGATGAGGAAGCGACAGAACGCGCGGCATTTGCTTTAACAACTCCATTAGTAACAAAGGCAGATGGAACAAAATTTGGCAAATCGGAGTCGGGCAATGTGTGGTTAGATGCTGAAAAGACGAGCCCATATGCCTTTTATCAATTTTGGTTGAATGCTGCTGATGCGGATGTGCCTCGTTTGATACGGGTATTTACCTTATATACAAAAGAGCAGATAGCCGATTTAGAGGAGCAGCATGCGGAGGCGCCTCATTTGCGTATCCTACAAAAGGCGGTTGCTGAAGAAGTAACAACACGTGTTCATGGCGCAAAGGTATGTGCATTGGTTATGGAAGCTTCTACCCTATTGTTTTCCAAAGATGCCGTGGAATTAATTGCAACAGCTTCAGAAGAATTATTGAGCCAATTACCGATACATGAAGTATCCGCTGAGTTATTAGCAGATTGTAAGAACTTAACGGACTTAATCAGTGTGGGTACAGACAGTTTAATTTTCCCATCGAAAGGAGAAGCACGAAAAGCCATTCAAAATAATGCGGTGAGTGTAAATAAAGTTAAAGTAACCGATCCCAATGCGGCGTTAAATTTTGAAAAGATTCGTGGTAAATACCTATTGGTGGGGAATGGAAAACAAAAAAATTACATTTTATCCTTCAAATAGTTCAGCAAATAAGGCTTGAGCAAAAAAAAGTGAAATTATTTTTTGGGAGGTGTTGGTATATTTAAATTATTCCTACATCTTTGCACTCCCAATTGCTAGGAAAACGATTCTAGCGCATTGACTGGAGGCGTGGTTGCTGGGTTTCGGCTTGGTGATTGAGCAAGAAGTTAAAAGAGTTCTTTGACGTGT
>JACCDU011209574.1_pt1 | contig 12074 bp, 14 predicted proteins | sample 7446081 | NCBI WGS metagenome assembly JACCDU01 (sample SAMN15323447, study PRJNA562643) | freshwater metagenome | isolation source: river surface water | place: USA:Blue River Watershed | collected 2017-08-17 | reverse complement strand
TTGCTCAACACGGTGATGCGAAACGCCTCACTTTTGAATCTTGGCGACCTGGTTGGGCCAGAAAAGCCAAACAACTAGGTTTTAAGCCCCGCTCGTGGGCGCTGGAGGTCTAAATGGGTGGTTCTACTCGAACTCAAACGACAACGAACGAACTCGATCCCGCAGTCCGTCCGTATGTCCAATATGGTCTGAGCGAAGCCCAACGGCTCTATCAGACCGAAACTCCTCAGTATTACCCTGGGCAGACCTTTATTGGGCCTTCCGCGCAGACGCAACAGGGATTGACCGCTTTGCAACAGAGGGCTGTGATGGGATCTCCCCTGCTTCCTGGCGCTCAACAGCAGGCTCTCTCCACTATTCAAGGTCAATACCTAGGTGGAAACCCTTTCTTCCAAGGGGCATTCCAGCCTGCCGCGCAAGCCGCACAGCAGTCTTTCTATGACGCGATGCAGAACATCGGCTCTCAAGCGTCTAGGGCTGGTCGGTACGGATCGGGCGCGATGGGTCAGCTTCAAGACCGGGCTTCTGGTCAGTTGGCTCAGACTCTAGCGAATACTGCGGGTCAGTTGGCTTATCAAAACTACGAAGCCGAACGCGCTCGACAGCAAGCAATGATTGGTGGTGCTCCTGCTCTGGCCGCTGCTGACTATGGCGACATTCAGCAACTAATGGGTGCGGGACAGACCGCAGAGGCTTACCAACAAGCCGCGCTCCAGGCCGACATCAATCGCTTCAACTTCCTCCAGGGTCTGCCCCAAGCACAACTTCAGAACTATCTGGCGGCGGTGCAGGGTTCTCCTCGAGGGTCTGTGCAGACGACTCCGGTTTATTCAAGCCGAGCCGGGGGAGCATTGGGTGGCGCATTGGCGGGAGGTCAGATGTTTGGCGCTCCTGGCGCTATCGCTGGTGGTCTTCTTGGGCTTTTGGGGGTTTAAATGAATGAACTCTTTGCACAACTTTTTGGACAAAGTCCGAGTTACGCTAATGCTCTTTTTGGAGAGGATGAAGCAGCTCGTCTCCGTCAACAAGCCCAACAACAAGGACTCCTGAATGTAGGGTTGTCCTTACTTGCTGGGTCTGGGCCTAGTCCTCAGCGTCGCGGCTTGGGTCAACTTCTCGCTCAAGGTGTAGCCGCAGGCCAGCAGGCTTACCAGGGCGCATACAACCGCGCTCTTCAAGAGCAGGCAATGAAGGAGCAGATTGCCGAGCGGCAGCAACTCCGTCAAGAGCAGCAGGCCGCGCAAGCCCTACTGCCGCAGATTCTCCGTCCTGGCGCACAGACCCCCACCTTCTACGGTCAACCGACGCAGATGCCTTTGCGCGATGACGAAGGCAACATCATGCCTGGTGCTGGCGTAAGTGTTGGTCAACCTCAGATTGACATGAACACGCTTCAGCAGTTGCTGACTCGTGCCCCGAGCGTGGCTGGGAAGGTTTTGCCGACGGTGGAAGCCTTCCGCAAGATGACTGCTCCTCAAGAGTTTGATCTCGCAGAGGGCCAAGTTCGCTATCGGGTTGACCCGAACACGGGACAGGCGATTCCTGTGGCTGGTGCAGCGAAGACACCTAAGCCGACCTCTGATATTCAGGAATATGAGAAAGCAGTAAGCCAAGGTTTCAAGGGTTCGCTTCTTGATTACCAAATGGCTATCCGTCAGGCCGGGGCCACCAGGCTTAATGTTGATACGGGTGGCCGGGCATTTGAGCAGAAGGCTGGTCAGTTTGCCGCCGAAACATTCCGCGATCTTGCGAACCAGGGCACTACCGCTACCAGATCAGCAATTCAACTTGATCGGCTAGACACTCTTCTTGGCAAAACTGGAGGCGGTCTTGCCACTCAAGCTAAGGCAATCGCCGGAAACTTTGGTATCGAGACAAAGAACCTAAGCGAAATCCAGGCGGCTGAGGCAATCGTCAACCAGTTGGTTCCGTTGCAGCGACCCCCTGGTTCTGGAACGATGTCAGATGCTGACCTTGCACTATTTAAGCGGTCTTTGCCTCGCCTGATTAACACGCCTGCTGGTAACAAACAGATCATTGATACCCTCAGGGCAATCAATCAATACGATCAGCAGATCGGCGCGATTGCTAGAGATGCCCTGAGAGGGAAGATCACACCCGAGGAAGCTGATGCTCGAATCATGAGGGTTCCGAATCCTCTTCGCAGGACTTTGGACGAAATCATTGGAGGGGGCCAGCAATGAGCAAACTCGATGAAGCCCGAGCCGCTGGTTACTCTGATGATGAGATCAGGGCTTACTATTTGAGCAAGGGACTAGAACTCCCGAAAGAGCTTCAGGTCAGCGAGGCTCAGGTTACTGGCGCTCAATTGCCTAAAGCCCTGCGAATGGGCATGACGGCGCTTCAAGGCCCGACCTTTGGGTTTGGAGAGGAAATCACCTCTGCTATCGCTGCGCCTATCATGCGTCGTCCCGGCGAGCCTCTGATGGATGCTTATGGTCGTATTCGGGACATTCAGCGAGCTGGTATCCAGGCTTACCAAGAAGAGCAGCCGATCGGCTCAATGGTTGTTCAGACTGCCGCTTCTTTGCCTCTTGGCAGGATTCTTCCCGCCGGACAAGGTTTGCGCGGTGCTGCGGTAAGCGGTGGCGTTCAGGGCGCTATCGGTGGGGCTGGTGAAGCTCCTAGCATGGCCGATATTCCTGCTGAGATGATTCAGTCTGCGGTGGCTGGTGCTGGCGCTGGTGGTGCTATTGAGCAAACCCGCAAGATGGTTTCACCCGTAGTCGGGGCTGCGGCCACTCGTGCGGCAGGGATGGTTCCTGGGGCCATCCAAGACCTAATCAGCATGACTCCGGCTGACTATGCTCGTCGCCGAATTGCTCAGGCAATGATCCGCGATGGCGCGACGACTGAGCAAGTGCAGGCTCGTCTTTCTAAGTTGGGAGATGAGGCTGTCATTGCAGACGCCGCAGGAAGGAATCTGAAAGACCTTCTGGACACGATGGCGACCCTTCCTGGCCGCACTAGGAACATCACAGAGCGCGTGATTCAAAGTCGACAAGCTACCCGTGGTGGGCGTTTGGAAGGTGCGTCCAGGCGTGCTATGGGTGTGGGTGATGAGGGTCTTGGCGCAACCGTTGAAAACCTGATTACAAAACGCGCAGCCGACTCCTCTCCGTTCTATCAACAGGTAGATCGGATGGTTGTGACTGCTGATGATGACCTGGTTGGACTTTTGAATTCAGCTAAGGAACTCGGTGCTTTCGACATGGCGACCAGAATTGCCAAGGCCGAGCAGCGCCCACTTAGTCTGAAAAATATTGAGCCTGGTACAGAAGCGTCAATGGTTGACATGAACTATGTCAAACAGGGTTTGGATCAGCTTTTGACCATGAAGCCTGCGGTAGATGAGAATGGCAAGGCAACTCCATATGGCAGGGCGCTAAAAGGGCTGTGGAGCCGTTTTGTGTCCAGGCTTGATGATGCGACCATTGATCCCGATACGGGTCAATCTATTTATGCTCAGGCCCGGAGTGCATTCGCTGGCCCTACCAGAATGATTGAAGCCGCAGAATTTGGCCGCAATGTTCTAAAGAGAACCCCGGATGAGATTCGTTCTGAGCTTCGTGGAATGGGTGATTCTGAGCTTCAGGCTTTCCGAGTTGGCGCTCAGGAAAATCTGAAGATGATGGCCGGAACCCGCGCAGGGCAGAACAAGCTGCTCAATATGTGGGTTGAGCCTGATACACAAGCAAAGTTGAAAGAAGTTTTCCCGAGCGAACGGGCTTATCGAGAGTTTGTTTCTCGAGTGACTGCCGAGCGCAGGATGAAAGAACTCGAGGCTTCTGGGCGTGGTTCACAGACCGCATCCAGGGAGGCCAGGATGGAGGATGTGGCTGCGTCTCAACTTCAGGATACAGTCAATCTTGCCGCCGCCGCCAAGTCAATGGATGTCGGTACGCTGCTGAATATGATAACCAGCGGTATGCGTAGGACTGCGGTTCCTGAGCCTGTTCGAGATGAAATCGGGCGAATCCTCTTGAGTCGCGCTCAAAGCGGTGATGAAATCCGAATGATTCGAGAAGCGATGGAAAGAATGCGCCGACAGCAACAAGTCCAAACCTCGACCAGCGGTGTAGTTGGGGGGCAGTTCCAATCGGTTGCTGATCCCTTCGTTGAGACTCTTAAGTCTCTCCTTCAGTAAGGAATAAATCATGGCTCGTACCAAAATCTCAGAGTTTTCAACGACTCCTGGTGATAACACCGATATCGATGGAATAAACATCGCTGAGGGTTGCCCTCCTTCTGGGATTAACGACGCTATTCGTGAGCTTATGGCCCAGCTCAAGGACTTCCAGTCCGGTGCTGCTGGCGACTCAATAACCGTTGTTGGAACACTTGCCGCCAAGGGGACTTCTTCTGCGGCTGGTGATCTGAAGCTGTATGAAGACACCGACAATGGCACGAACTATGTCGGGTTTATCGCCCCTGCTTCCATTGCTTCTAATGTCCAATGGACGCTTCCGAGTGCGGATGGATCATCTGGGCAGGCTTTACAGACAAATGCTTCCGGGACGCTTTCTTTTGCCACTTTAGGCATTTCTGCTGGTGGTACTGGGCAGACAACGGCAAATAGTGCTTTGAATGCTCTGTTGCCTTCTCAAACCTCGGCGAATGGGCGTTATCTCAAGAGTGATGGAACCAATGCTTCTTGGGACTTGCTGGACATTTCCACGGCAGACATAACGGGGACACTTCCTGTTGCCAATGGTGGAACTGGTGTTACATCCTCGACTGGTACGGGTTCGGTTGTTTTGTCCAATAGCCCGACTTTGGTGACCCCTGCTCTTGGAACACCGAGTTCTGCGACTTTGACAAATGCCACGGGGCTTCCTCTTTCCACTGGTGTTACAGGAACTCTTCCAATCGCCAATGGTGGAACAGGACAGACCACGGCAAATGCCGCATTCAACTCTCTTGCGCCGTCTCAAACCGGGAACTCTGGTAAGTATCTGACCACAGATGGAACGAATACTTCATGGGCATCTGCCGCTTCCGGGACTGTCACTTCTGTGGATGTATCTGGAGGAACGACTGGTCTGACAACGAGTGGTGGGCCAATCACCTCAAGCGGGACGATCACTTTTGCGGGAACGCTTGCCACGACAAACGGGGGGACTGGGCTTACCTCTTTGGGTACTGGAGTCCAAACAGCTTTTAGTCAAAGCGTTACGGGATCTGGTGGGTTTGTGTTGGCGACTAGCCCAACGCTTACCACGCCGAATCTTGGAACTCCAAGCGCGGTGACTTTGACAAACGCGACTGGTCTTCCGGTCTCGACTGGTATTTCTGGCCTTGGGACAAATGTTGCGACTGCGTTGGCGGTCAATGTGGGAAGTTCTGGAGCATTTGTTACAAATGGCGGTGCATTGGGAACCCCGTCTAGTGGGACTTTGACCAATGCCACAGGGCTTCCGATAAGCACGGGCGTGTCTGGGCTGGGGACTAATGTCGCAACTGCTCTTGCGGTGAATGTTGGGTCTTCTGGGGCTTTTGTCACCAATGGTGGCGCTTTGGGGACACCTTCTTCCGGGACGGTTACCAACCTTACCGGGACTGCCTCAATCAACATCAACGGGACGGTTGGGGCAACGACTCCCACAACTGGCGCATTTACGACTCTTACCACTTCCTCGACCGTTACACACAACGGAGGAACTGCGGATCAAGTCCAGTACCTTAACGCGAGTAAGGTTCTGTCCGGTTCTTCAAACTTTACTTTTGATGGATCGAATCTTCAGATTGGTTCCCAAGGTGATTTGAGGTTTGGTGACTCTGACAACAGTAATTGGGTCGGCTTCCAAGCTCCTGCGTCGGTCACCACAAATATTACCTGGACGCTTCCATCTGCTGATGGCAGTAACGGCCAGGTGCTTTCAACAAACGGATCAGGAACTCTGTCATGGACTACCGCTGGTGGTGGTGGTGGGATTTCTGCTGGTAAATCAATCGCTTTTGCAATGGTCTTCGGAGGCTAAATCATGGCTGCACCCAATATTGTTAACGTCGCAACGATCACCGGGAAGACTGCTGTTCAGGCGGTTGGGACTTCTGCAACGGCAATCGTTTCCAACTCTGCTGCGAGTGGCAAGGTGTTCAAGGTGAACGCACTCTATGTGTCGAATGTGGATGGAACAAACAACGCTGAAGTCAATGTAGACATCTATCGCAGTTCAACTGCTTACCATGTCGCTAAGACGGTGGTGGTTCCTGCTGACGCATCGTTGGATGTCATCAGCAAGCCGATTTATCTTGAGGAAGGCGACTCTCTGAGGCTTACGGCCAATGCAGCGAGTGACATTGAAGCTGTTTGCTCATACGAGGAGATCAGCTAATGCAGCGCGGTAACGGTGCCGTAATCGGCAAACAAAACACGCCGACGACGAGTGTCGCTACTGGCGTTTGGGCACTCAATGAAGTGCAAAGGGCGGTGCTGGGCGGTATCTGGCCTCGCCTTAGCTTTACCGTCGTGCAAACCTTCACCGCGTCTGGCACTTGGACGTGTCCCGCTGGCGTGACAGAGGTTGAGTACCTTGTGGTTGCCGGTGGTGGCGGCGGTGGTGGTGGCAATAACTCTTTAGGTGCTGGTGGCGGAGGCGGCGCAGGCGGCTTTCGCACGGGAACCGGCCTAAGTGTTACCGCTGGAACCGACTACACCATTACCGTTGGCGGCGGTGGCTCTGGCGGTTCTGGTGGCAGCGGAACAAACGGCTCCAATTCTGTATTCAGCACCATAACTTCTGCTGGTGGAGGCACTGGCGGCGGGGTATCCGGGAATGGAAGCGCTGGTGGCTCTGGAGGCGGCGGTGCATATCTCGCTGCGGGCGGTGCAGGAAATACGCCATCAACATCTCCCAGTCAGGGCAATAACGGATCTGGCTGGGACGGTGGCAAAAGCGGCGGAGGCGGCGGCGCATCTGAGGCTGGTGGTACAGACGCAGCGGGTGAAGGTGGTGACGGCACCGCAACTTCGATCTCTGGCACGTCAGTAACGTATGCCGGTGGCGGAGGTGGTGGCGGTGGCGGCTTGACTCCGGGCGGAACTGGCGGCGGAGGCGCTTCTACAGGAACAGGAACTCAAGCAGTTGCAGGAACCGCAAACACAGGAGGCGGCGGGGGCGGGGGTGGCGAGCTTGCGTTCCCTGGAGCAGCAGGCGGCTCCGGCATCGTCATCCTGAAGTACAACGTCGCTGCTCAAACCGTATTCACCTTCAAGTCATCGACCAAGTGGACTTGCCCGACTGGTGTGGCGAGCGTGGACTACCTTGTGGTCGCAGGCGGAGGTGGCGGGGGCGGCGCTAATGGTGGCGGTGGTGGTGCTGGAGGATTTAGAACCGGCACTGGGTTTTCTGTTACAGCCGGAACTGAATACACAATTACTGTTGGTGGTGGTGGTTCTGGTGGTGGTGCCGGACAAATTGACGGTACCTCTGGTTCAAACTCTGTGTTTTCTACGATTACATCTGCTGGCGGTGGCGGTGGTGGAAAAACTGGAGTTAACCAAAGTGCCGGACAAAGCGGCGGTTCTGGTGGTGGCGGCGGGGATAACCAACCGGGTGGATCAGGTAACACGCCGAGCACATCTCCATCGCAAGGAAATAATGGCGGTAGCGGGGCTGGAAGCAGTGCTGCTCCGAATTATGGGTCGGGCGGTGGTGGTGGAGCCGTAGCATCTGGCGGCAACGGAACATCAACTGTTGGCGGAAGCGGTGGCGCTGGCACAGCATCATCAATTTCTGGTTCGTCTGTCACTTATGCAGGCGGTGGTGGAGGAGGAGTTTCTTCTGGAGGCACAGCAGGAACAGGAGGAGCTGGAGGTGGTGGGGCAGCAGGAAACCCATCAACAGCAACGGCTGGCACAAGCGGCACTACTAATAGAGGTGGTGGCGGCGGCGGCGGGACTTTTGCATCTACACCTGGTAATCCCGCAACCGCAGGCGGCGCAGGCGGCTCTGGCATCGTCATCATCAAGTTGAATTGAGGTAGGCAATGAAGATTTATCAGCTCTACGGCATCGACACCGCGATGCACCTGCTGCGTCCAGGGGCCAAGTGGGAGATCAGCAACACGATGATTACCCGCTGGGAAGATCCTCGCCCCTGCCCGACGTGGGAGGAACTGATGGACACGATGGAGAAGATCAAGGCGTTTGAGGACTCCATCAACACCATCTTTACAGACGAGCAGATTGAGAAGATCACGGGGTTCCAGAAGCAGATTGAGGAAGCGGTTGCATGAATATGCACCACCTCTTTCCCGTCCCTGTTGGGATGTTTGACCTTGGCAGGCCGCTGTCAGAGGAAGAACTTGCTTTTGTCAATTGCCAAGACACTCGACCAAACACGGGTAACACCACGAGCGTAAACCACTTCGTGCTGCGCGATCCTGTGATGACTCCTCTGCGTGGCTGGATTGAGGACTGTGTGGCTGAATACTTCAAGGCCACAACAAATCCGAAGCACAATGTCAATCTCAGGATTACTCAGTCTTGGTTCAACTATTCAAAACCCGGACAGCATCATCACAAGCACGCTCACCCGAATAGCTTTGTGAGTGGAGTGTTTTATCTAGACACGAATCCTGATGACCGCATCTATTTCTATCGCTCGGGATGGCAGCAGATCAAGTTCCCACCAGAGTCATGGAACCTCTACAACTCAGAGTCCTGGTGGTTTGAAGCGACTCAAGGTCGGCTGATTCTTTTCCCTTCTTCCTTGGAGCACATGGTTCCTACAATCCAAGGTCAAAAGACTCGGATTTCAATGTCTTTCAATACTTTTCCCGTGGGTACTGTGGGGGAAGAAATGGAACTTACTGGATTAAAACTGGAGGCTTGAATGGCTCACTTTGCACAAATCGACGCTGACGGTTCTGTCCTGCGCGTCATCGTGGTTGACAACAAGGACTGCTCTGATGCCTTTGGCGTTGAGAAGGAGCACATCGGCGCGGCTTTCTGCGAGTCGCTATTCGGTGGTACTTGGAAGCAGACCAGCTATAACGGGCGGATTCGTAAGAATTATGCCGGGATCGGGTTCAAGTTCGACGCCCAGCGTGACGCTTTCATTCCTCCTAGTCCATTTGCAAGTTGGGTTCTCAACGAACAGGACTGTCAATGGGATGCTCCAGTTCCACTTCCTGCTGATTCTGGTCAAGGCGATCCTCCGAAGCGATACTCTTGGGATGAGGCGTCAATTTCTTGGAAAACAATGGAGCCGTGATAAATGGTCAGCGAAGTGGAGTCCAAGCTCATGACACATGAAGCTGTTTGTGCTGAGCGATACGCCGGGATCAATGCTCGTCTGAAGCGACTTGAGCAGATTCTGATTACCAGCGCCGGGGCGATCATCATTCTTCTGATTGGTTTAGTGACCAAGTTGTAGCATGGTCGATCCGCTGACCGCGATAGCTGCTGTATCGTCAGCGGTTAACCTGATTAAGAAGGCATCCAAGGCTGTCGACGATGTTCGCAGTCTTGGGCCTCTTTTGGGTAAATACTTCGATGCCAAACACGAGGCAACGAAGGCTGTAGCCCAGGCTAAGAAGAAGGGTGGCTCCAACATGGGGATGGCGATCCAGGCCGAACTCCAGTTGATGCAGCAAAAGCAGTTCGAAGACGAACTCAAGATGATGTTCTTCACCACGGGGAATGCCGATGTTTGGGAAAACATCCAGATTCGTGTGGCTCAGATGAACCGAGACGATGCGCTCGAGGCTAAGAGAGAAAGAGAAGCCGCCGCCCGTCGAAAGAAACAGATCGCTCAGATGATTGAGGCTACCGTTGGGGCGGTCATCATCGTTATAGCACTTAGTGCTATGGCATACATGGCCTATCTAGGATACGGCCATTGCAAGTCTTCTAAGGAGTGTGGATTTTGAGAGTCCTGCCGAACACAATGTCTCGCTCTGAGAGAGAGGCGTATGTCAAACAATGGGCCGCGATCACGATCTCTATCTTTGCGCTGATCCTGGCCGTGAATGGGATGTTTGGGGGTTCTAACTCCTCCAAAGTCCTGAACAATACGATCCAAGCAAATAACTATTGGGCGTGGTATCAAGCCAAGAATGTCAGGGCAACGATCTATGAGACCTCTGGAGCCTCGGAGAAGGAAGCGAAGCAAAGAGCCGACATGGAGGAGATATCTGAGAAGGCTCGGGCTTCTGAGGCTGCGCGTGACCTCGCCAAGACACGGAGTCCTTGGTTCTCGTATGCGGGTATGGCGCTCCAGCTCTCCATTGTTCTCTCATCTGCTGCGATTCTTGCAGTAATGGTTCAACTCCTGTGGGTGAGTGTTCTGGTCGGTGGACTCGGAACCTCTCTCATGGTTTACGCGATGGTGATGTAAATGCTTCCAATCGTTGCCTCTATCGTTTCTGGTCTCATCTCCAATGGTCTCCCCAAAGTGGCTGATGCGGTCATGGAGAAGGGCGTGGATTACGTCCAGCAGAAGCTAGGAGTGGAGCTGAAGCCAGAAGGCCAGATGGATGCTAATGATGTCGCCAAGCTCAAAGAAGCTGCGATGAAGCACGAAGAGTTCATGGCCGAGATTGACCTGAAAAATATGCAGGGCGCTCGGGATATGCAGCTCAAGGCGATGGACTCCGAAGACCCTCTTGTCCGTAGATTCGTTTACTATTTCATTGGGTTCTGGTCGATCCTTTCAGCTACTTATATTGGCTTTATCACATTCGGGGCCATTCCTGAAGACAATATCCGATTCGCTGACACCATTCTCGGATTCGTTCTCGGAACTATGGTCGCGTCGATGTTCCAGTTCCTGCTAGGTTCGTCGATTGGATCGCGGAAGAAGGATGAGAAGAAGTGATCGAGCAGCTCAAGGCCGCAGGGGTCAAGAACCCGGAGAACTGGGTTCCTCATCTTGAGTCTGCTTTCGCCAGGTACGAGATCACCTCACAGAACCAGATTGCAGCCTGGATCGCTCAGACTGCCCATGAGTCTGCTGGGTATGTTCTGCTCCAGGAGAATCTAAACTACTCTTCAGATGGGTTGTGCGCGATCTGGCCGAATCGGTTTGCGATCCTTGGCCCTGATAAAAAGCCCGTCAAGAAAGACGGCAAGAACCAGCCAAACAAGTTCGCTCTCGGCCTTCATAGAAAGCCTGAGATGATCGCCAATGTGGTCTATGCAGCCCGTATGGGCAATGGGCCTATTGAGTCTGGCGATGGGTGGAAATATCGCGGCAGAGGGCTTAAACAGCTCACCGGGAAGACCAATTACACAAAGTGCGGAGAAGGGCTAGGGATTGATCTGGCCTCAAAGCCAGACCTCCTTCTACAGCCCCAGTATGCAGTTCTCTCTGCGGTGTGGTTCTGGGTAGAAAATAAGTGCGGCCCACTAGCCGATGCCGACGATTTCGTTGGGCTGACGAAGCGGATTAACGGTGGGACGATTGGCCTTGAGGACAGGACTAAGCGTTACCGCGCTGTCCTCGGCACTTTCAAATAGCCTTCCATCTTTACCGCACGGCCCCCTGGTGCGGTTGTCTATACAAGACCCGATCCCCTTACTGGCTTTGTAAGGGTTCTTGACGCAAGACATTGAGATGCTGGTGTACTGGCTGTGCTTGCGCGGCTCTTCTCTCAAGTGCTTGCATTGCTTGCAGAGTTCGCGGTCTTTGTCCCAGGTGTATTTCGGGAGCGTAAACATTTCAGGGGTACGGCTAGGTTAAAGACACTCGAGGTCTTGAGGATTGATTTCTTTCTGGCCTCGTACTCACGCTTTCTGGCGTTTGGGTCGGGCTTGGGCTTTCTAGCGTTCGGGCCTGCCCCGAGTTCGTAGAGTGCGCGAGGATACCTTCTTTGGTTCTTGTGGTCTGTGACCCAGCTCTTAATGTGGACAAGCTGTGGGCGCTTTCTGTTCTCTCTGATGAGCCTGAGCATCATTGAGGAGGCGTGGTGAGCGCAGATGCCTAGTGCTTCTGAGATTTCTGCGCTGGTCATTGGCCCGTCTTTGAGAAGTTCTAATACCTTTTCGTTCTTCATTTCTTGAGGAAGCGGCCACACCTGGTGCAGCGGATACGGTTATTGGTCAT
>JACCDU010045510.1_pt1 | contig 12079 bp, 22 predicted proteins | sample 7446081 | NCBI WGS metagenome assembly JACCDU01 (sample SAMN15323447, study PRJNA562643) | freshwater metagenome | isolation source: river surface water | place: USA:Blue River Watershed | collected 2017-08-17 | reverse complement strand
GCGTGTGTCCTGCGCCTGAAGAACTTGGGCTCATCCGGCTCGTCCGAGTCCAACGCAATAAACCCGCCCTGCCTGAAGCGCAAGAGTGCCTGAGAGGTGGTATCGACGTAGTCGTCGTTGTCTCCGTTGGGAAACGATGCCACTTCCTCGATCACCTCCCGCGCCCAGCGTGTATCCGGTGCCCACACCATGCCAGAAGCAAAAAGGTCAGCCACCGCGTTCAATCTTACTATCTTGTCATTGCCGCGACTAGGGTTCGTCTCCTGCACAGGGATCCCCATGCGGCGCAACTCTTGGATCAGCGGCGCACCCGCAGCCTTCTTTTCCACGATGAACGCGTCAGGCTGCCACTCCTTGTAGTGCTTCAAGGCGATCTCTTTGAGTTCCGGAAACGCCATCCGGTCCTTGAACGCATCCAGCAGAATGATCTGGGCCTTGTTGTGTTCTTCCTCATTATAAAAAACACCCCAAGTAGTACATGCGCTGTAGTCAGCGGTGGTCTTGGCCTCGAACGCCGTGTCCCATGACTGGATGATGTAGTCACAGCGCGGTGGGTCGTCGGGGTTCCAGATTCTCCAGTGTTTGCGCGAGATGATGGCGCTGGAGTCTGAGGTGGGCTGCTGCATGTACTGGGCGTTCCAGTACCGGGGGTCGAGAGAAGCTTTTGTAGCCTTGAGCGCCTCCAGTGGCCACTGCTCAGGCCAGAGCGATTTTTCGAGGATGGTGCCGTCCGCCCCTTCAGACTCCAAAATTGCCGGTAGCTCCACGATCTCCCACGGGATCGCTTCCGGGTTCTTGGTCTGGTAGTCGATCAAGCGGCCCGTCAGGTCCAGCAAGGACCACCGCGTCATGATGATAATGATCGCCCCGCCCGGCATCAGACGCTGCAAGGGACCTGTCTGGAACCAACTCCATGCGGTATCGAACGCAAGGCGGCTGTTGGTTTTTACATCCTGCTCAGAGTGAGGATCGTCAATGACAAATAGGTCAGCGCCACGACCAGCAAGAGCACCACCGACGCCTGCCGCATAGTATTGGCCCCCCACAGATGTAGACCACTTACCGGCGGCCTTTTGATCGTCCGCCACCACCGTCGCAGGAAAGATTTCACGGTACTCCTCCGTATCCAGCAAGTTTCGGATGCGCCGACCGAAGTCCTCGGACAGGCCCGCTGTGTGCGTGCCCATGATGATTTTCTTCTGGGGGTACTTGCCCAATAAGTAGGCGGGGAACAGGTAGGAGCTGAACTCGGACTTGCCCATACGTGGGGCGATGTTGATGATGACGCGCTTTTTGCGGCCCTCGATCACGTCCGTGAAGATTTTGGTCAGCTTCTTGTGGTGAGGACCGATCTTGAACCCGGGGTACACCGCCTTGGCAAAGCCCAGCATGTTGTCCTGAGCGGCGGCCAGCCGGGCGCGCTTTTCGCGCTCCTCCAAGTCCTGAAGAAGCTCCGCCTTCTCCTGCGCGTTCATGTACGGCAGGGCTTTTTGCAGGGCTTCCAGCTCAAGCTTGGTCAGGCTGGTGATCTGCATCTGTGCTGTTTTCAAGGGGTTCTATCGTGGTTACTTTTTCCTCTTCTTTGTACACGTCGATCACATCCACGACGCCCATGAACTTGCCCAGCTTCTCTTTGATCCGGGCGTCCAGCTCAGCGTCCGATGCGGGCGCTTGCTTGACCTCAATCTTTTCCGTGAACAGCCCGACTTCCGTGACCTTGCCCAAGAGACCGAGGGCCTTCAGTCTGATATTTGCATTCGGGTTCTCGGTCTCTTCCAAGAGCTTGGCTACTGTATATCCGCGCAGGCTTTTGGCCTGCTCCACGAACTCCCAGTCATAGGCCGTGAGCATCCCCACCAGACGCTGCACTGCAACAGGCGTCTTCATGGAGGTCAGGGCGTTCTGGATGTTGCCCGGCGTAGTGCCGGTAGTGATGGCGGCGAAAGCCGCCCGTGCCGTGGTGGTGGCGGCCTGATCGTTCACTTTTTCATCCGTCAGCCCCAGAGAATTTAACCATTCCGCCGTCTCCGCTTGGGCGTCAATGAGCGTGGTGGGGTCCACTTTGTCCAAAGGGACAAAGTTTTCTGCCGGGCCGTCGAAGACGGTCGGGTCCAACTCGGGGCTGATTAAGTGTTCAAGCATCTGCGGATTTAGGCGTTAAACCTTGCTTACCGATGCGGCCCACTATACACTTACTTTCGCAGTTGTCGCAAGTCATCTGCTTCTCCTCGGGACGGGCGTCATTTCACCCTCCTGTTCAAGGCCCCGGCTCACCCCCGGGGCTTTTTTTCGTCTGTGCTGTCCAAGGTTTGACAAGGGTTCTTGGAATTTTTATAAAAAATTTGGCGTGGGGGTCAAGTTTTGGGAAGGGGGTGGTGTTGCAGCGGCGAAGCCTATATTAAGTGGACTAAATAGCTGTGCAGTGGGTGGCCTGCTGTACTAAGTTATTACAAAGTTTGCTGTGTGGTTGCGAAACAGTGTTCATGTGGAATCGTCCGGGCTCAGCCATATTGGGCTGGTACCCCCTGGGTGGGGGTCAAAAGATGCCGAAATCACACCATAAACCCTACCATCAGGGCTTATCAAAAGAGGCTCTCCGTACAATGGAGGCTGTCAGTGAGGGATTGGCTCTCTCTGGCAGCAAACCACCGGGGAGAAACCTCCCCACACATAGGAGAAACATCATGGCTAAGCAGATCAAACTGTCCTTCGCAACTTTTGCTCACGACCTCGGTGCTCATACCCGCATCACGCTGGAGGTATCCAAGGTGTGGCATGACGAGTACCTCACGGCCGACGAGGCAACCCGCAAGGCACGACGGGAGGAGTTCATCCACAACTTCCTGATCGGCTACGGCTGCAAGAACCCCGAGGCCATCATGGGCCAGTCACGCGAGGAGCGGAGCGCCGACGATCAGAAGGTCTACGACGCGGCCCGGGCCAAGTTCACCTATCACGTCGTGCGGCCTGAGAAGTCCAGTGGCTCGGCCAAGACTGACCCGGTGGCCAAGGCTCTCGCCCTGGTGGCCACGATGACCCCTGCGCAGAAGAAGCGTTTCCTCGCTGCTCTGTGACCCGGGGAGATTTCTCCCCCGAGTTTTTCCGAGCGGCCCTGCCAGAGAGGGCGGGCCGCTGTTCCATTTCTTGTCCAAAGGAGTTCCCATGAAACCCACCACCCCCTACGAATGGGCCTGCTACAACGCTGCCCGCCTCACCCAGCAAATCTACGGCGGCATGTCGCTGGAGGAAATTGCAGGGTATCTAAGCTTCAGATACGACCGCCCCATCGCCGACACCCTCTGCCTGATCCGCGCCTACCGCTAACCCCAAGGAGTTCCCATGTCCCGCTACACCAACACCGGCACCCTGACCCTCAACGGCCACGAATACCGCATCGACACCTACTACCCGCTCGGGATGCGCCAACCCAACTACAAACTCTTCCACGTCTGGGAGAAGGACGCCATCGGCAAGGGCGAGAGCCTGACCTTCGCATCCGAGGACGGCTTCCTGAACTGGCTCGAAACCATGGAGGCAAAAGGTGTGCAGCGTGCGTTGTTTTGATACAACGGGGAGAAACCTCCCCGAAAGGCACTTGCCAAACTCGCCACGCATCCTTCAGGCTAGCAATCGTGCGCTAACCCGCGCCAATGCTAGCGCCAGCCCCAACACACACATCTATCTATCTATTTTTAGAAATACTAATAGATATAGATGGCTTTGTTTCTGTACGTGTGAACACTCATGTTCAAACATAACACGTTGAAGAAACGAAGGGGGTAAGAGGCTATAGTATTTCTATTTTCGTGTACGTTGACGTGTGAGTACCCCGCAAACCCTTTATTTGTGTGCACCCCATGCGATCAGCTAGCCCGAAGGATGTGTGGCAAATTCGGATACCTTCGCACTCTAAACGTGTTACCATCGTGCTTCCTTCAACCATCACACGTGTGACCCATGCAAACTTACCCTGAAAAACACACCTTCCTCTGGGAGGAGAAGCCCCGGCTGTCGATGGATGCCGCGTTCGCACTGCTTGTTCAGAGCCGCAGGCAGCGGGGATCGGAGCAGCGCAAAGCTTCGTACATCAGCGTGATACACGCACTGGAGGCGATCCAACACGAGCACGATCCCGAGTCCATCAGCACCGCCAAACTGAAACAACTCCTGATTGCCGCCGCGCAGGAGCATGGCTGGTATGCGCAGGATATGAAGGCGTTGCGGCAGAGCCAACCCAAGCTGCCCTTTGCCCCGCCGGGATCGAAGGCGTGCAGGAAATGTAGAGAAGTAAAAAACGTAGAGGAGTTCAAGGTGCCAGCATCCCCGGCCCGGGCGCGAAGCTACGGATGGAAGGAGGACACCACCCAGAAGACGCTGTCCCATCTGTGCACCCCATGTCGCAAGGCCCACCAGCAGGCCAAGGCAAGGCGCAATGCCCGCAGCAGCGTGCGTAGGAAGTTCGACCCCGAGACGCTGCGCACCAACCCCACGCTGGCCGCCCGGGTTGCCAAGTACCAGAAGCTAGTCAACGAGCTGCGCACCCACGACAACAGGACACGGGCTGCCTTCACATCTGCACGTAAGACCATCCACTTCCCGGAGGGTGATGCGTACGAGTACCAGTTCAGGTCAGACGAACTGCGGAAGTTTTATGAATCCAAACGTGTCCTCGTGAAGGCTGCCATCGCTCGTTTAGAAATCCTATTCGGCGAAGCCGCGCCCCTTCCCGATGCTTGGGGCATGCTGCTTACCAAGGAGGAGCAGCTTGAACTTGCCAACCTACACGCAGAGGCTGTCCTGTCCAGCCCATCAGCCAACCGCACACCCAGCTTGTGGAAGGCGGAGAACAGGAAGCCCAAGGAGAAGAAGACTGAAGAGTAACCGGGGGAGAAACCTCCCCGACCGTCGCCGGTGCGGATCACCGGCTATCAAAGCAAAGGAGAAATGAAATGAACGCAGTAATCAAGCAAGGTGAGTGGGTGTTAGTGAACGACAAGACAGGCGTGCCTGTCGTCGAGGGTGACGTGGTCACCGACTTCCGAGGCGAGGCAGACACCATCAGGGGCGGTCGCCCACCGCACAAACCCTCATCCTCCGGCTTCGTCTGGGTCGGCAATGGCTCGGAGTGCTACCCGTCGGTGTTCGACCTCAAGTGGATCAAGCAGTAAGAGAAACCAACCAAGGAGAACGCAAATGAAAGACGCATTCAAAACCAAGGCGAAGATCGCCGCCCGTAACGCTGCTATCGAGGCAGCGCGTGCCCTCATCCGTCCGACGCTGCTCAGGCAGCCGGTACTGGCCAAGGTATTCAACCAACTCCCACCCGCCGTGCGTGCTGATGCCCGCATCTCACTGGCTGGCTCCTCGGACTACGTGTACATCAGTGTTTTCTTGCGGGGACTGGACTCGTTCAAGGACAAGCGCTTGCTGGGGGTGTTGGAGAAGTTCGCTGACTGGCACAGCCACAGCACGGACTACACCGCCTCGACGCAGCCCAACAGGGACTACAACTTCGACCGTGACTTCACATGGGAGCACGACAAGCGATCCATCGCATATAAAAAGCTGCTCAAAGAGGCGTGCTATGTGCCCGAGACCTTCGGGATCAACGTCGGGGTTTATGCGTATGTGAAAGAGGACAGCGCGACATGCAGAATCGTGACCAAGGAACGCGAAGAGACAGTCAAGCGCGTTGAGAAATTTATTGTCTGCGACTAACCCGGGGAGATTTCTCCCCAAGCGTGGGGACTGCGCTTCAGTCCCAGTGTGTTTATTCAAGCAACCAAGTAAGGAAATTATCATGGCTCATATGATCGACGTAACTTCTCGCTCCACCGCTTCTTATGCATCCACCCAGCGTGAGTGGCACGGTCTCGGTCAACTGATGGGGGTCAATGAACCCATTGAAGTCTGGCAAAAGCAAGCGGGTATGGACTACGCTATCAAGCGTGGCCGCGTGCGCTACGCCACCGATGTGGTCTCGCCTAACACCACTGTCTCTGACCTGCACGTGATCGACGACAAGATCGTGCTGTTCCGCTCGGACACGGGCGCTGCGCTGGGCGTGGTCAGTGATTCGTATAAGGTGGTGCAGCCGTCGGCTGTCCTTGAATTCTTCCGCGAGTGGGCGGACAAGGGCGGCGTGACTATCGAGAGTGCAGGGGTTTTGTTCGGTGGCAAGCGGTACTTTGCCACGGCAAAGTTGGCCGAGGGTGTTTCAGTTGACGGCGGTCGTGACAAGATTGTCCCGTATGCCTTGCTCTCCACCTCCGCTGATGGCTCGCTTGCCACTGAGTGCAGGTGGACGACGGTTAGGACTGTCTGCAACAACACGCTGACCATGGCGCGCAAGGGTGCAGCTAACTTCAAGGTCTCGCACCGCTCAGTCTTTAACCCTGATGACGCTCGTGCCGCAGTCGAGGCAGCGAACTCTGAATTTAAATCTTTTATGGATATGGCGCGCAGCCTTGCCAAGTTCAAGCTGGATGCAGAGATGGCCGAGCACATGACCGTGAAGCTGTTGATGAAATCGTCGGAAGAAGTAGCCCGTGAGTCTGCTGCGTTTGATCGGATCATGGGTCTCTTCAACGGCGGCGGTAAGGGTAGCAACTTCGAGACGGCGCACGACACCGCATGGGGTTGGCTCAATGCGTGTACGGAGCACTTTGATCACCACGTTCGTGCCCGCACTGATGAGAATCGTCAGGCATCCGCCCTGTGGGGCGCGGGTGATGCGATGAAAGCCAAGGCGCTGGAGCTAGTGACAGCACTCATTTAAAGGGGACAACTTGTCCCCATCCGTTGCCGGGTGCGGTTCACCCGGTGATTCAAGCAAAGTGAAAGCAAAGGAAACATCATGGAACTCAATCAAGTCAATCAAACCAACCAAGTCAACCAACTGCAACAAGAGGTCACCCCAATTGGACAAGACTATGTCAGCGCAACGTATGCACGGCATTTGGAGGCACGCATCAAGGAGTTGCAGGACAAGCTGCAAGAAAACCAACAACCCCCACTCACCCGCAGCATCTTCGCTGCGCTTGATGAGCACATCCGAGGCGTAGTGGAGAAAGCCATAGCCGAACAAGAAGACAACATCCGTCAGATCGCAGAGGACGCAGCCGAGACAAAGATCACTGAGCATACTAACGAGTACGACCACTACGAGATGGAGTGCCAGATCGAGCGCATCGATGACAAGATTGAGGAGGTAGTGGAGGAGTGTGTCGAGCAGGCGGTCAGGGATTTGGATATCCGCGACAAGATCAACGACGCGCTCAACGGCGCAACTATCAGCATCAGCGTGTAAGAACCCGGGGGCTGCGTGGTGCAGCCCCCATAACTAGGAGAAAGCAAATGACTGATATTGAAGAACTGATGGATCAAGGCTACACATGGGAGGAAGCAGAAGACCTTCTATCCCGCTGGGCCGAGGACCATGCCGATGCTGCCCGAGACGCGGCAGCGGAAGCAAGTTTGTACAACCAAGGAGAATGAGATGAAGAAGACGTTTGAAGTTGAGTACCGCAGAACCAGCTACATCACCGTCACGGTGGAGGCAGAGAACGAGGACGATGCGGAGACGCTGGCGTGGCAGAAAATTAACTACGACCCGGTGAATGAATGCGCATCGTGGGACATCGAGTCCATTGAAGTAATCAACCAAGGAGAAAGCAAATGAATGACTGGCAAGTAAAACCACCCGCGCACACGCCGGGGCCGTGGCTGCTGAACGAGAACGACGGCTGGAAGACCAATCCGTTCAGCGTCACTGTGCGTAAGCCCGGCGTGCACTCGACGACCATCGCCAACATCCCGACACGACAAACAATAAGCCCAGAAGAACAGCAAGCCAACGCTCGCCTGATCTCGGCTGCGCCTGACCTGCTCGACGCACTACTGAACCTACCTCAGCACCACGGGGCAACAGAGCAGGAGTGGTGGGACTGGATCGCCATCGCAAGAGCAGCAATCGACAAAGCAACCGAAGGAGAATGAGATGAAGAGTAGTTACTGGTACGCCATGACTGAGAAAGAAGGCACAGGCCCGACCTATGTCGTGGGGCGCGGCGATGAGGAGATCACCTTTCCGTGCCTTTTTCAGTGGGAAGCAGCAGCCATCGTGGAAGCGCTGAAGAATGCGGAAGAACTTAACCAAGGAGAATGAAATGCTAAGCATCGACACCAACGCCAAGACCATCAAGGGTCAGCGCTACGGGTACATGACAGGCGTCCTGTACCTTGCGCCGTTTAATTTGTCCGGATACAACACCTGCGCTATGGCAGGGATCGCCAAGTGCCATGAGGGTTGTTTAAATTCAGCGGGTAGGGGTGCATTCAACAGCGTGCAAGCTGCACGGGTAAGAAAAACAAAACTGTTCTTCGAGGACAGGGCTGCGTTCTTTGCGGAATTGATTCCATCAATTCGCTCACTCATCCGCAAAGCCCACGCTGCCAACCTCATCCCCCTGTGCCGCCTCAACGGGACATCGGACATCAAGTGGGAGAACGTAGCGTTTGAGTATGAAGGCGTGGAGTACCAGAATGTGTTTGAGTTTTTCCCCGACCTACAGTTCTACGACTACACCAAGATACCGAACAGGAGTACCCATATCCCCAACTACGATTTAACTTTTTCCTTCTCTGGGGTTGTGCAGTTCCAGCCTTACGTGCGTAAGGCATTGGGCGAGGGGTACAGGATCGCCGTAGTCTTTAGAGACAGAAACACCATCCCCGCTGAGTTCCTCGGTACTACTTGCGTAGATGGGGATGACTCTGATCTGCGGCACGAGGACCCGCACGGGGTAGTGGTTGCGCTGTATGCCAAGGGCCGCGCCAAGCGCGACACCTCTGGGTTTGTCGTTGACCCTGTTGCATGACCGCTAGGGCTTATGGTATTGTGCGAAAAAACTTTTTAGGAGAAATGAAATGAGCAACATGACTTTGGGTGAGCAGCTTCAGGCTGCGCTGGTGGCAAAGCAGTGGGCCGAGGATGACGTGGCACACAAGCGGATGGAGCAGGGCAAGCCAAGCCCATTCCAGATCACCAACAACTTAAGCCGCGCCACGTTCGAGCAGATCAAGCACCACCCCGACACACGCAAAAACGTCACGCAGGCGCTGCTGGGCAAGGGCTACAAGATCGGCTCCGTGTCTGCGCTGATCGGGCAGCTACTTAGGAACGGATATGTGCAGGAGGACGATGAGGGAATCCTACACACCACTGTGCCCGACTACCGCCCGCTGAAGAATTCAACGACGCTGAAGAACCTAAAGAAAAAGAAGGTTGTGGTGGTGAACGTGCGGGAGAAGAAGGTAGACGGACGACCAGTGTCTTCTTCTAAGGCGGCGGGGCTGACGGCTTTGGTGCCCAAAGAAAAAGAAATCCCCCGCATCGATGCGTTGCTGCGCTCCCTGTCGGTACTGGAGGCGCGTGAGTTGTACGATGCCCTGCGTAACATCTTTGGAGATAACAAATGAAACGTGAACAAACCCGAGTTGAACCCACCACCCGCGTGACGGACATCAAGTTCTCTTACCAGCGTGGCGCTGACGTGCAGGCTACGTGGCGCAGGTTTGGCTGGACTCCGCCCAGCGAGAAGATGACCCCGCCTCCCCCGGAGAAAGTGGCTGACGCAGGCTGGGAACCGATGCGGAGGGTGAAATGAGAAATATGAAAGTGACAACCCGCACCAGCGCTGGCCTGTGCAACGCGCTCTTTGAAGAGTTTGATCTTTTGCGCAACGGCATAAGCGATCCGCACCGGGCTGCGGCTGTGGCAAAACTTGCTGTGCAGATCATCAACACCAAGAAGTTGGAGATTGAAGCCGCCGCGTTCCACAAGGCTGGACTGCGCTTCAAACCTCTGGCCTTGACTGCGCGAGGGATTCCCATCGGAGAGTTCGATGATTGATGCGCAGACAACCGACAAGATACGGACGCTGTATCAGCAAATACACACGCTGTATCAAGAGGCCAAGCACCGCCCCTCGGGGAATGTGTGCGACATCTGCGGCAAGAGCGATACGCTAGGCAAAAACGGATGCCTCTACAAAGCGCGTGCAATTGTGCACGGGTACTTCCACCGCCCTGCCGCATCGCCAATTCTGTGTCACGCACACGCCTCTGGGTGGGCACATTCGCACAACTCCATTAACCGTTGGAACGAGCGCAGTGATGAGGAAGTTGACCTGCACTTTGCGCAGTACCTTGCAAGACAACTACTTAGGAGAGTGAAATGACTAAAGAAACTGGAGGCCCGGCGTTTCCGAGCGCTGAGACTTTTTACGACGAGATTGTCCATACAGGGGGCATGACCCTGCGCGATTACTTTGCTGCGGCTATGGTCAGTTCTGGAACAGTCTTTAAAAATGACCAGCCAGCAGATACGCCGGAAGCAGTTGCACGTCAAGCATATAAGCTGGCCGACGCCATGCTGAAAGCGAGGGAGTTATGAAACGCTTTTTGATCCTGATGCTGATGCTGATGTGCGGCTCGGCGCATGCCTACTTCAAGGACGGCAACAGGCTGCTGTCGGAGCTGAGAAACAACTCTGAGACACAAGTCTATGTCGCCATCGGCATGGGCTACATCAGTGGGGTGGCCGATGCACTGATGGGGATCACCTTCTGCCCTCCTGAGAACATCACGGTCGGACAGGTGCGCGACATGGTGAGGAACTATTTGGAGAACACCCCGGCCGTTCGCCACTTGCCTGCCAACCAGATCATCTCGCATGTACTCACGCGCACATGGCCGTGTGCCGCTACGCCGGGAGGAAAACAGCTATGAGCATCGACGCAATGAAGCAAGCGCGGGAAGCGATAGAGTGGGCGCTGGACTTTATCCCACCCGAGAGTGAAACCGATTGCAAGTGCCCGCTGTGTACGGCTTACGATGCTCTGGACCTCGCCATTGAGCAGGCCGAGCGGCAGGAGCCGGTGGGCGAGGTGCTGAACGAGCGCGGCGATGTTGACTACCTCAGTTACGTCCCACCGGCGGGAACGCCCCTCTACACCGCCCCGCCCCAGCGCCAGCCTCACGAACTGCTGTGCGTCTGCGGCGCGTCATGGAGCATTGACGGTGAAGACAACGAGGAGCTTTTGTCAACGCCGCCCCAGCGCCAGCCGCTGACGGATGAGGAGATTGAGGCCGCATGGCAATCCATCGACTATCAAAAACCCAGCGAGTTCCGCACCGCATTCGCCCGCGCCATTGAGCGCGCCCACGGGATCGGAGAAGACAAATGAACCTCGACGCAATGAAGCAGGTGCGGGAGGCACTGGAGTGGGCGCTGGACTTTATCCCCCCTGAAAGTGAAACCGACTGCGACTGCCCACTGTGTACAGCCTACGACGCTATGAGCCTCGCCATTGAGCAGGCCGAGCGAGTTAAACGCGCAGAGGAAGCCTTTGCCGCAGCCAGCGATGAGATGAAAGGCGAGCAGGCCGAGCGGCAGGAGCCGTATGGATATTTTCGATACGACATGAGGTTGGATGCGTGGGTTCAGAGCCGCGACAGCGATAAAGGTGTTCCCTTCTACACCGCCCCGCCCCAGCGCCAGCCGTCAAGTTCTTTCGTGGCGTGGAACAACACCCTGTGCAACCCTCTAGCCCCCGCAGAGAAACAAAACCTCAGCGCATGGGAAGATGGCTATGCCAGCGGCATCAAGGATCAGCTCCAGCCGCTGACGGAGGAGGAGATTGATGAACTGGCTCGCACAATGGTGAAGGGTGAACGGTCGGTGAACTGGCTCGCCCGCGCCATTGAGCGCGCCCACGGGATCGGGGGTGAGCATGAGTGATCGCGAACTGCTGGAGTTGGCTGCGAAGGCGGCGGGGATTGAGGTTTGGTGGAATGGCAGGACTTGTTTCGTGCTCAAAACCAAGGTGGCAACACATGAATGGAACCCCCTCACCGACGACGGCGAGGCGCTGCGGCTGGCGGTGAAGCTGCGACTTGTTATTGATCCCGTGGCGCGACCGCAAGATGGCTCCGAACCGTCCGCCGCAGTGTGGTGTCAGCCAGCAAGGCGCTATATCACGGAGCCATTCAGGGACGACCCTTACGCCGCAACCCG
>JACCDU010968642.1_pt1 | contig 12082 bp, 11 predicted proteins | sample 7446081 | NCBI WGS metagenome assembly JACCDU01 (sample SAMN15323447, study PRJNA562643) | freshwater metagenome | isolation source: river surface water | place: USA:Blue River Watershed | collected 2017-08-17 | reverse complement strand
TCGCGGCGATGGACGGTGCCAAGGTGCTGGTGGTCGAGCGCACCGAGTTCGTGGGCGGCACCACCGCCTGGTCGGCAGGCACCACCTGGGTGCCGGGCACGCACCATGCGGGCAAGGTCAACCCGACAGACACGCTGGCCGAAGCCGAGAAATACCTGAACCACGCTGTGGGCGAGCAAGCGCCCGCCGCCTTGCGTGAAGCCTTTTTGAACAACGGTGCCGATGCCGTGGCCAGGATCGAGGCTCAGTCCTCGATGAAGTACCGGCCTTATCCCAAGCACCCTGATTACATCAGCGATTTGCCGGGTTCCACCCTGAGTGGCCGCGCCTTGGAGCCGGTGCCTTTTGATGGCCGTTTGCTGGGCGATCTGTTCCCCTTGCTGCGCCCACCGATTCCTGAGTTCACCGTGCTGGGCGGCATGATGGTGGACCGCACCGACATCAACCATTTGTTGGCCATGACGAAGTCCTGGGCTTCTCTCAAGCACTCGGTCGGCATCGTGTGGCGCCATCTGCGCGATCGCCTGACGCACACACGCGGCACCCGCCTGGTCATGGGCAATGCGCTGGTGGGCCGCCTCCTGCACTCCTTGATGCCACACACCAACGCCACGCTGGCGCTGAACACCTCGGTCGATGCGCTGGAGCGCGATGCCAGTGGCCGGGTGGTGGTCGTGCGTTTGAGCAGCGCCACCGGCAAGGCCCGTGTGCTGGCCAAAAAAGGCGTGGTGCTGGCCAGTGGGGGCTTCAACCGCGACCCGGCTTTGCGTGCCCAGAAGTTGCCCGGCATTCCCGCCGAGTGGTGCCCGGCCGCGCCCGGTCACACCGGTGAGGCTTTGGCCCTGGCGCGCAGTCTGGGCGCGGTCGAAGGGCAGGGCGCGCAAAGCCCCGCGTTTTGGGCCCCGGTGTCTTTGCGCAAGCGCCCCGATGGCAGCACCGCCGTCTTTCCGCACTTTGTGATGGACCGCGCCAAGCCCGGCATGATCACCGTCAACCAGGCGGGTGAGCGCTTTGTCAACGAGAGCACGTCTTACCATCTGTTTGCGCTGGGCATGCAGGCGGCCCGGCAAGCGGTGCCCGCCTATTTGGTGGCCGATGCCAAAGCCCTGCGCCAGTACGGCATGGGCATGGTGCGCCCTGGTGGCAAAGGCCTGGCCCCATTTCTGGCTGATGGCTACTTGACCGAAGGCGCGAGCCTGGCCGAGCTGGCGAACAAGCTGGGCATCGCGGCTGAAGGCCTGGCCCGGTCGGTGGCCGACAACAACGCCTTTGCCCAAACCGGTGTGGACACCCAGTTCCAGCGCGGCGTGACGGCTTACCAGCAGAACATTGGCGATGCCGCTGCCGGTGGCCGCAACCCTAATTTGGGCGAGATGCGCGAAGGCCCGTACTACGCCGTCAAGCTCTACCCCGGCGACATCGGCGCGGCGCAAGGCCTGCAGACCAACGAACATGCGCAGGTGCTCAACACACAAGGCCAGGTCATTGCAGGTTTGTACGCCGTGGGCAACGACATGAACTCCATCATGGGCGGTGTGTACCCGGCCCCCGGCATCACGATTGGCCCCGGTCTGGTGTTCGCCCATGTGGCCACGCGGCATGCCCTGGCATCGCCCGCTGCCCTCGGGTCTAACCCCTAATCCGTTCGATCATCGAACGTTTTTGAGCGATTATCGAACTATGCAATCGCAAAGGCTTGAAATGCTGCGGGCATTGCCCACTACATTCGCATCACCTTGCCCTGCATGGAAAAACGTTTTTTCAACCCCCTGGCCGTGCAAGTTGGCCTGATTCCACCCAAGAGGAGACCTCTGTGAAAGCTACCCTGAAAACCCTGGCCGTCTGCGCTGCCTTGGCCGTGTCTGGCCTGGCCCAAGCCCAAGACATCAAGATCGCCAACATCGTCGAGTTGTCCGGCCCCGGCACCAGCGCGGGCACCGTGTTCAAGAACGGCGTCGAGCTGGCCATCAAGGAAATCAACGCCTCCGGCGGTATCCTGGGCAAGAAAATCAGCTACACCACCGAAGACACCCAGACCAACCCTGGCGTGGCCAAGGGCCTGACACAAAAGGCCGTGGACAACGACACCTTCGCCATCTTTGGTCCCGTGTACTCCGGCTCCATCATGGTCTCCATGGCCGAATCCAAGCGTGGCGAAACGCCCAACTTCACCGGTGGTGAAGCCGCAGCGATCACCGCCCAAGGCAACCCCTATGTGTTCCGCACCGCTTTCGGTCAGAACATCTCTTACCCCAAGCTCGCCAAGTTCATCACCAGCAAGTACAAAACGCTGGCTGTGATTTACGCCAACAACGACTTCGGCAAAGGCGGTCGTGACACCTTGACCAAATTGCTGGAAGGCACCCAGACCAAAGTGGTGGCAGACATTTCCACAGACGCGGGCGCTGTTGACTTCTCTGCAGCCGTGCTCAAGGCCAAGCAAAGCGACGCCGATGCCATCTTTGTGGTCACCAACGAAGAAGAGTCGGCCCGCATGCTGCGCGAGTTCCGCAAGCAAGGTGTGAAAAAGCCATTGATCGGCGAGACCACACTGATCGGCCAAAAAGTGATCGAGCTGGCCGGTGACTCCGCCAACGGCGCCCTGGGCCACGTGGGTCTGACGGTGGAAGCGGCACCTCTGAAGGCATTCGGTGCCAAGTACAAGGCCGAATACAAATCCGAAACCGACCACAACGGCATCAAGGGCTACACCGGCGTGTATGTGCTCAAGGCCGCGATTGAAAAAGTCGGCAAGCTCGACCGCAAGGCCGTGGCTGCGGCCATCCGTGGTGGTTGCTTCAACACCAAGCAAACCCCCGGCATCCTGATGGATGTGTGCTTTGACGACAAAGGCGATCTGGACCGTGAAAGCTTCATGGTCGAGGTGAAAAACGGCCACCAGGTGGTGACCGCCACATTGCCTCCGCTCAACGCCAAGAAGTAATCCGCGTTGTTGAAAACAAGGCGGGCTCCTGCGGGGTCCGCCTTTTTTCAGGCCCGTCGGGCTGCATCAGCCCGCGCAGGCGGCCTTTGAAGTGCCTGCACCCCCAGTTTTCGGAGTTCACCCATGACCGACTTTTTACAACTCTTCTTCAGTGGCCTGGCCACCGGCAGCATTTATGCGCTGGCGGCTTTGGGCTTCACCTTGCTGTGGCAGGCGTCCGGCACCATCAACTTCGCGCAAGGCGAATTCGTGATGCTGCCTGCCTTCATGATGGTGATGCTGATGGGCTCGGGCCTGTCGCTGTATGTGGCCTTTGCCCTGACCATCGTGCTGTCGGTGCTGATCCTGGGCTGGCTGTTCAAGCGCGGTCTGGTGGACCCCCTGTTCAAGTACGGCATGATGCCGATCGTCGTGGCCACCATCGGCCTGTCGATCGCCATGCGCAACGGTGTGCGCGCGGGTTACAGCGCCGAGCCGCAACCCTTCCCCCAAGTCTTCCCGGACGTGATCTTTGACGTGATGGGCGTGACGTTCTCGGCCAGCGATGTCGGCACCTTTGTGCTGGCCATGGTGCTGGTGCTGGTGACGCAGTCCTTCCTGAACAAGACCGTCACGGGCCGCGCCATGCAGGCGGTGGCGCAAAACACCGAAAGCGCTTCGGTGCTGGGCATCAATGTGCCGCGCATGATTTTCTACACCTTCGCCATCAACGCGATGCTGGCGGCCGCTGCGGCCTTGCTGGTGACCCCCACGTATCTGGCCAAGTTCGACATGGGCGAGGGCCTGGGCAACAAGGCTTTCTTTGCGGCCATCATCGGCGGCTTCAACAACTCGCGTGGCGCACTGCTGGGCGGTTTGTTGGTCGGCGTGTGCGAGAACCTGGCTGCGGCCTACATCTCGCCGGCCTACAAAGATGCGGTCGCGCTGATCATCTTCATGGTCGTGATCCTGTTCAAGCCCCAAGGCCTGCTCGGCAAGAAAGAGGAGCGCAAAGTATGAAAAAGCTCAACCTGTTGTTCGCGCTGGTCGCTCTGGCCGCGCTGATCGTGGTGCCCAACTTCCTCAAGAACTACGGCATCCACATGTTCACCACCTGGCTGGTGTTCATCATCGCCACCATGGGCCTGAACCTCACCGTGGGTTATGCCGGTCAGAAGTCGCTGGGCCATGCCGCCTTCTTTGGCATCGGTGCCTACACCGTGGCCATCTTCCTCAAGGCGGGCTTGAGCTTTTGGCTCGGTCTGCCGGTGGCGGCCTTGTTCTGCTTCGTGGTCGGGCTGGCCCTGGGCTTTCCGGCGCTGCGTGTGCAGACCATCTATCTGGCCTTTGCCACACTGGGTTTCAACACCGCCTTGTGGCTGGTGATGCGCAACGAAGAGTGGCTCACGGGCGGTACCTTCGGCATCAACAACATCGCACGCCCCAGCCTGGGCGGCATCAGCTTCGATGGCAACTTGGCTTATTACTACCTGGTGCTGAGCTTCACCGTGGTGCTGGCGCTGCTCTTGTGGGGCCTGCTGCGCTCGCCCTGGGGCAAGGCCTTCACGGCGCTGCGCGACAACGCGATCCGCGCCGAAAGCCTGGGCATCGACACCCGCAGCTACACGCTGCTGAGCTTCGCCATTGGCGCGGTCTATGCCGGTGTGGCCGGTGGCCTGTATGCCTCGCAAGTTCAGTTCATTGACCCGGCTTTGTTCACCGTCGGCGCGTCCATCATGATGTACCTGATGGTGGTGGTCGGTGGTCCGGGTTACTTCCTTGGCCCGGTGCTGGGCTCTGCGGTGGGCGCGGTTTTGCCCGAGTGGCTGCGCTTTGCGCAAGCCTGGTATTTGTTCGTGTTCGGCGCCGCCGTGGTCGTGCTCATGATCTGGCTGCCCGATGGCTTGCTCAGCATCCCTGACCGCCTCAAGGCCCGCCGCCAATCGCGTGAGGCTTCGGCCGCCCGCGCTGCCCAAGGAGTCAAAGCATGATCCAGCCCGTCCTCAAAGTCACCAACATGAAAAAGGCCTACGGTGCTATCCAGGCCGTCGGTGGTGTGTCCTTCGAAGTGCGCCCTGGCGAGATCTTCGGTGTGATCGGCCCCAACGGTTCGGGCAAGACCACCTTGTTCAACAGCATGCTGGGCCAGATCACCCCCGACGAGGGAAAAATCGAACTCAACGGCCAGGACGTGACCACACTCGGTCCGCTCGAGTTGAACCGCCGTGGCGTGGGCCGCACCTTCCAGACGCTGCAGGTGTTTGGCAAGATGACCGTGCGCGACAACCTGATCGTGGCCGCGCAAGAGCACCAAGGCAGCATGTTCAGCCGTATGTTTGCACCCACCGACTCCGGTCTGGGTGACAAGGCCGATGCGCTGATCGACCAGTTCCACATCCGCCATGTGGCCGACAAGAAGGCCGGTGAGTTGAGCTACGGCCAGCAAAAGCTGGTGGACATTGCCATGGCCTTCATGAGCGAGCCCGATCTGGTTTTGCTCGACGAGCCTTGCGCCGGGGTGAACCCGTCCTTGGTCGGCGGCATCAGCACCTTGCTGAAAGAACTGAACAAAACCCGAAAGGGTAGCTTCGTCGTGATCGAACACAACATGGACTTCGTGATGGACCTGTGCCACCGCATCATGGTGATGGTCGAAGGTCAAGTGATGGCCATTGGCACGCCGGAAGAAATCCGTGCGAACAAGCAGGTGCTCGACGCCTATTTGGGGAACTGATATGACAGCACACACCACAGACACCTGCATCGAGTTTGACGATGTGGTCGCAGGTTACAAGGACTTCATGATCCTGAACAACCTGTCCTTCAAAGTGCCCAAAGGCTCGATCACGCTGCTGATCGGCCCCAATGGCGCGGGCAAGTCCACCGTGCTCAAAACCCTGTTCGGTTTGCTCAAGCCCCGCCAGGGCAAGATCAAATTGAACGGCAAAGACATCACTGGCGCCACCCAAAAAGCCTTGTTGGCCGATGGCATCGCCTTCGTGCCTCAGGGGCGCAACCTGTTCGGCCAGCTCAGTGTGTATGAAAACCTGGAGCTGGGCGGCATCACGCTGGGCATGAAGACCACGCACGAACGCATCCCGGAAGTGCTGGAGTTTTTCCCCCGCGTGAAAGAGCGCATGAACTCGCGCGCCTCGGCCCTGTCGGGCGGTGAGCAAAAGCAGCTGGAAATTGGCCGCGCCTTGCTGCTGCGTCCCAAGGTCTTGCTGATCGACGAGCCCTCCATTGGCCTGTCGCCCATGGTGGTGCAAGACGTGTTCAAGCTGCTGCGCAAGCTGGCCGACCAAGGCACCACGGTGCTGATGGTCGAGCAAAACGTCAAGAGTGCGCTCAAGTACTCGGACAACGCCATCGCGCTCGAATCAGGCCGTCTGGTGCTCTACAAATCGGCCGCCGAAATCCTGGCCGATCCGCAGATGGAACGCCTGTTCCTGGGTGGTGCACACACCACCTCGGCCGCTGCGGTCTGAGGCCGGCTCACCCTCAAAAACCAACGGGGCCTTCGGGCCCCGTTGGTTTTTGAGTCGCCTGCAGACATGTGCAGCGTCAAAGCAAGGGGCGCAAATTGCGCGCGGCCTCTTGCATGACCGGCAGCAGGCGGTTGAGCGCGTGATCGGTTTCTTCGCGGTTGATCGGCATGGTCACGCTGATGGCACCGTGCACCTTGTTTTGACGGTCCAGCAGGGGCACGGCGATACCGCGAAAGTTCAGCTCCAGTTGCTGTTCTGACACGGCCCAGCCCTGGCGTTTGAACTGCAGCAGGGCTTTGCGCAACTGGGCCTTGCTGGACATGGTGTACGAGGTGAAGGAGCGCAATTCGTGTGCTTGCAGCCACTGGTCCAGCTCGGGCTCGTCCAGGCAAGACAGCACGGCCATGCCCGCCGCAGTCACCTGCACCTGGATGCGGGAGCCAGGCAGGTAGCCGGTGGAGGTGTGGCGGTGGCTGTCGCTGCGGGCGATGAACACGGTGTCGTCGCCATCGACCACGCCCAGGTAAGCGATTTCTTCGGTGCCGGCGGTGATGCGTTGCAAGAAAGGCTGCACCAGCCGGGGCAGGCGGGCCGACTCCAGGTAGGCATGGCCCAGGCGCAAGATGCGCGGCATCAGCCAGTACAGCTTGCCATCGCTGCCCACGTAGCCCAGGTGGGCCAGTGTTTTCAGATAGCGCCGAGCGGCGGTGCGCGTCATGTTGCAGTGCACCCCCACCTCGGTGGCGGTCAGGCGTGTGTGGGCGGCGTCAAAGGCCTCGATCACGGACAAGCCTTTTTCCAGACCGGCAATCCAGTCGCGCGCATCCAGTGGGGTGGGGTCGGTGAGGGTCATGGCAAGCGGATGTTCCGGCGTTCGATGGTGGTGCTGTTTCTGGGCAGATTCTGCATGCTCATCATCCGCGACGGAATGCAGCGGCCACAAAATCGATCAGCGCTTTGACCCGCATCGATGTCCTGTGCCGCTGTGCATAGACGGCATAGATGTCGGCGTCGGGGCTGTTGTAGGGCGTGAGCACTTGGATCAGTTCACCCGATTGCAGGTGTTTTTCTACATCCCACTGCGCGCGCAACAAAATACCGTGGCCATCCAGTGCCCAGTTCAGGGCGGCACCGCCATCGTTGGTGGTCAGGTTGCCACGGATTTTGACGCTTTGTGTGGCGGTGACTTGCCCCTTGCCTTTGCCCCGGGTGGTGGAAAAACGCCACAGTCCATAAGCCTCATCGCCTTGTCGGATGCCGATGCAGTTGTGCCGCACCAGGTCTGCCGGTGTTTGAGGCTCGCCGTGCTGCTGAAGGTAGGCGGGTGAGGCGACGAGCACCCGTTTGTTGGAGGCGATGAAGCGGGCAATCGAACGCGAGTCCGGGGGGTTGCCGAACCGAAAGCAAATGTCAAAGGCATCGTCGCCGCTGGGCGGCGGGTTCGCAGACAACTGCAACTGGATGTCCACCTTGGGGTATTGCTGGGTGAAGCGCGAAATCAAAGGTGCAATGTGGCTGCGACCAAACCCCAGCGTGGCATTGACCCTGAGCAAACCTTGGGGAACCACGGTGGAGCCCATCAATTGATTTTCCAGACCCTCAATGTCACCCATGATCTTGCGGGCGTGTTCCAGATAGACCTCACCCTCCGGGGTCAACCCCATTCTGCGGGTGGTGCGATTGATCAAGGCGATGCCCAGCCGGGACTCCATCAGGCCCAGGTGCCTGCTCACTGCCGCCGGAGAGATGCCTTGCTCCCTGGCTGCTGCACTGAGCGAGCCTGCGTGCGCGAGCGCGATGAAAAAGCCAAGGTCTGAAGGGCTGATCAGCTTGCTCATTTCTTTAACTTGAAGTTAACAATGCTTTGAATATACACGCAGTTTTTTAACATTCATGTCGTTAAAGTTGCGATCAATCCAAGCGAACCATGCTTTGGACGCCACCCCAAACGAGGAGACAACATGTTGAAGAAGTTCAGCCAGCAAATTTTCACAGCGGCTTTATGCAGCGTTGCAGGCATGTCTTGGGCGCAAACGTGGCCCAGCAAAACCGTGACCATCGTCGTGCCTTTTCCAGCTGGCGGCACCACCGATGTGCTGGCCCGCGCCGTGTCGAACAAACTCTCAACAGCCATCGGCCAGGCCGTGATCGTGGACAACAAGCCCGGTGCCGGTGCCACCCTGGGGGCCGACCTGGTCGCCAAGGCCGGTGCCGACGGCCACACCTTGCTCATGGGGGCGGTGCACCACACGGTGGCCACCAGCGTCTACAAAAACCTGCGCTATAGCTTTGAAAAAGACTTGGCCCCCATCACCACCGTGGCCTTGGTGCCCAATGTGATGACTGTCAGCGCCAAGTCGCCCTACAACAGTGTCAAGGACGTCATCGCAGCCGCCAAGGCCAACCCCGAGAAACTGGCCTACGGCTCCAACGGCAACGGCACGGCTCAGCACATGATCGGCACCCAGTTCCAGATGGAAAGCGGCACCACGATCCTGCATGTGCCCTACAAAGGCAGTGCACCGCTGACCACCGATCTGCTGGGCGGCCAGGTGGACCTGTCGTTCGACACCATCACGCCCGTGCTGCCTTTCATCAAGGAAGGCAAGCTCAAGGCCTTGGCCGTGACGACTGCCAAACGCTCATCCACCTTGCCCAATGTGCCCACGCTGCAAGAAGCCGGTGTGCCCAACATTGCCATTGGCACTTGGTTCGGCCTGCTGGCTCCGGCCGCCACGCCCAAGGCCGTGGTCGCTCGCCTGAACGCCGAGGTGGTCAAGATCATTCAGTCGCCTGAATTCAAGAAACAGATGGCCGACATCGGTGCTGAGCCCATCGGCAACAAACCCGAAGAGATGGCCAAGCAGATCAAGGAAGAGACCGAAAAATTTGCCCACCTGGTCAAGGTCGGCAAGGTCACCCTGGACTGATCCCGACAGAACCCCCAAGGAGTATTCAAATGGACAAAGCAGCAGCCGTTGCCGATCTGACGCATGTGATGTCGAAGTTCACTTCGTACATCGGCAAGCGTCTCCCCACCGATGTGACCGAAAAGCTCGGAGAGCTTCGCGAAAAGGAAGTGAACTTTCTGGCCAAGGAAGTGTATGAATCCATGCGCCAGAACCAGGAGGCCGCCGACAAGCTCGATCGCCCGAGTTGTCAGGACACCGGCGTGATCCAGTATTTCCTCACGGCGGGGGCCAACTTCCCCTTGCTGGGTGAACTCGAAGACATCTTGCTGGGTGCCACGCAAGGCGCGACCAAGGATGGCCCGCTTCGCCACAATGCGGTGGAAACCTTTGTCGAGAAGAACACCGGCACCAACACCGGCTCCAAGATCCCATGGCTGGACTGGGAGATCGTGCCCAATGACGACAGTGTGACGATCGACGTTTACATGGCCGGTGGCGGCTGTACCTTGCCCGGCGCGGCCAAGGTGCTGATGCCCGGCCAGGGTTATGAGGGCGTGGCCGAGTTCGTGTTCGATGTCATCACCTCCCGCGGCGTGAACGCTTGCCCGCCACTGCTGGTGGGTGTGGGGGTGTCTACTTCGGCCGAGACCGCCGCACGTCTGTCCAAGAAAGCCATCTTGCGACCAGTGACCTCGCGCCACAGCAACGACAACGCGGCCCTGATGGAAGAGCTGCTGACCGATGGTTTGAATGAACTGGGCCTGGGCCCGCAAGGCCTGACGGGCAACAACAGTGTGATGGGCGTGAACATCGAGTCGTCCGCACGCCACCCCTCCACCATCGGCGTGGCCGTGTCCACCGGTTGCTGGGCGCACCGCCGCGGCAAGATCAAGATCAATGCCGACATGTCCTACGAAGTGATCTCGCACCAAGGATTCCAGCTGTGAAAAAAATTCTGACCACCCCCATCAAAGACGAAGACCTGGAGTCGCTGAACATCGGTGACGTGGTGTACCTGACGGGCACGCTGGTAACTTGCCGAGACGTGGCGCACCGTCGCTTGATCGAGCTGGGCCGCGAGCTGCCGGTCAACCTCGAAGGCGGGGCCATCTTCCATGCCGGCCCCATCGTGCGCCAGAAAGACAATGGCGAATACGAGATGGTCTCGATTGGCCCGACCACCAGCATGCGCATGGAAAAGTTCGAGAAGGAATTCATCCAGCGCACCGGTGTCAAATTGATCGTGGGCAAAGGCGGCATGGGCCCCGAAACCCAGGAAGGTTGCAAGGAAAACAAGGCCGTGCATGCGATCTTTCCGGGCGGCTGCGCCGTGCTTGCCGCCACGCAGGTCGAGAAGATCGAAGCAGCCGAATGGACCGACCTGGGCATGCCCGAGACCTTGTGGGTCAACCGCGTCAAGGAATTCGGCCCGCTCATCATCTCGATCGACACCAAGGGTAAAAACCTGATCGAAGAGAACAAGGCCGTGTTCAACGAAAAGAAGAAACCGATCCTGGAGCGCATCAACGCCCAGGTTCGCTTCATCAAATAAGGACATGGTCCAGCTGGGCCACCTTCGGGTGGCCTTTTTCATGGCCCACAACAGGGCCGCATGTGGTGCTGGGCGAAGCCGCTGGATTTGCCACTAAGATCGACCGCATGAAACACCGCAAATTAGGCCCCTTCAACGTCAGCGCCATTGGCCTGGGCTGCATGAACCTCAGCCACGCCTATGGCGCACCTGTCTCTGCCGAACAAGGCGAGCGGGTCTTGCTCGCCGCGCTCGACCAGGGCGTGGACTTTTTTGACACCGCCGCCTTGTATGGGTTTGGTGCCAATGAAACCTTGGTGGGCAAAGTCCTGAAACCGCACCGCCAGAAATTCACCCTGGCCAGCAAATGCGGCATGCAGGGCGTGGACAAGGGCGACGGCACCAAGGTGCGTGTGATCGACGGCCGCCCCGAGACGATCAAGAAGACTTGTGAAGACGCGCTGCGTCGTTTGCAGACCGAGGTGATCGACTTGTATTACCTGCACCGCTGGGACAAGCAAGTGCCCATCGAGGACAGCGTGGGCGCTTTGAGCGACCTGGTGCGCCAGGGCAAGATTCAGACCATTGGTCTGTCCGAAGTGTCGGCCAGCACCCTGCGCAAAGCCCATGCCGTGCACCCGATTGCGGCCGTGCAAACCGAATACTCGCTGTGGACGCGCAACCCCGAGATCGCGGTGCTGCAAGCTTGCCGTGAGTTGGGCACCGCCTTTGTGGCGTTCAGCCCGGTGGCGCGAGGCTTTTTGTGCGGCCCACTGGACATCGCCAGCTTCGATGCCAAAGACATCCGCCGCACCATGCCGCGCTTTGCACCCGACAACTACGCGGCCAACCTGAAGCTCTTGCCCGCCTATAACGCCCTGGCGCGAGAGGCCGGGTGCAGCCCTTCACAGCTGGCGTTGGCCTGGTTGCTGCACCAGGGCGAAGACATCATCCCGATCCCCGGCACCACGTCGGTGGACCACCTGCTGGACGATCTGGCCGCCGCCGATGTGCAACTCGATGCCGGTTTGATGAAGCGCCTGGAAGCGCTCATCAACCAGAACACGGTGGCGGGCGACCGCTACAACGCGCAGGCCAACAGCGAAGTCGATACCGAGGTGTTTGCCTGAAATCTGGGCCGAGCGTCGAATGGCGCTGTTTACAAAACGTCGGGGCTGAAGCCGCCGACCTGCAAAACTTCTGGTAGGTCGGCGGCTTCAGCCCCGAC